>WNGQ01011937.1_pt1 | contig 15314 bp, 14 predicted proteins | sample 5407661 | NCBI WGS metagenome assembly WNGQ01 (sample SAMN13153382, study PRJNA577476) | soil metagenome | isolation source: 60 cm soil or saprolite under Garry oak tree replicate 2 | place: USA:California | collected 2016-06-15 | reverse complement strand
GATGGTGAAACCACTGCTCGCGCGCGGTCTCTACTGTCGCGCTACGATGTTAATTGCAGCTCGTGTCATGCAGCGATTTTTCCCCGGGTGGCTTTTTCGCATGGTTGCTCAGCTACGCGTTTCCATTCTACGCCGGTTGCCAGGTCTCATCGCGCGATATCGGCGGAAGATGCTCCCGCTAAAATAGAAATCAGAGATCGGAGATCAGTAATCAGAAGTCAGAGGTCAGGTGGCGGGATTCCCGCGCACAAACGTGCTCGGCGCGACGTTTTCAAACACTACGCTCCCTGCTGAAACGATGGCGCCAGAGCCGATCTCGACGCCGGGTGCGATAAAACTGGCGGCGGCGATCCAACTGCCTTCACAAACCGTAATCGGCGCAACCTGCAGTTTGAAATCTTCCCGTCGAAAATCATGGCTGCCAGTGCAAAGATATGTGCGCTGACTGATGCAAACATTCGATTCGATGGTCACTGGCGCGAGCGTGAGGATGCCGACGTCTTCACCAATCCAGACGTGGTCGCCGATTGTCAGCCGCCACGGAAATGAGATGTTTACATTTGCGCGGATGACCACAGCGCGGCCGATTTTTGCACCGAACGCGCGCAGCAGTGCGCAACGAAGAACTGACGGCCATGGAAGCGCGTTTTGGAAAAAGAGAAAACGGACAAGCGTCCAAACGGCTTCTTTCCACCGTGGCGCACCACGATCAAAATCGCTGTTATCGTAAATGCTCAGATCCATCGCGCCAATTGCTATCACTGGGTGAGCCGCAAGGCGATGCTTAAACCATCATATCGATGAATGCCGCTCTCGAAATCGTCATCGAAGCCGGAGACATCGAGCGGCATTACTCACCCAAGCTGTTCTGGTACGCGAGCTATTTTATTTTCTTGTGCGGCGTGACGCACTGGTCGCCACAGGCAAACGGTGATCGAGATTTTAGGGCTGTCTCAGAGCCATTTCTAAACTAAGTTCGCTTCTAATCCTGACCAATCGCCTTGCCTCCGTTCCTCCATAACGTTTCCGATCTGATCCGGCGCGTTCTTTTCCTCGCCCGTCCTTACGGGCGAAAGAAGCTGGCATTGGTGTTCCTCGTCTCGCTGGCTCAGGGGATTTTCCAGGTGATCGGCGTCACCTCGATCTTTCCTTTTCTAGCCATCGCGTCCGATCCCGAGCGGATCCGCCACTCGCAATTCGGCGTGCGCTTTCTTGCGCTACTGCCGCCTATGAGTAATCGGGAACTGCTCATAACAGCCGGTGTTATCGCCATCGCTGCACTCCTTCTTTCGAACGCCATTAACTTGCTGGCCGAATATGCGCGCACCCGTTATGCGAATAGTTTCGCTCACTGGCTGCGCGTCCGGCTCTTGCGTAGAATGGCTGCGCAGCCGTACGGCTATTTCCTCCAACGCAATTCCGGCGACCTGCTTAGAAAAGTAATGGGCGACGTGGGGAATTACACCGGCGGTGTTCTGCTTCCACTGCTGGATAGCATAGCGCGTGCTCTAACCGCGGCACTCCTGCTCGTCACGCTTTTTCTCGTCCAACCCGTCATCGCCTTCTTCGCTGCACTGGGGCTCGGCGCGTTTTATTTCACTATTTTTCGTCTCCTTGCGCGGAAACGCCAAGAAGTTAACGAAGGTTTTCGGGCTGCTTTCGGTGGATCGTACCGCGACGCACAGCAGATGCTTGGCGGGATCAAACCGATCAAAGTGCATCGGGCCGAGGACCACTTTCTGAGCCGGTTCGCCGGCCACTCCGCCGTCGTCGCGCAAATGTCTTCTCGGGTTCCCATTATCGCCAATAGCACTCGTTACCTTATAGAACCAGTCGCGTTTGGCGGGCTCGTCCTTGCAGTCGTAGTGCTGGCAGTCCGAGGACGCGATTTTTCCGACATCCTTCCAAACCTTGGCGTCATGGCGGTAGCCGGTTACCGGCTGCTTCCAAGTCTGCAGCTCCTTTATGCCCAGGTGACGCAGTTAACCTCCATGCGGTATTCGCTGGACGAGGTCTTCGAGGAATTTGCTGCTGCGGAACAAGACGAAAAATCGGGCAATGTCGAAACTTCCCTCGGGAGACCACGCTCGATTGCGTGGCACGACGCGGTCACGCTGGATACCGTTTCTTTCGTTTATCAGGGTACTGATCGGCCCGTCCTGGATCGCTTCTCGATCACAATTCAAAAGAACATGTCGATCGGCTTCATTGGTCCCACCGGTTCCGGCAAATCAACTTTAATCGACCTCCTGCTTGGATTGCACCGGCCGACGAGCGGACGAGTCCTCATTGACGGCCAGCCGCTTACTCCCGAACTGATCCCGTCGTGGCAGGCTACGATCGGCTATGTCCCACAGGAAATTTTTCTTATCGACGACACCATCGCTCGCAATATCGCGCTCGGAGTGCCGGACAACGAGATCGACAACGCGCGCCTGCGAGAGGTCTGTGCCATGGCTCAGATCCTGGACTTTATCGAAACCGAGCTGCGGGACGGATTTCAAACTATCGCGGGGGAGCGCGGTGTCCGCCTTTCTGGGGGAGAACGCCAGCGTCTCGGCCTGGCCCGAGCCCTTTATCACCGGCCTTCGCTGCTTCTTCTGGACGAAGCGACCAGCTCGCTTGATATCGCGACGGAAGCAAAGTTGATCGAAGCGTTGCGGCAGCTATCGGGCAAACTCACTATTGTCACCGTTGCTCACCGCCTGAGCACGGTGGCTGGCTGCGACAAGCTGGTTGATCTGAGTAATGAAACCGCCGCTGTGGCGAACCTGCAAAGTGAATGCCGCTGACCAGACGTTCGCGACCAGGGAAAATGGCGTACCCAACCCGTTGCATCACGACGGGCACGTGGACACGCCGCAAGAGGTTGCCCGCATATTGGAAGACTTGGTTGCCAGTGGACTTGCGCGCGATGCCCAAATCATCGGGATCGAACCGGATTCGTGCTGACGAGTTTATGCAAATCTACGGCAAAGATATTTGACCATAGGAGATTACCGGCAATTCACATCTGAATCATGAATCAGGACTTTAACCCATTAAAATCTAAACAGCTCTTTGCCCATCCTGAAAGGCTGAGCAAAGAGTCTGCTTGGAATGAGCACGTTCCATTTGCCATGCTTCTGGTAGAGTTGCAACGCCCGCGCGTTATTGTGGAGCTGGGAACGCATTGCGGTGTTTCTTATTGCGCTTTCTGCCAGGCTGTCAGGGAAACCGGGGCTGGAGCCAGCTGTTATGCCGTTGACACTTGGGCTGGTGATGGTCATACCGGGCCTTACGGCGGTGACGTTTATCAGAACTTAAAAGCGCATCACAAGCAGTATGAATCTTTCTCACAACTGTTGCGCATGACGTTTGATGAAGCTCTTCAGCAGGTTCCAGATGAGTCAGTGGATTTGCTTCACATAGACGGCCTGCATACATACGAAGCCGTGAAACGAGACTACAATACTTGGCTACCTAAGATGAGCGAAAGAGGCATAATCCTTTTCCATGACACTGTCGTTACTGAACGGGGTTTTGGCGTCCACCAATTGTGGAGGGAACTGACTCCGAGTTTTCCACATTTCAACTTTGAACATGGCTGTGGCCTTGGTGTTCTCGCGGTCGGCAAAGACCAGCCGGAAGCGGTTATAAACTTCTTGCAAACGGCCAATGCAAATGCCTCTACGACCCGTGAATTGTTTTCTTCTTTGGGACGCCGGGTTCAAGCCGAAATCGTGCTTGCTGACATGGGCGAAGAGAAGAGGGTGCTATCGCCCTTGAAAATAACTTGTCGCAACCTTTGTAAACTGCTTCTGCTCAGATCTGGGTTCTTACGGAAATCTTGAAGTTGGGCTCAGCCGTTTGTAAAGGATTGAAAAACAACGGCTCTTTCCTTAAGACTCCAAAAAGTCCAATGCAATGCTCGCTCCTTGGAATCGAATAGGATCGCGTTAGAAGAAATGAGGAGTTCGCGGCATTGTCTCAGCGATTGACCAAAGGCGCAAACGTCGCGAATAAAGTGTTGCGAGTGTTTAAAATGAAGCGCCTAGCGGTTTATGCTCATTTTGGTGAAAGCCCGAAAGTGGCCCGGTATGTCTCGTATTTTCTAAAAGAACTCCGTTCTCTCGGCTTTGAAATTTGTTTTGTCTCTAATTCGCCCGTCTCAATCGAAAGTCAGTCGGAGATTTCCACGCTATGCCAAAAGTTTATCGAGCGTGAAAATACCGGCTACGATTTTTCCATGTGGCAGGCCGGCTTGGCGGAATACGATTTATCCAAACTGGAAGAACTGTTGCTAACCAATTCCAGCATTGTCGGGCCTCTGCAGCCACTGGCGCCGCTCTGGAAGAATTCATCGGTGAACCAATGCGATTTTTGGGGGCTAACCGATAACGATGAGTTTGGTCTTCATTTGCAGACTTACTTCATGGTGTTTCGGCGGCAGGTGATTCAAGACGCGTGTTTCCTGGATTTCTGGCGTTCAGTCCTGCCACTCAAGGACAAACAGCAGGTGATTCAAAATTACGAAATTGGCCTGACCCGCCGGCTGGAAGAACATGGGTTCAAATGGAAGGCGGTCTTCGCCCAAGAGCGTATGTGGTCATTGTTTTTGAGGCGGCGCAGCTTCGTGAAGAAAATTGGGGATTGGTATTATAATCGGGGCTTGCCCGGTCGAAACACGACCACACTTTTACCGGATTTGCTTTTGCAATGCGGGATGCCATTTTTGAAGGCGGCGTTGCTGCGTGAAACGCATTGTCACGTCAGCCCAAAGATGGCATTTGAATTACTGGAAGCCTCGAGCCTGCCGGTGGAGATTCTGGCAGAATTACGCTTGAAAAAGAATTCCGCCTGCGGTGGATCGTAGCCAAAGACGGCGTTTCATCCTGCTCAAACGCGAGAAATGTAAACTTCGTATTACTTCGAAATGACTAGCGGCGCCTTAAACGGATGGCATTAGAGGACGCGCTCGTCTACGTAGTGTCCATTATAGTGACGAGCCGTCGGCATGCCGCAGAGTTCACAAACAATTTTTCGGTAAGCCTGAAATGGCTTGTTATAAGCTGGTTCGTGAAACAGATGAGGAACTGCAGAATCTGAGGGAGCGAATCCGAAGCATTGAAGCTTCGTGCTTATTGGTTAGAGCACGGATTACTTGCCCCAGCTCCACTATTGCGGAAACTGTGGCTTGTTCGCTGAGAAGATGCTTCTTCCCCCTCCGTTGATTTCAGACGCTGACGGTTCTGGTGCGCGGCCTTTCTGGTCGGTGATGATTCCGACGTTCAACGCGCGAGCGGATTACCTGGAGGAAACGTTGCACAGCGTTCTCCAGCAGGACCCCGGCCCGGATCAAATGCAGATCGAGGTAGTTGACGACGGCTCGATGGATAATACCGCTTCCGAAGTTATTCGCCGAGTTGGCGCGGGCCGGGTGGCGTTCCACGCCGAACCCCAAAACCAAGGCTTGGCAAATACTTGGAATAGATGCGTTGAGCGGGCTCGTGGGAATTGGGTGCATATCCTCCACCAGGACGACATTGTGCTGCCGGGGTTTTACGATCATTTGCGCAAAGGAGCCCAGCACAGCGACGCTGGCGCGATCTTTTGCCGGTACGCGATGGCAAATTCAAAAGGACATTGGATGAGTATATCCGGCCTGTACCGGGAATCTGCCGGCTTACTTGACGACTGGCACGCGAGGATCACCGTTGAGAATCGAATCGTATGCCCAGCGATCGCTGTTCGAAGGCTCGTCTACGAGCAGCTCGGAGGTTTTTTGCCGCGATTGCACTTCTTTCCTGATTGGGAGATGTGGCAACGAATTGCGTCTCAATTTTCGTTCTGGTTTGAGCCCTCAATTCTCGCTTGTTACCGAGTACACTCCAACTCTGCCACATCACGCATGCGGCGCGACGCTGCGGATGTACGCGAAGTACGCGAGGTGATCGATCTCACGACGGCTTACCACAGCCTTGCCCGCGGTCGTGGGCTTGCCAGGAAAGCGCGTTTGTTTTACGCTGAACTCGCTGTTTTCCATACGCGCGAAATGCTGGTGGAAGCCGGATTTCGTTCTGCTTGGAAGCAGATATTGAAGCAGATGTTTGAGGCCCTGCGTCTCTGTCACAGCCGACGCGTCATCTGGCAGATTTGCTCGTTTCTTATTTTATGGTTTCGGATCATTGCATCGCGACTTAAACGTCGGATGAAGTCGAAAGTCAATGCGCCTGGTCACAGTTAGGAAAAAGGCAACTTGCCGTACATGATCTTATGCAGCTGTCTGTGATAATATGTTGTCACAACCCGCGCATGGATTATCTCGCGCGCGTTCTGAAAGCGCTGAAGGCTCAGACGCTTTCAACAGACAACTGGGAGTTGCTTGTCGTTGATAACACCTCAAAGGACCCAGTGTCTGCGAGCCATGACATATCCTGGCACCCAGACGCTCGTCACGTCCGCGAAGGAAAGCTGGGATTAACGCATGCCCGTCTGCGTGGAATCGCCGAATCCAGTGCCGATTTACTTATCTTTGTTGATGATGATAATGTGCTCGCAGAAAATTACCTCGATGTCGCGGTTCAAATTGCGACAGATTGGCCATGTCTCGGTACCTGGGGCGGTCAACATTTTCCGGAGTTTGAGGGTGGTGCCCCCGTCGAGAAATGGAAGGTAAATCAATGGACGAGCACGTTCTCCCGAGATTTGTGGTCCAATAACTATGACCCGCGAGTGACGCCGTTTGGTGCTGGATTGTGCGTGCGCAGGAAAGTGGCCGAGCAATATGCGGACTTGGTCAAGACCCATCCGCTGCGTCGATCTTTGGATCGAAAAGGAGACAATTTGAATTCAGCGGGAGATATAGACATGGCATTCGCGGCCTGTGACTTGGGCATGGGTCTGGGGCGGTTTGTCAACTTGAAGCTGGATCATCTTATACCTAAAGGACGGACAAACGATGATTACCTCCTCCGGCTCAGTGAAGGAAGTGGATATTCTCAAGTCATTTTGGACGCCTTGCGCGGAATCAAAACCTCCCAGCCTCGCCGAATAGATCGGATCGCGAACTTTTTAAAACGACTGTTTCTTGAGCCCATGGAACGCCAGCTGGCGATGGCATCCGAAGCCGGCAGGACGCGGGCGATCAATGAATTACAGCAGGTACGGAAATGAATTATTACGCGGAACTATACAAGCGATGCCCTCCGCCGACCGGGAACATGTTCGGCAGCAAGAACGATGGCTACGCCGAACGGCTGGCGGAAGCCCAGCGCCTTACCGGAATGATGCAGGTTCAACGACCGTTCTGTTTCCTGCGTCTTGGCGACGTCGAACTAAAGTATCTTTTGACCTATCAGAGCAACCAATTGGATCAGTTAGATCGTTCGGATTATGACGACGGTCGCTTGTCCGGCACGCAAGGCTGCGGCAATCCCGGCCTTGGCCCCAAATATGGAGAACGGTTATGGAGAGCGTACGAGCAAGCTGATTACGTGGACTTCCACGAGAAGAATTGGCCGAACGAACATTTGGTTCCTCGATTAGCTCTCGAGATGGCGCCGGGTTCTTATCGCAACCCGACAAAAGAGGCGTCGCTCGTGTTTCTCACGTGGACGGAGAGCGAGTTTAAGCAATACTGCCAGGACCGTAGAGTTGGATTTGCTGCCGCCGAGGCACGTTTACTGGAAGTTCTTTCAGAGACGCCTGAGTTTAAGCGAGCGGCTACGGATTATTGGCCCGAAAAGGCACAGATTTTCTACCACCAGGTGCGAAACGACGGCCGGAACCTTGATGCCAATCTAGACCTGGTGAAAAAGGATCTGCGAGAGTTCGTTAAAGATCATCGACTTGATACACTTTTTTTGTCATTGGGAGGAGGGGCTAAGATCCTAGGCTACGAATTATCCCGCGAACTGGGAATTTGTTGTTTTGATTTTGGTGCGATGTAATGAAAAAAGAGGTGGGCTGGACCTTTGCTTCCTGGGAATTCGACTTCAGCCCAGAAAACGTCTCGGCTTTTCGTAGAGGATTCAAAGAATATCGTCAACGCTATGGCAAACTGTTCAACTCATCTTCTGCTGCAAAAATGGAGCGGGCCGGCTTCCTTCATTTTTGCGGCACCCATCGGCTGACACTGGAAGGACGCGTCTTTCTACTCTCATTTCGCCTCAAGGGGCTTGCCCGTCGTTGCCTTCATCAAAGGGCACGATGAAAATTCTCCACCTTGCTACAGATGACAACTTCGGGGGTGCCGCCCGGGCGGCTTACCGCCAGCATCTGGCTCTTCGCGGTCACGGGATCGATTCACGGATGCTTGTGCGCCACAAACACTCGGACGATGCCGATGTGGCAGTTTATTTGGGTGATCCCAGTTTCGGTTACCGCGCTTCGCGAGTTCTTCGGCGAACCTGGATAGATTACCAGGAAAAGCACTCGCGAAGGTCTGGCGGGAAGGTGGTGTGTGGGCTGACGGATCCGCGTGCTGACCTGCTGCGAGACGTTGGCCCGGAAATATCCGAAGCCGATGTTATCAATATTCATAAGGTCCAGCATTTTGTTGATCTCCCGGCCCTGCTCCGACACCTTCCTCCGTCCAAACCGGTAGTTGTTACACTCCATGATCTGAGTCCGATAACCGGAGGCTGTGATTATCCGGGCTCGTGTTGCCGGTTTCAGGCAGCGTGCGGTTGTTGCCCGATAATGGATTCACGTCGGGCAGGCGACTATTCGCATCGGATCTTTCGCATGAAAGAGACGGCGTATTCGAGACCTTCGCCGGGGCGCTTGGCTTTCGTGGCCAACAGCTTTTGGAGCGGAGACAAAGCTAGGCTTAGTGCCCTAACCAAAGGTAGAAGAATCGAGGTCATTCATTACGGACTGGACCAAACCGTTTATTCTTCAGAAAAGCGGCGTGAAGCCCGGCAGGCGCTCGGCGTTGGCGCGGAAGAGCTGGTGCTGTTGTTTGCCGCGCATGACTTAGGCTGGCCGCACAAAGGCGGGCGCTATTTGCGGGACGCCCTGATGAATGTCCGTTGCCAACGGCCCATTCGTCTTTTGACAATGGGCGCGGGACATTTTCAAGTTGGCTCCGGATATCGCCATACCCATTTTGGCCAGGTTGAAAGCGATGAGCTGCAAGCGTTGCTTTATCGGGCGGCGGATGTGTTTATCATTCCCTCGCTGGAGGAGGCCTTCGGCCAGGCTGCCTTGGAAGCTATAGCCTGCGGCGCGGTCGTCGCGGGGTTTAACGTGGGAGGGATCTCGGATATTGTTAAATGTGATCTCAACGGACTGTTGGTCGAACGGCAAGATACGCAAGCGCTGTCCGAAGCAATACAGAAACTTCTCGATGGCGATGCGCTCAGGCATCGCTGGCAGAGCTCTTGCGAAACCTGGGTGGGTGACCATTTTTCCTATTCCAAAAACGCTGCTGCCTACGTCGCACTTTACGATTCACTGCTCAATGTTGAACTGCGAAATCAGGATTTAAAGCGCCGAGATCTCCAGACTTCGCTTTGATAAGCTTTCGCAAAATGACCCAGCGAAAACTCAAGATCGCGATTAGCATTTTGTGCTTCAAGCCGAACACGGGAGGACAGCACGCCCATGCGGAACAACTCTCGCAGCATCTTCAAAAGCGCGGTCATGACGTAGTTGTTGTCGCGCGCGCGGCAACCCGCGTGCCTCGCGGGAGGGATTACTTGTTTTTCAATGAGCCTGACTCAATCCTCACGGTCAACGGTGTGCCCGTCAGACCACTTAAGTTCTCGCGAATCTGGCTGCCAGTTCTCTGGTTCCTTGGCAAATGCATAGTCCGGCCTCACCTCGAAGGGTTAGCCGTGAAATTATATCAGTTTGTCTCCAGAAAAGCCGCGCGTAATTCCTTTGCAGGAATGGATGTTATCCATCATGTCGGCGAAGCCTCGCCGTTAAATGGTTTCGCTGCGGCCGCCGCCGCCAAACACTGGCGAGTCCCGTTCGTGGTTCAACCGACTTGCCATCCCCATCACGTAGGAGATTCACCCCTGGATGTGCGTCTGTTTGCCAACGCTGATCGCCTCTTGGTTCATACCAAATACGAAGCAGATTACTTCCACCAAAAGTCATTTCGATGCCCTATCGACGTGGTTGGCAATGGCATAGAAGACCGCGCCGATGGAGATGCCAAGCGCTTTCGAACCAGGTTTGGCGTTGCCGGCCCATTCATTCTGTTCATCGGACGAAAGGATCGGCAAAAGGGCTACCTGTTGCTCCTGGATGCGTTTAAAGTTATTCGCCGCCAGCGGCCCGATATAAGTTTAGTCTGCATGGGGCCAACGGAGCCGACGGCTAGACAGCAAGAAATCGAAGGTCTGATAGATTTGGATTTTACTTCCGAGGAGTTGAAGCACGATGCACTGGCGGCTTGCACCTGTCTCTGTACCCCTTCTGAGGGAGAATCCTTTGGGCTTGTCTATATGGAAGCGGGGCGATACGGCAAGCCGGCTGTAGGCCGGAAAGTGGCTGTGCTTCAAGAATTGCTGAACGACGGTGCCGCGGCTCTGTTGTTAGGAGTCCCGGATGAGGCGCGCAACAGGGCTATACTTAGCCCGGAGGCTCTCGCGGCCGCCCTGTTAAAACTGCTTTCAGATCCAAAGGAATGTCACCGCATCGGCGAGAATTGTCGCGCAGTTTCGGAGCGATTCCTCTGGCCTCGTGTTGTGAAAAAATTCGAAGCGAGTTATTACGAAGCCGTGAACGACTTCAAAGGCATCGATCTGGTAAGCACCAGGAGCAGTGATGATACGACCTCGAGATCCAAATGAGTTGAGGAAGCTGCCGCGTCTCCTGCGTGCGGTCGCCTGGAGGCTGCCCCTGGAGTTTGGTGAACTATTGGGAAAGCTAAGCTACAAGCCAATCGACCGCTGCCTCAATAAGGATAAGCTCGTCGAGCACATATCCGAACGCGGGGAGGCAATCGAAGAAACGGCGGTCACTACCGGGCAACGGAAGGTATTGTTCAGCGCTCTGGCGCATACCGAGAAAATGTCGGAGGACATTGCCGAAATCGGTGCCTGGCGGGGGATCACGACCGCCGCAATGGCGGGACACACCGTCAGGCGAGTTTATGCCATAGATCCTCACAAGGAAAACGAGTTTCCTGGTATCAATGAAGCCTTCGAAGTATTTCGCAAACGAACCTCCCCATTCTCCAACGTCGTGTATGTGAGGCGTTCCTCGGGGGACGCGGCAAAAGAACTTTCATACATACCTCTTAGCTTGATATTTGTGGACGCCATACACGATTACATCAACACTTGGTTCGATTTTCGAGTTTGGGGTAGTTTGCTTGTTCCGGGCGGGATCATCTTGTTCCACGACGTGGATGACCACGCCGGGAGCAATCTGGCCTGCCGGCGGATCCTAAGGCAAAAGAACTATCAAGTCTGGGGTTATTGCCCCAATCTCGTCGCCCTTAAAAAGGTGGCGGAAGCCTAAACTGCGAAAACCTCTCGACCAACTGATCAGTGACAGATAATCTCACCGTAGCTCACCTGGGCGCAGGATTGGGGGGCGGCGCCAATATTGCCGGCCTTCGCCTCCACCAGGCACTGCGCAGAAGGGGGCTTGACAGCCGCTTCTACTATGGGTCGGGTGATTCCAACGATCCAAGCCTCATCCCTGTGTTCCAGAATCGCTCCTTTCTCTGGCGTAACATTGCTGCCCTTGCCGTGAGTTGGCGTAGTCGCAAAGAAGCCCCAGGAGGCTTCGTCACCAGCCCAAGCTGGATACGGAGAACGCCGATTCAGGCCACGGGAAAACTACCCAGGGTGGTCAACCTCCATTGGGTGGCAAGATGGCTGGACCTACCCAGTTTTTTTAGTTCATTGCCTCCAGGATTGCCGGTGGTGTGGACGCTCCATGATCTGATTCCCATTACAGGCGGTTGCCATTACCCCGGAAAATGTGCGGGTTTTACCCAGACGTGCGGCAATTGTCCGCAACAAAAACGGCCACATCGCCATGATGCCACGCATAAATTTTTTCGCGTCAAGGCACATTGGTACAAAAAGATCAACTTGCATTTTGTGGGCAACAGCGAATGGACGACCGCACAAATTCGCCGTTCCGGACTTGCTAAATACGCAATGTCAATTCACACGATTCACTACGGTCTGGATGTCGGGGAATACAAGTCCGTGGACAAGCTTTGTGCCCGGCGGGCGCTTGGAATTCCTGATGACCGTTTCGTGGTCGGTTTCGCGTGCGTGGATTTTTCCGAGGAACGAAAAGGGGCGGGTCGATTGCTCGAGGCTTTAAAAGTTCTGCCGGCACGAAAAATTCTTCTGCTGACCTTTGGCGCAGGGAAGTGGCCCCTGGCCAGCGAGATTGAAACCATCCAATTGGGAACTCTGAATAGTCCTCAACTTCAATGCTTGTTCTATTCAGCCTTGAACGTGTTTTCGTGGATGGTGAAACAGGACTGCTCGAGCCGGAGATTGGAAGCGTACCCGGACTGGCCCGAATGCTGCAATGGATGTGGCAACACCCCGTTGAACGTCAAGCGATGGGCATGGCTGCGCGGCGACGTGTCCTTGCTCACTTCACCGACCGCCTGATGGCGCAGCGCTACACTGCCTTATACCAAGAGTTGTTGTCCGTCGCCAAGTGAAGTTCTTTGGGTAAAGCTAACGCCGAATAGTGACATTGATGACTCCCAATACTGTAACAGCGCCGAATCCCCACTATCACCAATGAAAGGCGGGTTGCATGTTATATTCGGGGCCGATCAAAATGTGATCCCCGGTCTTCATGTGGCTGCCTTATCGGTATTGTTGAATTACACAAATAAGGAGCGGACTTTGCATTATCACGTTTTTACGGACACACTGACAGCAGAGGATCTGAGCGTTTTACGGAAGACTCTGGACGGCACGCGTCATCCGTATGTTTTAGAAACTCATCGCGCAGACGCTTCCATGTTGCGCGAGTATCCAGCGCTTCGAGATAGTCGGGCTGCCGTGTTTCGATTATTGGTTCCGCAAGTGATCACCGCGGAGCGCTTCATTTACCTCGATGTAGATATTGTTTGTTACCTGTCTATTCATGAATTGTGGGAAGTTGATCTGCAGGGATGTCCTGCAGCGTTCGTTTCGGAGGCTACTATTCAGTCTTCTGCCGATTCCGCCTTGGCATCTTTGCTCGGCAAAGGTGTGGACGGACCTTACCTGAACTCCGGTGTCATGCTGGTTGATCGAAACGCGTGGCAAAGTCAACAAGTCACCGAACGCTGTGTCGAGTATTTGAGCCATGGGCCGGCAATGTTTCGGGACCAGTCGGCCCTGAACTATGTGCTGCGCGGATCGTGGCATCAGCTGGAGACACGGTTTAACTACATCGCAAACTGGCGAAGTAATTGGCCGTCGATGATAACCGTTGATAGTTTAAAGGGTAAAATACTGCACTTTGTCGATTATCCGAAGCCTTGGGATCTGTTTGGCGAATGGATTCATCCTAATTACCACCTTTGGCGATCGGTTTTGAACTTAACGGAGATGCGACACTATCATTCGCTTCATCGGACGGTGCCGCAACTGCCCCATGCCGTAGCATCATGGCGATCATACAAAAAGGCGTTGAAGGATCGTTTGTTGTTTGAGGGCTATAGAAGAGGCTTATTAAAAAGAGTTAAGGGGCTACCTTAATCACTTTGTTAACACAAATGCCTAGCACAGCGCAAACGTCCGATTTCGGGATCGTCACCGCTTGTTACATGGATCTTGAGGATTGGATCGACGTCAAAGTGACGGGACACTTTATCGCCGGGGCACTAGGTCTTCCAACGGCAGCCCGTTTCATTACGTGACTGGACGAGAAACGGAGGTGATGTCTTGATCGGCGTACAGATTCACGAGCGAACATGTGAAGAGTGGACGTCTTGCCAGCGGCCTTTCCACCCGTATCTTAAAAAGGGAGCGACGCAGGCAATTCTCTCGAAAATCTTTTTAACGGCGCATTAGCGGACGCAGACGTTCGGAGAGTATATGGATCATTGAAAGGTTGAAATGGATTCTATAGCTCCCGGCATGTGGTTGAGACACGAGATGTAGTTTACGAACTCAGCAACCTGGATGTCTTCCGATACAGCATGACATTGGAAATGATATGTTACTAGCCATCATACCTTTTATCGCTGACGGTGTGGCAAACGACTGGCAAAAAGCGGTCGCCTGCCTGGAGCGGACGCTCGGGTCTATCCTTGGCAATCCGGAGAGAGACTTGCGGGCAATGGTCGTTTGCCAGGATCGTCCTCCACTAAGACTCAACGATGAGCGATACCTTTTTCTGGAAACAAAGCAGCCAAAGCCGGACAAACAAGATCTCGTGGCCAAGGAGCGGGACAAAGGCGTGAAGACAGTTGAGGCTTTTGATGCTGCCCGCGAGCTTTCCCCGGAATATGTGATGCTTGTGGATGCGGACGACCTCATCAGCAATACCCTGGCTTCGTATGTCTATCAACGCCCGGCTTTTGATGCGTTCTGTCTGAAGAGAGGATACAAGTGGAGAGAAGGTTCGTCACACCTTACTCTGCAGCCTTGCTTTAACCAGGTTTGCGAAAGTGCGTTTATCTGGCGATTCGATAAACGGTTGTTCCCGGCATACCTGGGCAAAACCTATACTAAAAGGATATGTGACCAGGAGCATAACTTGGTAGAAGCCGCGATGGATGCGGAGGGGCTTCAGGTGGATAAAATTTATGAACCGAAAGCCGTTTATGTTACAGGCCATGTCAATCATATGTATGTGTCCTTTCACCAGTTTACGCTTAAGCGCCGGATCAAACATTTGGTACTTGCGCCCTGGCGAAACCAGAAACTCACACCGGAGCTGAAGGCCGAATTCGGGCTTATACACGAGGCGACAAAGAGAAGTGGATATTGAGCTGTCTCGCAGTTGAAAAGGTATGAAGGCCGATTTCAAAATACATTGTATTGCGTTATGCAAGAATGAGGCAGACGTCGTCGGTGTTTGCCTGCGAGAAGCCATTAAATGGGCGGATTTTATTTATGTCTATGACGGTGGAAGCACAGATGGAACCTGGGAGTCAGTCAAAAAACTGAACCATTCCGGTATCGTCCCATGGAAACAAGGTGCAAGGGTGTTCAGGGAGGGGTTGCGGGCGGAAGTCTTCAATGAATTTCGACATCAATCGTCAAAAGGAGACTGGTGGTTACAGCTTAACGTAGACGAATTCTATGTTGGAAATCCAAAAGCATTTTTTTCCCGTGTCTCCAGGGGGGAGGACCTTGTCTGGGGCATCATGGCCGAATACGTTCTTACTGAAAAGGATG
>WNGQ01013709.1_pt1 | contig 15316 bp, 15 predicted proteins | sample 5407661 | NCBI WGS metagenome assembly WNGQ01 (sample SAMN13153382, study PRJNA577476) | soil metagenome | isolation source: 60 cm soil or saprolite under Garry oak tree replicate 2 | place: USA:California | collected 2016-06-15 | reverse complement strand
ATCTAAAGCCTCTCCTTTATTGGTTGGATCGTACCCTTTATCCGTTTTTCTCAGTCGGATGTGAGATCCGTCATGCAACTCGACGTCGATAGCCTCGCCTTCCTGATATTCCACGTTGATTTGCTCGAAGAACGGCACGAATGAGATCTCGTGCAGCAGTTCTTCGTGATCTTTCGCGTACTTGTAACTCTTGGTCGATCCATCATGGTTGTTAAACGTGACGCAAGGGCTGATCACGTCAAACAGAGACGTGCCTCGATGGCCAAGAGCCGCCTTCAAGAGCGCGACCAACTGCTTCGGATCGCCGGCAAAGGAACGGCATACGAAATTGCATCCGAGATCGATGGCCATCGCACAAACGTCGATGGCCGGCAATTGGTTTACGACTCCGCTCTTGGCCTTTGAGCCGTAATCCGCGGTGGCCGAGAACTGGCCTTTCGTTAGACCATAGACGCCGTTGTTTTCCATGAGGTAAATCATCGGAATGTTGCGGCGGAGCAAATGGACGAACTGACCCATGCCGATCGAAGCCGTATCACCGTCCCCACTGACGCCGATCGAGATCAGTGTCCGGTTCGCAAGCATCACGCCAGTCCCCAGCGACGGCATTCGGCCGTGGACGCCATTCAAGCCGTGCGACATGTTGAGGAAATACGCCGGGGTTTTGCTGGAGCAACCGATGCCGCTGAGCTTCGCTACACGATAAGGTTCGACACCATACTCGTAAAAGGCTTTGATGATCTGAGACGTAATCGCATCGTGGCCGCAGCCGGCGCAAAGAGTCGAATCGGCACCCCTGTAGTCGGCAATCGTATAGCCCAATCTGTTCATGTGTTTGGGCGCCGCAGCCGGCGGTTGCACTGTAGTTGACATTAGTTCTCTTCTCCTTTCTCTGCAGCCACTAATTCGTCCGTAATGAAGCGGGCATCAATGGGGAGGCCGCTATAATGCCGGATGCTCCGGATCCTGCCGACCAAATGAGCAGGGATATCGAGCTTGATCAGCCCTGCCATCTGACCGTCACGGTTCTGCTCGACAACGTAAACCCGTGCCGAACGCCAGAAACCCGATCTTTGCGCCTTCGGCGTGCGTGATTTCGGGTTTTGGCACGTGCTGGCGAGCTGTTTCATACTTCTTGTTCAGCCGGTCCATATTTCGCTGATAGTCGTCGGGACGCTCACTGTAGGCGGCGTTTTCATTGTGACCGCTTCCGCGCGTGAAGTATGCGGCTGCCGGGTGCTTCGTACCGGGCAGCGTGCGATACGGAATGCCGTCACCATCGACGTCACCGTAACGTTGGAAGCTTCCTAGCCGGTTCAATTCTTCGACCGAAAGGACCTTGCCGCGATCGAACTTCTTTACGGGATATTTGAACGGATCCGACATCCAATTGTTCATACCCAGGTCGAGATCGCTCATCACGAAAATCGGTGTCTGGAATCGTTCCGCGAGATCGAAGGCGGCGTACGCTATTTCGAAACACTCTTCAACACTGGCCGGGATCAGCACAATGTGCTTGGTGTCGCCATGCGAGCAATAGACCATGGACAGGATGTCCGATTGCTGCGTTCTGGTCGGCAAACCGGTGCTCGGCCCAACTCGTGTGATATCGAAAATCACCGTCGGCATTTCGGCGTAATAGCCAAGTCCGACGAATTCCTGCATGAGAGATATTCCTGGGCCCGCCGTGGAGGTCATCGAACGTGCGCCTGCCCAGCCAGCGCCAAGCGCCATACCCACGGCTGCCAGCTCGTCCTCGGCTTGCACGACCGCAAAGGTCGCCTTGCCGTCTTGATCAATGCGGTACTCCTTCATGTATTCCGTCAGTGCTTCGCAAAGGCTCGATGACGGAGTAATCGGATACCAGGTTGCAACCGTAACCCCGGCAAACATGCAACCCAGCGCAGCCGCAGAATTGCCATCGATGATGATTTTGCCCTTGGTTGCGTTCATCCGCTGGCAACGATACGGAACGATGCTTTTATCGAAATTTTCTTCCGCGAACTTTCTGCCGCTCTCCAGCGCGGTCTTGTTCAGTGTGACCGCTTTGGCCTTCCCTTTGAACTGTTTGGTCAGCGCAAATTCCATCTCGGCCGGGTCGATCTCCAACAGGTGTCCGACCACCCCGACGTAAATCATGTTGGCAAGTAACTTTCGCAACCGCGAATCCGGAGTAATTCCCGCAGCGAGTTTCGTGAAGGGAACAGGGAAGAACGTGAGGTCCCGTCGGTATTGATTCGCCTTGAGCGTCTCTTCATAGACGACCACGCGATTGGGATCTAAGTCCATCACGTCCTCACGCGCCGTCTCGGGATTCATCGCAACAAGAAAATCAATTTCTTTCCGACGCGCAATCCAACCATCCTTGTTTGCGCGAATGGTGAACCAGGTCGGCAGCCCGGCAATATTGGATGGGAACAAGTTCTTGCCGCTTACCGGAATTCCCATCTGAAAAATCGATCGCATTAAGACTGTATTTGAAGACTGGCTTCCTGAGCCGTTTACCGTAGCAACCTGAATACTGAAATCGTTGATGACAGCACCCCCGCTGCCCCGCTGTTCTTCCTCGACAACTAATGTCTGGGGGGATTTGTATGACACTACTGATTCTCCTTTCTTCACGTTAGGCCCCCCGTTCGCTTCGCTGCGGTAATGCCGCCTTTAGTCGGTCGCGCGCTTCTGCTGCTCTACAGGCGATCTTGTTACTAACGGCTCGGTACCTGACGCTTTTCCGCTCCCTATCTAGGTTTTAACCACACGACCAACTCTCCACTATATAACAGAAACTTAGCGCCACAAATAGGCCCGGCAGGACTCGAACCTGCGACCCCCTGCTTAGAAGGCAGATGCTCTATCCACCTGAGCTACGGGCCCGATGCGGTTGCAAGTTTACAACATTGGCGTAATCCGCGTAATCCGATGGAGATCGCTGATCACTACTTTTGTTATGCGTTATTTATGTCCCATTGATAGCGTGTGGCTGCACAACTTCGGGTAGCGGGACATTTTCCCCAAATTGCGACTCTCACCATTCGAGGGCGAAAGGATCTAAAATAAGGTAATCGAAATCCGTTGGGGAGGCATATGAGGAAATTGACACAATTTATAACGCTCATGGTGGTACTGGCTTTATTTGCGGTACCCGTTTTTTCGGATACGTTGGTCCTCAAGACCGGAGAGCGAATTTCCGGCTATTTTGAGGGCGGGTCAGCAAGAATTGTTAAATTCAGAACGAGTGACGGAGTGGTAAAAGACTATGACATTCTCTCCGTCCAGCAGATTCAATTCGCGGATGAAAAGAGTGCGGCCCCTTCAACCGCAACGCCAAAGGCGGGAACCTCAGCACCCGGACCGGATCCGAGGCTGGTTCCGGGTAGCGAGCGCGTAACGCGTCCGGCGTCGTCGAACGCAGCCAATACAGGCTACACGATTCCGACCGGTTCCAAGGTTCTGATTCGCATGATCGACAGAATCAATAGCGAAACCAACAAAGTCGGCGAAACATTCAAAGCGGTGCTCGATGAGCCCCTCTATCAAGGTGGAGTCGAAGTGATTCCACAGGGAGCAGACGTCACCGGGCGCATCGCCAATATCAACGAGGCTGGGCGAATTGCCGGTTCCGCCCAGTTGGGACTTGAACTGACGCAGATCACTGTAAATGGCATTGGGTATCCAGTCACTACTTCCGAGTACAACGAAGTCGGCGAAGGCCGCGGGTCCCAAACCGCCAAGCGCGCCGGCGGGGGCGCTGCTGTTGGCGCGATCATTGGCGCGATTGCTGGTGGCAAGAAAGGAGCCGCTATCGGCGCCGGTGTAGGCGCGGGTGGTGCTACCGCGGTTCAGGTGCTGACCAAAGGCGAGAAACTGAATATCCCTTCTGAAACGAAGCTCGAATTTACGCTTCGCGCTCCGTTGGTTGTCGCAGGCCGGTAAAAACTGGAACAAATGTGGCGTCAGCATGTAGTCGCGGGCTTTAGCCCGCGTTCTGTTCACGGTCGCAACGCGGGCTAAAGCCCGCGACTACATGCTTTCTCGTAGACGGTTCCAACACGGTGTGACATCCGGCTAGAAGCCCTGGACCTTTCCCGCCTTCTTGTAACACTGGAAGACGATGTGCCAACTGATGGCGATCAGGACGAGCCAGAACAGCCAAAAGTAGTTGCTGGGAATCCCGAGATTGCCGCCGGCGAAGTAGGTCGCGTGCTGTCCGATCATGGCCCACAACAAGGGCAGGGACATGTAGGTGTTGTGCCTGGACCTTAATCCCGCAAGCTTCACGATAGCGGCGTCAGGGGGTTCGCCGTTCTTCACCGCTCGAATGATCTTTTGTTGCGACGGCCAGATCCGGAACCAGACGTTGAAAGCCATCGTGGTTCCGAAGAGAGCTCCAGTGTGGATCAAAGTCCCACGATAGCTGAAGTGAGCGAAGTGGACGAAGAGTGCTACGACGATGGAGAGGAGCACGAAGGAAACGATCACGCCGGCGCGCACGTTGCCGGCGAGACCGCTCTTCCATAGCATGTCGTAGAGGAAGACGGCGAGGAAGGTCACGGCGATCATGATGATCGTACCAGCGGACCACTCCGCTCCTGCGGCGAGAGCTTGTTGTCCATGGTAATAGACCAAAAGCAAGAGGAGTACACCCGTGATCCACGTATAAGCTGCTCCCCAGCGGAACCAATAAAGGGCCCGCGGCATCAGCTCGGGGACGACGGCCTTTCTGGTTGGAGGGTCAAGCTTCGCCGTGAATGGTCCGTTGACCCAATTGAAGAAGTAGAGATGTCCGATCCAGATGATTCCGACGAAGACGTGCATCCACCTGAAGATTGCCTCCAATCCTTCCATCGCTCCTCCTACAGTTTGGCATTGTTGTCGAGCCGAAGCTGTGGAGTCTACCATTCGTCTCTTTCTGTGTCCACAGGACGAGAAGTAACGAGGCCGCACGTTAGGATGCTAGAGCCGGATCGCGGAAGCTGCGCCGAAGGCGTTTCCTTACAAAGCCGCGAACCGCCGACATTCGTGTCGCCTCGGGCGTCAGCGCGTGAAGTATGCGCATTTCGTTGTTGCCGAACGTGGGGAGTGGAAGCCAAGTCCCCTCCTTGGCAAAGGAGGGGTGGCTGCGCCATCAAAAAGATGCTGCGAAGCCACCGAGTCCGGCGCAGACGGGGTGGTTGGTTCCAAAAAAATTGTTTTGGAGTCTGAACGAACCACCCCGTCCGCGCCTTTCATTGGAACGGGAATTTTTCTTGATGGCGCGTCCACCCCTCCTTTGCCAAGGAGGGGAGTTTGCTCCGCCCAAGCGTTCAGCAAGATTAAATGCGTATATTTCACAGGGCGTCAGCCAGTGGCTAGCGGAGTTCCGCCGCTCCGCGGCTCTGTAAGGAAGCGCCTGCGGCGCGGCATTCTTGATTATATCGCAATCGTGCAAAACCCACGGTGGACTTGGGATTGCGGGTGGAAAATAATCCCGCTTTGCTTTCAAAGACTGCCAGGGACCGTCAAAAACTGGAGCGAGAAGAGGTAACAGGTCCAAAATGATAAGAAGTGATTTCCGATTGCGGATTTCGGATTTGGCAAAAAGCTTCCATGGGCTGGATCCGAAATTTGTCGATTCGGAGCGGAGCGAAAATGAGCACAAAGAAATTCGTACATTTTGTCATCGTACTGGCCGTGGGATTGGCGCTGGCCGGATGTGAGCGAACGAAGATTGGCGACATCACGGCCGATCCAGGACGCTATATGAACAAGGAAGTGAGCGTTGCGGGCCGTGTGACCCAATCGATCGGAGTGCTGGGCAAGGGGATCTATCAGATCGACGATGGCACAGGCAATCTTTGGGTACTTGCCAGCAGTAGAGGGGTGCCGAGCAAAGGTGCGCACGTTGGAGTGAAAGGGCACATCAGCCCGACGGTCACTTTCATGGGAACCAATTACGCTACGGTCATGCGTGAGAGTGACCGCCGATCCGCAGAGTAAGCTTTGCACAAACTCGAAGCAAATCGATGTTACAAATTGGCGATTGGCGGGCCTACCGAAACTTCTTATGGCTTCGGGCCTATTCGATATCGGATCGTGACGCTGGCGTGCACCTCCAACTGCCCGGCCGAAACCGGCGTCGGTGCAATCGCGTCTGCCACCATCGCCATGCGTCCGGCGAACTCGGTTCTTGGGGCCACGGATATGCCTCCCTCGGAAACCTCGAGCACTTCGATAAGACCCACATGCAGAGCGTCAGCCATGACCTGTGCTTTACTGCGAGCTTCGTTTACGGCTTGTCTCAGTGCTTGCTCGCGTGACGGCAAGTCGTCCCTCAAACCAAATTGCACGCCTTCCAACTGGTTGGCTCCCGCTTTCAACCCGGCGTCGATGACAGGGCCGATCAATGAAAGGTTTTCCAGACGCACGGTCACCACGTTTGATGCGCTATAAGCCACGATGCGCGGCGCGTCCCGCGCTTCGGGACCTCGTGGCGCATACACCGGCGTCAAGGCGAGCCGCGAAGTCTGGATTTGTTGTGGCGATACGCCGACTTTACCAATGGCGTTGAGAATCTCCTGGGCGACGGCGTTAACCTGATCCTGCGCCGGTTGAGCCGCAGAGGCTTGGCGAACAATGCCGAGTCTCACCGTGGCTTCATCCGGGACCGTTAAGATCTGGGCGTTCCCCGTGACGACGAGCACCGGTGGTGGCGGGCCCTCGGTGCGCTGAGCTAAAGACGGGGCTACTGACGCCAGGAGAAAAATCGCAAACCCGATTGTCTTCATTAAACCTCCTGAAGGATTGCAATGATAATGCTCGCCGAGCGAGCGAGCGTAAAATTCCTCATCTATATACGGATCAGGATGCATTTCCTTAGACGCTTCAACCAGATTATCGTGGCACAACAATTGCACCGTCTTCGTTGCGGGACAGGCCCAATAATGAGGGAAAGTCAGCCGCAGATGACGCGGATTGCGCAGATCGATCCGCGCTGTCCGCGTAATCCGCGGTTCCGAAGCAAAGCAGACGGGGGAAAATAGCGTCGCGGCAAGAAACGGAAAATTTGTGGAACTCCCTTAAGTCGTGGCTTCGGCGATCAACCGGATGATCGTTTGCGGGCTCGCGGTGCCTTTCGCGGTCTGCCGCCAAGCCTGCCGTTTGCGCGCGACGAGGCGGCTTTCCTTTTCGACCTCACTGATCCACGACATGCCGGGCAGAAACTCACCAAGTCGATCCTATGGATCGGACACTTCGGCATTCAATTACCTCCTGACGTACGAAATTCTTTTTTCAGTCTAGCGTGCTCGGATAGATCAACTCAATGGGCGCAATTTAGTTTCCGCCGGAAGTTTACCGGCGGCTTATAATTGAACTTGGAAGTGTGTTTATGGAATATCGACCAGATGAGCCAATCAAGCTTAGGCGTGATTGCCAGGTGGTTGCGGTCCCTGCCGGGCATACTCTGATCTTGCCTCAGGGGACTGAAGTGATGATTACTCAATCACTGGGTGGATCGTTTACTCTGCTGGTTCCTAGCTACGGGGGCCTGTTCCGGCTTTCCAATCACGACGCGGATGCCGTCGGCCGAGAACCGCGTCCTGCCGAAACCCCCGCAGGGTCAGGCGAGGCGCTTTCAGGCGAGGCGCTGGAAAGAGAAGTTTGGCAGATGCTCAAGACATGTTTCGATCCGGAGATCCCGGTTAACATCGTCGATCTCGGTCTCGTCTATGACTTGCAGATCTCAACGTTGTCCGACGGCGCACGTGTTGACGTGAAGATGACGCTCACGGCGCAGGGCTGCGGGATGGGTACATCCATCGCTGCCGACGCACGAAACAAAATTTTGGATCTTCCTGGTGTAGTCGAAGCAGATGTTCTGGTGGTCTGGGATCCGCCCTGGACGCCGGAGAAGATCTCACCCGAAGTTCGTGCTCTTCTGGGAATCCATTAAGAGATTGCGGATTTGCGGATTTCGGATTTAGGCAACACTCCGTTGTCGACTTTCAATCCGAAATCGGAAATAGTATGTCGAAAACTACCAAAATCCTCATCGTTGCTGGGTTTGTCGCGGTCATCGCATTTATCGTCTATTCCACCACTGGCCTTGCCAAAGTCAGTTGTGAGGTCTGCATGGAATTTCGCGGCCGGACGTCATGCGGGGCTGCGGCCGGCAGGACAGACCAGGAAGCGGTGAACACAGCGAAGGGGATTGCATGTTCCGATATCGCTTCCGGCCGTGCCGATAGCATTGCGTGTACGGCGGTGCCCCCGAAAAGCGTCGACTGCAAATAATCCCTCACTCCCCCTGCCCAAGCGTTCAGGCATAAAGCCCGCGGCTACCACTACCAAAAAAAGTTTTGGCTTTATGTGCCTCTTGTATTTCCTTCTGCTAATCTTTGAGCGGCAGCTATGGAAGGGACGCTCAAAGGCATTCATATCCTTGTCGTCGAAGACGATCCTGATACGCGCGAGCTCCTCAAGGTCTTGCTACAAATGCAAGGTGGTGCTGTAACGACTGCGGCGTCTGTTCGCGCGCGCGATCGCGAAAAGGGAAGTATCGTTCCGGCCATCGCCTTGACTGCGTACACAACCGCCATCGACCGCGATACGGTCCTTTCCGCAGGCTTTCAGGTTCATATGCCAAAGCCCTTCGAACCTGCCCGGCTGATCTCTGTTATTGCGGATCTGGCATCGAAATACAAATAAACCGGCTGAGACCATGAAACAGTCTCATAACGATTGTGCGGGCACAGAGAAAGCTTGTCTATCTTGCTTTCACGTTTTGGACGGTGGTCATCACAGTTCGCTACTCGCGAGCTGTATTGCAGAGTGTGGGTTCGCCTTTCAATGAAGGCGCTGACGTTGAGTGGCTGGATGTATGGCTCGCAATAGCTGTATTCACGTGCCTCGCTATCACATTAAGACGTTTCCTTCCCCTGGCCTTGGGCCTTCTCATCGCAGCCTGCCTGACAATCACGATCCTGAGCGGTGCGTTCATGTCGGCGGTGCTGGCTTTATGGATATTTGTCTTGGCTTGGGCTTGGGGCCTTCGGATCTTGCAAGCTGCTAGGGTGCAAATTGAGGATGCGCTCGAGGCCGCTTCTGTTGCCGTCCCGCTAGGTTTGCTGGTGTTAGCCCTGGCGGCTTTCGGTTTGGCGCTCGTTCATCTTTTGACGACTTTCTGGATTTGGGTGCTTCTTCTCGGTTTGAGCGCATCTCAAGGCCGGGCACTAATCCGGTTGATTCATTTACCGGCGCTGACGACGCACAAGCCAAGTTTAGGAATCTGGTTCCCGCTCGTGGTTTCCGCTCCGGTGGTGATTCTGAACCTGGTTTGGGCAGTTGCCCCGGAAGTTCAGTTCGACGCGATCAACTACCATTTGGCTGTTCCACGCATTTATCTGGACAATGCAGGATTCATCGATCTGCCGTACTTCTTCCAGTCCTACTTGTTCCGCCTGGTCGACATGCTTTTTGCAATAGGACTTGGCCTCCACGACGACGTCGTCGCCAAATTGATCAGTTTCGGCCTGGGTCTTATCGCGGCCTGCGGCGTCTTTACATTGGGGAAGCTTATTTTCGATACGCGCACCGGTTGTTGGGCGGCGGCTTTCTTCTATACGACGCCCGTCGTGAGCTGGCTCTCGGGTACGACCTACATCGATCACGCCGTCGCGGTGTTTTTGACGGCCAGCATCATCGCTTTTTTCCGCTGGCGGAATGCAAGAGAGCGAATGGGTTGGATCTATACAAGTGCGTTGTTAGCGGGTGGAGCAGTAGGAACCAAATTGACCGCGGTTTACGGTCTGCCTGTTCTGTTTGGGTTCTTGATTCTGAGTTTGTGGCGCGGTTCAGCAGGCCGGATGGTCAAAACTTCGGCGATGTATGCCGTTCTTTTTTTGGTCGTCATTCTTCCCTGGTATGGCCTCACGTACTATTGGACCGGTAATCCCGTGTTTCCACTGCTCAATGGCGTGTTTAAAAGCCCGCTTTGGGACACGGAAAGCCGGTTGAGCAATTCAGGGGATTTTGGAATTGGCAGCTCTCCCGGTTCGCTGTTGAGACTGCCGTTTAGATTAACCTTCGACAGCATGCGATTTGGCGAATCTTCACCCAGCGGTTCGGCGGGAGTCGCTTTGTTGCTGGCCTTTCCATTCAGCGTGGGTTTGCTGCTTGCCGGTACAAGAAACACAGGATTGCTTCTTATCCCATCGTTCATCTACCTCCTGCTGTGGGCGTACAGCTTTCAATACGTCCGATACTACGTACCGATTCTGCCGGTCATCAGCATTCTCGGTGTCGCGACGGTGTTCCACTTCAGCGAACTGCCTCTGCTTGGGACCATCAACAGGGTTTGTCTGATGCTTGCTCTGATCATGCAATTCCCAACGACATCCGTTCAATTCTGGAATATCCCGGAACGCTTTCCTATAGCTGTCGCGTTAGGTAGAGAAACGAGGGAGCATTTCCTTGAACGTGCCCTGGGGGGCTACGCTACCGTCAAGCATTTGAATGAAGTCACAAAGACGGGCGACCGCGTGCTCGGTGTGGATGTTGAACAGTTTCGATTTTATTTGAACGTGCCACTTGAAACGTTCGCGGGCTCTACCGGAAGCAGCGTGTCGCGGACGGCCGCCCAAATGTCTCCTGACGAACGTTTGCTGAGAACACTCAAGGAAGCCCGCTTTTCCCACATTCTCGTCCGTCGCGGCGCTCTCAAAGATCCGCCGGCCTGGTATCCCTACCTGAAGCCGGCCTTTCTGGACCAATTTACGGTGATGGAATTCGGCGATGAGAGCACGCTTGTTTATCGACTGAAAATGTAGTTGCGGGCTAAAGGCCGCGTTCCAGCTCAGAACAGGAATCGTTCGTCGCGAACAGAACGCGGGCTTCAGCCCGCGACTACCGTTTGTGTCGCTGCGAAACTCTGGGTATGATGCTGACTCGTGACGCTTCGCAATTGTGTTTCGCTTATTGGGGCGCTGGTTCTTCTATTGCCATCCGCGGCTGTCGCTCATGACATCCCGGCGGACGTGACCGTCCAGGCTTTTCTCAAGCCGGAAGGGCAGTTGTTGCGCCTGATCGTCCGCGTGCCGCTAAAGGCCATGCTGGATATCGATTTTCCGAAGCGAGGGCCGGGCTACTTGGATCTCGCGCGAGTCGATGCTTCGCTTCGACACGCAGCGACGCTCTGGGTCTCCGATAGGATGGAGGTCTACGAAGATGAGATCAGCCTCCCAGCGCCGAAGGTTGTCCAGGCTCGGGTCTCGCTGCAGTCCGACAAGTCATTCGGTTCTTATGAAGAGGCATTGGGGCACGTGACCGGCGCGCCGCTGCCGGATCAGACAGAACTCTTCTGGGATCAGGCAATGCTCGACGTCTTGTTCGAGTACCCCATTATTTCCGATCGATCGCCGCTCTCGATCCGCTCGGGCCTGTCGCGGCTGGGGATACGAGTGGTTACTGTTCTTCGGTTTGTCGCACCGGGCGGCATTGTTCGTGCGTTCGAGTTCGTTGGTGATCCGGGACTCATCAGGCTGGATCCGCGATGGCATCAAGCCGCGCTGCGATTTGTCGAATTGGGGTTTCGGCATATTCTGGATGGGACGGACCATCTGCTGTTCCTGCTTTGCCTTGTCATCCCATTACGGCGCTTCGGCTCCCTTATCCCGGTCGTCACATCGTTCACGGTTGCGCACTCGATCACACTCATTGCGTCTGCGTATAACCTGGGGCCGGATGCACTCTGGTTTCCGCCGCTGATCGAGACGCTGATTGCCATTTCGATTGTCTACATGGCGCTCGAAAACATCACTGGTAGTAATATCCGCCGCCGATGGATGATCACTTTCGGGTTTGGGCTTGTTCACGGATTCGGTTTCTCATTCGCTCTGCAGCAGACACTGCAATTTGCCGGATCTCATCTACTGACTTCACTGCTGTCGTTCAATGTTGGTGTCGAGCTTGGACAAATACTCGTCCTGGTGATTCTCATTCCCGCGCTGGAGATCCTATTTCGCTTTGCTGTCGCCGAGCGAATGGGGACGATCATCCTGTCGGCGATAGTCGCGCATACCGGCTGGCATTGGATGATCGAGCGAGGCGAACGGTTAGGTCAGTTCCAGTTTCAGTGGCCCACCGTCAACGCGGCACTTCTCGCAACCGTGATGCGTTGGCTCATGGTAATTGTGGTTCTTGTGGCTGTGATCTGGCTGGTGTCGACCGTTTTAGTTCAACGGGTCCGTACGGGTAAAGTTTCAAACTGATTGCGGCTTGAAGCTGCATACAATCTCCGGATGCTGCAACGCCGTTTCGACGTATCGTTTTGCCCTTTCGACGTATTGTTTCGTGTCAAAAGCTTCACCGGTGGTTCTCGCATTCCAGGTTAGTTCCTGCATCACAAAGGCGAGGGCGTGCAGGGCATCCATGTGGGAAAAGCCTTTGCCCCGCATGGACTGATAAAGCGATTGGATCTCCGGCGGATCGTTTCGGTCCAACTGCAGCTTAACCGCAGCATCATTGTAGATGTGAACGAGAATATTGGTGGCGCGAGGTGTTTCTTCGATACTTGCGCCCAGGTTATTCCAGAAATTCCGCCACTCGGTGTGTTGCCTCATGCAATGCGCAAGAGCCGCCTCCTGGGACTGCAAAGGCACGCCACGCACTTCCCTCTCCCATACCGAAGCGGCCCACGTGGCAAGTGTCAGATTTTGAAGTGACTTCTCGTTCATAATGGCCAGACTCTCCCGTCTTATCGGCATTTTTCAGACACAACATTAGATTGGCCCTAATCTTTTTGGCCTTGCCGGCCGATATGACTGGATATGCGCGTACCTAAACAACCAAACGAGGACCGACGGTCGGCGGATCGCGTTGGTATTCCGTCGGAGAAGCCCGTCTACATTGAAACGGTGCTGGATGGGAAAGAAGTGGGTTTACTCGTCGAAAATTTCAGTACCGGCGGTGCATTGCTGATTTGTCCCGAGGGCTCAGACTCGCTCCAGGCAGGCAAACGCCTTCCGAATTGTCTGCTGGTCTTGCCGCAGTCCGGCCGTATCCGGCTCAACGCGACGATTCGCTGGCACGTCTGGCCGAAGGTCGGCGTTCAGTTTGATCCGATCAGCGCCGACGCGCGTGACCGAATCTCCCGCTTCCTCCAGGCCATCGAAGTCTAGCCGAAGTCCCTTCACACTGAGTGCACCATTTCGTCAAATACCGTCACGTGTAGCGCCCTCACCTGCCGCTTCGCGGCACCTCTCCCAGAGGGCCCAGAGGGAGAGGGACTAACCTTTCGAATGGTCCTTCTCCCTCTGGGAGAAGGTGGCCCGCGCGAAGCGCAAGCCCGCTAGGGCGAAGCCCCAAGAGAAGGGCCGGATGAGGGCAAAGTCTCTTCTCCCAAAGCACTCTGAAAATTCGCAGGAGCGTGTGCTATATTGCGTTCCAAAAAAGGAGGAGATGTGAAAATACTGGTCTGTTTACTGGCTTTAATGATTAGCGTCCCGGTGTTCGCCCAAATTGCGCCCGCCCCTGCACCGGATCAGCAGGCGCTGCTCAGAAGCACCGACGCCAGGCTTGCGGCGAACAAGAAACTCGTATACGACTTCTGGCGCGAGGTCCTCGAAGCCCGTCATCTGGACTTGGCCGAAAAGTACATGAAGGAAGACTATATCCAGCACAATCCCAACGCGGCGACGGGCATCAAAGGTTTTAAAGAGTATTTCGCGAGGCTCGGAGGTCCTCAGCCGATCCAGGCAACGATCAGGGCCCAGGTGATCTCCATGATGGCCGAAGGCAATTTGGTCATGATGTCGCAGGTGCGCGAGTATCCGGATCCTAAAGACAGCACCAAAAAATACAAGACGACCTGGTTCGACGTGTTTCGGGTTGAGAATGGAAAGATTGCTGAGCACTGGGACTCCGCGCTTAAACAGTAAACCGGAATTTTGGGACCGAGGAAAAACTCTGTACCGGATCCGTTTGAATTTTGGGACGTAGGAATAATTCAACCTAGAAACGGCAGTACAAACGCGGGCTAAAGCCCGCGACTACATATCGGGACAACGTTGCGGTTAAGCATGTAGTCGCGGGCTTTAGCCCGCGTTCGCATCGCCAAGACATGGCCACCTTCAACTGCCGACTTTATGTTCAAGGACAATAGTTCGACAAATAGAGAGCGAGTTTTTCCTCCGTCCAGAAATTCAACAATTCTCGAAAAAAGTTGACTCTGCCCGGGTCATTTCTTACAGTGCAACGATAGTTATCGGACGGATGATTTCGTTCCCATCGCCCGGATTTCATTAGGCATTAAGCTGGAACGATTGCGAGTGCTTCTACTTTCAGGAGGTACCTATGAGGTCCAGCTGGCTGTGTGTGGCCACTCTGATCGTATTCTCCATTGTCCTTTCCGTTTCGGCACAGAACCAGGCGCAGAAACAGCAAACGACCCCTTCCACTAGTGCGGATGAGTTCGAGAAAGCGCACCAGAACCTGTTTGGGCCCCCAACGGACAAGGCTGCCGAGGCCAGCCGGCTGACGGCTGGTTTTGCGGCCGCGGGCCCGGCCGTATTGGGGGATATTCAGCGCAAGAACTATATTGATGAGCAAATTTTCGGGCGCATGGAGCGCGATGGGATTCCGCACGCGCCTCTGGCAAGTGACCAGGAATTCGTCCGCCGGGTGTACCTGGATGCGACCGGGTTGCTGCCGACCCCAGGCGTGGTACGGGAATTCATCGCCAGCCAAGACCCAAACAAACGCGACAGGCTCATCGATTCGTTGATCGGAACCGACGAATTTGCGGACCAGTGGGCCTGGTTCTGGATGGACTTGTTTCAGGCCAGAAACGACTCTTTCGCCTATTGGTTCAAGCAGAACCTAAAAGTGGACCGGCCATACAACGAGATATTTGCCGACCTGGTAGGAGGCTCCGCCACCAAGAACGCCAGCATGATGCCAACCTGGGCGATCTATTCACAGGCCTTGTACAACGCATTGCGCGCTACGACGGCAACCGATCAGGATAACTACTATTATGCGAACCGGCTCGATTGGATTGACGAGACGACCGTTAATCTGGGGCGAGTTTTCCTCGGTATCAATATGGACTGCTTCTCCTGCCATGACGCTGCCGGGCATACCGACTCGATAAACTTGTTCCTGACGACCAAGAAGCGAAAGGACTTCCACCAGCAAGCGGCATTCTTCGGAAAGACCCGCAATATTGCAACCTGGAGTGACCGGTCCAAGATGCCATCCAGCGCTCAAGATATCATCGATGATTTGGCGCCAGGGTACAACACCGACAACGACGCTCCGTTCAACACCATGGCGGAAGGGC
>WNGQ01006543.1_pt1 | contig 15316 bp, 8 predicted proteins | sample 5407661 | NCBI WGS metagenome assembly WNGQ01 (sample SAMN13153382, study PRJNA577476) | soil metagenome | isolation source: 60 cm soil or saprolite under Garry oak tree replicate 2 | place: USA:California | collected 2016-06-15 | reverse complement strand
TCGCGATCCTTCAGTCGCTGGGCGTTTTCGGAATCCCGAGGCTGCTCGCCACCTACTACGCTCCGTTCGGATACGCCAACGCGTTCCAGGCCCGGGGCAGCGCGACGCTCGGGCTGCCGGCGGCGACCGCCGATCTCATGATCTTCAACCTGGCGATCGTGAGCGGCCTGTGGATACGCTTCCGGCGCTACCGGGGCGCGCTCGCGGCCGCTGCCGCGCTTTTCGTCTTCGGAGCGCTGTCCGCAGGCGAGTTCTCCAGCGCAATCGGCCTGGTCGTAGGCGTGATCTGCATCGCTATTGTGACAAATTCCCCGAAGCTGCTGGCTCTTTTCGTCCCTGCCGGCCTTATCGCATCGCAGGCCCTGCGCCCGGTGATCAGCCGTCGGCTCAGCGGTTTTCAGTCGGCGTCCGGGTTGCCGGCCAGCTGGACAGGAAGGCTGCAGAATCTGCGGGGCTACTTCTGGCCGAAGCTGTTCTCGGACTGGAACTTCCTGCTGGGTGTCCGCCCCTCCGCACGCATCCCCGTTGCGACTCAAGCCACGGGCTATGTATGGATCGAGAGCGGCTACACGTGGCTGCTCTGGGGAGGCGGCATCCCGCTGCTCGCGAGCTTCGTTTTCTTCGTGCAGACGGCGGTGAAGACGGGGTGGGTGGCGGCACGCTCGGGCCGGGATGCCGCCAGCGTGGCGGGAATCGCGGTCTTCGTTGCGGTGATCGTCACCATGATCCTCATGCTTTTCGACCCGCACCTGACATATCGCGGCTCGGCGGACCTCTTGTTCGCCCTGCTCGCGCTGGCCGAATCGCGGCGTAGGGGCCGCGACGGCGAACCCCGCGTCGGGCACGACGCACCTGAGCTGGCGACGGAGGTTGGAAGTGATGGCGGAAACTTCGCCCGACGAATGGGATAAAAGAACTAACGCGGCCGCCGGGTCGTCGCGTCGGTTCTCGCCGCCTCGGCAAGCGCAAGATCCTCCCGAATATGGCACGCCATCGGCTGACTTGGGAGCTCGGCTGGCGGACATCACGGCTGCTCAAGTCCGGCGTGCCCCGGGGGCGCCTGGTGCGTCCGTTAGGTTCTTGCTCGCCCACTTGCTCCTGATCCTGTCGGTCACCCTTGTCACCGTCGGCGGCGCAGCGCTGCTGGCGTGGTCGCAGACGCCCGTGTACCAGTCAGCGGCGGACGTGGTTGTCGAGCCGGCGACGACAACGGCAAGCAGCCAGCAGGCCCTCGACATGGGGACTGAGAAGGGGCTCGCGTCATCAGGAACAGTGATCGCGATCGCCGCCCAGTCGCTGGGCGTCCCTGAGGTCCAACTGGACAATGGCTTGTCGGTCAGTGTGCCTGTCGACACCGACTTGCTTCGAATCGCGTATTCGTATCCCAACCGCCACGAGGCACGCCGACGCGCACAAGGCATCGCGACGGCTTACGTCTTTTTCCGCTCGCCAGCGCAAGCCGCCAAGAGGGCAAAGCGGACCAAGCTGAACCCGGTGCCCCAGGTCAATGTGCCGCAGGCCGCAATCGTTACGAATGCATCGCTACCCAAGTCGCCGGCCAGCCCGAACCACCTCATTGATCTCATCGTCGCCGTGATTCTTGGCCTTGGCCTTGGCATCGGTATCGCGCTCATCCGTGACCGACTGGATGATCACTTGCGGGGCCCACAGGATTTCGAGCAGCAGGCCGGCACCCCGGTCCTGGCGCTGATCCCGCCGCTGCGGCTCCGCAGGCGCGAGAGGGGCGGGCCAGTGGTCACGGTCAGCAATCCCGACTCTCTCGTCGCGGAGGCCCACCGCGGCCTGCGGACGCGGGTGCTCCACGTCGCTGCATCCCGGCGAGCCAAGACACTCCTCGTCACGAGCCCGGCGTGGGAAGAGCGGGCCAGTATCGCGGCCAACCTCGCGCTGGACAATCACATCGGGCTCACCACTCTGCGTGACGGTCGCGTTGACCTCGAGCCTGCTCTTCGCATCACCGATACGCCCGGGCTTCTCGTGCTTCCGGCCGGCCCGGCCGTTCACGATCCTGCCGCGGTACTGCAAGGGCCCGCGTTTCGCAGGGCGCTCGGCGAGCTTCGGAACCGAGCCGACTTCGTCGTGGTTGACGGTCCCCCCGTCCTGGCCAGCGCCGAAATCGTCGCCCTCGCGGAACTGACCGAGATGCTCCTGCTGGTAGGAGATACCCGGCAATCCACCCGGGCTCAGGTTCGGGCGGCCATCCATGAGCTGGACCAGGCATGCGAGAAGTTGATCGGTTGCGTGCTTGACAACGTGGGACGGGCAGTCCGCCTGCCCAGGCAGCGCCAGATACTTCCTCGGCGCCCAATCCAGTCCAACGGTGCAGCCCAAGGCACCGCCAGGCCCGATAAGGAGACCGTGGCTGCTAAGCCGTGGCAAGCGAACGCCCAGGCCGAGGCCGACAAGCAGCCGCCCCGTCCGGCACGGACAAATGCGGTGTCGGGCTCATGAGGCCGAGCGCAAAAGACTTACCTGAACTCGTACAAAAAAGGGAGGGACGATCGATGACCGACCAACTGCTAGTGGGACCCGCTCAGAATCTAGATCAACGAGCGGCAACAACGCCGTGCAGGCTCTATCTCGTCAGGCACGGAACAACCACCTTGAATGTTGAAAATCGCTACCGCGGCAGGCGCGACATCCCGCTTGACGCCCAGGGCTACCAGGACGCCGTCGATGCGGCCCGGCAGCTTTCAAACGTCGGTCTCAGCGCCGTTTACACCGGGCCGCTTCGCCGCACAATCGCCACCGCTCAAATTATCGCCGACGAGGCCAGGGTGCCAGATCTGCGAATCCTCCACGGCCTCACTAATGTCGACTACGGCGCGTGGGAGGGAATGACGGCGGAGGAAGCCGCAATGTACGACCCAGAGGCATTCTCGCTTTACCGGACGTCGCCCAGCCGTGCCGCCTGCCCACTCGGAGAACGGCTGAGCGACGCCCGGCAACGGATGATCGCGGCGCTTCAGCTCATCAGTTCTCGCCACCCAGGGGAAACGGTGGCAGCGGTAACCCACGCCCAACGGAGCCAAACCGGCCGACCGGTCACCGGGCCGCTCTCACGACGGAGGGCAGCTCGCAGGTAACGGCACCAAACCCGCCTGAATGCGACTGGCGCGAGCATATGCGTGCACACACAGGCCGACCTGGCGAAGTCGCGGTGACGGCGGCGAATCCCCGCCGTCAGGCGCGCATTCTGCTCATCGTGGAGAACGTGTCCCTGGCCCGAGACCACCGCTTGCAGAAACAGGTAACGACCCTGATATCAAACGGCTACGGCGTCGAAGTTATTTGCCGACGTGACCCCGGAAATCACGAATGGGACGGGGCCCTGGTGCACGAATACCGTGCGCCCGCCGACGCTGGGAGCAAGCTGGGCTTCGTCCGCGAATATGGACACTCCTGGGTCATGGCTGCATGGCTCACTGCCAAAGTGTTCATTACCGAACGGTTCGACGCCATGCAGGTCAGCGGGACGCCGGACATTTACTTCACCATCGGAACGCCATTCAAGCTGCTCGGCAGACCGCTAGTGCTCGACCAGCGGGATCTGTCACCCGAGCTGTATGAAGTCCGCTATGGGCGGCGTGATGGCATCGTCTACCGCGCCCTCTGCTGGCTTGAGCGGGCAACCTACCGGGCGGCCGATCACGTCATCACGGTCAATGGTTCGCTCGAGCAGGTCGCCTACACCCGGGGCAAGGTACCACCCGGCGATGTGACAGTGGTCGGAAACGGACCGGTGGTCGAGCGGACATGCAAGAGGCCGCCACGGCTGGAGCTGAAGCACGGAAGACGATTTCTCTGCTGCTGGCTCGGGCTCATGGGCCCTCAGGACCGGATGGATGTCGCGCTGCGGGCGATCGATCATCTCGTCAATGTGATCGGACGGACTGACTGCCACTTCGCCTTCGTCGGAGACGGTGAAACGCGCTCGGCCGCCTGTCAGCTAGCGAAGGAGCTCGGCATTCAGGACTGGGTCTCATTCCCGGGCTGGGCGAAAGAGGACGACGCATTCCGTGGCCTTCGATCTCAAGGAGACCAGGGCGCTCGCAGGTGAAGCGGCCGCTTATGCCACACCAGGCGACGTGACGGGCTTTGCAGAGCTGATCGACAGACTGCTCGATGACTCGCCGCGGCGGGCCGAAATGGGGAAGATCGGACGGCAGTTGTTCGAGGAACGTCTTTCCTGGAACCGCCAGGAAGGCCCCTATCTGGAGGTCTACAGGCGGCTGCTCAGCCGCCGCCGGAGGAACCGGCTAAGCCGGAAAAGTGACTGAATCGTTGAGGGAGTGTGAGCAGTGGCTGCCGAGTTGTCCGCCTCAGCCATCCATCGGGCCAGGCACCGGCTGCGGACTCGCGTGTCGGAACACCCCGCCCTGTACTTGTCGTTCGCGCGGCGCAAATATCCGGGCCCAAGCCCGGAAGTCATCGGCCCCGAGACCGAGCTAGTGATTGACGGGTATACGCGGTCCGCAACCACCTTCGCGGTGTACGCGCTGCAGCTGGCCCAGGACAAGCCGGTACGGCTCGCCCACCACTTGCACGCACCAGCTCAGCTCATCAAGGCGGCGCGAAGCGGCGTTCCTGCGCTGGCGCTGATCCGTGAGCCAGAGGGCGCGATCCTGTCGCAGCTCATCAGGGAGCCCGATGTCGCGCTGCCAGATGCCCTGGTCGCGTACGCGCGGTTCTACTCGTCCGCGCTTCCTTATCGGGACAGCTTCGTCATCGGCGAGTTCGAGGAAGTAACCCGAGACTTTGGCTCGGTGACCCGGAAGATTAATGCGCGATTCGGCACCAGCTTCACTGAATTCATTGCCACCGAGGCAAACAAGCGCGAGTGTTTCGAATTGATAAAGCATCGCGGCACCCTGTCCAAGACCCTGCTGGGATTCGAGTCAGGAGTCGTGACCCGGGATGAGCTGCGCCAGGAGCAGGAGGCTCTGGCTCGCCGCTCGGAATCGCTCGACACCAGGGAGGCGTGGATTCCATCGGGCGATCGAGAGCGCATGAAGGTCGCGCTTCGCGAGCAGTGGGTGCAGCCCGGCCTGGCGAAGCTTCGTGAGCGAGCGCAATTCGCTTACGACACGTTTGTTGCCGGGCAACGCCCCGACCGCAGCCAGACCTAGTCGCTGTCGAATAACGCCGCAACGTCCGAACCAGCGGTGCATGTGCCGAAGGAGAACTGTTGACCGCCATTACCACGGTCCCGCCGCACGGAGGGCTCCTCGTCGATCTGCTTGTCGAGCCAGACCGCGCCGCCGAGCTGAACAAGCGCGCGATCGAGTGGCCAAGCTGGCGGCTCACGCGGCGACAGCTCTGCGACTTGGAGATGCTGGCATGCGGCGGCTTCTCGCCGCTTCAGGGGTTCATGGGCCGCGATGACTACCTGTCAGTGTGCGAATCCGCGCGCCTGGCGGACGGAACCCTGTGGCCAATGCCGGTGATGCTGGACGTGCCTGAGGAGGTGCTGGCCAGCGTCGGGTCAGAAGGGATTCTTGCGCTGCGCGATCCCGAGGGGACGATGCTGGCGGCATTGCAGGTCACCGAGTCATGGCGCCCGGACCTCCGGGCGGAAGCCGCCGCGGTGTTCGGCACGACCGATGGCACGCACCCAGGCGTCGACCACTTGCTCAACCGGACGAACCGGCAGTACGTCACCGGAGTGCTTGAGGCGGTACAACTGCCTGAGCATCGGGACTTCCGGTACCTCCGGCATACTCCTGCCGAAGTTCGGGGCGAGTTCATGCGGCGCGGCTGGAATCGGGTCGTCGCCTTCCAAACACGAAACCCGATGCACCGCGCACACCAGGAACTTACGCTGCGGGCCGCGCTGGAGGCAGACGCGAACGTGCTGATCCATCCGGTCGTCGGCGTAACGAAACCCGGTGACATCGACCACTACACGCGGGTCCGCTGCTATCAAGCGATCCTGCCGCATTACCCTGAGGGCAAGGTATTGCTTTCCCTCCTCCCGCTCGCGATGCGCATGGGCGGGCCGCGCGAGGCCCTCTGGCACGCCATCATCCGCAAGAACTACGGCGCTACGCACTTCATTGTCGGCAGAGATCACGCCGGACCCGGGCTCGACTCGAGTGGCCGCCCGTTCTACGGCGCGTACGACTCACAGGAACTCGTTCACCGCTACGCCGCGGAGCTAGGGGTGGAGATCATCCCGTTCCGGCAATTGGTCTACATCGAAGACCGGGACGCTTACATCCCTGTGGAGGAGGCGCCTCCGGGGGCGCGCGTGCTGCACATCTCGGGCACGCAGCTCAGACGCCGGCTTGCGGAAGGACGCAAGCTACCGCACTGGTTCACGTCCCCCGAGATCGCCGCGGAACTGCGCCGCAGCTATCGGCCGCGTTCCGAGCAAGGTTTCACGGTGTTCTTCACGGGCCTATCCGGAGCGGGCAAGTCCACGATCGCGGGCATGCTGCTCGCGAAGCTGCTTGAGCGCGGCGGCCGGCACGTCACGTTGCTGGACGGTGACCTCGTACGGCAGCACCTGTCGAGCGAGCTTGGGTTCTCACGAGAACACCGAGACGTCAATGTGCTGCGGACTGGCTTCGTTGCGGCTGAGATCACCAAGCACCAGGGTGTCGCGATCTGCGCACTGATCGCGCCGTACGAGGCGGCCCGCCGTGAGATGCGGCGAATGATCGAGCAGAATGGTGGATTCGTTCTGGTGCACGTGGTCACTCCACTCGACGTGTGCGAACAGCGTGACCGTAAGGGCCTCTATCTCAAGGCACGCATGGGGCTATTGCCGCACTTCACGGGCGTTTCAGATCCCTATGAGGAGCCGTCGGACGCCGACCTCGTCGTCGACGCCCGGGCCGAGTCGCCGGACCAGGCCGCCCAGCGGATTATCGATCACCTTCAGGGGCTCGGGTACCTGACCCGCCTGACCCCACTGGGCAGCGCCGAAGTTACCACGCATAACGGCCATCACTGAGTGTTTCCGCCGCCGGTGGCGTGCCGGTATTCGTTGACGTAGCCAAATGCTGAGATTGTCTTGATGGGCGCGGGAACGCCCAGGCGCCCGAGCTGGCGTGGGGCGCCTGGGCGTTGGCACGGTTGTCAGGAGCCGAAGTTCCCTTGCTCCATACTGACCATGCCAGCTCTTAGGCGGGCTTGCTGTGGCAGCTCGCGGTGCCCGAGTCGGTGAAGCTGCTCTCACCATCGTTGATGAATTGCCAGCCATAACTTCCGTTGTGCAGAGTCACCTTGATGATGCCGTGCGTCGCGCCGTTCAGCACCTGGCTGATCGGAAGTTCCGTCCCGGGTGGCTCTAGGCCGGCGCCACCGGTACCTACGATGAACTCACGAACGCCGAAGTTATTGTCGATGACGCCCGATGTATTCAACGGCGCGAACCGTTCGTACCAGTGAGAATCGCCGTTCAGCACCACTTCCGCCCCGCCCTTGTACAGGTCCTGCCAGAGCTGCTGGTAGGTCGTGCTGCCGCCCGAGGTACCGTTCGAGGCGAAGCGCGGGTTCTGGTAATAGGCCAGGGTGCACGCGGCCGTGTTTTGGGCCAGGTCCTGCTGCAGCCACAGGTCCTGCGCCGAGCCGACCGCGCAGAAGGATGGTGTGTTGAGGGCACAGGGCGCCGTGTTCAGGGCGATGATGTGCCAGCTACCGAGGTTGTAGCTGTAGTAGCCGGTGGACGCATTAACGTTCACACCCGATGGCACGTGGGATCCGAAGACCCCGCCGCTGCTGCTGAAGTACTGCTGGTATCCGGCGCCCGGAGTGCTTGGGCAGTCGGTGCCGCCCGTGGTGGTGAAATCCTTGTCGCCGGGCACCGGGTACGTAATGGCCTTCTTCAATCCCCAGGTCGGGCCGTAGGACTGCTCGAAAGCAGCCAGCCCGCCACAGTCGTACTGGTCGTCGCCGAGTGGCAGCACCGCGTCGATGCCGGTAAGCAGCTTGACGGTGTCCGAGGCGACGCAGTCGGTAGCGGTCCCAAGGCCGCCGTTGAACGCAGACGATGAGGGGTCGCAGGCGATGTCGCCGGCCGAGCCGATGACGGGATCGGGGTTCGGCTGGACGTGCATCGTCTGGGTTTCCACGGCCTCGGTGTTGCCCGCGTTGTCCACCGAGAAGAACTTGAACGTCGTCGTCGGGGCGTTGATAGTGAAGGGTTGGTTCGTCCAGACTGGGCTCGACGTGGTTGGCGTAGAACCGTCGGTGGTGTAGTAGGTCACCTTCACGCCGGAGCCGCCCGGGTCCTTCGGGAACAGCGAGACCGTGGTGGAGCCGTTATAGGTGCTCGTCTGGCAGGGTGACCCATCGCACTCAAGCGTGGTGACCGGCGCCTGGGTGTCCGGACCGTTGGTGACCTGGGACACCGTCTTCATCACAGTGCCTGCGGGCGCGCCGCCCGTTTGCCCCGCATTCTGCAGCCAGTCGAGCAGGCTGTTCAGGGTGCTCAGTTCCACCGGCCCCCAGTCCGCGAGGCACTCGGTGTAGTTGCTCGGGTCGAAGGTTTGCGAGCAAATCTGGTGGAAGGCCAGCTGGACCCAGCCGCCGCCGTTCTGCGAGGCGGCCGTGACCGCGGACTTCATGTCCGACAGTGACAACGGCGGGACGTTCGGCGGGTTCCCGGTCGGGGCGTTGTAGACCGTCCGCGTGGCCAGCTGGTCCTTCGGCGGGAGCGTCTCGGCATAGACGGGGCCGGCGCCGACGCCGCCGACGTCGATGCCGCCGGCCGCCCGGCCCGTGGTGTAGCCGCAGCCGCTGACGATGCTTTCCGCGGTCGAGTTGTACGCGCCGAACGGGTAGGCGAAGCTCGTCGGGTAGAACCCGTGGTTGACCAGGTTCTGCCGATCCTGGCAGACCTCGTTCGTGCTGGTCGTGGTGTCCGTTGACGTCTTGAGGTTGTACTCGTGGAGGGTGTGCCCGCCGATCTCGTTCCCGGCGTCATTCAGGGCGGTGAGCTGAGCCCATGTCATTGCGCTGTCGATGTTCCCGGTGTTCCCGGTGTTGATGAAGAACGTTCCCGTCATGTTGCGCGGCTGCAGGGCGCGCAGGAACCCCAGCGCGTACTGGTTCTCGATGCCGTCATCGAACGTCAGCGAGACGATGGTCGTGAACTTGATCGCCTGGGAATGCGGCTGCTCGGCATTGCCGGCCAGGTCGGTCGAGAAGAACTTCACGGTCGAGGCCTGCTTGACCGTGAACGGCCCCTTGTACACGGTGCTGGATGTGGTCGGCGTTGACCCGTCGGTCGTGTAGTACGTGCTGGCCACCCCCCAGCCGGTGTCGGTTGCCGTAAGGGCGACCGTGACCGGCGCGGTATAGCCGGCCGTCGAGCACGGCCCGCCGTTGCAGGAGTTCGCCGTGACGGGCGGCGTCGTATCCGGGCCCTGCTGGATACTGACCGCCTGGGCCTGTGCGGCTTCAGCGTTCCCCGCATTGTCCCAGGACCGGTACTGGATGGTCGCCGAGGACGTCAGCGGGACCTGGCCGGAATACGTCGGGCTGGACAGCGTGGGGGTCGTGCCGTTGGTGGTGTAGTGCGTGCTCGCCACACCCGAGCCAAAGTCGGTCGCTGGCAGCGTCGCGTACACGGTGGCGTTGTAGGTGGTGGACGCGCACGGTGACCCGTTGCAGGCAATCGTGGTGACCGGGGTGGTGGTGTCGGCGGAGGCCGCCGTAGCACCCATCGTCTTGATCGCCGTGCCGGCCGGCGCGCCACCGGTCTGCCCGGCAGCCTGCAGCCAGCCCAGGAACGTGTTGAGGTCCCCGAGATCGATCCACCCGGACGACGCCGTGCAGGTGCTGTAGTTCGACGGGTCCTGCGTCTGGGAGCACACCTTCTGGATCACGACCGGGACCCAGCCACCTCCGTTGGAGGCCGCGCCCGACACCAGCGCCTCAAGGTTGGCCAGCGTGATCTGCCCGGTCGGCGCATAGGCGCGCAAGGCCAGCCAGGTCTTCGGCGGCAGGGTCTCAGCGTAGGTGGCTCCGGCCGGGGACAGGCTGCCAGCGGTCCTGGCGTTCCCGTAGCCGCAGTTCTGCACCTCGCTCTCGATCGTGGTGTTGTACGCGCCTCCGGGGTAGGCGAAGCTGAACGGCGTTATCCCATGCTGGATGATGGCCTGCCGGTCGTTGCAGATCTCGCTGATCTGCTGCGCGGTGGTGAGCGTGGTCAGGCTGGTGCCGTCGACAGTCTTGCCGCCGATCTCGTCGCTGGCCGCCGCCAGGGTGCTCAGCTGCGACCAGGTCAGGTGACCCGAGCCGTTGCTCACCGTTCCGCTGTTGACGAAGAACGTACCGGTGGCACCGTGCGGCTGCAGCGCCTGCTGATAGCCGAGCGTGTACTCGCTGGCCGTACCGTTGTCGAATGTCAGCGAGACCACGGTGGCCGACGTGGCCGCGAGGGCCAATGGAACGCCGTAGATCGAGCCTGCGACGACGGCTACTAACCCGGCGAAGCAGGTCCACCGGGACCGCAGCCGGCCGTGACGTCGCGTGAGTGCCGAATCCCCCCGCGCTGTCGGCCCATCGACCGAGGGCACGACGCAATGATCGCTGTCGCGAGACACAGCCATTCAACCCCTCCACGCGCATCCAGGTACCGGCCAGACGGAGGACACTGGTTCGGTGTCGGCCACGGGCGGGTCCTGGATCTAACCGAGCAGCGTCAAGCGCCGCGTTGATCAAGCATCTCCGGGGATCGGGCTGCGGGACTATCCGCATTCGAGGTACGCCACCTAAGCATTTCTGCCGGCAAAAAAGGGATGACGGATCCCAAAGGCCGCAGTCCCTGGATCGAGGCCTAGTATCCGGGGTGGAGCCAAGGCCTCACCTTGTACCAGGACTTGGCGCGGTACAGGTAATCCTCACCGGTCAGCGGGACCCTGACGGTACCGTCATGCCAGTTACCTGAGTACCATGCCCCGACGCACCCCCAGATGTCGCCGGCGGCGTACACGCCCCGGGACCGATTCCCATGATCGCGCAGCCACCACACCCAGCCCTCGTAACAGCCACGCAGCCATCCACCCAGTACGTCCACCGACGCCGCGGTCGAATCGCGGTTCCACGGGAAGATGCCTGGCCAGCTCGTCGACTTGACCCCGGCAAGCCCGAATGTGACCGGACACGGGAGGGCCGTGTAACCGGGGGGGCACTTCGAGCGGTCATGGACGTAATCACCGTGGCGAGCCTGGCGCCAGTTGGACTCCATGAACGCGACGCTCCGGATCAGATTGTCCGGAAGCCCCCATTTCGCTGCCGCCCACTGAAAGATCTCGTCTGTCGTGCCGGTAAAATCGCCGGTGATGCGGCCGAGGATATACGTGTTCCACCGTGGATCATAGGCGCGGTCCGCAACATTTTGACGGCGGAGTTTCAGGTGACGCGGAATGGTGCGATCGTATCGGGTATTGAGCGGCCGGGGCTCCCACGCCGACCGGTGCACCTCCGCCGCGGCCGCCTTATCGCCGGGCAACGATGCGTAGGAGCCGACCGGCCGCAACCTCAGGTACCCGCCCGGCGGCGGAGGCGGCGCATACGGCGCGCTCGACTGAGGACGATGTCCCCCCTTGCCTGCGGCCACGCCGGACCTGAACACGAAGCCGCCGGCCACGCCCAGCACCGCTACCGTAAGGAGCGTGACAACGATCCGGCCCCGTCTCGTCGCCCTTTTGGGCATCACCTGTCAGAGTCACCTTCTCTTACGTTTTCGTCACTAGCCCGCCGACGAGATTGAGCTGCGCCGCATGGCGAGGGCGCAACCGCTTCAGCGCTTCCTTCGAGTACCTACACAGTCGAATTCTGGCGAGCTCCTTACTTGATGGTCAAGGTAATTGCCGCCGAGGTCCTTGAATTGCCGTGGTCATCAAGTTAGAAGGCGACGTTTGCGACACCCGATGCCGCACCCCCTTAATAGCCCTTAGCGGGATCACTGGCCGACTGTCGGCGCCGGACCGTTCAGCGCGGCGGTGTAGTGGCTCGTGATGGCGGCGGCGCTGAGCGCGGAGCTGTAGATAGCCAGGTCGTCGATGCGCCCGGTGAGGAAGTAGGTGCTGCCACCCTGGGCACCGATCGAGCCGGTGATAGTCGCGGTCGCGGTTGGCGGCAGGTCGGTCCGTTGCCCGATCTGCACACCGTTGCGGTAGAGGGTGAGCGTGTTTCCCTTCCTCGTGAGTGCCCAGTAGACCCAGGTGCTGAGGTTGGACGCCGGGCTGTTCGGCTGGAGCACGTATTCGGTTCCGTTCAGCCAGACCCCGGCGTAGGCGGCGGGGGCGGCGCCTGGCCGGGCGAGCATCCGGACCGCGCCACTGGCCCCGTAGAGGGTGTTGTTGGTAATGTAGCCGTTGGTGAGGTAGGTCCATCCCTCGATCGTGAAGTCGCCGGCCGTGCCGAGCGAGGGCAGGCTCACCTTGCTCGTGGAGCCGTTGAAGCCGACCGCGGTGTCCGGGTCGTTGGTGATCGCACCGGCGGCGCCCAGCAACACGCCGGAATAGATGCCGTTGTTCGTGCCCTTGCTGTCGGCCGCGGTCGGTCCACTCGCCTCACCCAGACGCCAGTAGGAGATGAGGCTGGCCTCGCCGAGGACCGTGCCTTTGTAGGAGGGGGCCGACGGCGGCGGTGGCGGCGGGCCGGTCAGCGCGGCCTGGTAGTCGTTCGCCACGTCCGCTGCGGACAGCGAGCTGCCGTAGATGGCGACCTCGTCGACACGTCCGGCGAGCGGGTAGTTGCCGTTGGTTTGCATGCCGATCGCACCGTTAAGGCTGGCCGTGGCGGTTGCAGGAAGATCGGTCCGCTGCCCGATCTGCGCGCCGTTGCGGTACAGCGTGAGCACATTGGCCTGCCTGGTGAGCACCCAGTGCACCCAGGTGTTCTGGTTGGAGGGGCCGCCATACGGCTGCAGCACGTACTCCGTGCCGTTCAGCCAGACCCCGGCGTACGCCGTGGCCAGACTGGTCGGTGGGCACCGGACCAGGATGCGGACGGCGCCAAGTGCCCCGTAGAGGGTGTTGTTGGAGGCCGAGCAGTTGGTGAGATAGGTCCAACCCTCGATGGTGAAGTCGCCGGCCGTGCCGAGCGCAGGAACGCTCACCTTGCTCGTCGAGCCGTTGAAGCCGACCGCGGTGTCCGGGTCTTTGGTGATCGCGCCCGGGGCGCCGAGCGCCGGGTTGCCGGTGTAGGTGCCGTTGTACCCGCCGGTGGTGTCCCACGCGGTAGCGCCGCTTTTCTCGCCCAACCGCCAATGCGCGATCAGGCTGGCCCGGCCATCGACCAGTGACGTGTACGCCTGGCCCGCGCTGACCTGGACGAGCGCGGTCCGGGTGGGTTCGGTATTGCCGACGCGGTCGACCGAGTACGCCTTGATCGTGGTTGTCTGGGTGATGGTGAACGGCCCGGTGTAGGTCTTGAAGTTGTCGGACCCGTCCGTGGTGGCGCTGTAGAACGTGCTGGCTACCCCCGACCCGCCGGTGTCCGCCGCGGACACGCTCACCGTCACCGGGCTGGTGTACGGCGCGCTGCCACATGGGCCGCTGTTGCAGCCGATCGTGGTGACCGGCGGGACCGTGTCCACGTTGATCAATTGAGACCTCGTGGGCTCGACATGCCCAGCCTCGTCAATGGAAAGGAACTTCACCGTCGCGGTGGACGTCAGGGTGAACCAGCCCGTGAACGTCAGTGCGGTCGAACTCGTCGCCGGGTCCGTACCATCGATCGTGTAGAGCGTCCGGGCCACCGGCGATCCCGCGGTGTCATGCGCGACCAGGACCATCGGGTCCTGGGAACTGAACCAGTTACCGGTACACGGAAGACCGCTGCAGTCGATCGTTGTGAGCGGCGCGGCGGCGCCGCTCACCAGCGCGACGGCGTCCGAGCCGCCTGCGGCAATCGCGGTCACGTGGTCCAGGCCAGCCGGCACGCCTGTCCAGCCGACGCTGTTGTCGCTGCCCCAGGCGACCACGGTTCCATCGGACTTGAGCGCCAGGCTGTTGCCCCACCCGGCGGAGACCGCGACAACATGGTCCAGCCCCACAGGAACGTCGGTCTGACTCGCGGTGTCCGACCCCCAGGCGGCCACCGTCCCATCGCTCTTCAACGCCAGGTCGAAACCGCCGGACACTCCCGCTCCGGGCGGCCCAGAGCCGGCCGAGATGGCCGTGACCTGGCCCAGACCGGGGGGCACGGCTCCCTGCCCGTACGTGTTCGCTCCCCAGGCCACCACCGTCCCGTCCGATCGCAGTGCCATGCTCTGCCCCGCCCCCGCCGCGACGGCGGTGACGTTGCCCAAACCGGCGGGGATGTTCAGTTCGCCGTACGCGTTGTCCCCCCAGCCGGTGACCGTGCCGTCGCTCGTCAGCGCGAGGTTATGCCAGTGGCCAGCAGAGATGGCGGTCACATTGGCCAGCCCGCCCGGGACGTCCGTCTGCCCCCACTCGTCATCACCCCAGGCAACCACGGTGCCGTCAGCTTTCAGCGCCATGCTGTGGTAGGCACCTGCCGAAATTGCGGTTACCTGGTCCAACCCGGCCGGCATCCCGGCCGGGCCGGAGTCGGGTTCACCCCACGCCACGACGGTGCCGTCACCCTTCAGCGCCAGGCCTTGGTCGCCGCCCGCGGAGATAGCAGTCACATCCGACAGCCCGGTCGGCACCCCCTGCTGCTGAGTCGACATATCACCCCAGGCGACCAGGCTGGCCGGGGTTGTCGTGGCCGCGCCTGCGGCGGGAGCTAACGTCGTAGCCAGGCATGCCAATCCAGCAATGACCGCGAACAAACCCGCACAACGCCGCATAACCTTCGTCCCTCCGACTCAGCGGCCGGCGTTGCAGCACGGCCGGTCAGCCCCTCCCGCACATCCCCGGGTGCTGCGGCCGGGCACCAACGCAATCAGTCACGTGTGCGTGCACGGTCTCAAATGGGTCCAGTCACATCTACGGCCGCGTCGACTCGCAGCAAGCCTCTTAGGTAAATGGGCAGCGGACAACCCGCGTTCGACGTATCGCACCTACCCAAACCGCGCGTGGCCTGTCCTGCGGCGTGCGTGCGCGGCGGCGAGTTATGCGGAAGAACGCATATCCCGAATGTGGGTAGGGCGGCCTACGCCAGATGCGGATAGGCATTCACAAGGTCCGCGGGCGAAGATTGATCGGTAATCAAATGCCGTTAAGCGCCGCTCGATGAGGTGCCGGGAGGCGTTCGGACGCGCGGAACGGCGACTGGTGCCGCGGTGATCTGTCGGCGGCTGGACGTGCCCGGGGGGGCTGAGGCAGGGTGTTTGGAGCCATATCCGCGGCTGGCCATTCTTGCGCCG
>WNGQ01005677.1_pt1 | contig 15323 bp, 15 predicted proteins | sample 5407661 | NCBI WGS metagenome assembly WNGQ01 (sample SAMN13153382, study PRJNA577476) | soil metagenome | isolation source: 60 cm soil or saprolite under Garry oak tree replicate 2 | place: USA:California | collected 2016-06-15 | reverse complement strand
TGATTGCTTCTTGCCTCACTACCGCCAGCGTACGATAGCGTCGCTGGGTTGCCGATGCCTGTGTCTGTACTTTTGGCTCTTTCTGTTCAATAGACATGATGTGTATATCCTCTCACTCAGAGAACCAGCAGGGCGCAATCGATTGCACCTCTGCACGGAACAGATACTGCCCACTATTGTTGAGCAGAACCAGCGACTGTACGCTCTACTTGCGCTTCCAACTCTCTACGAGATGGAGACGGAGGCCCGGCAGCACCACCATCCTTACGTATACGCCAGAAATGAACGGCCATCAGCAGTGCCACAACCAGGGGCAAAAAGATTACATGACCCACATAGAAACGCAGCAAGGTACTTTGAGTCACTGAAGAACCGGCTACGAGCACTTTATAGACGGGATCACCCAGGATTGGAGCATAAGGTGCAAGGTTGGTGCCGACGGTGATAGCCCAGATGGCGATCTGATCCCAGGGTAGGAGATAACCAGTAAAGCTCAGAAACAAGGTGAATAAGAAGAGCAGGACACCAATCACCCAGTTAAATTCCCTGGGTGGCTTGTACGCGCCGTGGTAGAAGACGCGAATCATATGCAGTGTGACCGTAACGACCATTAAGTGCGCCGCCCAACGATGCATATTGCGCGTCAGTTGACCGAACGAGACAACAGTAGCCAGTTGTTTGATGTTCACATAGGCCAGATTGGTGTCAGGGACATAGTAGAACATCAGAAACACACCAGTGATGGTCAGCAGGAGGAATAAGAAAAACGAGATACCACCCAAACACCAGGTATAGGTAATTTTCATTGCCTGACGACTGACTTTAACCGGGTGCAGATGCAGAAATACATTGCCCATCATCACCAGGGACTGGTTCAGCGGGGTATCGGGATAGCCATGGCGAAAAAGAGAGCGCCAAGCTTGACTCTCGACCATCTTCTGCGTGGCTGTGTCGAGCAAGCTTTTCTTCGGAACAGTACTCACTGTGCCTCCTCAAAAGATCATGCCAAGCTGTCTTGTCAAGACCGATTAGTAAATAGCCCGTGTTTTGTGTGGCAAATTATATCATAAAAAGCCACACGATGAATACCCTTCTTTGATTGTAACGCATCTTGTGGTAATTGAGAAGAGCTATGTTCAAGATGTTTCTTAACCCAAGATTACTCTAACATCGTGGGAGGGACATCAGGTGAGTACCTGATATTTATCTAGCGTCCACCTGATTTCAATGTGCATACCAGCAGCATATTTGACATGTTAGCTAATCAATCAATACAATTAGAATAGAACAAATGTAGTTATGCCCACAAAGGAACTGGCTATGGCTCACTCCAGCAGACAGGATAATCAGGACGAGCAACGCGGTAGCAGTATACTCAAAGCGCTTCTGGGTATTCCCATTTTTTATAAAGTGCTAATTGCTAACAGCCTGATTATTTTTGTTGGCGCAACTGGCGGGACGTGGCTTGCAACGCATCTGAACGTCAGTCCATATGCAACGCCAATGTCCCTTATAATTTTCGTTACCATCGGCTGGTTGGTCAGCGTAGTACTTAATTTTATCGTACTCCAGATCGCCTTTCGTCCATTGACGGAGTTGGGGAGGGTGATGAAACGAGTACGGGCAGGCGAAAGTTCGTTACGAGCGCCACTTACGGGCATTGACTCGCAAGCGGACCAACTTGCCGGTGCGTTCAATATGGTACTTGAAGCTCTTGATGATGCATCGCGTCTTAGGGCCAGTCAAATCATTCAGGCCCAGGAACAGGAACGCCAGCGTATAGCGCGTGAACTCCATGATGAAACCAGCCAGGTGCTGACTTCGCTTTTAATCAGTCTAACGTTACTCGAAGAGTCCGTAGAGACGCCAGAGGCTCGGGAACGCATAGCAGATACCCGCACCCTGGCACATTCGACGTTGCGAGCTATACGCAACCTGAGTATTGATCTCAGGCCCAGCGCACTCGATGATTTGGGGTTACTTCCTGCTCTACGCTGGTATGTAAAGGAATACCAGAAGAAGTGCTCTATCGAGGTTGAGTTTCATGCACCAGGCTTCAAAGAACGGCTTCCGGCCGAGATGGAAACAGCCCTGTATAGAATTGTGCAGGAATGTTTAACCAATACAGCAAAGCATGCAAACGCTCGTAGAGTCACCATTATGTTGAAAGAGGACACGGATAGGGTATATGCGCGGATTACTGATGACGGTCAAGGTTTTGATTATGAAACACTACTCAAAACGCCTGGACAAGAACGCGGCCTGGGGTTAGCAGGGATGCATGAACGGGCGGTGTTGCTTGACGGCACACTCAATATTCACGCTGTTCCAGGAAAAGGCACAACTATTGAGGTGAGTATTCCATTACCCGCGACAAGAGCCTTGCAATCACAAACAATAAATGAGTTGGCGGTGTGAAAAGTTGAGTGGGCAACCATATCGAACGACCCCACCGAACATAGGATTGTTATGAAGATACGCATTTTATTGGTGGATGACCATACGATTTTACGCGCAGGCCTTAAAATGATGCTCAATGCACAGCCAGACATGGATGTGGTCGGCGAAGCGCATGATGGTCGCCTGGCTGTACAAGAAGCACAGCGCCTGCGCCCTGATATCGTTCTGATGGATATCACTATGCCAGACATGAATGGTATTGAAGCGACAAGACAAATAAAAAAAGTGCTGCCGGATGTGAAGGTTCTAGTATTGACGATGCATGAAAATGACGAGTATGTCTTTCAAGCGCTTCGCGCAGGCGCCTCTGGCTATATGCTCAAAGAGGCCGCAGATACCGAATTGATTTCAGCGCTGCACGTAGTGCAGAATGGGAACTTCTACCTCTCTCCAAGCGCACAATCAGTCATGGTAGGAGATTATCTGCAGAGGGTACACGCAGGTGAAGAGAAGGATAGTTATAGCAGTTTGACAGAGCGAGAGCGGGAAATTTTGAAGCTAGTGGCTGAGGGATTCACAAATAACCAGATCGCGGAACTCCTCGTGATCAGCCCCAAAACGGTAGATACGCACCGTACTCATATCATGGATAAGCTCAACTTGCATAGCCGCGCCGAACTGGTAAAATATGCTATGCGGCGCGGCTTATTAGAGGATTGACTCAGGTTAGAAAAGTCCTTAGCAGATAACCACCAGGGCGCGCATCAGGGCTATTATACCTCCTCATCGTCACGAAAGTCTATGTCAGTATCACTTTCATCAGCAAAATATTCATCACTATAGAAGCCGACATCTCTGCCAACGTAAACGCTGACCAGAAAGTCATCGCGAGGCATATCAGCGGAGAGCACAAGATCCTCATCGATTTGCTCAATAAGTTTGGTCAATTCGGTCTCTTCAAGTTCGCGTTCCAAAATAAGTGTCCCATGAACGGCCGTTGATGTGAAGTGGATATCGACCGTTCCGAGACGGTTGTTACTCTGCATGCCTGCTCCCTGCATAATATAGTAGCTTTCAGAATATGGTGTGCGGAAATGTCGTTCAAATCGAATATCATCCATATTGTTATTATCTTTGCGCAGCCTGCATTCTCAATCTAAATGACGCTGCGCCCTCCTTTCTCATAGCGCGCATCTTGCGCGAATAATGCCAGTAAGACGGCGATATTATAGCATTCATTCACATGTAAGTATAGCAGCAAGTTTCAAAAAATACGGCGAACTAGAGATTTTTTAACATTTGCAGAATTCACCTGCAAAAAATTCCTACCTCCACCGTTTATCCCCTTGGAAATGGAATCCGGAGTACATTTACATGTTATACTGTAAGAAGTGCAGAATACAAGTCTGATAGATCAATTTGTAGCGGCATTTGGAGGGACACTGATGATTAAGCTCAATGCTCAAGGTGAGGTAGCTGACTTTCAAGACGCTTCACAGTTTGAACCCAATGAGAGTGAATTTGAATGCGGTGAGTTTGCTGCTGCTATCGTCAAGTTTGCTGGTTATCCTGGCAAGGGGGCAACTGGCACACAAGAGGATATCGATCAAACAGCAGACGCCTTTTACACCAAATACGTAGGACCTAATATCGCAGGTGATACCCAGGGGACCTCGATTGATGTGATGCACCAGATGATCAAGGATAGTGGGTTAGACTACCAGGATTTGCCGACAATCAATCCAACGAGCCAGCAATCCAGTGATATTGCCCACATTACAGCAGCATTGGCACAAGGGTATCCACTGCTCGCCACGATCATAGAAGCAAGCATGGTTGACCTGGATCTCGGCCAAAATCCCTATAGTTGGGGGCCGAGCGGTTCCCACATTATCGTGTACACTGGGATTGCAGCAGATGGGAACTTACTGGTGAGGGATGCGGCGAACATTGTTGGACCTTTACAGGTCAATAATACCGTGCAACCAGGTCCAAGACACTGTGACATTCACCAGCTTGCTACCCAGTGGGCAACGATGGTACGGCTCCCCTGGCTCCCACGTATCCCTGCTGGCTTTGACCCCACAACAGGGGTGATTAATCCACCATTTGGAGGGAATATGAATATCGAACAATCCGCAAAAGACTGTTGGGCGAGTACAGCACCCATCTTTGCTGGGACACCACCCCCTTATAACACGGGGATTGCTCTTGCCTGGCAACAACTCTATAGCATAGGGAAGAAACCAGGCCCGCCGATATCACTTGAGTATGGCAGTGTGACATGGGAAGGTAAACCCATTCGTGTACAAGAGTTTGCCAACACCCGTTGTGAGTGGGATGGGCAACCCCATTGGTACCCACAACTCTGAGGAAGTGTTTTTCGACTCTGAGGGTCCGGGGGAGCTGATTCCATCCAACTCTGGGCCCTGTTCAGGCACCCCGAGATTGAAACTTCAGCTAACAGAAAGGGGAACGTACCATGAGCGTTGATTACCCTGGTGCTATTGATATGATAATCACCGACCCTGCATGGGTTTTCACCGATGCTTTAACCTCAATACCCACTACTGACCTTACGATTGTCCTACATAAAACTGCATGTGGGCAAAACTGCACTGCTATTGACATAGCTAACTCTTTTAAGAACGATACCGTTAATCATAAAAGTGTTCATTTCATCGTTGGGCGTGATGGTTCGGTGATACAGGTTGTCTTACTTAAAGATGGTGCAGGGGGGAACTGTTGTCTGGAAACTGGGCATGACCCCTATTGGGATAGATTACAGACAAAATACGGAAACCTAAACACATGTACGATCAGTATAGAGCACGAAGACTGGACAACCGATAACAGCCAGACGATGACGCAAGAGCAGGTTGCTGCAAGTTTTGCGCTTGTATCATGGCTTGTACGACGATACAACCTAAACCCAACATCACAGATTAAAGGACACAATACGTTAGATGCTGTAAGTAGGGCCCGATGCCCTGGCCCAACATATCCTTTAGCACAACTCAAAGGAGCATTGACCATGCAGAACAATCCTAGTCCTGGCATGCAAAAACAGGCACAAGATATCTGGAAGAGTACAACCCCTATGCTTAACACTTGCTATGGTAGTGGTCCTATACCCAATTCTGGCATTTATCGAGCGTGGTTACAACTTTTTTATACTGGCCACTATGATTTAGGAGGGCCAACAACTCCTGAAATCTCTACCGTTGATTGGACAAATAAACCTATCAAAATGCAATGGTTCCAAGGGGGTTACAGAGCTGAATATGATCAAGCGGGAATAACCCACTTCTTAAATCCAGATAATCATGAGATATTTAAAATCTGACGCTCGTCACTGTCGTTCGATATACCGCCACTCACTAGTGAACGTGCTTAAAGCAACCTTGCGAGGACGACCTCGCGGTCGTTTGGGTCCAGCTAGATCAGAAACTATAGAAGGATCATAAAAATTGAAATGATGAGCGCATTTTAGAAAATACCAGTTGTTCTTCAAGAGCATAAGTGGACGAGGGCGCAAGTTGCGAGATTGCATAGTAACGCCCCCCGTGCATAGTCACCAGTAATGTTGCTGTATAATTTGCTCCAATTTGCTGAACACTTCCTTGCACCAGTTGCCACGAAGCTCCAGCAAATGAAAGTCCAGCCGCTGTTTTTTGTCCAGTCATGCCGAGCGAACCTGCAGTTTTGCTGAGATACTGATTAATACTCTGGCCGCCAGTAGCCACAGCAGTGATGTTCACCTGGTCAGTATGGTTATCGTCATAAAAATAGGCGATTCCACTCTGTTTATGTACCTCTGCTGTCCATTTCTGAGGATACTGTAGTGATACACCCAGCCCGCTATTTTGAAAAGTCTGCGTTGTTTTCGTTATCTCGGGCACAGCGAAAGGCTGGAAGATAGTATTCGAGGCAATTCCTCCACCTAGTAACAGGATCAAGAGCATGACGAACACAAGCGCAAGACGTTTGCGGCTGTTGCTCTTCGAAGGAGCAACGGGAGACACGGGCATTGATGCAGGTGGAGTCTGTCGTAGAGGGTACGCAGGCGGCAATGGAGGTTGAGAAAGCGGCACCGGAGTCACAGATCTTTGCTGTGCAGGGCGAACCGGTGGTTGCATTCGCTGTCTGTGCTGTTGAACAGGCTGCCGTGCTATTGGTGAAACACCCTGTGGACGTGTATAGATTCCCTCCGTTTGATCAAGACGCGTTCCATTGCCATTGCTCCTCACTGGCGAAGATGAGGTGCGCAACAGCGGCGGTGTCTCAGGTAGACTGGCGACCAGCGGCAGAGTAGGTAAATCATCTACAATCTCCACGTCGTCAACACGCTCACCCGTGTGATTGGATTTTGTGAGAGGATGTCTGTCAATGTTGGTAGTTCCTGCTGCAGAAAGTGGCCTGGTTGGCGAGTCATCAACCATATGCCGCTCCTCTTCAAGAGGATCGCCTTCATTCTCAAGCAAAGTAAGATCTTTAGTTTGCTTTTGCTCCCAGACTTTTGTACGGAGTTCACGCAGAGGAACATTTGACCTGGTGTTTGTCAAACTGCTTTCAAGCTTTTTCATCCAGTCAGGAGGTTCCACCGGTAACGAACTGTTTACCGGGCGAGACGACGGAACTCTATTCATACAGCCTGGACAATACTGAGTGTTGTCACCTGGTAGGATTTTCCCACAATGAGCACACTGTTTTGCCACGAAGATCTCTCCTACACCTGGAGGTAGTGGGGCGGCACGCTCACGCCCCCCTCGGATACTGAGTTGGCAGCCACTAAACATGCTTCGAGAGTATAGCATATCTGCTAAAGATCCATCAGCTATCTCTAACTCTACGGTACTCTACTTGTGATATTCCGTCAAGTTGCATAGCCAATCGGTCAGGCGTTATTTCAATTGAAGCAACGCTTCACGTTCAGTGGCGGTTTCAAAAACCTGCTGGTTCTTGACTATTTCAACGAGTTTTTTTCGACCTTTGGGGCTTCCAATCATGAGGACTCCAACGAGTTTGTTCTCGCGGAAAAATAGTTTACGATAGTTCTCGTTGCCTTTTTCACCTGGTTCCCGGCGAGTGATGGATTCTAGCTCAGGATTATTCGATTCTGCTGTACCAACCACAGCGATATTTACATCGAATAAAGGGCTTGTATAAGTGGGAACATCGATATACGCTTCATGCCCACCAGCCATATTAACACCTGCTATACGCCCATGCGCCATAGCGTTGTCCCAGGTTCCCATTGTATGATGACGATCTATAGTTGGGTCATAGAATTCAGCCACGTCTCCTGCCGCATACACACCAGGAACATTGGTTTCCATGTACTCATTGACGACTATGCCACTCCGTACCTCAACCGATGTGTGCTCCAGGATTTTGGCGTTTAGCGTGATCCCGAGGCCAACGCCGATAACATCGGCCTGGATCTCGCGCCCCCGCCTGGTTTTTACATAGCCTGGAACACCATTTTGGGGAACGACGGATTCGATTTCGTCTCCATGAATGACATTGACCCCGAATTTTTTAGCGATGTTATCGACAACTTCACCACCTTCAGGATCAAGCGAGTAGCGCAGCCAGTAAGGGCCACGCATTATCCAGGTTGTGTCGAGCTTACGAACTGCAAATCCGTCACATAATTCGTATGAAATAAAGCTTCCACCATAAGCCAGTGCTGTACGCGATTCGAGCATGCGATCAATGATGGATTTGGTATCATCCAGTGTGACAAAGTTATAGATATGTCTGGTACCTTCCACGCCTGCTACCCTTAAGGGGTTGGCCCAACCCCCAGTTGCGACCAGTAAGGCATCATAGGGGAACTTCTGCCCGTTATCGCTAACAATCACACGTTCTTCCGTATTGACATCTGTTACCATTGTTTCTGTTATCAGAGTGATATTGCGTTGCTCATGCCACGCAATATCACGTATCATCACCTTCTGCTCTACGATCACTCCCTGGAGGAAGCGCGGAAGTGAGACGCGATTATACAGCGGGTAGGGTTCGTTTGTCAGTAGATGGATACTACAATTCGGGTCATTTTTCCGCAACGTATCGGCGGCTGTCGTTCCTGCAATTCCATTGCCAATGATCACATAACGTCTATCACGCGTTGTCAAAAGAAAGTCTCCTTGTCTGAGATGTGGTTCCTATGTTGATTCGAGGGGATTTTAGCATAGTTTTGAGGAGAACGCTATATCTAGCCTGCAAGTAACATCACAATTCTCTTACAATCCAGGATACCGGCAACACGTTATTTATTTGCTAACTCGCTCGGTTCAATTGGTGTCACAATAAGATGATCGGCCAGTTCACCCTTTCGTTTCTCTTCCCAAGTAGACGTTTATTTCGTTCAAGAGCGCCGCCAGTACCTGATCGATGCTCTGGTTACCATCCACCTCTCTCAGCTTGTGTTGCTTGTAGTAGTAGTCGAGCACCTGGACGGTTTGATTGAAATAAATGACCAGGCGCCTTCTCATTGCTTCCCCGGCATCATCAGGGCGTTGGTAGAGTTTACTTCCATCCAGATCACAAATACCAGCCACTTTCGGCGGACGATTTTTGACATGGTACACATGTTGATTCGCCTGACAGAAAACTCTTCCTGCAAGCCTCTGTAGTAATTCCTCGCGAGAAACCTTCAGATAAATCACAAGATCGATCTTGCGATTGAAACGTTGTAGCTCTGCATCCAATGTCTGTGCTTGCACAAGAGTACGTGGGAATCCATCCAGCACCACCCCATTCATGCTCTCAGGTTCTTCAATATGACGAATCACCATTGGGATTGTAATATCGTCGGGAACCAGTTCCCCAAGATCAACATACCTCCGAGCTTTTAACCCAAGCTCTGTTTGCTCCTCAAAAGCTTTGTGGAACAGATCCCCACTAGCAACGTGCCGAAGAGTGAGAAGCTGAGAAAGCTTCTCTGCCTGTGTTCCCTTCCCTGCTCCCGGTGCCCCGATCAGAAGAATATCCATGGCTTACCTCCAATGCAAATTTGTATAGATGCCGAATACTGCTCAACATGAACATGATTACGACTGCGCCCTTGATGTACAGTATAACAGATAGCAGGCCTTGCGCTAAGCATCCGAACCTCTTTCTGGCTAGAGAGTATCATGGTGCTATCACAAAACCATCACTGGGTAAGGAAGGAATCTCACAAAGAGAACACAGAGCAAATTTGCAAGTTTTTAATGTGCTGGGCGCAATGCAGCCACAATCATCGCTGCTACACTTATCCCAAAGGACACTAAGAAAGCAAAGTGCAGACCGTGGAGGAAGATAGCAAGCGCTGCTGGGAACTGACTCATACCCCCACCATAAATGAATACTTGCATCATCGCAACCATTGGCACGGCGCTCAGAGCCAGAGGAAAGACGATAGCAATACTTAGCATTTGACCTGTGTTATTTAGCATGGTGAGGATGCCTGCTGCCGACCCTCGCTTCTGTGGCTCAACGGAACTCATAATCGCATTCGTATTGGGCGAAACGAAGAAACCAGAGCCTCCACCCATGAGGGCCATGAAGAGAGCAAGCAACCAATAGGGAGTTGTTGGTGTGATTGTAGCAAGTCCAAGGAGCCCTAATGACGAGATACCCAACCCGACAGGCGCCAGAATGCGTGATCCAATACTATCTGATATTCTTCCACTTATTGGACCAATTAGCATAAAAGCTAAGCCAAAGGGGATCAAGAGCAATCCTGCACGCAGCGGATCCTGCCCATAGGGACCTTGCAAGAAGAAAATGAGTAGAAACAGCACGGCGCCACGAGCAATTCCATTAAGCAATCCACTTAAATTTGCCATCAGAAAAAGCCGATTAGTAAAGAGACGTAATTGCACCATTGGCTGCTTGATACGAGGCTCAATGATACCAAAGAGAATCAAACTGATCAGACCAATGACAAATATGGTGTCGGTGACAGGTGGGCTTAGAATCGGGAATGCCAGCATAGTTAAGCCGAGCAATACTCCAGTCAGGCCTATAGTGAGCGTAAATAAACCAAACCAATCAATGCGTTGATGCTTCACAAATTGCACAGGCTCGCGCAGACGCCAAATACCCCAGATCACTCCAAAAATACCCAGCGGTACATTAAACAGGAAGACCCAGCGCCACGACCACTCCGTCAGTAAACCACCGATGATTGGCCCAATCAAGAAACCAGCCGCACCTGCTATCTGATTGATGCCCAGGCCTAATCCAACTCGTCCTTTACGGAAAGCGTCTGTGACAATGGCAGTACTATTTGTCACCAATAAAGCTCCACCTACGCCCTGGATGAGGCGCCCCAGAATAAGGTCGGCACCATGAAACTGGGGTTGAGCAAGACCTGCAACAAGCGAACCAAGTACGAACACGGCAAATCCGCTATTATACAGTCGTTTGCGTCCCCACATATCCGCAAGGCGTCCGACAACAGGTGTCAGTACGGTAGTAATCAGGAGGTATCCCATTAAAACCCACATGATTGTAAAGAATCCAGCATGCAGATCAGCCATAATATTGGGCAGTGCTATCAGCAATGCAGAGCCTTGCATAGAGGCGAGCAGCGCTCCAACGGTTGTAACGGAAAGCGCGGTCCATTGATAGCCATCTTTTTGCCGACCTTGTTCAGTCTCAACAGCACGCGCTTCCTTAGTTGTACTAGTCGCAGTATCAGAAGAAGAGAAACGAGAAGTGCTCATAGTAATCCTTCTATTAGTTGAATAGACGTCACATCTTATACAAATATCGTTACGGGTTATTCCTCAACGAGATGCTGGAGCGCAGGCAGAGCCGCTAGAATGCTGGCATGTTCAGCTTTGCTCAGACGATCAAGGCGACTTTTCAGTGAGGCCAGGCGTGCCTGTTGAAAGACATGTACAGCCTGTCGCCCGGGTTCAGTGGGTTGGACCCACACGGTTCGCCAGTTCACGTCGTCATGGCTGCGCTCAACATAGCCCTGAGCTAACAAGCGCTTAACCATTGCAGTTACCGTGGAAGGAGCGACTGCTAGATGTTCAGCCAGTTCTTGCATCGTGCAACGTTCATGCTCAACCAGGATACCCAGAAGCGTCAATTGCCCGGGTGTTGCATGTAACTCGACCACATTTCGCCATTCAGGGCCTGCTTCGGATGAAGCATCCAGAGGAAGGTCAGCACGCAGACGTCTCAATAGTTTAGGTGCTATATCGAGGAGCGTCTCTGCCAGGTCTACTCGTTTATGTACCGAATTCTGTATCATGTTTCATACTTTCCTGAAATCATTTCGATAGTCTAATTATACGATAAACGAAATGAACGCAGTCAGTCAAGTGGTATGAAATTCTGAAGAAGAGCCTATCCAAAGACGCCTTGCAAACAATTTTACTACGATGCAGCAGGAGCGACATTCCATGTGCCAGAGGCACCGGCTTTCGGATCACACTGTTGCTTCTTATTCAAGCTGCAATAATCACCGTTGAGACTTCCATCGGATTGCACCCAGCCCCAGAAATAAAGCGGTCCATTCTTTTTGTAAGCCTTTACGATGAACTGGATATATTTGTTTGTATTTACAGTTCCAGTGAAATTGCCGCTGCCTATCAATGGCGGATTTATGGTGAAGTAACCACTGATAGTTCCTTGACCCGCTTGTTGCTGTATCGAGAGAGCCATAGCGGTGATGATATTCTCCGTGGTGTCCATTGTTGGATGAGGTGGGGGCACAAAGACGGGCATGGATGTCGGTTTGGCCTTTGGGTGAGCGGTGGTAGCACCAATAGTAGGAGCCACTGTGGGTAGAGGGGTAGGAGAAATCGCTGTAGTTATCGTACCACTAGCCTGTGCCTGGGACGCTGAGGAAACAGAATTAGCGGTTGAATGTTTGGAGAGATACGAGAACAAACCTGCCCCAACACCCGAGGCAACAAGGAGCAGCAAGACAAGCAAGATCAGCAGGGATTTGCTGGAACGATGAGAACGCTCTTGTTTCTGTTTCTGTACATGTACAACAGCAGGGATAGGAGTATCTATTTGTTTTTGGGGAGCATCTGGTTGGGGGGTTGCTAGCGCAATGATTGGATTATCTAATGGTTTCCAGGATGGTTGAGCGCTAAATGCCTGCCAAAAGTGCGCGACTGTGGAGAAACGATCATTACTGTTTATGGCCATTGCGCGGTGAATGACCCTGGCGACTTGTTGTGATATGCCGGGATTGAGCTTGTTTACAGGCTCCAAGGGGTCAAACTGGCCGCTACCCATATGAGTAATGCGATGAAGAGCATCGGCGGGAACTGTGCCAGTCAATACTGTATAAAACGTTGCACCTAGCTCATATATATCGCTGCGTGTACTGGTGCCCGTACTATATTGTTCAGGGGCTGCATACCCAGGCGACCCGGTGCGAAACGCGGTTGTTGTTCCATCGGGGTCGAATGCCTTTGCGATACCAAAATCGACCAGCACTGCATTATCACGGGAATCCGATACTATGATGTTGGAGGGCTTGATGTCTCGATGCATAATAGGAGGGGTCTGATTATGCAAATAGTTCACAGCATCCACGATAGGAGCGATAATCGTTAGAATATCAGGTAATGAGAAGCGTTTCCCGGGCTGTTGCTGGCGCAATACTTCCAGATTTGATCCCTCTATATAGTCCATGAGCATGTATGCTCGACGCTGTATGTCATCCTCGAAAACGCGATAGACGCGAGGGAGTGACCGGTGATCTAAATGTTTGAGCAGCTCAGCTTCAAAGACGAAGCGTTCCCGATCTTTCTTTTGTGGATTGATTGCTTCTTTTAGAGCGTAAAGATTACCGTTAACTCTTACATCGTTCACCAGGTATACTGCGCCAAAACCACCTTTGCCAAGCAGCCCCTCAACAATGTAGCGTTCACGTAAAATACTTCCCATGGGAAGAGTAGTTTGCACCTCTTGCAAACGGCACCTCAAACATCAGGTAAAAAATACACGACAGATTATGTAATTAGAGAAGGAATACATTTTAAACTGATCTAACGACTAATCCAAATATACTTACTAAAATGATCAGATTCTTCCGCCCTGCTTAATAAACGATATAATTATGAAGTTTGTGGGTACGTCATTCAGAAGCAGTCAATCGGTCTTGACCTGGCATAACTTGACTGGGTATATACTTATTCAGGTCAAAGTATTTAGGGAATCACTGCTACCTTCCCCTCAACCACAGAATCATCATCGTTAACCCAGAAAATTCTGACATAGGGGGGTTCAGGGTAGAATTGGTGAGAGAAGATGATGTAGTAGAGTTTATTGCGTATTGCCCATTCTTTGTCTCTTTTGGATGGATAGGCTTCGCTCTTGGGGTGTGAGTGGTAATAAATCATCTCGCCGTCATATGCATCGATATCTTCGTAAATACGCAGCAAATCTAGTGGGTCGATGATGGAGAAATCATCGGGATGTTCGGCGGCATTGGCGGTCGGGTAGTGCTTGACTACTCGACCATCTTTCGTGCCTAATGCTCCGCAGGCTTCATCAGGATAACCCGTCACTACATGCTCGAGCATTTCTGTATAGATGGCTTGAGGAATATGGACGACGAAACCCTCTTCGACTACCATAACAATACTTCCTCAAGATCGTCTTCAAGTTGATCGAGGTCGCGTGTCCACAGGTCCTCGCTCAAGTATTTCCAACCACCATCAGCGAGTATCACCACAATCTTGCCACGATCCATGGTGGAAGCAACACGCAGAGCAGCGTGAAGAGCAGCACCACATGATGGGCCAGCAAAGATGCCCTCTTGATCTTTGAGCTGGCGTGTCCTGCGTATAGCATCTCTACTGGAAACAAGGATCTTGGCATCGAGTAATGATTGATCCAGCACGGGAGGTACGAAACCATCTTCGAGACTGCGCAAACCCTGTACTCCATCGCTCTGCAGAGGTTCGGCTGCAACGACTTTGATCGCCGGGTTGTATTGCTTTAAACGACGAGCGTTGCCCGTGAGAGTGCCCCCAGTACCAAGACCTGCTACAAAGACATCCAGATCTGGAAGGTCTTTGATGATCTCTACAGCAGTGCCTTCATAGTGCGCGCGCGGGTTGGCCTCGTTACCATACTGGTAGAGCATCACGTACCTGTCGTCTTTGCTTGCCAGCTCTTGCGCGAGTTTCACCGCGCCATTGCTTCCCAGGGCCCCGTCGGAGTAGATGATATCTGCGCCATAGAGCTCGAGCATCTGGCGACGTTCCTGCGTCACATTGTCAGGCATTATCGCCGTAAACGGATAGCCTTTCACACGGGCAAGCATTGCCAGGGCGATGCCGGTATTGCCGCTGGTCGGCTCTAGAAGAATTGAACCGGGTTTAATTTTCCCATCTGCCTCAGCCTCCTCAATCATCAATTTGGCGATGCGGTCTTTGACGCTGCCGGAGGGATTAAAACCCTCCAGCTTGGCAAAAATCTGTACGCCCGGTCGAGGGCTAAAACTTTTTAACTCTACCAGCGGTGTATTTCCAATGGTGTCTAATATGCTGCCGTAGCGCATAATTTTTTCCTGTTAGATTATCTATCAGCGCCCACCGGCCATGGCGGGCAAGAGGATGACGGTGTCGGCAGGACCAACACTTGTTTTCAGGCCTTGCAGATAGCGCACATCCTGATCATTGACATAGACATTGATAAAGCGACTAAGATTTCCATCGGGTTGAATCTGTTCTTTCAGCGTTGGGAAACGCGCAAACAGATCGTCCAATACTTCCGCGAGATTACTTCCCTGGGCGCTCACCTGTTTTGAGCCTCCAATGGAGGCTCGCAAGACAGGCGCAAGTCGTACCGTTGCCATTGAATTCTCCTTATATATCTACAGAGTGCTTGTTGATAAGATTACCTGGTTGGAACCGCGCAGACCTCGGCATAAGTCGGCAGGTCCTCCG
>WNGQ01033670.1_pt1 | contig 15325 bp, 14 predicted proteins | sample 5407661 | NCBI WGS metagenome assembly WNGQ01 (sample SAMN13153382, study PRJNA577476) | soil metagenome | isolation source: 60 cm soil or saprolite under Garry oak tree replicate 2 | place: USA:California | collected 2016-06-15 | reverse complement strand
TGTCGGCGGGAAATATCGCCTGGTTGATATCCCGATCTCGAATTGCATCAACTCCGACGTGCTCAAGATTTTTGTTTTGACGCAGTACAACTCTGCCTCGCTAAACCGTCACATCGCGCAGACCTTTCGCTTTTCGCAATTTTCGAATGGGTTTGTCGAAATCCTTGCCGCCGAGCAGACACCCGAAAGCCGTCAATGGTTTCAAGGAACTGCGGATGCTGTGCGTCAAGTTTTGCCACACATGGCAGACTGGGGTATAGACACTCTTCTGATACTCTCTGGCGATCATCTCTATCGCATGGATTATCGTGATTTCCTGCAGCGCCACTACGACTCTGACGCTGACGTTACGGTTTCGGTAATCCCTTGCGCCGCACAAGCGGCGAGCGAATTTGGGCTCTTGAAAACGGACCAGAGTGGACGCATCATCGAATTCAAGGAAAAGCCGGGAGGAGACGATCTCGAAGGGATGCGCGTCGACAACACGGCTTTTGGACTTACTCCTGACGATGCCGCCGTGCGCCCGTTTCTCGCTTCGATGGGGATCTACGTCTTCAAATATGACCGACTGGAGAGACTCCTGGCGGAGGATCCAAGCTGGCTCGACTTCGGACGCGAAATCATCCCAGCTGCGATCGGCACAGGTAATGTCCAGGCGTTTATGTTTGATGGCTATTGGGAAGATATCGGAACGATCGGCGCATTCTACAAGGCTAACCTGGACCTGACAACTCAGATTCCGAAGTTTAACTTGTTTGACGCAGAGGCGCCTGTTTATACCAGAGCGCGTTATCTGCCTCCTTCCAAGATTGAGGAATCGGAGATTCGTGACTCAATTGTCAGCGACGGTTGCATCCTGAACGGCGCAAAAATCAGTAATTCGATCATCGGCCTGAGAAGCCGCATCTCCAAGGCCGTCCAAATCGAGGCGTCAATCGTCATGGGGGCTGATAACTACCAAACGATCGAGGATATGCGCGAAGATCGCGCCGCCGGGTTGCCTAGTGTCGGAATCGGAGAGGAAACGATTATTCGCCGCGCAATCATCGATAAGAATGCCCGAATCGGCGCCGGTGTGCGTCTCCTCAACGCAGCCGGAGAACTTAATGCCGATTCTGAAGATAAGAGCTATTACATCCGTGACGGCATTATTATCATCCCGAAGAATGCCGTCATTAGGACTGGTACGGTTGTCTGAAAAGCTGACCTGAACTGCACTAATCACTAAAGCTGTCGCGCACACGAACCTTGGCACAATTGGAACGGGCAACGAATCCCGCCTATAGGAACGTTCTTGAAAGAGCCTTGCGCTCTCTTGAGGAAGAGACTGAACGGATTACTCGATTGCTGAACACTGGAGCGAGTGATTAGGAAGCTCGTTCTAAGCGTCAGTGACCTCTCGAGACACTATCTTTAATGTAATACTTTAAGAGCCTTCCTTCGCGCGAGCAAGCCGTATTTTTTTTCGTAATCGCTAGTTCGAGAGCTGCTTCGATCTCAACAGGTATGCCGAAAAGACAAGTCGCGACGCGCGAACACCATCCTGCCCTACACGTGCGTGCCACGGTTCCCGCAATCAAACGCAGGACTCAACACAAGTCCTTAATCATCCCCAATAACGAAACCAACGTCGAACTCGAAATAACCGGCCGCGTAGTGAGGTTAACAAACCTGCACAAGCTGTTTTGGCGCAAGGTGGGTATTACAAAGCGGGATCTCCTTCAATACTACGCTGACGTCGCCAGCGTGCTGTTGCCACATCTCGCAAACCGGGCCATGGTTATGAAGCGGTATCCTAATGGCGCGGCCGGCGAGTTTTTCTTTATGAAACGAATCCCGCAGCCGCATCCCGATTGGATTGAAATCTGCAGCATCGAACACAGTTCGGGCAACATCATCGATTTCCCCATCGTTCAAGACCTTCCTTCGCTGCTATGGACAATTAACCTTGGCTGCATCGATCTGAATCAATGGTATGCGTCCTGCGACGACGTCGACCGACCAGACTATGTGCACTTCGATTTGGATCCGGTTCCAGGCGCGACTTTTGAAAAGGTGGTTGAAGCAGCACTCGTGGTTCGAGCTGCGCTTGAATCGCTAAAGATGAGTTGTTACGCGAAGACCACGGGCTCCAGAGGAATTCATGTTTACGTCCCGATTTTCCGGGGCCCAACACAGAAACAAGTGTGGGGCTTTGCAAAAGAGTTCGCAAACGCAGTTGCAGCGCATGCGCCAAAATTGCTAACGGCCATCTACCAGATTGCCAAGAGACCAAAAGGGAGGGTCCTGGTAGATTACAACCAGAATGCCTGGGGAAGGACGCTAGCTTCGGTTTATTCGGTGCGTCCAAAGCCAAATGCCACGGTTTCAACCCCCGTCACATGGGACGAGCTTGAACGCGGAATCAAAGTCGATGATTTCCGGATCGACAATGTGCCAAGGCGAATTCAGAGACTCGGGGATCTGTGGAAGCCGCTTCTCATGAAACGACGCCGGTCCAGGCTTGAGGTTTATCTTTAAGTTCAGCTTCCGGTCGGACAATGATCCGGACGAAGAATTGAAGTAACTCTTCACGGGTCGGCAAGTAGACAGTTCAGGTTTTATATTAGCTAGAGCCACAGTTGCCCCGACATTGAACTCTTGCTGAACCGGCGGCTCTGCATGTCTTATTGCGAAGGCCCAGTTCGATCAGACGCCACTGCTTCCCGTATCCTCTGGATGATTAAGCGAGCCAATATTCCTGAAGAGCAGTCGCCGCCGGTCTGGACAATCGGACATTCAACTCGTCCAATCGACGCGTTTGTTGCACTCCTCGTTTCAAACGCCATTATTAATCTCGTTGATGTCCGCAGTTACCCCGGTTCTCGGAGATTTCCGCAGTATAACAAAGTGGCCCTCTCCACAACGTTAGCAACGGCAGGTATTGATTATCACCATCTGGTACAACTCGGAGGAAGGCGGCGACCATTACCTCACTCCAGGAATATCGCATGGCAAAACCTTTCGTTTCGCGCCTATGCGGATTACATGGAATCAGCAGACTTCAAGAAAGCAATCGAAGATTTACTTGATTATGCGCGGGAGAAAAGGACGGCAATCATGTGTGCGGAAGCGCTCTGGTGGCGTTGTCATCGCGGTTTGATTGCAGACCACCTCAAGGCGTACGGTTCGGTTGTTACCCATATTATCGATTCCACCCACACTGAAGTCCATCCTTACACGGCGGCCGCAAAAATCATCGCTGGCAAATTATCCTACTCCGGACTCCTGCCTGAGTAACCGCCAATTACCTCCCTTTCACACGACACCATCACTAGGAAACCAAAGTTAAGGTAAAACCTTAGCCCAGCCAAACCTTTCGCTTTTGTCCCTTCTTCCGCCGCTTAACTCCAGTCCGACGCGGAATCTTTTTTGGGTCGCCGGTCGCGGCTTTCCCAATATTGCCGCCTTCATCTTCGGCAATCTCTGCGAGTGTTCGGCGCGTGAGGATCGAAGCCGGAGCTATTTCGGTCACATCGAGATCGGTCGTGTAGTAATCGCGATGCTTGATCAGCAACCACTGCCGGTCCTGAGTGCGAACTAGGGTCCACGAGCCGCTTAGTTTCTTGCCATTCAAGGAAAACTTTAACTCACCCTTCCGCAAAGAGGTCGCGACCTCATCAGTATTCTCTGGTTTATAAGTTCCCAGGTCCCAGACCATAACAGTGCCGCCGCCATATTCGCCCTCAGGAATGACCCCTTCAAACTTCGCGTAGTCGACCGGATGGTCTTCGACCTGCATCGCGAGCCTCTTCACTGTCGGGTCGAGCGATGGACCCTTTGGCACGGCCCACGATTTCAGAACGCCATCAACTTCCAGCCGAAAGTCATAATGGAGGCGAGTGGCCCGATGCTTTTGGACGACGAAGAGCCGTCCCGACCGGGTGCGTTTTTTTTCGGGACCTGGCTCTGGGGTCTTGCTGAATCGCCGCTTCTTTTTGTAATCAGTTAGAGCAGCCATTGTTATCTCCATCAAGTGTCTACAGCTATCGTTCCAAGTGCTACAGCGTTATCAGCCGGATGCGGCCTGAGAGGTCGGGACCTCGGACTCGGCTTCAAACAGGTCAGGCTGAATCGGATCGAGACCGAGGACTTCTCGCACACGCCCGAAACTCCTTCTGTGAATCGGCAGGGCGCCGAGTTCCTTCAGAGCACGACAGTGCTCAGGCGTCGGGTAGCCTTTGTGGGACGCAAATCCGTAGCCTGAATAAGCGTGATCCATTTCAAGCATGTGCGCGTCGCGCGTCGTTTTAGCGATGATCGAAGCCGCGGCAATGCTGGCAGACAGCGCGTCCACGAAATCCGGCGCGCGACTGAGACCCTGCACTGCGCGTTGCATGGCAAGCAGCCCGGCGTGATATATATTCAGTTGGTCGATCTCCTCAACTTCGGCAAAGCCAACTGACCAGCTGATTGCGTCTCGCTTGATTTGCCTGGCCAGTTCATCTCGCTTTGTCTCGTCAAGAATTTTCTTCGAGTCGTTGAGACCACGCAGCTTGTACTTTTGGGGCAAGATAACTGCGCCAGCAACCACCGGACCTGCCAACGGCGCCATTCCTGCTTCGTCGACGCCGGCTATCAAACTAAAGCCCTGGAGCCAAAGCTCGATCTCATAGCGAAGAAGGAAATGCAGTCGCTGACCCTCTGAACGGTTGCTCCGCCGGCGCGCGCGAATTTGTTTGGCCAACTGGTGAGCGCCTTGGCGAGTATCGATTTCAAGGGCGTCAATCAGACCTCTGGGAACCGGCCGGCGGCGCTCGAGAAATATGTCCTTGAGTTCCGGTATAGATTTGAGAAGGAGTTTGTCCAGGGAAGGCATATTGATCGCTCAGCTTGCTATTGTTAACTTATCGGACCCACAGGATCAAACCGTGTGGTCGGGCAAAAACCATTCTGCGTTTTGACCAGAGCCACCCAAGATACCGCGCACGAGTGGTATTCTAGAACCAGAAGTCAAGATCGACGAGTTTTTCCTAAGAACCGAATATCGCTGAAGGCTAAACATGCAAGAAGGTGACGGCGAAAGATCAAAGCCGGTGCGAGATGCGGGGTTTACTGTATGGTTCCGTCTGTTGGGCGTCCTGCCACTCTCATTCTTTCTGGCACAGGCTGTCCACTATTGGCGACTTGGCCAACTCGGTCACATGCTGTGGATGTGCAACATCGGCAACCTGGTGATGGCAATCGGCCTTTTGCTTGGTCAGCCCATGTTGATTCGTGTGGCGGCGCTGTGGTCGATTCCAGGTGTGGTTATCTGGTTTCGGTACGTCGTGATGCAGTGGGGGCTCTTTGGTTCATCCATGTCGGCACACGTCGGTGGTTTGATTGTTGGTCTGGTTGCGCTTAGGAAAGTTCGCGTGGATCGCACGGCTTGGCTGTACTGTCTCGGCTGGTTTCTTATTCTTCAACTCTTGTCTCGTGTGACGACGCCGGTGGAGATGAACGTAAACGTTTCTCATGCGGTATATCAAGGGTGGCAGCAAATCTTCACAGCCTATTGGAAATTCTGGCTGGTGGCGACGCTCTTGGTGGCGATAGGTTTTTGGTTCTTGGGGCTCGTTCTTAGCAAGTTGTGGCCAGCTCAACCCTCAGTTTCCTAATTAGTAAATCTGAAGGATACGTGTCTTGTCTGACACACAATCTCCACAGTGTCCCCGTATTGTCGTGCCCAAGAGCGAACAGGGGATTTAACGAACAGGGGAAGGTAAGGCGCGGATTACTTTAGCGAGCCGCTCAGGTAGCGGCTCGCTTTGATCTTAAGCGGTCACGAGCTTGAATCATTTGGATCGTGACTACTGGCTGATGAAGTTGCCAGTAGTCCCTGTCGTTTGCGCTAGTTTCTTCTTTAGCACTGGAGGTTTTTGTCCGGAATTGGTTTGGGCGGTTGCGTCTCCCTGCGGATTGAAGATGTAGCTGTCCCGTGCGCGCACCGCCAGGTTCGGTTGATCCACCCGCACCCTGATCTGACGGCGCTGCCCAGCCTGCGCCGGCCTCTTCGGATAGTAACCAAGGCTGTATTGGCGCCGAAGTTCCTCAGCGACATTAGCAAAGGCATATGTGAGATTCTGGGAGCTGTCGGCGTTGTAGAGACGAGCGCCCGTTCGCTCAGCCAGTTCGTGGAGATAGCGATCAGCACGCTCGTAGTCGGCCTGGCTGGTACCCGGGCCGCCGCCACCTCCCCCGGGCCAGCCTCCGCCGCGGCTTCCGCGGCCTCCGCCAAATACGCCGCCTAGAATGTCAATCAGAACACCGGTTCCCGAACTGGGCGCACGTCTTGAACCAGGCCAGGACGAGCCACCGCCCATGTCGGAATAGGTATTGTATTCTACCGGATAAATCAAAGCGTCGAGTTCTTCGGCGTCGCGCACGGTGCTTTCGTATGTCGCATGCTTGCTGGTTGTGTCCACACCATCCGTGAAGAGAACAATCGCCTTGCGTCCAGCAATATGATCAAGTTTTTGGTTTATGACCATGTCGACTGCTTCGTAGAGTTTAGTGCCGTCGCCCGGTCTTGTTTGGCGAATCGCGTTTTGCAATCGGCGGCGGTCGCTGGTGAACTCGGTGAGAACTCTTATCTTGTCATCGAACGAGACCACCATCACGCGATCGTCCCCGTGCAACTGATTGACAAAAGCAATCGCGGCATCCTGGATCTCCTCCAGTTTGAAACGCGTAGAGCCGCTTGTGTCGATCACCAGGACCACATTGAAGGGTTTATCGACTGAAGAGAAAAAGGCGATATTCTGTTCAATGCCATCTTCCCAGAGCCGAAAATCCTCTTTTCGCAGGTTTGGAGCGTATCGTCCGTCGCGGTCCATTACGCTCACAGGAATGGTAACCAGCGTCGTATTCACCCGGATGACGTCGTTTTCAGCAACTTCCTCAGGACCTTTACCTGGGTCCGCGGGCTGTCTGCCCGACTGACCATTACTGTTGTTTGCACCGCCCAAAACCGGCGGACGCGAAGAGTCCGCAGTAGTCGTTGAACTTGGCGAGTTAGTTCCAACTCGACGCGCGCGCGACTGTGCCTGCGAGGTCCGGGCAGTAAGCAGAAGGGCCAGGAGCACTAGTAGAGTTGAAATCTTTCTCATGCTTAAGCTCCCTTAGTCCAAACGTCGAGACTTTCGGGGTCGAACGTTTGATGCACGAAGGTTAAAAAGGATGCATTGATGCGCCTGTCGCTCAGGCAAAAGGGAGAGAATCCAAGACGACGGGACGAAGATAACGCTAAACGCTCAGAAGAGCAAGGCCATCGAGAGCAGGAAACGCTCGGTTGAGTCGCTTGTTCGCCGCACGGCCGCGAGGCGGTGGGTTTCCGGCCGTTAACGCGAATGCGCGGTGATTGAATTCCAGATGAACGGAAGAGTGCCCCAAGTCTGTCCGCGATGCTGTGGACGAAACCCGAAGAGTACTACGCGCCCTTTTCCCAGATTCACTTCAGCGAGCGCGATACGTCCCTTGATGTGACTTTCGCCCAGCAGCCAGCCGGACCGAAGCACATTCTCTTTCGCATAACGCGCGATGATGCGTACGCTTGGATCGGTCGTTTCAAACGCTGAGCTGTTGATGAAATAGGCATCGACTGAGCGTGGCAGTCCCCGGGCAATCGGCTGGGAGTTGTTGATATCTAGTGAGAGAATCGAGCCCGGGCAATAAAAGTCTGAAGACTTCAAACCCTCGAGCACATTGCGGAGCGGAAGTCCGAATTGCTTGATGGGTAGTTCACAGGACGCGTCGAAACAGATCAGCGTGCCACCATCCTCCACAAACTTTCTTAGGTTGCCGACACCGGCAGTAGTAATGCCACCAGTGAACTCCGCCGGGTAAGTGCTCGGAGCATTGCCTTCAACAATGTCCTTCTCCCGCTGTGAAGGCAGGATAATCACATCATAGGTGGAAGAGAGATTGCCCTGTTTGACTTCCCCATCAAGGAGCGATTTGAACGGCACATTGAATGTGTCGAATACGAAACGCGTCCAGCCTTCATCGATGTTTCCAGTCCAGCCTTTGTAAATCGCGATTCTCGCCGGCTCCCTAATCGGGTTAACAACTGGCGAAACCTCGCTCCGTCGCGGCGCGAGTCCAAACTCTCGACGTACTTCGTTCTCATCGTGAATAAGCGTCAAGCGCCTTTCGGCGGTGGATTCCTGAATTGCTACGACTGCCGGCGCGTCGATCCCCATTTGCATGGGCAGTGTCCAGCCGGTCACGTCATAAGGTCGCTCTGCTTCACCTAGTTCGTTGAGCCGGTTTGGATAAATCTGAGGCTCGAACAAGGCCTGCACGTTCGCACGTTGCGGTTGCGACAGAAAAATGATGTAGCTGCCCGCGGGGACTTCGGGCATGCCGACCGTCCGGGCGACTATCTTTCGATAAATCCCCAGTTTCTCAGTTGATGAATTTGTTCGTTGCAGAATCTGCGGACCAAAAGAAGCATGCAACTCACGGTCAAGCCGATAAACTTCGACGCCCTGCTCAATTAGCGTGCCTACTAACTTGGCGATCCCTTCATCGCGACCCTGTCCGGCCGGGATTATGTAGGCAATCGGCTCGCCTGGATCGAAAGATTGATTGCTTGCTTTCCTGTTCAGCTCATAAAAGTTGCGTAAATAAGAGGAGCGATAATTCGCCGCCAGCGACAAAAGCGAACGCGCCGCGATCATTTCCATCTGCATGATGTCTCGTGGCCGCCACTCGCCGCCTCGCGTTGATGACCGCGCAAGCTGCTCCCCAGTGACGTTGCTCGGAGTCATCAGCCGAGCGTTGGCGGCCTCGGTGAGAATGCCAATAGAGTTATGAAAGTATGGCGCAGTGCGAAAGCCACCGTGCCACCAGGTGTCATAGAGTGCGTTGGTCAACACGCCGTGAAACCCAGCGGCCGTAACGTCCGCGGCCATCTTGTGACCGATGAGCCCAACTTGCCGAAGCAAGAGTGGCGCGATCCTCGGATTCGGCGGATCGAAAAAAGGCGGAACGAAGAAACGAGAGCCATTCGAGCTCTGTTGATGAACGTCGTAGACTATTTCAGGGAACCATTCGTTCCAAAGCAGCCGCGTGATCGCTTTGCTTTCTTTGAGATTCAGCATGTACCAATCCCGATTGTCGTCATGCCCCGCGTAGTGGTGATAGATTTCCGGCGGCTCTTTTCCTTCAAAAGGAGTTCCGAGAGTTTTCCGGTACCAGTTTGCGACGATGTCGACGCCGTCCGGGTTGGATGAAGGGATGAGCAGTAGAATCGTGTTCTGGAGAATCTCCCGCGTCTCCGCGTCCTCGGCCCTAGCGAGATCATACGCAAGTTGCATCGACATTTGCGAAGCTACGATTTCTGTCGAATGGATTGAGCAAGAGATGGTCACGACCACTTTGCCGTCATGGACCAATCGGTCGCGCTCACTTTCGCTGACGACCGCGCGCGGATCCGAGAGCTTGTGCTGAACCTCCTTGTATTTGTTAAGCGCGAGTAGGTTTTCGCGTGCACTGATAAACGCAACAATCAACGGCCGCTTGAGTGTTGATTCTCCGATTGTCTGAATCAGCACGCGGTCGCTAGCCTTGTCCAATCGCGCGAAATAGTCTGTAATCTGACCCCAGTCTGCGATCGTCCGGTCATCTCCCGGCGCGAAACCGAGCACCGATTTCGGCGATGGCGCCAGAGCGGTCGCAGAAGCACGCGCGCGTCGTTGAGCCAGGATTAAAGATGAGCTTGAACCCCCGATGAAAAACAAAAGGACAAAAAGACAAGCAACGAGTGCGCGGCGATGACAAATCATTCGGGAAATCCTTCGCATGAATTGATTGAAGAGAATGCTGCGACCCGGGGGCCGAGTACCGTGGAGTCTAACACAAGTCGTCGACCCAACCTCGGGGGTCGCATCCTTTACTGGTGGTCGTGGTTTGTAGCCGGTACGCTGCTGGCTATTTTCGGTCCGCCGGCAATCCTGGTGTCATGGATCGCTGGTCGCCGCCACTGGGTCTATCCCTGGGCGCTCTTTGGCGGCCGCAACTGGCTGCGATGGAGTGGCATGAAGGTTAGTGTTCGCGGCCTGGAATTGCTGGATCAAAATCAAACGTATGTCTTCATATCGAATCACAGATCCTACCTCGATACGGCAACCTTGTTTTGTTACGTCGGTCGCAGAATCGGCTTGATAGCCAAGAAAGAATTGTTGAAGGCGCCAATACTCGGCTACGGGATGGGCTACGTAAACGTGATGGCCATCGATCGATCGAATCGCGAGCGCGCTCTGCAAACAATGGAGGCCGCAACGGCGCGCATTCGGGCGGGAGTCTCGTTTGGCGTCTTTGCCGAGGGAACGCGGGCGTTGCCCGGTCAATTTCTGACATTCAAAAAGGGTGCGTTCTACATGGCTGTTCAAGCCGGCGTGCCGATCGTACCCGTGGCCATGAAGAATACCGACGTCTTGATGGGCAAAGGAACCGGCGTAGCAAAAATGGGCACGATCGACATGGTTCTGTTACCGGCTGTGGATACGAGGGGAGTTTCAACCGATGAAGAGCTGCAGCGACTAGTTGAGCGGGTTCAAGAGGTGATCGCGCAAGAACTCGGCGTCTCCAAGATTACAAAACGTTAACTTGTTCTATCTTCGCCAAGCGTTCATGGCGCAAAAATGTAAGTGATCACTCCCGTAACCTTGACTGGCTGACCAGCTACGAGCATGGGCGCAAAGCGGGCTTTCCTTGCCGCTTCGAGCGCCGGCAGTCTAAGTGGTATTGGTCCCTCCTCAATCTCCGCCGAAATCACCTTGCCAGTTTCGTCGACTATCACTCTCACTATGACTTTGCCCGCGACCCTCGCTCTTCGTGCTTCTTCCGGGTAGTTAGGCTGCGGTAGCTCAATGGCCTTGCTATTAAGGATTCCACCTTGAATCGGTTCTCTTTTTCCAGGTGCTTCAGGCGTCGCTGTGAGCGGCGGTGGAGAAGGCGTTGGCTGAGCCGCCTTCTGTTTCGCTTCGGAAGGGTCACCCTCACATGCAGCGAATCGCCGTTGTCAAAGACCAGCTCTTCGTCTGCATAGGAGTAGGTGGGAAACCAATAGCGCCCATCAATTTCTTCGCGATACGTCTCGACCGTGGGGAACTTGTTGATCTTGGTTTCCGGGATTCCTTTGCCCCGCGTCTTGACGATCTGAAGGTCCTGATCGTCGACCCAGATGCGCCCCACGAAAAGACGCTCCTTGGTCTTCTTCGGATCGGGAATGACTTTTGGCGCCACGTCAAACACGTAAAGATTCAGCTCATCAATCTTCTCTTTGCCGACGTATTTGAAGTTGTATCGATCAATCTTCGATGGTTCGAGAGCAAATGGATTTATTCCCCCGAGATCCTCAAGGTCTTCCGGAGTCACGCCACCAAATGTGGGCATCGGGAAACGGCTAATCTTTTCGTACCGGACTCCCTGATCATCAAAGGTAAAATATGACACCCGGTGATATTCACCGGTGATCTGTCCACCCATTCCCAAACTTTGAACAAGTGCATCACGCTTGAAAGAGTATTGATTGAGGGCGCGGCGAAACTGCGTCTCTTTGGCAGTAAACGTTCTGACTATTCGGTCCATCTCGGCTGCACTTAACATGCGGGAGGAGTCAGCAGGCTGCTGAGCCAAACCTTGGCGGAGCGGCGAGAGTAACAACAAAAAGCCGCCGATGCGCAACAGGACAGAGTAGTGGGAACCTTTCTTCAAATCTAACTTCTTCCTCATCGCCAGCCGAACAGATTATTATGAGTTGAGCCCTCAGTCAAAAACTGCGTTACCAGAAAACCATTACGCGCCGCGAGCGCTTGGACCCGACAAATCTCGCAATTGCCATTTTTTACTTGCCAAAGCTTTTGCATATGGTGTAATGTGCCCAACGTTCAACGGATTAGCTTTCACTCGATCGCGCAGCCGTGAGATTGCTTGCGGGCAACACGGCTGGAACCTGTGGGCGAGAGTGGAGGGTCAGAAAAATCAATCTCAGGTCCTCACGTCGGCTGATGGCGGCGTCCCCAATCCCGGTGAACCTGTAAGACGCTCGCTCGCCGGCCAACCGGCGACCGAACGCGTTTACACAAGGGGCGGACGTCCGATCAAGCTCATGGGAGGGGCTTGAAGAAAACGCCTTTTGCCGACGATGTGCGCGGTGACCCGCTGCTCCTTCTGGGCAGGGCGGCGATAAGGGTCACCGCGCACACCCCAGCAAGACGCGCTCGCGCCGCTCGATAACTACGGAGCTTTAGATCATAATTCGCAGCTAATAAACAAGCGTCTGCGAGTGCGGGCACTCAATCGATTAATAATCCCTGCGTCCCTCGACGAAAGTGGGGTTATGGGCTTGGCCAAACAGTCACATGTTCACACAACGAATTGAACATCGACGTAATGCGGAATAATCCCGCGAGCGAAACCCTCGGCGAGTAAGCGGCGCACAGCCTCTCGCCCGCGATCCGTGTAATCAAGTGTAAGATCGTTAACCCACATCGCGACGAAGCGATCCGCCAGCTCGGAATCCATGTTCCTCGCAAATTGCATCGCGTATTTAAGGGCATCCTCGCGATGTTCTAATGAGTAGCGGATACTCTCTCGCAGGCACTGTGAAACGTCTCGTATGACATCGGGCGCCAGATCGCGACGAATCGCGTTGCCGCCCATTGGCAATGGCAGGCCAGTCTGCCCATGCCACCATTCGCCAAGGTCGATAATCTTGTGAAGGCCCATTGCCTCGTAGAACAGCTGGCCTTCATGGATCAGCAGTCCGGCATCGCAAGTGCCTTTCTCCACTGCCTGGATGATCTGATCGAACGGCACGACCTCATATTTAACATCTGGATTAAAAATTCGGAGCGCCAAAAAGGCACTCGTCAAGGTGCCTGGCACGGCGATCCTAAGTTCGGACAACTCTGCCGGAGTTGCCGGCTCTCGGGAAACCACGATGGGTCCATAGTTGTCTCCAATCGACGCTCCATGAGGCAGAAGCGCATACTTGTCAACAACGTATGCGTAAGCATGAAAGCTGATGGCGGTTACTTCATACGTGCCACGCATCGCTTCTTCGTTCAGGGTCTGAATGTCCTGCAGCACGTGCTTGAAATGAATCTCGCCAGTATCCAGCTTGTTTGTGGCCAACGCATAAAACATGAAGGCGTCGTCTGAATCCGGAGAATGGGCTACTGTGATTGTCCGGGCTTCTACTTTGGCTAATTTTGGATTCATAGTCGGTCTTGACCTGACGGCTTGTTCGCTGTTAGATCCGTTCAGAGGAACTTCAGGGTAGCCGAAAATCGGTCCCGCTCTTTCCTTAATCAAGCGAAACTGACATTTGTTCGTTCGACACGATTGTAGACGGTGTCGCGCTCTACGGCTTCGAAGCCGGCCTCTTCGATTAGTGCGACGAGTTCTCGCTTGTTCATCCTAACTTCGTTGTTGGCTTCTACCGAGTAGCTTTCCGTTAACTCGCCGCCCTCGGTGATCGTTCCATCGAGATCGTTTGCGCCGTAATGCAAAGCCACCTGTGCCAGATGCTTGCCGAGCATCACCCAATAGGCCTTAATGTGCGCAAAGTTGTCCAACAGCAGGCGCGAGGCGGCCATTGTTTTCAGTGAGTCAACACCAGACGGACCCGGAAGATGAGAAAGCTGCGTCCCGGGCGGATAAAAAGCAAGTGGAATGAAACACTGAAAACCGCCGGACTTATCCTGCTGCTCTCGCAAGCGAATGAGATGATCGACTCGATCCTCGATTGATTCAATGTGGCCGTAGAGCATCGTCGCGTTTGTCTTCAGGCCAGCGTGGTGAACTTTCCCGGCAAGTTCGAGCCAACGTTCGGCGTCACACTTGTGCGCGCAAATCATCGAGCGCGTCGGTTCGCGAAAGATCTCTGCGCCGCCGCCAGGGCACGAATCCAACCCGGCATCGATTAGCTGTTGAATTAGGTCCTCGTCTTTCATTTTGTAGAAATGCGCAAAGTGGTCCAGCTCGACCATCGTAAAAGCCTTCAAATGAAGCTGTGGATATTCGCGCTTTAGCGACGAAAGCAGGTCGGTGAAATAACTGAACGCGAGCTTCGTATTCAGCCCGCCTGTAATGTGTAGCTCGGTCGCGCCTTCGCTCACGGCCTGGCCTGCGATGCGCAAGCTGTCGTCGATGTTGTGTGTGTAAGCGTCCGGCTGGCGCGGTGTGCGATAGAAGCCGCAAAACTTGCAGTCGGCATAGCAAACATTAGTCGGATTGAAGTGCCGGTTGACGTTGAAATAGGTCGTGCGGCCGTGCTTCTGCCGGCGAACGCGGTCAGCCAATTGGCCCAACGCCGGGAGATCGTCAGTTGCGTAAAGGGCCACGCCATCTTCGAAGGTTAACCGCTCACCGGCTTGAATTCTCGTGGCCAGCTCGTTGAGTTTTGAATCGTGTGAAAAGTTCATAAGTTTGAGAAATCTACCGGACTGGGCTCGTACGCAAAGTCACAGCTTCAAGAAAACCGCGCCGCCGAACGTCACAAACAGAATCACACTCACAAGCGCGTTGGTTGTAAAGAACGCCGCGTTCAGCCGGCTCAAGTCATCGGCTCGCACCAGCGTGTGCTGGTAAACGAGCAAGACTCCGGTCACAAAGACGCCGACAAGAGCCAGCGAAGCAAGTTGCGTTATCCAGTATAGCGCAACCAGTGCGGCAAACGCTCCCAGGTGCAACGCGCGCGCGATCCAAAGCGAGCGAGCAATGCCGAAGCGGGCTGGAATGGAATACAACCCCTCCCCGCGATCAAAGTCATAATCCTGACATGCGTACAAAACATCGAACCCGGCAGTCCACAACAGCACAAAGAGCGAAAGCAGCAACGGCACGGTACTATCAATCGCCCCGCGAACGGCAATCCAGGCGCCCGTCGGCGCGATCGCCAGGCACCAGCCAAGCACCAAATGCGAAAGCAATGTCCAGCGCTTGGTAAAGGAATAGAGCATCACACTGGCAAGCGCGACGGGAGCCAGAATCAACGTCAGCCGATTAAGCATCGTGGCGGCGATGAAGAAGAGGGCTGCCGAGACGATCGTGAAGGCCCAAACGAAGCTCACCGAAAGCAAACCCGCGGGAATGGCTCGCATGCGTGTACGCGGATTGCGAACATCAATATCGCGATCGGCAATTCGATTGAAGGCCATCGCGGTTGATCTAGCACCCACCATGGCCAGCGTGATCCAGAGAATTTGTTTCGGCGTCGGCAGTCCGTGTGTCGCGAGCACTGCTCCAAGGAAGGCAAAGGGCAGCGCAAAAAGCGTATGCTAGATCTTGATCA
>WNGQ01011966.1_pt1 | contig 15333 bp, 15 predicted proteins | sample 5407661 | NCBI WGS metagenome assembly WNGQ01 (sample SAMN13153382, study PRJNA577476) | soil metagenome | isolation source: 60 cm soil or saprolite under Garry oak tree replicate 2 | place: USA:California | collected 2016-06-15 | reverse complement strand
CGAATGAAATTGAAATCATTCGCCAAGACGAGCGGCTCAAAAGGTTTGCAAGTTTACGTGCCGGTCAACACGCCGGTCACGTTCGATCAAACCAAAGATTTATCGCGCGCACTCGCCCAGCATCTCGAACGCGAACACGGAAATCTGGTCACGTCGAACATGTCGAAGTCGGTGCGAAAAGGGAAAGTGTTTGTCGATTGGAGTCAGAACGACGAACACAAAACAACGATCTGCGTTTATTCGCTTCGTGCCAGGGAAGAACCAACCGTGTCCACACCGGTTACCTGGGACGAAGCCACGAATTGTTTAAGAAAGAAAAAAGCCGATCTTCTGAAATTCCGCTCCGACAAAGTTATCGCCCGCGTTGAAAAATCGGGCGACCTCTTCGCCCCGGTCGAGAAACTCAAACAAAAACTGCCAAACAAATGGAAGCTGTGATTCCATAATGGAGTTCAGAGTCGTTCTTCTGATGGCGCGAATCGTAGCGGTACCTGATTAAGAATACTTCGTATGCGGAAGGTGAATTTGAAGGACATCGAAGAACGGGAGCGGCAATCGCCGAAAGGAAAGTTTGGGCGGAGATCGAAGGACATTTCAGTGGCACTCGGGCGCGATCCGGAGTCGCTCGATCTAATGAAGCGGCATCCGTTCGATCTCGCGCTGGTTAGCATTCCAAAAGGAAAATTGCTTTGCCCGTATCATTCGCACTCGAGCGAGTCGGAGCTTTATCTCGTTGTCTCGGGCAAAGGCAGCATTCGCGACAAAGATGGATCGACAATTGTCACTGCGGGCGACGCGTTTTTCTTTGGACCGGGCGAAGCGCACCAGCTCACCAACGCCGGCGACGAAGATTTTGTTTATTATGTGATCGCCGACAATCCGCGCGGCGATTCCTGTTTTTATCCCGACAGCGGCAAGGTAGCGGTCTGGAAGGAAGGAATGAACGAAGTAATCGTGAAAGGAAAGGAGACGGATTACTTCGACGGAGAAGAATAAAAAATTGTCATGTCGAGCGAAGTCGAGACATCTCTAACTATTTCCGAGGTCAGGCGAGAGTTGAACAGAAACAGTAAGAGATTCCTCCACTTCGGTCGGAATGACAGAAAAGCGTGAAGAAAGTAAACATTAAAGACATCAAGGAAGAGCCGTGGCAATCGCCGGGTGGAAAGTACGCCGCGCATTTCAAAGGGTTCTCCATCGCGCTTGGACGCGATCCGGATTCGCTCGATCTGGCGAAGCGACATCCGTTTGATTTGGAATGGACCCGCGTGCCTCCGGGGAAACACAATTTTCCCTATCACGCACACTCAGCAGCGTGGGAACTTTATCTCGTCATCAGCGGCAAGGGCAGTGTGCGTTATAAAGGTGGAAAAACTGACGTTGTCGCCGGCGACGCGTTTATCTTCGGGCCCGATGAACCGCACCAAATCAGCAACATCAGCGAGGACGATCTCACGTACTATGTGGTCGCGGATAATCCGATCGGTGAATCGGCTTATTATCCGGACAGTGGGAAATGGAAAGTGAACAAAACGTCGGCGGCGGATCGCGTCGTAATTAAAAGCCGCGAGACGGATTATTTCGACGGCGAAGAATGAACCGATGCCGGTTCTGGCATTAAACAGAAACCAAATCCGGCGGGCAAACTCCTTTTTTTCTCTGCGATCTCCGTGAACTCTGTGGTTAAATTCCCAGCAATGGAACCGAAAAAGACGTTCGAAGCTTTTCCTTATAAAACGCTCCTGAATATTTTGCACAGCCCGCTTGAAGTAATCGACGTTCAAAAGCTGGTCGATGCCTGCACCGACAAGTGGTGGAACCAGACGTTGTGCAAAGTGAACGACTCAGTCGTGCGGCTCGGCGTGTTGGAGGGCAAATATCACTGGCACGAGCACAACGACATCGATGAATTCTTCTTTGTGCTCGACGGCCATTTCCTGATCGACCTTGAGGACAAGGTTGTCGATCTTGGACCGCGCCAGGGTTTTGTTGTTCCAAAAGGGGTGCGACATCGCACGCGCGCGCCGAAACGCACCGTCATTCTTATGGTCGAACGAGCGGATATCGTTCCTACAGGCGATTGAAAAGTCCGAGCCGGACCGGCGGTATACGGAGTGCAAATCTAGAAAAATTGCAGGCGATATCTCTACCACCACAGTAACATCGACATCTTGAAAGTAATTTCCGGCGGACAAACTGGAGTGGATCGCGCAGCGCTCGATGTTGCGCTCAAACATCGAATCAAATGCGGCGGTTGGTGTCCGGCGGGTCGTCTCGATGAGTCCGGCAAAATTCCGGATCGTTATCCGCTAAAGGAATTGAAGAAAGGCGGACCGGAGGAGCGGACGTTGCGGAACGTCCAGGAATCAGAAGGAACGATCGTGATTTACTTTCACGAGTTGAGCGGCGGGACCGCATACACCGCCGGATGTTGCATTGAGGATCGACAACCACATCGATTGATCGACGCGGCGAAATATTCGCCGGAAGACGCGGCGACGCTGATGATTTCCTTTGTTTGCGACAACGAGATCGACACTCTCAACATCGCCGGCCCGCGTGAAAGCGAATGGGTCGGCGGCTACGCTTACGCCTTTCGCGCGGTGGATATCTTGGTGAGTAGATTAAGAGTGCGCGGAAGAGGAAGAGTTTAAATTACTCGTAGCGAAGCGCTTTGACCGGGTCGAGCCGCGCGGCGAAGTAAGCAGGGATCAGCGCGGCAAATGAGCAAATTAAAAACGCACTGATGCAAATGATCGTGACGTCGTAGGGAATGACTTGTGCGGGAATCTCGGAGAACTGGTAGACTTCGCGCGGGAAAATCTCGATGTGCAACGTTGACGCAAGCCAGTGAGCGACTCCGTTGCGGTATCGTATGAGCGTCATGCCGAGTCCGAGGCCGGTTAGCGTACCGAAGAATCCGACAACTGTCCCCTGCCCCAGAAAAACCCAAATGATCTGGGAAATATTAGCGCCGAGCGCTTTCACAATTCCGATCTCGCGCCGTTTCTGAACCGTGACGGTGATGAGCGTGCTCATGATTCCGAACGCGGCCACGATCACAATAAAGAGAAGCAAGAAAAACATTACATTCCGCTCCAACCGGATAGCTTCGAAGAATTGATGGTTCATCTCGGTCCACGTTTGCGCGAACACCGGCGGCTCGAGAAATTGCTCGAATGATTCCTTCACGCGATCGGCGGCGTAGGGGTCGTCCGTGCGAACGGTGACGCCGTGGAGAGCATCGCCCAGATTATAAAGCTCCTGTCCGATGTAGATCGGCACGAGCACAAACTCGGAGTCATATTGGTAGCGGCCGGTCTCGAAAATGCCGGTGACCGTCAGGTCCTTTGGCAAAACGACCTCGCGCAATTTGTCGAGTGCTTTCTTTTCGTCCGCGCCCTTCGCGTTCTCGAGGTTCTTAATCTCGTCGAGAATTTGCCCGAGATTTCCCGGCGAATACACAGTCAGCTTGTCGCCAACACGAATGCGCAAAATCCGGGCGAGATCGCTCCCGAGCACGGCGGATTCGCCATCGAGATCCAGTTGACCTTCTTTTATGAACTTCCGAATCGGAATCACTCTCTCTTCCTGAGTCGGGTCGATTCCGCGGATCACCGGCGCCAGGCGCTGGTTTTGGAATTCGACAATGACCGGGCCTTGCACGAACGGCGCACTCGCGACCACGTGTGGGGTATTGTCGATCTTCTTCTGCAGCGTCCGCCAGTCGCGCATAACGTCCTCGCTTTTCACGAGAATGTGCGCGTCGAAGTCGATTATCTTTTGCCGCAGCTCGCGATCGAAACCGGTCATCACCGAAATCACGAGGATGAGCACAGTCACGCCGAGCGTAACGCCGATGATCGAGATCAAGGTGATGATGGAAAGAAAGGTACGTTTCGGTTTGAGATAACGCAGCGCGAGAAAAAGACTGAACGGCAGTTTCAAGTTGCCGTTATGTTGGCTGCGAAAGTGTCGGTTTACAACCCGGCCGGATGCCGCGCTTGAAAACCCCAGGCGTCGCGGCCATCGATATGCCAGAGCCGAACGAAACCGTGCCGGAACAATCGTAACCGTAATCGTGAAACGATCCGTGTCCCCCGCCCCAAACGTACGGGGGATTGCGGATTGTGTTGATCGCCCAGATTGCATGTTTGACCGCGTCGGGCGCGTTCGCCGGCGCGTAGGCGATTCCGTTCCGCAGCACCGCGCGATTTCCGGGGACCATCGGACACGAACCGCCGACATCGAGTCCGGATGTCGTCGTTTCCGAATCGTATTCGTCATGGTTGATCGGTTCCACACGGCGAGTCGGTCGTGACGTGCAATAGGCGACCTGGATTGCTTGCGCACGCGCAGGTTGTCGATCGAACGAAAAGGGCTGCAGCGGCACGCCGTCAACGGTTTGGGCCGAATAAACGGCTTCGCGGCTACGCCAGGATTGCGCCTGAGACGGGGCAACGCCGAAGGCGAGAAGCACCAGCGGCCGCGAGATTGATGAGTAGCGACGGGTTAGGCGAATTTACAGTGCGGGGCGCTGCCACGCATCGCCTCAGAAGCTGCTTTCAGGCCAACTGGTTGGGGCGTTACTTAATCGAGTGCGCTTTTAAGTCTTCGAGAGTAACGAATTCTAGGACGGAGGTGTGCGTTGCTTCGAGATCAATAGGGGCGGCGCGATTGTGTTCGAGCGCGGATTTCCAGCGGGTGACGCAGACGCACCATTTGTCGCCGGGTTTGAGTCCGGGAAATCCCCATTCTAGAACGGGTGTGACGAGATCGTTGCCGTCGAGCACCGAGAAATCTAAAAACTCGCGCGTGACTTTCACACAAACCGTGTGCAAGCCGACGTCTTCGGGTCCGGTTCGACAGAAGCCGTCACGAAAAAATCCGGTCATCGGATCGCGACAGCAACATTTCAGTTCGGTCCCGAGAACATTCGTCGGCATAACTCAGGCAAATTCCGGTTCCTCAGTCGAAACAGTGGCTTCGCCTTCGGTTTGCCTTAGCGCTTGCTCGACCGCGCGCCACGGCAGCATGGCGCATTTCACACGCTGCGGAAATTTCCGAACACCGCGCATCGCACGAAGATCGCCGAGCTTTTTCGGCGCGTCATTGTTCTCGCTCGTTACCAAATCGTGAAATTCGCGGAGCATTTCTTCGACTTCATCGCGGCTCTTGCCTTTCAACTTTGTTGTCATCAACGACGCGGAGGCCTGACTGATGGCGCACCCGTGACCAGTGAATTTGATTTCCTTTAACCCTCCGTTGCCGTCGAAGTTCACGGCGAGATGAATTTCGTCGCCGCACGCCGGATTATCGCCATGCACGCGAACTGCAGCGTCAGACAGCTCGCCAAAATTCCGCGGCCGACGGGAATGGTCGAGGATCACGTCCTGGTAAAGTTCTTCCAGATCGCCAAGTTCTAGGTTCATTTGAAAAAACGAACGGCTTTGTCGAGGATGTCGACCATGCGATCGATTTCCTCGCGCGTGCTGTAAAGATAAAAACTGGCGCGGCTTGTTCCAGGCACACCAAAGCGGCGCATGAGCGGTTGATTGCAATGATGACCGCCGCGTAGTGCCAGGCCATACTGATCGGCAAAAGTGGTCAGATCGTGCGGATGCGCCGCGCCCATCACAAAGCTAATGACTCCACCGCGATCTCGCGACGGTCCAAGGACGTGCAGTCCCGTCACATCGGCCATTCCTTGCAACGCATAACTAGCAAGATCGACATCGTGCTTAAAAATTTCGGCGCGTCCGATTCCTTCGAGGTAATCGATCGCAGCCGCGAGACCGATGGCGCCGGCAATATTTGGCGTGCCTGCTTCGAAACGGTGCGGCGGTTTTTTGAACGTGCTTTTTTCCAACGTAACACTCGTAATCATCTCGCCCCCGCCATGCCACGGCGGAATCGAATCGAGAATGTCCAATCCACCATAGAGCACGCCGATTCCGGTGGGCGCGCACATCTTGTGACCGGAGAAAGCGAGAAAGTCGCAGCCGAGCTCCTGAACATTTAACGGCATGTGCCCGATACTTTGCGCCGCATCGACAAGGGTCATCGCGCCGACAGCGCGCGCTTTTTGGCAAAGCTCTGCGACGGGATTGATCGTGCCGAGCGAGTTGGAAACGTGGGTAAAGGCAAATATCTTCACTTCGGCCGTCAGCAGTGATGAAAGTTTTTCCAACTCAAGGGTGCCGTCGTCGCGAACCGGAACGAAACGCAACCGCGCACCGATCCGCTCGGCGAGCAGCTGCCAGGGCACGAGATTGCTGTGGTGTTCCATCTCGGTGAGCAAAATCACATCGCCGGCGCGAAGAAGCTTTCCGCCCCACGCTTGCGCGACCAGGTTGATGCTCTCGGTTGTGCCGCGCGTGAACACGATCTCGTCCGCGCTCGCCGCGCCGATAAAATCGGCCACGCGCTGGCGTGATTTTTCGTAATGCTCGGTCGCCCGCGCGCTCAGCGCGTGCAGGCCGCGATGGACATTGGCGTTTTCGTGTTCGTAATAGTTTCGAACGACGTCCAGCACCGCGCGCGGTTTCTGCGAGCTGGCTGCGCTGTCGAAATAAATCAGCGGATGACCGTTCACACGCTCCCGGAGAATCGGAAAATCTTCGCGGAGCGCGGACCAATCCACCCGACTAGTGGCCACCTTGTGCACGAGATAATCTGCTCCATGCGCAGCGGCGCGCCACTTTATTCACAACCAGCCAAGATCGACATCGTATTTGTCTTGCCGGCGGCTCACTCAAGTCCTTAACCTTGGCCGCAGGTCAAACCGGCGGTGCAGCTCGATCTCAAAACGGTGCCGGCAGGGCGCCCGCGACGAAATGAAAAAAACGCGATCGTTTATTGGCTGCTCCCGGCGAAACCGGAACGCGAATTGTTTTGCGAGATCGTGCGAATTCTGCGCAAGGAATTTCGGGCGCCGAATTTCGAACCGCACTTGACACTCTTTTCGACAGCGAAAGATGGACAACCGCCGAACAAAGTTTTGAAACAGATTTCACTGCGACCGATTCGGCTGACCGCCAGTGGTGTTGCTTTTTCGTCAGCGTTCACGAGAACGCTTTTTGTCCGACTTAAATCAAGTCCGTTGCTGAGAAAACTGGTGACGGATCTTGGCCGCGCCGCAAAATCGCCGACAAAGGCTCCGAGCGATCCGCATGTCAGTTTGCTTTACAAGAAACTGCCGCGTGCGACGAAGAAGGAACTGGCGGCGGTGATGAAGTTGCCCTTTCGCAAAATCGCTGACTCGGTAACGAATTGAAATCTTCTCCATCGGTTCGAGCTTATCTTACCGATGGATCCGAAAACGAAGATTTTCGGCGAGCACGACCCGGCGACGATCAAGCAAATCGAAACGTGTGTGGCGATGGGCGCCGAGCGGGGCGTGCTTTGCGCCGACGGTCACAAAGGTTACGCCCAACCAATCGGCGGCGTCGTTGCCTACAAGGACAAAATCTCGCTCAGTGGAGTCGGCTTCGATATCGCCTGCGGCAATCTCGCGATCCTGACGGATGCGAAGCGCGAGGAGATCGCGCCGAAGATCGACAAGATCATGGACGACGTGGTGCGGGAAATTTCGTTCGGGATCGGGCGCAAAAGCAAAACGCGGGTCGAGCATGAATTGTTTGACGATCCGTCATGGAAATTAAAACCGATCGGCCATTTGAAGTCGATGGCGGCGGAACAGCTCGGCACGGTCGGTGGTGGCAATCATTACGTCGATATTTTTGCGGACGAGGAGGATCGCATCTGGGTCGGCGCGCATTTTGGCTCGCGCGGACTCGGACATAAAACCGCCACCCACTTTTTGAAAGCAGCCGGCGGGAAGGACGGAATGGATGTGCCGCCCACGGTGGTCGATGAAAAATCAGGGATCGGCCACGACTATCTCGCGGGAATGCATCTGGCCGGACGCTACGCCTACGCGGGACGTGAAGCGGTCGCGCGACACGTCGTGAAAAACATTTTGGGCGCGCGAATCGTCGATGAAGTGCACAACCATCACAACTTCGCCTGGCGCGAAAAACACGATGGCCGAGAGTTCTGGGTCGTGCGCAAAGGAGCGACACCGGCGTTTCCCGGACAAAAAGGTTTTGTCGGCGGAAGCATGGGCGATGACGCGGTGATTATCGAAGGCGTCGATTCGCCGACTTCGCGCGAAGCGCTTTTTTCAACGATTCATGGCGCGGGACGAATCATGTCGCGCACGGCAGCGAAAGGAAGATTTGTCAAGGTCGGCAACAAACGAATCCGGCAGGATGGACTCGTTCGGCACGATGAGATGATGAAATGGTTGCACGACCGCGGAATTGTTTTACGCGGCGGCGATTTGGACGAAGCGCCGCAAGCGTACCGTCGTTTGCCGGATGTGTTACAAGCGCACGCTGGGACGATCCGCGTCTTGCACACGTTGCGGCCGCTGGGCGTGGCGATGGCCGGACGCGATATCGTCGATCCTTATAAAGACTGAAGCCGATCGAAGCGGTCAGGGTGTCGCGCTCGCAGAGAGTTCGGGAATTGGGGTCGGAGCCGTCGATGTCGCAGACGGTGCAGGCGTTGGAGATGGCGTTGGACTGGGTGGCGCGCCGGAGATTTTTGTCAGCTCATCTTCGAGGAGACGTTTTTCTTCGACGTAGATGGGACCGTGTTTTGCCACCTGGATGTATTCCTTGGCGGCGTCAGTCTGATTGACATCGAGAAGCAAAACGGCGGCGTAAACCGCAGCATGCGGTTCGTGCAATGTTTCGGGCGACAGCTTTTGGAGAATCTCGAGTCCCTCAGTGGTGTGACCCTGCATATAAAGTGCGAATGCATATGTCACCGCGCAATTCAGATCCTCGGGCGCGCGATCGTGTGCTTGCTTGGCCAATTCCTGCGCTTGTTTTGTGTTCTGATCGATGCTTAACCCGAGCCGCGCGAGATTATTGGTGATCCCAATCTCGTTAGGCGAAGCTTCGTGCAAACGCTGGAGCACGTCGTAAAGTTTTTTGAGGTCATTGTTCGTGCGTTAAAGCCGATACAGTGCGTCGAGCGCTTCGCGGCGGCTGGGGGGAGTCCGCGAGAGCCGCAACCAAAGTTCTTCGCTTTCGATTGCCAAATTCCACTTGCTGGCAAGGCGCGCGAGTTTGATTTCGCGATCGGGTTGCTCGGCGGCGGCATGGAGCGCAGCGCGCCAGAGCGTGTCGAACTCGGCATCGGCGCTGGATTGACGTGATTGCCGCGCGGCCAAAGCCTGATAGGCGAGCCGGAAATAATCTCCTTCTCCCCAGGATCCGCTTCGTGTCCACCGCCGCAAGCGTGACCAATTCTTTTGTTCGGCAAAGGCGGCCGCGATAGCGATGGCGGCCGGCGGTTTGGTGGTTGCCGCGTCGGGTAATTTGTCCATCCACCTCACAACTTCCGAGGCCAGGCCGTTTTCAATCATCCAATCCATCAGCAGCCCGAGGTCGCTGGAGTTGCGAGCTGCGACTGGTTTCACTTTTTCTAGAAGCGCATCGAATTTCCTCGCGTCCAGCTTCCGGTAGAAATTCAGGCAGAGAAGGTAATCGCCGAAGCTAACTTCTGGCGACATTTGCAGTTGCTGCGCGAACCGATCGGCGGTTTGGAGATCGTTGCGATCGACCGCGTCGTTCAGTAATGCTCGGAGAGCGCCGGTGTGAAACTCCGGGACCTGGGTCAGGCGCTCCAGGTTGTCGCGCGCCTGAGCGCTTTTCTCAGAGTCCTGCGAACGGATCTGCAGCGCGGCGAGATTAAATTTATAGAGATCGTTTTTGGGATCTTTCTTTACTGCAATGGCGAACTGCTGCTCTTGTTCGGGAAGATTTCCTTCGGCCCGCGCCAGCCAGCCGGCTACGACATGAAAAGCCGCCAGATCCTGGGTCCTCGGTGCAACGCGCTCCAATGTTTTTCGCGCAAGATCGATCTGACCAAACCGCAACGCGGCCGAAGCGAGATTGAGCTGACTGTCGATGTTGTCTGGCTGCAAACGGGCAACCTGGGCACGCCAGGAGACTGTTTGCTCCGAGTTTTGTTTTTCGGTAGCTTCAGCAAGGATGTAAAAAGCGGGAAGTGAATCGCGGCGGTGTTCGAGGACCTGGCGTGCCAATTGATTCGCGGCGACGAAATCTTTTTTCTCCAACATCGCCGTCGCGCGCTTGAGCAAACGTGATTCGTGCCATCCCGTGTAAAGCTTGGAGCCGTAAGTTCCAAAAAGGACAAGCAACAACACGGCCACGGCGGCGGCCGCAACGTAAAGTGCAACTCGCACCGGCGGCAGATCAAGCCGGAAGCTTGGAAACGATTCGACGCCTGGGAAGGATTGGCTGCGTCTTTTGCGCCGCACGCGTCTGATTTTTTCCGGCATCTATTCTTTATGCGTGCGCGGTCGCTAGAATGCAACTGACGCCTGGACAGCAGTCCGTTCGGAAGTGGCTAGGTCTGCTTCGCTTCGCGGACAACAGCAACACTCTCGACCTGATCGCGAATCCGTTCGCGTAGGCGCGGTCCCCAAACGTAACGCGTTAAAAGGACTTTGATTGTCGCCGTCAATGGGACGGCGAGAATCGGTCCGAGCAAACCGCCAATCAATAGTCCCCAGACAAAGATCGAGACGATGACCGTCATCGGGTGAAGCCCGACCGACTTCCCGACAATGCGCGGCGCGTAAAACATCCCTTCGAGATTTTGGACGACGATGAATATAACGGTGACGATGAGTGGGTGTGTCCAATCGCCCCATTGAAAGGCTGCGATTAGAACCGCTGGCGCCCAGCAAATGACAATTCCGATGTAGGGAATCATCGTCAGGATTACGACCAGAAGGCCGATCAACGGCGCGAAATTGAGACCATAAAGTGTAAGGATGCTGCCTATGAGCGTTCCGTCGACCAGGCAGACGAGTAGTTGCCCACGGAAATACGCGATGGTGTAATTATTGATCTCCGATAGGGCCGCTGCGATCTCGTCCTTTAAAGGGGAGGCTCGGAGCGGAAGGTAATCTTTCCATCTCTTTTCGATCCGCGGCCGTTCCTTCAAAAGGAAAAAAAGATAAATCGGCACCATGATCAGACTGAGCAGGAACCCGGTCACACCGAGAAACCCGCCGATACTTTTTTTTACAATATTCCAAATTTTGTCAGCCAATGTGGGCAGATAGCGCTCGAGATTCGGAATAATTTTCTCGGCTCTTGCTTCAAGTTGTTGACGCTCCGCCGAACTGATTTTGGCCGGCGCCGCGGAGATCGTTTCAACGGGTGAGGCGCTTGTTTCCGGCAGCGAAGTCGGCGTCGGCGCGACAGGGGTTGGGGATGGTGCGCGCGGCGGTGGTGTTCCAAGCAAGAAATTCACCAGACCCGATGACGCGGATTTCCCGCGGCCAGCGGTGCCACCGGCCACGCGACTGTACTGAACGATAAGATCGACAATGCGATCGCGCGCTTTTTGGGTGTAACTGGGAAGCTCCCGGGCAAAGTTCGCGCTTTGCATTGAAATGGTTGGCGCAACCCACGCGACTAAACCGGCCAGGGCAATGATAACACTGATAAAAATTACGATGATGGCCCAGCCACGTCCCATCTTGCGACGACAGAGCTCGGTCACAAGCGGATCGAGCAAGTAGGCAAGGATGACCGCGATCGCCACGGGAATTAGAATTGGCTGGAGAAAACTGATCAAATTGGCGCCGACGTAGACGACGGCGCCCGCGATGACGATGAGGAGAACGACAAACAGGGCGGTGAGGGCAGCCCACATCGTTCTTTTTTGCCACGGAGTTGGATATGCGCTCATGCCGACAGCAATTTAATCCGCGCCGTTGCCCGTCGGCGAGAAGCTTTCAACTAAAGGAACTTTAATGAATCGAGTTTGCATTCAGGGGCTCACCCTTGCTCATTTTGGTTTTCGCATTGTCGATCTTATCGGCGAGTTTTTTATTTTTCGGGTCGAGGTTGAGCGCCTTTTCCCACGCATCTAAGGCTTGCGCAGATTTGTCCAATTTCGCGAAAGTATCTCCTATGTGTTCCAGCACAACCGGATCGTCGCGGGTTAACTTTTGCGCAGCACGCAAGAGATCGGCCAATGCCTGGTCGAATTTACCCTGCCGGAACTCGAGCCATCCCAAGGTGTCGATGTATGCGCCATTGTTTGGGTCGGCTTGCAAAGCCAGCTTTATCATTTGCTCGGCTTCATCCAGATGCGCGTTGTGCTCGGCCCACATGTAGGCCAGATAATTGTAAGCATCAGCGGCATTGGCCGGATCGACCGCAATCGATTTTCTAAAGAGGTCAGCTGCTTTATCGTAAAGACCGGCTTGCTCCGCGGCCGCGCCGTAGTCGAAATAAAATCGCGCGTTTGCAATTTCGGCGCCTTCGGCTTCCGCCTCATGTAAAGCTTCTTCGAATGTGGCGACCGCTTCCTGAAAATGTTTTGCTTCGCGTTGAGCGATGGCGAGGTAGTAAACGATTTCCGGCGTTTGGGGAAAGTGTTGCCGTGCTTCGTCGAGGACTTTGACCGCGCGATCGTTCTCCTTTAACGGGCCAAGAAGCAGCTCGGCTAAATGGAGATACGGACTGGCGCGACCGGGATTAATGATGAGACTCTGCTCATAATTGGCAGCGGCTTTGGAAAACGCCGCTTTTGCTTGCTCGGTCTTTTTTTCCCGCTCCCACGCGCGGGCAGCGTCATCCAGCAACCCAGCGAGTAAGTCGTACGGCTGATATTTTTCGGGATGTTCCTTGATGATTTCCTCGAGCATCTCCACAGCTTTATCACGTTGGTTCGTCAGAACGAAACCAGTGGCGAGCTTTTCTCGCGCATTGGTATCGTCCGGCTCGAGCTCTAGTAGATGCAGGTAAAGCGGGATGGCCTCTTTAACTTGCTGGGTGGAGGCATAATAATCGGCGACGTCTTTAAGAACGGCCGGATCGTCGCCAGCATGATCGGCCGCCTTTTTAAAGACTTCATTCACCCGCGCCGTTTCATCCGGCTTGGGCCGACGATCCGGCTTGAAAACAATCGACGCGTAAAGTTTTCCGAGACGCGCCCAAAAGACGGCATCATCATTGAGGGTCGCGGCTGCCCGGTCCAGCGACTGCAGGGCTCTTTTCTCATCTCCAGCCGCGAGCGCAATTTCACAAAGCTGTTCGTAAGCGTCGATGTTATGCGGTTCGAGCGCGATAGCACGATTAACGTAATCAAGGGCTTGATCGGTCCGTCGAAGATATTTTGCGTAGATGAACGCAAGCTGCAGCAAAGGTTCAGAAGCACTCGGGTTCGCTTTGATGGCGTCTTTCAAAACGTCGATCGCCTGCGGAAAATCGTCCTGCCGCGTAAGCAGTACCGCGACGCGTGAAGCCAAATCCGCCCGCCCTGGATCGACATCCAGCACTTTGCGATATGCGGCCAGCGCTTTGTCCATTTCTCCATTCTCTTCAAACGACATCCCTTCAACAAAGTGCGCGAAGGCGTCGGCTTTATGCTCGCCTTCGGCGCGAAGTAAGAGGTCTTTAGGCGGGACTGTGAACACGGAGTCCTCTTGCCGAGGCGACTTTTTTGTCGCCACTGCGCTGGGAGAAACTTGGGGACCTGGCGCGGCAGAACGCGGTCGAGCCAAAAGAGGCGTGGATAGAGTCAGGAAAAATGTTGCCAAAATCAGGCGATGGAGAATCCGATCAAGCCGGCCATTGGGCTCCATCATGTTGCCCGATTGTAGTCGTGCGAAAGCTTGCACGCAAACGTTCGAGCGCGGCCTAACGAGTGGAAAACTATGCTTTGTATCGTAAGCGCTTTTTGTGGCGATTCGCCCGCATACGCTTGCGGCGCTTATGTTTTGAGATTTTCGCCTTACGTCTTTTCTTGAGGGAGCCCATAACGAATTTGCATTCTGCCGTTGCCGATCCAACCACGGAGCGGGTCAGATTTCAACTCGCTTCTTGTCATGAGCAGGCTTCTCGCGAACGAATGCTATTTCGCCCAGAAAGACGCCTCGATGAATAAGGGCGATTCACCTGGAAAGTCACGGAGCTTTTATTGCTCAATGTCACCCGTTCTTGCAGCTCAGACAGTTTTCATCGGGCTGGTGGGATTTGAACCCACGGCCTCCTGGTCCCGAACCAGGCGCTCTACCAAGCTGAGCCACAGCCCGTTTACCTATGAAAACGGCGTCTACTATGCCCGCTTGAAAGTAAACGGCAAGGAGATCCGACGCAGCCTCAGAACCAGCGACCGAGACATGGCCAAGCGCGAGCTCGCCCGGCTGCGTGAAGAGCAGAAGCACATCGACCGATCACAAGGCAAGCTCACTTTGGGCGAGGTATGCACCCGATTTTTGAAAACCGTCCAGTATCAGAAGCTGAAAACAATCGGGGGGAAAACTCTCGTAGCCCGGCGCGTGCTGGAAAGTTACCAGCGCACACGCTGGTACAATGGCAGCACGTTTTTGTGGATCGGACGTTATCGCGAAACCGGGCGCGGCCAGGGAAGCAGCAACCTCAGGTTCGACCGGATTGATTCCTTGAAAGAATGACTTCTGCGTTTCCCTCCATTTGTCCCCTGCTTAACTCCGCGTCTCGCATACGGCGGGGTATGGCACAAGAACTGGCACAGCCCGTAGTTAGGAATACATTCTCCGGTCGCACCAGGGTGGCGAAATTGGCAGACGCGCCAGACTTAGGAATCCGGAATCAGCGATTTCAAGACATCGCTTTTCGTTTCAAAAAACGATCAATTTGTCCTCGTAAAATTCAATTTTTGACGAAAACAACCTTGTTCACGAATGACGAGTAGAAACCTCATCATTCTAGCACAAATCCTAGTGCACAGACGCGCCAGACTTCGATACATCCGGTTCCAGCCCAACGACTCAAACGCTTAGTTGCGACTGGCCACGAGCTTTCCGCGCGGCTACAATTTCAAACCCGCACAAGAGAAAGGTCGCGGAAAGTGAAAAATGACGGTCAGGACAGTCGGTCTGAGCGGCCGCAAGGCCCACTGACCGATATCGAGCAAAGCGAATTTTACCTGCGAGAGGGAGAGCGGCTGGCTCATATGGGAAGCTGGTCGCTGAAGCTGGATGGAACATTCGATTATTGGTCGCCGGAGACGTTCGTTCTCTTCGGTTTCGATCCATCGGAAGGCATTCCTACACTCCCAAAATGGCTGACCGTTCTGCATCCTGACGATCGCGATCTCTTAGCCAAAACGATCGAGAGAATGTTTCGCGAGAGCGTGCGCGGCGACGTGACGTATCGGGTTGACCATCCTAAACAGGGAAAACGGATTATGCACAGCACGGGAGAGCCAGTCGTCGAGGACGGCAAGGTC
>WNGQ01007296.1_pt1 | contig 15334 bp, 7 predicted proteins | sample 5407661 | NCBI WGS metagenome assembly WNGQ01 (sample SAMN13153382, study PRJNA577476) | soil metagenome | isolation source: 60 cm soil or saprolite under Garry oak tree replicate 2 | place: USA:California | collected 2016-06-15 | reverse complement strand
CGGCGCCTCTATGGGCATTGTTCCGGGTGGCCGTGGCACGGGCGGTCCCGGCGGGGGAATGATGATGGGTGGCGGTGAACTCGGCAAGGATTTCGTTTTTGGCGAAGTGAAATCCGTGGATGCGCCAAAAATTACCGTGCTCCGGCCAGACAACGTAACCCAAACTCTGGAGTTGAACGAAGAGACTTCGCTTCGCAAGGGCCGTGACAGCGTGACGCTGGCGGACATCCAGCTGGGGGATCACATATTCGTGCGCGGAGCCGTCCAAAACAACGCGTTCGTGCCGAAGATGGTGATGGTCATCGGACCAGAACAGTGGAAGCGGATGCAGGAAATGGGAATGGCGCCGGGATTGTCCAAGCCGCAGGGCGACAAGAAGCCCGATCCTCCGCAACACTAAGATTCACCGGGGAGTCTTCGATTTGAAATTCATCAGGCGCTGCATATTCATTTTCTGTATCGGCGCGATTCTGTTGGTGCTTGATTCAGCTGCGTCGAACACACAAGAAACGCCACCTCCTCCCGTGCCTGCGCAGCAGGACACAACGCCACCTGCGCCGTTGCCCCAGGTCCCAGCCACTCCGCCTGCGCCGGCTATCGTCACGTTTGAAATCACCGGATCAGCGCGTAGCGGCAAGACCCCGCTGCCGGGCGTGACTGTAACCGCGGCGAATACCCTCACGGGAAAGAAGTATGTCGCGGCAACAAATTCGGAAGGTAAATTCAGCCTCTCGGGCCTGGCGCGCGGAAGATACGTCGTGCGAATCGAATTCATGGGATTCGCGGCGTTCACCCAGGAAGTGGTGCTGAACCCGGAGAACCCCGCAGGGAAGGTTGACGCCGAACTGATGCTGGCATCACGTCAACAGGAGCAGTCCAACAACGCGATGGCGGCGCTGGCTGCAGCCGGACGCGGCTTCCAAAGCCTGGCGATGGAAAACTCGCTTTCTTCGCTTGGCGGAACGAACGGCGACTTCGCCGGAGGCAATGGAAACGGGGGCGGGCAGAACAATGGCGACGCCGCGAGCTTGCCGTTAAGCGGAGCGGGCGCCGAGGGCCCGACCGAATCCGTAAGCGTTAGCGGCGCGCAAGGTCGCACGCAGGATTTCGGCATGGGCAACGAAGACGAGTTGCAGCAGCGCATTCAGGAATTTCGCGACCGCATGCAGCGCGAAGGCGGTGGAGCTTTTGGTCCGCCGGGCGGAGGCGGATTCGGCGGCGGGCCGGGAATCGTGATGATGGGCAGGATGCCGAAAGGGTTCAACATCAATCAGCCGCATGGAGTGTTCTACTACACGGACGACAATTCCAGCCTCGATGCGCGGCCGTATTCCCTGACGGGAATTCCAGCGGCAAAAGCCGATTACAACCAGGCGCGCTTCGGCTTCAATGCCGGCGGGCCGCTGAACATCCCAAAAATTTTTCACGGCGGCAACAAGTGGTTTTTCTTTGGCGGCTGGAACGGTTCGCGCGGCAGCAATCCTTACGACGCGTTTTCCACCGTGCCAACGGGCCCTGTGGGGACGTCGCCCGGTGAACGCGGCGGAGATTTCAGCCAGGCGACCTACAACGATGGGAAGCCTGTGCAGATCTTCAACCCGCAAACGGGGCAGCCATACCAATTCAACGGCGTTCCGAATGTATTGGACCCGTCGCTCATTACACCAACGGCGCAAGCGCTCCTCAATTACATTCCCCTGCCGAACATGGCCACCAATGCATTCGGCCAGAATTTCCATTATGTGACTTCGGCCAACAGCAGTTCCGACATGGTGATGTTCCGGCTGGTTCACAATTTCAACGCGACTGGCGGCCCCGGCGGAGGAGGACCGTTTTTTATTGGAGGAGGTGGTGCGGGCGGAGGAGGAGGCCGCCGGCGCGCGCAAAACAATCTCAATTTCGGGATGAACTGGGCGCGAAGCTCGAACAGCATCGTCAATCCGTTTCCCTCGCAGGCTGGCGGCAACAGCACCCAAGGATTGAACGCCAGCGCAGGATGGGTTTACGGCAAAGGCCGGGCCACCAACAACCTGCGCGTGAACTACAATCACAATCACGTGGCCACAACGAATCTTTATTCGGGCGTGACGAATGTCGACGGGCTCGCCGGAATCAATGGAGTTTCGACAAATCCGTTTGACTGGGGCCTGCCTGGAATCAGCTTCACCTCTTTCGGCGGCCTGAGCGACGCCACACCCCGTCGCGAACTGGATCAGACTTACACACTCTCCGACACAATTTCCTGGAATCACGCGAAGCACAACTTCCGTTTCGGCGCCGACTACCGCCGCATCCTGCAAAGTTTTCATTCAGCGAGAAACGCGGAAGGCAGCTTTGTGTTTACGGGATACGCGACGTCGCAATACGCTTCGGGAAGCACGCAGCCGGCAGCGGATACGGGGTACGACTTCGCGGATTTTCTGTTGGGCTTTCCACAGCAGACGTCGCTGCAATTTGGGACCACCGCTTATAATTTTCGAGCGAACTCTTACGATTTCTTTGTCCAGGATGACTGGAGATTCCGCTCCAGTCTTTCTTTCAATTTGGGCTTGCGCTACGAATACAACGGCCCATACACGGAAGCAAACAACCGCATTGCGAATCTGGACGTAGCTCCGGGGTTCACGGCGGCAGCGCCCGTTCTTCCGGGCGGCACGGGGCCCTACAACGGAGTTTTCCCGAATTCGCTGATTCAGCCGGATCGCAACGATTGGGCGCCGCGCGTGGGCCTCGCGTGGAAACCACAAAAGAAAACCGTGGTGCGCGCGGGATACGGCATCAACTACAACCTCGCGCAGTACGGCACGATGATTCAGAATTTTGCGTTTCAGCCGCCATTCGCAAATACGGCAACCAACGCGACGGATGCCAGTGCGCTCATCGCCGGAAACCCGCTCACGCTCTCCAATGGATTCCCCGCAACCTCTGGCACGGTGACGAACAACTTTGCGGTGAATCCCAACTACCGCCTCGGCTACGTGCAAATCTGGAATCTGGACATTCAGCGCGAGCTGCCCGGCGGCGTGGTACTGAACGCGGGATACAACGGCGCAAAGGGCACGCGGCTGGACATCGAGCGAGCGCTTTTGGTCGCGGGCAACCAGCCGTTTACCTACGAGTCTTCCGAAGGCAATTCGATTTTACATGCAGCGTCCGCAAGAGTTCGCAAACGCATGGCCAAGGGCATCGGTCTAAGCGCGCAGTATGTCTATTCCAAATCGATTGATGACGCCTCCTCGATTGGTGGCGGTGGCAGCGTCGTGGCGCAAAATGCGTTTGACATTTCGGCCGATCGCGGGCTTTCCAGCTTCGACCAACGCCACAAGTTCACAGGGAACTGGATTTACGACTTGCCCATCGGGGAAAACCGGCACTTCGTCGCAAAAGGCGCCTCGGGTCACCTCTTCGGCGCTTGGCAATGGAGCGGTGACTTTACCGTTGGTTCCGGGCTTTACTTTACGCCACGCGTGCTTGGCGGAGCGCTGGATATCGGCCGCGGCGTGAGCGGCTCCCTCCGCGCCAATACGGTCGCAGGCCAAACGGTCGCCCTCAGCAATCCGACCGCGCTCGAGTGGTTCAATACCGCCGCGTTTTGCGCGCCAAGCGCCACGTGCGTAAGTCCGAGCGGCGCGGCTTTCGGTGATGCGGGGCGCAATATCATTGAGGGGCCTGGGCAAGTCACGCTGAATATGTCGCTCAACAAAACGATTACGATCAAGGAATCGCGAGCCCTGGACCTGCGATTCTCCGCCAACAACGTTTTTAACACCGTGCGCTTCACCTCCATCAACACGGCGGTAAACTCCTTCACCTTTGGCGAAGTCACGGGAACGGGCAGCATGCGGCGCGTGACCATGACCGCGCGCTTCCGCTTCTGAAAGCGATGAATATGCGAGAGACCAAGCGAAACTTTGCGGCGCTGATTATGCCCGCGCTTCTGTCGCAGGCACCGATTCCGCTGCCGGCCCAGCAAGCCCCTCAGCCTCCGCCGCCGGCACCGGCGAGCAGGGGGCAAATCCGAGTAACCACGGAGCTAGTGCTGGTGAACGTGGTAGCGCGCGACAAAAAAGGGAACCTCGTCCGCGATTTGAAGAAAGAGGATTTCACCCTGCTGGAGGACGGGAAAAGGCAGGAAATTTCCACGTTTGATTTCGAAAATGTGGACCAGCCTTTGACCGCGGGAGCAGCGGAAGCCACGGTCTCAGGCGCGGCCGGCGAAGGAACCCTTCTGCGCTCCGGCAAAAAAGCTCCGGCGTCGCTGGACGCGCGCGACCGCCGCCTGATGCTTTTCTTTTTTGATTTTTCCGCGATGGATCCGGAACAAATCGATCGCGCCGTAGACGCGGCAAAGAATTTTGTTGCCACCAAAATGCAGCCAGCCGATTTGGTCGCGCTCGTCTCCCTGGCCACCAACATGCACGTGGATTTGGACTTCACCGATGACAAGTCCAAGATTACCGCGGCCCTTTCCGCGTACACCTCCGGCGAGGGCCAGGGATTCGATAACGGCGCTACCGGCAGCGCGGAAGGAGCCGCGGAGAGCGGCGGCTCGTTCACCGCAGACGACACCGACTACAACACCTTCAGCGCCGACCGCAAACTCCTCGCCCTGCAGTCCTTGATGCAGTCGCTCGGCAAACTCTCGCAAAAAAAGAGCCTCATCTATTTCAGCAACGGCATCAGTCAATCCGGCATGGACAATCAGTCTGCCCTGCGCGCCGCCACGGCTGCTGCGGTAAAAGCCAACGTCTCCATCTATTCGATGGACGTCCGCGGCTTGCAGGCGTTCCCACCGGGCGGCGAAGCGCAATCCGCCAGTCTCCACGGCCAATCGGCCTATTCCGGCGCGTCCGTGCTGAATGACCTGACCAACAACGCTTCTTCGCAGGAAACGCTCGCCACGCTTTCCTCGGACACCGGCGGCAAAGCCTTCTTCGATTCCAACGACTTCAGCGGCGTCTTTTCCCAGGTGCAAAAAGACACTTCGGCCTACTACCTCCTTGGCTTCGTCAGCAACAACTTCGTCAAAGACGGCCGCTACCGCCACCTGAAAGTCCAGGCCAACCGCGCCGACCTGAAGCTCGAATACCGCTCCGGCTACTACACCGACCGCGACTTCGAGCACTTGAACAAAGCCGACCGCGAGCAGCAACTCGAAGACGAACTGGCCGCCCAGCTCTCCCAGGTGGACGTGCCGCTCTACGCCGGCGCGGCGTACTTCCGCCAGGACGATTCGCACTATTATCTTGCCGTTTCCCTGGTCATCCCCGGCTCGCAAATCCCGTTTGTCACCGAAAAGGACAAAGACAACGCCACCATTGACATCATCGGCCAGGTCCTCGAGAGCAACAAATTCCCCGTCGGCCACTTGCGCGACACGGTGAAACTCGCCGTCGATAGCACTCAGCAAGTCCGCCGCAAAAACGTGCAGTACAACACCGGCTTCGTCCTCGCTCCCGGCAGCTATCACTTGAAATTCGTGGTGCGCGAAAACCAGACCGGCCGCATGGGCGCCTTCGAAATGGACGTCCAGGTCCCCGACCTTCGCAAAGCGCCGCTCAAAATGAGTTCCGTGGTCCTCAGCAGCTTGCGCACTCCCGCCGCCAACAAGAAAGCCGCTCCAAATCCTCTCGTACGCGATCAGATGGAGACCGTGCCGAACATTACCCACGTCTTCACTGCCGACCAGCACCTCTACCTACAATACGAAGTTTACGACGCCGCAAAGGGCAAGAACCCCGCCCCCGCAGCTTCGCCCGTAGCTGCAACCGGCCAGGCCAGCGCCGCCAAATCCGAAGCCCCCAAGCCAGCCCCCCTCAAGCCTGCAAAAAACAGCGTCCGCATCCTGACCAGCATCGAGTTCCTCCAGGGTGGCGTGAAGGTCTACGAATCCAAGCCCGTCGTCACCAACGAAGTGGCCGCTCCCGAGCGCAAAGCCGTGGTGCTGCAAATGGATGTGCCCTTGCAACCGCTGAAGCCCGGCCTCTACCTCTGCCAGGTCAACATCATCGACGACGTCTCCGGCACCTTCGCCTTCCCCCGTTTCCCCGTCTTGATCCGCGAAGCTCAGCCGCAACCAAATCCGGCAAGTAGCGCCGACCTGCCTGCCGCAGGCAGGCTTTGTCGCCACTCTGCTGCTCTTCCTTGTAGGGGCGCATGTCATCCCGAACCGCCGCATTTGGGCGTGTGAGGGACCTGGTTTTTCCTCTCTCGCCCCTCACCACTCGCCCCACTTTTAAACCCAAGAATTAACTTGACCGCCATAACCTCTCGTGCTATTGTCACGCGCTTCCTGATCATCCTTCCTCGGAGGTTCCCATGCGCCTAGCAGGCTCTCACCACGCCCGCCTATTTCTGACCTTCTACCTGGTTTTGCTCTGTGCTTCTCGCACGCGCGCGCAAGTTGACGGCGTCAATAGCACGACCTTGACACCTGTCCCAGGCTCAGGGCACGACTACATCCAAATGTTGAACGAAACTGTGAACCCTTACAATGGCTCCGCGAGCATCCGGATTGGGTTCCCCATGCCTAAGGGGCGCAACCTGACCCTGCCATTCAGTATTGGTTATGACTCGACCGGGGCCCATTTCGTATTGGCCGGTGGAACTGGCGGATTTTGGAGCTCGGACCTTCGGACCGTCGCTAAGGGCGGCTGGTCATACACACTACCCGATCTGACTCACAAGGGGGCGACGAAGAGCTTCCCGCATGCCAATCCGCCTTACAATTGTTCGTATAATACGGACTACGTGTTCTACGACCCCCCAGGCGGACGTCATAACCTTGTTCTCAACACCGGCTCGTCAGGCGATTCACGCTGCTCCACCTCGATCTTTCCGCGTCTGAACAGTGGTGACGTCTTCTATTTGGCGAATCTTTCCCAAGATTATTCAACAGTGACTGTATCGAACTTGGATGGAACAACTTATAAGTTCGCAGGCACACAGGGCCCAATCATCGAGGACCGCAACGGAAATAAGATTACAGTTACGTATACGGGCGCGGCCTTCAACTTGTCCGATACCCTGGGTCGCACAGCTCTATCATCTTCAGGGTTTGGCGCAACAGGCAATACTCTTACGGTTTCCGGAATCAGCCAGCCATATTCGCTCACATGGGGTACGGCTACATCAAACTTTACACTCGGCATAACTAGCCCACTACCCGGCCAAACTTGTGCGAATGGCACAAACGGGTTCCCGGCCTCGCATACTGAATCGCAATCAGTCATAACTGCGATTCAATTGCCAAACGGAAAGCAATACCAATTCATTTATGACTCAACTTATGGCTTCCTCAAGCAAATAACCTACCCCTCCGGTGGCTGGGTGAAATACACATGGGGTACTAACCCTCAATCCGAGTTCATGCAGTTCGTCAACTCCAATGGCAGTGTTGCGTCCTGCCGAGTCGATTGGTTTGCCGTCCTCCATCGTTATGTGAGCTTCGATGGCGTGAACACAGCTCTCCAGCAAGACTTCACGTACACGACGACTTGGAACGGCGGAACACAATGGAGCACAAAACAGACCACAGTAGTGACGAAGGACTGCGCACGCAGTAACTTCGTTTGCGGCTCAGCCCCCAGCTCAACCACGGTCTACACTTATTCCCCCGTCATCGTGTTTTCCAACGATCCGATTAATCAAGGTGCGGGCAACCAGGTCCCTGTGGAGCAGACCATTGCCTACGAAGACGGTAGTGGCAACACACTAAGAACAGTGTCAAAGACTTGGCTCAACATGTACCTGCTTCAGAGCGAACAGACCACACTCGACAACAACCTCGCATCGAAGAAGACTTATAACTATGTCAGCCCGGGCGCGGGCGTCTATCAGGCATTGGTCACTGAAATTGATGAATTCGACTACGGCCAAGGTAGCCCCGGGGCACTCATTAAAAAGACAAACACAAACTATCAAACTTTTGCCAACAGCCCAATATATCCCTATAACCCTTCGATTCTCGACCGCCCTTGTCAGACCATTTTGTACGACAGCACAGGAACCAATCGGGTCGCCGAAACGGACTATTTTTACGATGGCAGTACCAGCTCAACACCATGTTCGACGGCCACCAGCCAATCGCTTGGCGGTACCGGAAGTTACACAGGGCACGACGAAACGAATTACGGCACGTCTTCAACTGCGCAGCGTGGCAATCTTACAAAACTCGTCAAACAGTGTTTCCAGGGTGCTCAGACTTGCGCGAGCGGGAAAAACAGGACAAACTACGTCAACCACTGACTCAAACCTGAAAACTACGCAATTCTCCTACACAGACAGTTACACGGTGCTATCCGGCGGCATAAATGTAAATTACACGCCCTCCGGCAACACCAACGCCTTCGTGACCACAATCACGGACCCACTTACGCACACCCAGAATTTCACCTACGACTTCAACAACAGCCAGCTGACCGTTTCCAAAGACCAGAACAACCTAACCACCACTTACGTCTACAACGACCCATTCGCTAGGCCCACGCTGACCACTCGGCCCGACAACGGGACGACGACCGTCGCGTACAACGACACGGCATTGACAGTGACGACATCAAGGAAAATCAATACGAGCCAGACCCTCACATCCGTAGCGCTTTCGGATGGCGTCGGCCACGCAAAACAAAGCCAGCTCACTTCTGACCCACAGGGCACTGTTTACACTGACACCTCGCATGATGGTTTCGGTCGCGTTTACACGGTCTCGAACCCGTACCGCACCGGATCGGACCCCACGACGAGTCTAGGCACTACAACGTACTATTACGACGCTTTGGGCCGCAAATGCCTAGAAGTTCCTCCCGATGGCACGCTGCCATCGGGAGGTACCTGCCCAACAACGCAGCCCGCGAACACTGTCTTCACAACATACTCCGGAAACACGACAACGGTCACCGATCAGACAGGCAAATCCCGCAAGAGTGTCACGGATGGCCTGGGCCGAATGACTCAGGTTTTTGAGGACCCTGCGGGCCTCAACTATGAGACCGATTACGCTTACGACGCGCTCGGCAACCTTTTGTGCGCAGGCCAGAAGGGCACAAACTCGGGGACGTTCACAGATTGTCCTTCCATTCCCGCCGGGTGGCATCCCCGCACGTTTAGCTATGATTCGCTCTCGCGTCTCCTGACTTCGGCAAACCCCGAAACTGGGACAATCACATACAAATACGATTCGGATTCCAACTGCGTCAGTCCAAACACATTCCTTGGCTTGCTCGTTTCAAAAACCGACGCTCGTGGGATCCGTACTTGCGCGCAGTATGACGCCATAAACCGCCAAACGGTCCTAAACTACTCTAACGGCGACCCCACCATTACCACTACGTACGATCAAGCCAATTGTTTGGGTCTTTCCACCTGTCAGAACATCGGTCAGCGTACCAGTTTAACCGACGCCGCAGGCTCAGAAGCCTGGGCCTATCAGGTCGACACATCGAATTTTCCGAACTCTCCCAATATTCACAAGGAACAGCGCACCACCAACGGTATCACCAAATATTCCACCTATTACGCCGACTTGGCCGGCAACATCCCCCAAGTCGTTTACCCCACCAACCGCGTCGTGAACTACACGTTCGACGGCGCAAATCGGCCCAGCACGGCAACCGATGGCTCGAACGGCATCACCTATGCCACGGATTTTCAGACCGTGCCAACCGGCTGTCTCGCCGGAAAAGTCTGCTACACGCCGCAAGGCTCGTTCTACGCGCTGTCCATTGGCCAAGCTACGGGATTCACTGGACTGAACCTTACACACACCTACAATAACCGCCTACAACCGCTCGAATTCAAAGCCTCTTCCACCGGAGGCAACGCTATTGACATCACCTACAATTTCGTTGACCCCGTCAGCGGCAAGAATGCTGGCCACGTCTACGGCATCACCAACAACCTCGATACCACCCGCTCACAGACGTTCACTTATGATTCCTTGAATCGCATCACCGGCGCGTTGACCACTTCCACTCACGCCACAAGTCCCTCTCACTGTTGGGGCGAGAGCTACACCCTCGACGCGTGGGGCAACCTTAATATCATTGCCGCAACCACCAATTCAGCCTACACCGGCTGCACGGAGGAGAGCGGCTTTTCCACAACCGCAGACGGCAACAACCATCTCCCTATCTTCGGTTACGACGCTTCCGGCAACACCAGCAGCGATGGCGTGGTGACCAACTATCAGTGGGACGCAGAGAGCCAGCTTAAATCCGCAGCGGGCACTACGTACACCTACGACGGCGACGGTCGCCGCGTCTCCAAAGTTGGCAGCAAGCTTTACTGGTACGGCTCCGGCGGCGACATCCTCGCCGAAACCGACGCCTCCGGCAACACTACCGCCGAATACATTTTCTTCGCCGGCAAGCGCATCGCCATGCTTCCCGCTGGCGGCTCGGCTCAGTTCTACTTCGAGGACTTGCTCGGCACTTCCCGCGTCATCACCACAAACTCTGGGGTCGTTTGTTACGACGCCGATTTCTATCCCTTCGGCGGCGAGCGTGCCCCATACACGAACAATTGCCCCGCAACCAACAATTACAAGTTCGAGGGCAAGGAGCGCGACACAGAAACTGGCAACGACGACTTCGGCGCCCGCTACTACTCCCCGCTGGCTCTCCGCCGACTGGTCTTCCGCTGCTGTTCCCGTCCCCTACGCAAGTCTAAGCAATCCTCAAACGCTGAATCTCTACGCCATGGTGGCCGACGATCCCGAGTCCTTCGCCGACCTCGACGGCCACAACTATTTTTATATAAACGGGCAATATGTGTGGCAAGAAGGTTCAGACTACGAGTACAAAGATAAGGACGGCAAAACGCACAAACTTCACAGCGACTACAATTATCTGGTAACCATTCAGCTGACTGGACGAAAGACCACGGATGGTGCCGCCAAAGTGAAGATCACACTTAAAGGACCCGGTGATCAAGTGCTAGCCCAAGGGACGGGATTCAGTGGCGGAAAAGTGGACGGACAGTACTACAATCCCACAACCAGGGGACGTTACGAAATCAACCTAAACAAGCAGGGCGGCCCCGAAACGAACGTAATCATTGGAAGGACGCGGGATGACATGCAACTAGCAGCTTGGCATGATGGTATCCAGCTAATCGCCAACGATATTCGCGGCTTCCCAGGTTTAAGCTTTCAGGGCGAGTGGGGAAGAATGAGGGCAAATCTAACCCCACTCGATGGCCAGAGCCATAGTTTCTACTTGCATGGCAAGGACGTTCCTAGAAACTCAACTCACGGGTGTACCTGCGATAAAGATGAGGTGGTCCTGCAGAAGATATTCTCCCTCGGCCCCGCCTCGGTTGGGGAAGGGTCGAAGCGCGGGATCATTGCTGTTTCCGTTCAGTAGAGTTGGAAGGAGAGACCATGCCAAAGGTTGTTCTTCTCAGCCTTCTTACGATGTTGCTTCAGCAAAGTTCGCCAGCTCAGGAACCTGCCGACGACCCATTTTTGGCTGTTCCATTAGAATCGCGAGGAGAAGTGAAAGCGGCCGTTATTCTCATAGTGAAGTTGCACAAAGAACGTCAGTGGGACAAGGTCTACGACCTACTGAGTCCGGAAACACAAGCCCTGACCTCCCGTGCACAATACTTGCGCGACATAGAGCATTCCCCGACATTGCTCGAGTTCCTTCCCACGAGGATAAAAGAGGTGACGGAGAAGGATGTAAAATGGCTTGTGAATGGCTGCGCTTTGGTGGATGACCATGGCAAAAAGCGAAGGTGGGAATCCTTCATAAAAATTAACGTCACAGGGACTCACCAACGAATCTACCTTGTCACTGCATTGAAAAAACGCGGAGGCCCTATGCCGTGCCTTGAGCTGCCTGATTAGATGAGGGCGTCGGCTGATTAGATGACGGCGTCGGCTCCTAGCTCCGAACTTGCCTGCGGCAGGCGGGTGGGCAACCCTTAACACGCCGAGAAGATTTTGACTTTGCTTTATTTCCGGGGTGGCCTACGCTTTGTGGTTTTTGCAATGCGTGGGCTATTCCGCTTGGTTCTTCCATCTCCCTGAGGTTTTGACCTCCGAATCCGTCCCGCTATCCTGCAGCATTCAAACGACTTAACCACTACGCGTCAACGGCCACTACAAGGCAAGAATTCCGCCTCTCTAACCTCCTGCATCTGAACGACTTATTTACCAGTAGACAAGAGTATTAGCCTATGATATAAGAGTGTTTGGCCGTTGGGGCACCTGGTGGACGACTATGCGTGCCTCAACTGCGAATGGAAGATCCCCATCTTCTCAGGACTGCCCACAGTCTCTCCCATTCAGCAGCGAGGTTCTGGCTAGCCTGGTTTCCTACAAAAATCCCTTCAAAGTCTCTCTACCTTGGTGCTCCGCGTCCCACGAAGTGGCGCGCGGAGATTCTTCTCTCTTCCGCGATCCACCCTGCTTGCCACGATCAGCGAGGGGCGCAGCCGCGTGCGGTCGAAGACTCCGACCCTGTCGGAGAGATTCTTCTGCCTTCTCTTCCACTGCCAACTGTCGGCTATCAGCTTCCGCCCCGCCTACCTTCGTTCTCCGCATCGGGCGCAGCCCCGTGCGGAGATTCTTCTCTATTCTGTCCGCTGTCAGCTGTGAACTCTCGACTGCTAGCCCTGAGCGCCGTCGAAGGGTCAACTGCTTTGCCCATTTTGCCCCTCGCTATCTTGTTCTTTTTCATGCAAATACGAACTGCCCACTCTACAACCCCTTTCTTTTGATAACGATGCAAATTGCTGGGGGGTGGGGGGTGTCCTCAGAGGTGCCAGAGTGAAAGTATTACTTGAACTCGATCCTTGGTGCCCCGCATTCACCGTAGGTGCGTGCGGGGATTCTTGTCTATTCTGTCGGCCGTTGACTCGACTAACTTCTTTAGAATGCGCAGTTACGCAAAGCGCCGCGCTAACTGCTTTAGAATGCGCAGTTACAAAAAGGGGCGCGTGTAACTCTTTTAGAATGCGCAGTTACAAAAAAAAGTGGGGGGGAGGGGGTTAACATGGCTTCTTACAAGAATTTTCAACGGTCGGCCGGCTCAGTCGCCAGCGGCGGCGGCGGCGCGAACCGAGTCCACCGATTCGGCCAGCCCGCGGCGCATCGGCCCGAGAACGGAGGCGGGCACTTCTCTTTCCGGAGCCAGCGTAACGCTGGTGGCCCTCTTGGGGAATTCGTTTCGGCGGTCCAGCCTCATGCCGGCTTGCCGGAGAAACTCCGCCGAAAAGCCCATGTCTTCGGCGCGCTCCACTCCCCAGAACCACAGCTTGTCTTCCTGCCGCTGCAGGAAATCCAGCGCCTCTTCCAGCTTCTTCATGGCGCGGTCGAAAGTCGAAGCCAGGAAGTACACGTTGAGCGACCAGGCATGCCGGGGGTAATACACGCGGAGCCGCACGCAATACTTGCCCGACTGATTGCGCTCAATGCTGCAGCGATATTCGTTGCGCGAAGAAGTCATTCGAGTAGGCATCGAAGTTTCACCGATCTCACGAGTCATGACGTGGCTGACTCTGAAAGCCGTTCAGGAATTCCAATGTGGTCGAAAAGCCTGCGTTTCGAGAAAACCAATATTTCGAGACAACCCCATTTTTCGAGACAACCCTGTGTTCCGAGACAACCATGTTAAGTCTGAACCCGCTTGGAGACACGAAATAGGGTAGCGAGGTGTGCGGAGAAAGGCAAGAGGGTGCCTTGAATCCCGTAAGATGCTTCTTTTGTGTAAGTTAGACTAGGTGAGGCTGCCAAAACTCTTCAGCTTTTCCGGCATCAGTTTCAGCTTGCCTTCCTTCTGAAGCCGGTCCGACAAAGCCGAACGGAACGCTTCAAAAGCTACTTCGCGCTTGGATTGCAACAATTCATCGGTCAACTGCTTCTTCTGAGCTTCAAAATTGGCCGGGTCCGCCTCGACTTTCTCGGCAACCCGGTAAACCATCCAGTTTTGTCCCAGGCTCAGCGGAGCGCCAAAGTCGCCTTGCTTCAGATTAAAGGCCGCGCCAAGTTGCTTTCCGCTCGCTGCGCCGGAAATCGACCCATCGCGCGAGATGGATTCGCCCGTCTTTGGCTCCAATCCCAGTGCTTTCGCGGCAGCATCAAACTTCTCGCCCGCTTTGAGCCGCTTGATCAATTCGTCGGCTTTACTTTTCGCCTGCTGGACCGATTGCTCCTTCTTGAGGTCCGCAATCACGCGGTCGCGCACCTCTTCCAACGTTCCCTGGTGAGCAGGCAAGGATTCCTTAACCGAAAGAATCACATAGCCGCGATCGCTGCGGATGGGCAGGCTTAAATCACCCGGTCGCAAACGAAAGATCTCTTCCTTAACGTCCTGGGAGTTGCCAAGCTCGAGAATCGCGTCGGAGGCGCTCACGGGCCGCGTCTGGCCGAGGGTAAGGTGATATTGCTTTGCCAAATCATCCAAGGAAACTTTGCTGGATTGCCGGATAGCCCTGGTCAACTGGTCCGCGGTATTGGTGGCCTGCTTGTCCGCATCCGTCAGGAGAAGCGGTGTGCGGATGGAGTCCTTCACTTCTTCGAACGGCTTCGTGTGCGCCGTCTGCTTCTCGAGGACCTTGATGATGTGAAAGCCGTATTGCGTTTTCACCAAGTCGGAAATCTGGCCGGGCGCGAGAGAAAACGCGGTCTTTTCGAATTCGGGCACCGTTTGCCCCTGGCGAATCCAGCCCAGGTCCCCACCTTTTTCCTTGGAGCCCGGGTCCTCGGAAAACTTTTTCGCCAGTTCGTCGAACTTTGTGCCTTTTTTTGCCTGCTTCAGGACACCTTCCGCCTTCTTCCTCGTCTCTTCGACGAGTGCGTCGGTCTGACCGACGGTTTTGAAGAGAATGTGCTGGACGTGAACCTGGTTGGGCACCTCGTACTGCTGCTTGTTGGCCTCATACTGCTTCTTGAGGTCAGTATCAGAAATCTGGATGGTCTGGCGAAGCTGGTTGACGTCCAGAAGGGCGTAGCGCACCGTTCGCCGTTCCGGCACCTGGTATTTGGATTTATTTTTCTCGTACTCCGCTTTTATCTCCGCATCCGTCGGGGTGATCTTCGTTTCCAGATCCTCCGGCTTGATAAGGGCGTAATCGAGCTTCACTTTTTCGTTTTTGTACCGGTAGCCGTCCTGGAGTTCCGCGGGCCCCACGCTGATCCCATCGGTTACCAGCTTTCGGAATTTTTCCTCGAGCAGGCCCTGTCGAATAAGTTCCTCGAAAGTAGCCACGGGAAGTTGGAAGCGCTGCTGAACAAGAGCCGCGTACTGATCCATTCCGATGAAAGTGCCGCCGTTGAATGCCATCGGCAGATAAATCTTTATGCGGTCAGCACGCTCCTGATCGGAAACCG
>WNGQ01012852.1_pt1 | contig 15340 bp, 14 predicted proteins | sample 5407661 | NCBI WGS metagenome assembly WNGQ01 (sample SAMN13153382, study PRJNA577476) | soil metagenome | isolation source: 60 cm soil or saprolite under Garry oak tree replicate 2 | place: USA:California | collected 2016-06-15 | reverse complement strand
CTGGTCTGCAGTGATGATCCGGCGGGGCTTGTCGGGGCCCGGCGTGATCTTGACGCCGCGGCTGGGGTGGATGGTGACAACCTCGTCGCTTAGTGCCGTGGTGAAGATGGCGTTGAGGATCGAGCCCTTGCAGTACTGGATGGTCCGGGCGGATGCGCCCTTGGCTTGCATGGCGGTGACCCACTGGCGGATGTGCTCGGGCAGGATGTCGCGCATCCGCATTGGCCCGAAGAACGGGTCGAGGTGCTTGGCGATCTGGCCGGCGTAGTTGGCGCGGACGCCGGGCTCCAGGAGGTGGTTCGGCAGCCACATATCGTGGACATAGGTATGGAAGGTCTGCTTGCCGCGCGCCGGGTCTCCCTGTCGGCCGGCCTTGACCTGAGCCTCGGCGGCTTTCCACGCGTCGTTGGCGTCCTTCTTGCTGGAGAATGTGCCGGCGGAGCGCTCTTGGCCACGGAAGTCGAGGTAGTAGGCGGTGTAGCGGGACTTGCCGTCCTTGCCGGTGCGCTTGCGCGAGAACCCCATGGTCACCACCGAGATCGCTTGACCGTCATCTGACCGTGGACGGGGTGTCAGCGGTCGGCATCTGACGGAACTGTTCGATACGACTGTATGGCTTCTGCCTGCAATTATACGGCCGATCGGCAGTACGTCAGGAAGTGAATTGAACAGCTCCGAAGCATGGCATGCAAGAGGTCTGGGGTTCGAATCCCCATAGCTCCACCGCAGGTCAGAGGCATGATACCGCAGGTCGCGAGGCCGGTTTGCCCCTCGGTGAGGGGCACTTTGAGGGGCAAGATCGAACTTCCGACAGCGTGCTGTAATCGCCGAGGGGAGGTATCCCCGGCCCACCTTGGGACTGGGTACGGGTCCACGACGGGGAGGCCTAGCTGTACGGAACCCAGTTCACCGTCGACGGCGCGGAGTTCAGCCCGCATCCGGTCGAGGACCCAGAGCTGGACAAGGCGCCGTGCCGAAGTTTCGCCCGAACCGTTCGCACCCTCACGTCGCGCAGGGCGAATAAGCGCTGGGTATGCCAGCGTTTGCTCGCCGCTGGTCATCCATGCCAGGGACGGAGCGATACCGCCGTTATCCGCCGGGCCCTGGCTCGTGCATTGACAGATCGTCTGAGGAAGGCGTGGCGCCAGCAGAGACGATTTTGTCGAGGTACTTCGTCCACATGTCGCCTCCATTGACGCGGAGCCACTTTATGAGCTGGGGTCGGTCAGGGTGGTTGTCGAGGGCAGATGTTCCCCGGCGGCTACGCCCGGCACGGGCCGCTGACCGTGGCGCGCGCCACGGGCGTCACGGCACTTCGCCGGCGCCGGCTTCCGCCCGCACGGCACGGCCGCCGCCGGGGAACGTCACCCCGCCGCAGGCGGCCTGCCGCCGGGGGCCGCGATCGGGGGCCGTTGCCGGGGCGCGCGCCTTCTTCGCCCCGCCCCGGGCACGGCGACCGCGCGCCCGCCGGCGTCGTGGTCCCCGGCCGCGGCCCGCCCGCCGACCTGGACGTCCTCGATCCCCCGTGGCACGTCGCGCTGAACGGCAGATCGTTCGCGCCAGCTGACCCTGCACCTCCAGGTCAGCCTGCGGCCACGGCGCACGCCGCCTCCCCGGCTCCTGCTCATGCCAGTCACCGTGCAGATCGCCGCCGAAACGGCGGTCACTCCCCGTAGTATTGCCATTACTCCCGCGGCAGGGCCCGTCACCTCAACCGATTCTTCGTCACCTCACCCGATTCAGGAAGGACATCATGACTGATCTGCGGCACATGCTGACCATGACCTACGAGGCAATAAATTCCGGGGACCTCGACGCCGCGGTGGCTGCCTTCGACCAGGACTGCGAGACGTGGACGCCCGGCGGCCCGATGCAGGGGCGCGACGCGTTCCGCGCGATGGTCGAGGGATTCCGGACGGCGGCGCCGGACAACAAGCTCACGGCCCTGCGCACCTTCGAGGCCGGCGACACGATCATCGTCGAAGGGGTGTACTCCGGTACCCACACGGGCCCGCTCGCCAGCCCCGCCGGGGTGATCCCGGCCACCGGCCGGTCCTTCTCGTTCCCCTACGCCGACATCCTGCAGGCGCGGGACGGCAAGTTCGTCTCGCACCGGGTCTACTGGGACAACGCCGGCTTCCTCGGCCAGCTCGGACTGATGCCCGAACCAGGCGCCTGACCCGCCGTGCGCGGCCCGTGCAACCCGGCCGGCACCAGGCCGGCGCCCAGCTCGAGGCCGCCGGCGTCGCTGGCGGTGAGGACCACCGGGGCTGAGGAAGCCCGCCTGCCGGGCGGGGCCCGGTCCTCGTCGTTTCGCGGATGCTCACCCTGCCCGCGGGCCGGTTCCTCCGGCGCCGATGCCAGTGACCGCGCGATTGATCACGCGCCGTCACGAGGGTTCGGCGTGCATGAGGCGTCCGACCCGCCGTTCGGTGCGGCAAGGGCAAGGGCCGTCCGGCTGGTTACGGCCGTCCATAAAGAACATTCGGTGCAGTTATTAGCTACGGCAATCCGTCGTCGGATGGTGGCCTCAACTTGGTGGGTGAAGTCGGCGGGTCCTTCATGGCTGCTGCTGGTCTCGCGGCGCAAACTCCCTACATCGAGATCCTCCAGAAGGAGACGGCGATGGGGCACACCGCACAACAAGCAGGCAAGCGCCCAGCAGCGCGGTCGTGCAACTGTTCCAATTCGCCGTGGGCCCACGCGACCGCGTTGGGCTGCTGGACTGCGGCTGAGGGTTGGGATAAGCCGTCGCGGACGCGCAGACGACCGGCAATTACGACGAGTTCTCTCGCGCAGGCGGCCCATCATGAGGCTATCGGCCGGCGATTTCCCAGATCTGCACGGTCTTGTCCTGGCTGCCGGTGGCCAGGCGGGTGCCGCCCGGGCTGAACGCCACCGCGTACACCTGGCCAAAATGGGTGAACTGGAGTTGCTGCCGCCCGGTGGTGGCGTCCCAGATTCGCGCGGTCTTGTCGTTGCTGCCGGTGGCCAGCCGGGTGCCGTCGGGGCTGAACGCCACCGCGTGCACCCCGCGGGCGTGGGTGAGCTGGAGTTGCTGCTGCCCGGTGGTGGCGTCCCAGATTCGCGCGGTCTTGTCGTTGCTGCCGGTGGCCAGCCAAATGCCGTCCGGGCTGAACGCCACCGCTTCCACCGTGCCGGCGGGCCTGCCCAGGGTGACCTTGAGCTCCTGTTGCCCCGTCATGGCATCCCAGATCCGCGGGGTCCCGTCGCTGCTGCTGGTGGCCAGCCGGGTGCCGTCCGGGCTGAACGCCACCGCGAACACCAATTGGCCGACCTCAAGGGTGCGCGGCTGCGGCTCCTCTGGGCCTTGGGGGCGACCTCCGCCTGGACATTACGGCCGGCCTCCGCCCGGGCCCTTCGGTCGGCGTATTCCCTGGCCTGCTCCGGCGTCTTTGAATCGGGATCCAGCCATCGCAGGAGTTTGACTTGGCCTGCCCGGCGGCGGTACGCGGGATCGAGGCGGGCCGCCTCCCGGTATGCAGCCTCCGCCTCCCGACACCGTTTGAGTTCAGTCAACGTGGCGCCAAGGTCGCCGTGCACCACGGCGAGGCCTGGGTTGAGGCGGATCGCCACCCGAAAGGCGGCCTCCGCCTCCGAGTACCGTTTTGCCTGAAACAACGCCTCGCCTTGGTAGGCATGTGCCAGGGCAGCGCCTGGATCGAGGCGGATCGCCTCCCGGAAGGCCGCCTCCGCCTCCGGATACCGCTTCGATCTATCCAACACAAGGCCAAGGTAGGCATGCGCCACGGCGATGCTTGGATCGAGGCGGATCGCCTCCCGGAAGGCCGCCTCCGCCTCCGAGTACCGCCTTGTTTCAAACAACGCCTGGCCACGGGTGAGGTGCGTCACCGCGGGGCCCGGTTCGGGGCGGGCCGCATCCGGGGCTACTGCGAGATTTTCCCGCGCAGTCTTTGTATATCGGTGCTCGGGTCCGTATACGCGCTCAAGCCCGCCGAGGGTGGCCTCGTGGAGCGGGATGGCCTCGCCGAGCCGTCCGGCGTCCTTGTAGGCGCCCGCGAGGTTGACTCGCGAGACCAGAAACTGAGGGTGGTCGGGGCCCAGGACCCGCTCGCGATCGGCGAGGGTGGTTTCGTAGAGCGGGATGGCCTCGGCGAGCCGCCCGGCATCCGCACAGGCGCCCGCGAGGTCGTTCCGGGACCTGAGGGTGTCGGGGTGGTCGGGTCCGCGAAGCTGCTTAAGCTCGGTGACGGTGCGCTCGCCCTCGCCCAGCCGACCGGCCTGCTCGTAGGCGCCCGCGAGGAACATTCTCGCGGCCAGGGTGTCGGCGTGGCTGCCGCCAAGAACCCGCTCTGAGTCGGTGACGGTGCGCTCGAACAGGGGGATGGCCTCGCCCAGCCGACCGGCCTGCTCGTAGGCGCCCGCGAGGAGCGTTCTCGCGGCCAGGGTGTCGGCGTGGCTGCCGCCGAGAATTCGCTCATGGTCGGTGACGAGTGGCCGGCGGGCGGGACTGTCGCCCAACTGCAGCAGGCACAACACCGCCCATCTGCGCAGCGGCAAAGATCTGGCATCAGGTCCTTGTCAGTCTCGACAGGGAGGGCCGCGAGGTGCTCGTGCAGGGCGAGTGTCTGCTCGATCAGGTCTCTGGCCGCGCCGGGTTCCGCCACACCGGCCCCAGCGAATCTGACACCGCCCGCAACAGCCGGGCCGCTGCCGCACCGGCCGCCGCGAGGCTGCCTTGTTGCGCCCGCAGTTCCCGGACAATGCGCATGACCAGCCGGTGCATGCTCACGCTGGAGCTATCCATGCTGAAGGCCAAAAGCGACGCGTCGGCCAGCTGACCCAGCGCAGCATCTACCGCAGCCGGCACCTGGCCGGCCTCCATTGCCCGCCCGAAGGCGCCGTCTTGCGCGGCCGCGTACAGCAGCGCCCGGCCGACCCCGGTTGCCGACAGCACCGCCACCAGATCCAGGACTGCGCCTGGCAACCCAGAACTGTCCTGGGCTCCGGCGCTGTCCAGGGACAGCAGCACCGCCCCCGCGGCCCCGTGTGAGTAAGGGCCCCCTTCGACCCGGGCTAAGGAATCGCGGGCTGGGAGCGTCCGCAACCGATCCGTGTACGTGGCGTAACTGAGCCGCTGGCGCGCAATCACTGCCGCCGCCTGCGCCAGCGCCAGCGGCAGGTGGCCTAGTTCGGCCGCCAGCTCCCGCGCCCCGCTGGGATCGGCGTTGCGTGTTCGCTCGGCCAGGAACGCAAGCGCCTTCTCCTCGGTGAAGACGTCCACCGGAACGACCTGACCGAGGTCCGCCGCCGCCTGGAGGGTGCTGGTGATTACCACCTGCGCGTCCCCTGCAGCGGGCACAAACGGGCGCAGCCCATCCAGATCGGCGGCATTGTCAAACACCAGCAGGCACTGTTTCCCGTCAGCCAGTGCCGCACCGCTGCGGCGGCATGCTCCGGATCCCCGTCGGGCTCAGCGAGGCACAGCCGGGCCGCCACCTTGGCCATCCCGTTCAGCAGTGCGGCCATGTCCCCGGCGTTGACCCACGCCACCAGCCGCCAGCCGTCGCTTATGCGGGACCGGGCATACGCGGCGGCCAACTGCGTTTTGCCGACCCCCCGCATCCCGGTGACCGCCTGTACTACCGACACCCCTGGCCGATCACGGGCGAGCGCGGCCAGCAAGCCGGCGCGGGACTGAAACGCGGGGGGTTCTGAGGAACATCCCCCACCCGCACGGGCTACGCCACCTGCGCCGGCTCGGTGTAGATAATCTGCGTCTCGACATACTGCCTGATGAACGTATTTTCCTGGATCTTTTGGTCGCCGACCTGCACGCCCTGCCCGCCCGGGACCTCGACCCGGGAACGGTGCTTATCCGACTGGGCGCTTGCGGTCATCTCAGGCGACCTCAGCCGCCCGGCGGGGCGCCGAAGATGTTGCGCTGGGTGTTGTGGTCGCCGATCTGCGCGCCTTGCGCGCCCCGCATATCGACGGTGTACTTCCCCGCCCGCGTGCCCGCCTCATCCACCAGGCTCATCAGCGCTTGCGCCGCCGCCACCAGCTGGGATTCTTGGTCAGCACCCGTATCGCGCAGCTCCGCTGCGCCCCGATTCGGCAGGGAGGATGTGGGTAAGGCTTCCGGCCCTGCTTCCCCGGTTTGAGGTGGTACGGGCGTAGGGTCAGGAGCCTGGGTCCCGGCCTGACCTCCGATTCGGCTGACGCCGCTCGGGTTGTCCTGCGAAACGATTTGTCGGCCGGGTCCCAGTTTTTCTGGCACCTGCCGGCTATGCCGGTCTGATCTGCCTGGCCTGGGTCAGAGGCCGGGGTTTCACGGATCCGACGGCCAGCGGGTGCGTGCCATCCCTTCAACCAGAGAAGAGAGATGGCAGTGACCATTGTAGAGACGCGCGCGATCACCGGTGGCGCGGGCACCCACGCCGACACTCATGTTGCTGCCGCGCTGGACCCGGTCGGCGGGCTGCTCGGCGTCCGGGAGTTCCCGGCTACCTCGGCCGGCTATACCGGGCTGCTGGGCTGGCTGGGCGGGTTCGGGACCGTGTGCCTGGCCGGGGTCGAGGGCACCGGCAGCTACGGCGCGGGCCTGGCCCGGCACGTCACCGCGGCCGGTGTCCGGGTCGTGGAGGCGGGCCGGCCGGGCCGGCAGGACCGCCGCCGTCAGGGGAAGTCCGATCCTCTCGACGCGGTCAGCGCCGCCCGCGCCGCGCAGTCCGGCCGGGCCCGCGGCGCGCCGAAAGGCCGGGACGGCGCCGTCGAGGCGATCCGCGCGCTGATGGTCGCCAAGCGCAGCGCCGGCGGCGAGCGCACCCGGACGACCAGCCAGGCCCGGGCACTGGTCCTGACCGGACCCGGTGACCTGCGGGCCCGGTTCGCCCGGCACACCCCGGCGGCCCTGGTCACGGGGCTGGCGTCGCTGCGGCCCCGCCCCGGTGACGTCGTCGGCTACGCCACCCGGATCGCGCTGCGCGAGCTGGGCCGGCGCGCTGAGTTCCCCGGCGGCCAGCTCGAGCGCCTCGACGAGCTCATCGTCCCCCTTGTCACCGCCCGCGCCCCCGGCCTGCTCGCCCTCTTCGGGGTCGGGCCGAACACCGCGGCGCTGCTGCTCATCGCCGCCGGCGACCACCCCGGGCGGCTGCGCTCCGAAGCGGCCTGGGCGCACCTGTGCGGCGCCGCCCCGATCCCGGCATCCTCCGGCAAGACCGTCCGCCACCGGCTCAACCCCGGCGGTGACCGCCAGGCCAATCACGCGCTGTGGCGGATCGTGTTCACCCGTCTGGGAGCGCACCCGGCCACCCGCGCCTACGCCGAGCGCCGCACCGCAGAAGGAAAATCCAAGGCAGAGATCATCCGCTGCCTCAAGCGCTACGTCGCCCGCGAGGTCTACCCCCGCCTGCGGACCCCCGCCGGCTGACGCACCGACCCGGGGACGGCCTGGCCCGATATTCGGCTGCCGCACCTGCTGGCCTGCGAACGATCCGCCGGCCGTCCCCGGACCATCACCGACCTGCCGGGCGCGACCTCATAAGAGCCTGCGCGCTCCATCCCCCGGAGCCGCCCGTCCCTGTCTTGTCCATCAGCCATGCCAGCCGTCACCGTCCAGATCGACACCGGCTCCACCAGCTCCCGCGGACGGCCCCCCGGACGCACCTGGCTCATCCGGCTCCGCCGCGGCAACCAGAGCGTCATCACCACAACCGGCCTGTCCCGCACCAGCGCCGAGCACCTCGCCGAAAAGATCACCAGCCTCCTGGCCGAACCCAAAGGAAACCCTTGACAAACATAAGAGCATCGATCCGGATCGGCGGAACAGTCGAGCGCCCGTGTCTCTATGACGCTGCGTAACCGTCGTTCCCGGCAGCCTGCACCAGCGGCTTACTGCTTGCCGTAAGGCGCGACCTTCCGCTTTTCAGTTCTACGGCAACTGGCACAGCGCTGAGCGCCGGCCGGCCGGCTGTCGGTCGGTGCCGCAGTGATGTTCGCAGGACGCAGCGAGGTGACCGGCCGCGCCGACATGTCGATGAGCGACACGAGCAGCATGTCCATCGGCGAGAACTGCGTGCTCCGAGCGCCCGGCCGCACGGCGCTGGACCTGACCAACGCCCAGATCCGCGCCCTGTTCAGGCTCGACGAAAATGCTGCCATCGAAGGCACCATCCAGATGGCCGGCGCGGTCATTCACGGAACACTCGCGCTCCACGGCGAGATGAGCCATCCCGAGCATCGATCGCTCGTCGGCGGGAGCGCGATGACCGTCGAGGGTGATGTCTACCTGAACGGCCTGCGGACGACGGGCGGGGTGGTCAACTTCCGCAGCGCAGCGCCGGGCAGCCTCAGCGCCAACCGCGCCCAACTGCACAATCCAGACGGATACTCACTCCGCCTCAGCCAAGCTGTTGTCAAAGGACCCGTCCGGCTGATCGACGGCTTCACCTCCGCCGGACTGGCTGCTCTCAACCGGACCACTATCGAGGGCCGCCTGCATTTCACACGCGGCTCGTTCACATGCCCCGCTCCTTCCCCGAGCAACGAGCACGGACATGCGGTTGAGGCCATCTCCGCGACAGTACGCGGCAGCATCGACCTAGGCTGGAAGGCCGTGTCGCCCAGCGTCGATTTCACCGACGCGACCACTACGTTCCTCGCCGACGATCCAGCGAAATGGCCAGAACGCTTCACCATCGCCGGGCTGACCTGCGACAGATTCGAGAAACCGCAGGGGGCCCAGCCGAAGCAGATCTGGGATCAGGCCGCCATGTGCGCCTGGCTGAGCCGCCAGGCAGTATTTGATTCCGGCCCGTACGAGCACGCAGCCAGGGTCTTCCGCCAGCACGGCTACACCAGCGAGGCCGAGCAGATCCTCATGGCCCAGCGTCGGCAGGCCCGGAAAGTCGGCCGCTCCACCGCGATGCGCCATAGACGCCATATACGCGACCATCGGCTACGGATACCGGCCATCACGCGCATTGCGGATGCTCGCCGCGCTGCTCCTTCTCGTCGTCGTCTCGCTTGAACTGCCCGTAACCCAGGCTACGCTCCGGGCGACGAACGGCAACGGAGCCGTGTAAGCGACGAGCGGCCTGGTAGTGACCTGCGCCAGCCCGGCGGCGGCTGCCACGCGAGCGCCCGGCACAGCACGTCGCGCCGATTCATGCGGCAACGGCGACGTGCGCTGCTTCAGCCCAGCGCTGTACGCCACCGACACCCTTCTCCCGCTGATCTCACTCGACCAGCGATCGACCTGGTACCCGGACCCCCAAGTGCGCGACGGCCAGCTCATGCTGTGGTGGCTCAACCTCGCGACCCTGCTCGGCGGGCTGTTGTCATCAATCTTCGCTCCGTCGCTCGCGAGGCTATCCAGAAGTTCTTGATCGGCGAGGTAGCTGCGCGAGGCTCGCCCCGAGCCTGCCGACGTCTGGCGAGCCTAAAGTGCAGCGTGCCGCACTCGCCGAGGCCCGCAAGATCACCCGGGCCAGCGCCTCCGCGGCAACGCGTTCCCAACAGTGCTGACCGCCACCGGCCAGGCACCGAAACGGTGGCGGAGGGGCAAGGGGCGCAACTGCGGTCCGTACGATCCTCGCTGTCCGCCCGACGACAGATCGGCTCGGTGATCGTTCTCCCTTGCCCGCGCCGGTCACCTAGCGTGATGCTGTTGACCGGCAAAGCTCCGAGGCTGACTCTGACTCGCTGGGCGCGAGCGATCCGTCCGAAGTCGCAACTGGTCCGGCCGAGGTGCTAGCCAAGCTAGCATCGGGGTCAGTCAGGCGGTGCATCGTTGTTGCCCTGGCGCGCGCTGTATGCGGCAGAAGCGGAAATCTCTCGGCTCCGGGGATAGCGCATAAACATGCAGACGGGTCGGCCGGCTATCACACTGGCTGCGACGGTTGCCCGTCCGGCGACATGGGGGATCACGATCTGGACGCGCACTAGATCCGCCGATATGGGCGGGTTGGCGGCCGGCGACGTCTGGCTGCCAACTCGAACCGACGGATCGTTATGGCTCCGTGGTGGGATAGTGAACGCAGGCCGGCCGGGCGTGCCTGGCTCGACCTACCTGCATGCCGATGAGCGTGCAGGCTGAGAGCGTGGGCGCGGAGGGCTACTCGGGAGTTTCGCCGGTTACGGTCCGGGCGCCTTGCGTAGCCGCGGGGGACTCGGCGCACGCCTTTCTGGAATGCCTGGGTGGTCTTCAGGGGAACCGAGGGCCGCCGCGGCCCGCCTGGCTGACGGACAGCTGCATTATCGGCGGCCGTTGACTGAGCGATTGCGCCGCTCGCTCCTCACGTAAAGGGAGAGGCGGCGAGTTGCCGCCCCTCCTTGTACTGCGAATCGCAGCGAGCCGACACGGCCACCTACGGGATCAGTGTCACCGAGAGGCCATTTGTCGTGTCGGTCAGCGTAGCGGACGTGAACTGGACGGTCATCGGCGGGCTGCACGACGGGCTAAACGTCACGCTCGCCGTGAGCGTGTAGTCAGCCATGCCGTTTTGCACTGGCTCTGTACTGGAGGCCGTGAATGATGCCTTGTTCACTGCCTTCGGGTGCTTGCCGCCGCCGTTGATGCACGCAGCCGTGCCGGAGAGCACCGCCACGATCTGCGCCTCACCCCCAAGGCCAGCTTCCTTCGCACTTACGGTAATGGTGTTGCCCGAGGTGGTAACGGTGGGCGTACCCACGAAGTGCGGGCTGCCAGCGAACGCTGCCGTGGCCGAACCGAGACCTATGGCCCCCAGCATTCCCATGGTAGCGACGATGACGAGCAGTCTCCTTCTCATGCTGTTCCTCCCTTGCGAATCGCTTCGCAATCGGCCGGCTTCCCCCCATCGCGGACGCACCGGGGAGGGGTAATGCGGCGATTTCACTAGCGGAACGGAACATTCTTATGGCCCCACCTCCTCTCAGAAAGCTTCTGCAGGGGCGGGGGCGGATGACACTCAGTTGTGATCTCTCTGATCATCGCGAGCTTTAGCCCTTGACAGTCGCATCGGCGTCGTCGCTGATTAACACGCACCTGGCCAGTGGCAGCACGCCGACCGACCGTCATGACCTGGCCACCCGAACCCTGGGGACGGATAGCATGTGCATGATCCTCTACCCCGTGCACAAGTGGCATATGACCTGTGCACGGACCACATACCGACCGTAGGCCGAGCCGTTGGCCACGCCGTCAGTAGCGACCTACTGATCTTTGGCGGGCTGAGGGTTCTCTCGGCTACTGAGGTCCCAAGACTGCGGCGAGCTCAGCACGATCTGAGACGCCAACTTTACCGTAGGCGGAGTAGAGATGGCTTTCGACCGTCCGCACGGAAATAACCAGGCGCCGGGCAATGTCGGCGTTGGACAGACCGCGGCAAGCTAGGCCGGCGACTTCCTGCTCCCGCCGGGTCATCACGGCCAGGCCGGGCGTCTCGGCCAGCGGCGGGATGAACGTGACCTCGCGGCCGGACTCGCAGCGTGTCAGGCGGGCGGCCTTAGCCCGCGCGGCCGCGGCACGAGCCACACAACCCGATGCCGCCCAGCGCCACGACGCCTGAGTGGCGGCCTCGGCCGCCACCAAGCCCGCACCGAGGGCGGCGAAGGCGTCGGCTGCCGCCTCCAGGGAGGCGGCATCGGACGTGCGCACACCGTCGGCATGTACGGCCGCCGCGGCCGGCCACGGCCCGTCCAGGGCCCCGGCGAGGGTCTCGAGCCGGCCCGCCACGTGCTTGGCGCCGAGGCGAAGGGCGTCATGAAGAGCGAACAACGCGTAGGCGGGCTGGCCCCTGCTCTCCTGCTCGTCGGCCGCGGAGATGAATTGGCTAATGGCCCGGGATCGCTCGCCGGCCACAGCCGCAACCCAGGCCCGGGCCCGGGCGGCGTCGCCATCGAAGACAGCGAATCCGCTGGAGCGCTGCGCCATCGCCTCCTCCGCCAGCCGGCTCGCCTCAACATGCTGGCCGAGTAGCACGCAGGCCTCAGCGGCAAGCGACAGACACCAGACCAGGCATCCGACAGGCTCGTTGGCGCGCAGCGTGGTGGCGGCATCGGTGAGCTGCTGCAGGGCACTGCCAGGCCGGCCCTGCAGCAACAGCGCCCGGCCCAGCTTCGTGCGCGCATAGGCGAGGTCGCCGTCCCCCACGATCGGAGCCGCGCCTGGTTCGAGCGGCCGGGTCAGAACCACGGTCGCCTCGTTGAGTCGGCCCGCCAGGACAAGCGCGTTGGCCCGCGTCTGCCACACCCAACCGGCGGCCTGAGGCAGCTCCTCACGCAGGCGAGCCGTTGTCGGCTCAAGCTCGTCGCACAACGCCAGCACCTGGTCCGCCCGGCCAGCGAACACCATGCACGCCCCCACCGGGGACAGAGACCGCAGCCGCACACGCACGTCCATTCCAGGCGCGATCAGCGGGCCGCCAATGGCAAGCGCCTCAGCGAACAGCCCGGCGTAAGCGAGGAGCTGGGCCAGGTCGCCGCGCGCGATCAGCCGCCGCACCGGGTCGTCCACGGACGCCTCGGCCTCCTCCAGAACCCGCCGCGCGTCCGCCAAACCACCAGGACCGCGGAACATCACCAAGGCTCGCTCCCGCGCGAGCAGTTGATGGGCGGTTCCGTCAGGCTCCGCGCCGACCAGGCGATCGAGCGCATCGGCCGCCTCGCCGAACCGCCCCAACTCGCTGAGCGACGCACCAAACAGCAGCCCGGCCTCGAACGAGGGAGCCAGGTCCAAAGACGCGCGAGCCAGCCGCATGGCCAGCGCGGAATCGAACACCTCGCGGGCTCGGTGCGCGGCCCGCGTCAGCAACCCGGCGTCCACAGCGCTAGCCGACTCGACGCGCCAGGTAGCCAGCCGCAGCACGTCGCCTCGCCGCTGGCCGCCTGCCGCCTCCAGCGCATCGGCTAGCAGACGCTGCAGCCGTCGACGCTGCAACACCGGCATCCGAGCGCGAATCACCTCGCCGAACAAGGGGTGCGCAAGGCGCACCTCGGCCCGTCGGCCGGACTCCTCAACCACGATCGTTCCCCGCCGTTCCTCGTCGGCGAGGTCGATCCTGGAAACCAGCCCCTGCAACAGGTCGCCGCCCAGCGGCTCGCCCACCGCCAGCAGCTCGGCCAAAAGCCGCCGATCGCCGTCCAGCCGACCCATACGGTCGCCGACCAGCTCGACCAACCGAGGGCCGACCGTCCCATCCGGTGCCCATCTCCACAGCCCACCGAGCCGAACGAGCGTCCCGGCTTCCACAGCGTCGGCCACCAGTTCCCGCAAGAACAGAACATTCCCGGCAGCGGCGGACCATAGACGGTGCAGCGTGCCCGGCTCGATCTCCCCGCCCAACGCCGTCGACGCGAGCACGCCGAACTCCGAGTGCCCAAGCGGCTCCAGCTCCAGCCGCGGGACCGGGCCATCTTTGTACAAGGACACCACGGCCGACGGCGGCTGCTCGCCGGTGCGCATCGTCAACAGCACCGCAGCCGCGCCAGAGGTCACCAGATGATGGACGAGCGCTGCAGATAGCTCGTCCAGCAGGTGGGCGTCGTCCACCACAACCAGCATCTGCTGACCATCGGCCCGCTCGGCCAGAGTTGCCGTCAATCGTGACAGTAGCCCCGTCCGCCCCTGAAATGACATTCCCGCATCAATCAGGCCCACTCCCTCATCAGCCAGGCCGAGCCCTGCGACGCCGCCCAGCGGCAGGTCGCTGGCGGCCCGGGTGGCCGTGGCCCACGCCACCTGCCAGCCGGCCAACACTGAGGAAACTTCACGGGCAAGACGTGTCTTGCCCACACCCGCCACCCCAGCCACGACCGCCCCGCCCCGCTCCCCGATCGCGGCGCCCAAGAAGGCGAGCTCCTCAGTACGTCCTATCAGGGGCATGTCCTCACCCCGTCTACCCAGCCGCACCCGTCACCCCCCCGGTGCCAACTTTGGCGAGCACGCAGCCAGCGTTTCGCCATTGCCTCGGTGATGATCTGAATCCCAGCGGGCAACTCGTCATGCGCCACCCTCGCGCGGGCAGCTTTAAATCATTAAGTGAGCGCTTCGTGAGATTCACTCAGCGGCTGCACGGGAGGGCTCCGCTGTCGCGGGCGGCAGGGAGGACGCCGGGCTATCCGCATGACGCGCTCGCTCAATTGTCCGACCTGTGATCGGCGCATGGCCCCAACCTCCATGGAGTTGAACCCATGGAGCCGCCATGCCCCTATACGCCATCCGTCTGGCGCGCGTCAGGCCAGCTCTTCGGTCCCCTCCCTGGAATTCGACGCTAACAGTCCGCGATCACGCTGTCTAGGGCAACACCAGTGACTTTAGGTGTCTATGCCCGTCTGGGGCATTATGATCTCGCAGTCCGATAGCGGCCTTATTGTTCGGGTTGGTGGCGGGTTTCCCGGCACCGGGGCGTGGCGAAGGCCCGCATGCCGCCGCGGTGGGCGTACGGTTCCACGGGCCGCGGCCCCGGCCGGGCCCGGGCGTTCCTCCTTCCTGACAGTGTCCGGGCAGGCAGGCGGCTAGCCCGGGCCGGGCTCGGGCTGGAACCGGGTCACCTGCGGGATGCCGGTGACGGTCTTCTTGGTGGCCGCGGTATGCGCGAAGCCGGGCCGGGCTTTCTGCGCCCGCGGGGAGTGCCGCTGCCGGCCGGCGCAGACCAGAGTGTGCAGTGCGGCCCGGCTGGTGTCATCTGCCAGCGCGGCGAGAGCAGCCAGGGACGTGCCCGCGGTGACCCTGGACTGGATCATCGAGCAGATGGCGTGCTGCCTGGCGGCGGTGAAGGACACCTGGCCGGTGGTGACCGGGCCGCTGCCCTCGCGCCGGCGCAGCGCCCGCGCGGCCGCGGCATCGGCAGTCAGGGACGCGGCGGAGCTGGCGCGGACCAGCTGGGTGGCGGTCATCCAGGCCCAGAACTCGCCGATGACCAGCCGCGGGGTGCCCGAACGCAGCACCGGCCCGGACGTGCGGTCCCCGGCGCCGGCGATGGTCGTCTTATCCTCTCCGAACGTGGTTTCGGAGGCCGGCCAGCGTGACTGGTACGCGCCGCGGACCTGGTCCGCGCTGACCGCCTGGTGATCCAGCAGCGTGCTGATCAGGGTGCAGGTCTCGGAGACTTCCCGGCCGCTGCCGCACGGCAGCACCGCGTTGTGCTCGGCGACCCGGACCGGCAGCCGGTCGCCCGGCTTGCCGCTGGGCGCGTTCAGCCAGCTCAGCCGGGACCCGTCGGCAAGCCAGTCGCCCCCGCCGGGGGCCAGCGGCAGCGCCAGGTCGCTCTTGGCCCGGGCCACGACATGCCCCGCCGGCGTCCAGGATCGCGGTGATGATCTTATGGCCGGGGAAGTTGCGATCGAATGCGAACACCCGGCCGGCGAACAGCTC
>WNGQ01009220.1_pt1 | contig 15341 bp, 19 predicted proteins | sample 5407661 | NCBI WGS metagenome assembly WNGQ01 (sample SAMN13153382, study PRJNA577476) | soil metagenome | isolation source: 60 cm soil or saprolite under Garry oak tree replicate 2 | place: USA:California | collected 2016-06-15 | reverse complement strand
CGCGGCGCAGCTCCGGATAGCCGGCCATGTCCATCGCGAGCCGCAGCGCCCGCGGGTAGTCGCCGGAGTCGTACTCCCAGCCGGTCGGGCAGGTGTAAGGGAACTGCTCGGGGCGCAGCAGGTTCTTCATCCGCAGCTCCGCCGGGTCCGTGCCGAGCTCGCCCGCCAGCAGGTCGACCAGCCGTTCCACCAGGTAGACAGCCTCGGTGATGCGGAAGGAGCAGGAGTACGCGACTCCGCCAGGGGCCTTGTTCGTGTAGACGGCGGTGACCGCACAGTGCGCCGCGCGCAGGTCGTAGGAGCCGGTGAACATGTGGAAGAACCCGGCCGGGAACTTGCTCGGCTGCGCGGTCGCGTTGAACGCGCCGTGGTCGGCGAGCACGCTCGCGCGCAGGGCCAGGATCCGGCCGTCGGCCGTGGCGGCGATCTCGCCGTGCATGTGATAGTCCCTGGCGAACGTGGTGGACATCAGGTTCTCCGACCGGTCCTCGATCCACTTGACCGGCCGGCCGGTCACGATGGAGCCGATGATCGCGCAGAGATACGCCGGGTAGATGGGCACCTTGTTGCCGAAACCGCCGCCGATATCCGGCGAGACGACCCGGATCTTATGCTCGGGCAGGCCAGTGACCAGCGCGTACAGCGTGCGGTGCGCATGCGGGGCCTGAGTCGTCGACCACACGGTCAGCCGCCCGCTGACCGGGTCCATGTCGGCCACCGTGCCGCAGGTCTCCAGCGGGGCGGGATGCGAGCGCGGGTAGAGCATGTCCTGGGCCACCACCACGTCCGCCGCGGCGAAGATCGCGTCCGTGGCCGCCTTGTCGCCGGCCTCCCAGTCGAAGATGTGGTTGTCCGGCTGGCCCGGCAGGTCGTCACGGATCACCGGGGCGCCCGGGTCGAGCGCACGGGCGGCGTCGATCACGGCGGGCAGCGGCTCGTACTCGACGCTGATCAGCTCAAGCGCGTCCCGCGCCGAGTACCGGTCCGTGGCGACGACGAACGCCACCTCCTGGCCCTGGAACCTGACCTTGTCGGTGGCCAGCACCGCCTGCACGTCCGCGGACAGCGTCGGCATCCAGGCAAGGCCGCGGGCGGCCAGCGTCTGGCCTGTGATGACGGCCTCGACCCTGGGGTGCGCTTCGGCGGCGGCTGTGTCGATCGAGATGATCCTGGCGTGCGGCAGCGGGCTGCGCAGGACCGCGCCGTGCAGCATCCCGGGCAGCGCGATATCGTCCACGAAGGTGCCCTTGCCGCGGATGAACCGGGCATCCTCTTTGCGTTGGATCGGCCCGTAGGCGCTGCTGCCCCGGCGCCCGCCGTCCTGGTCGCCGCGGTCGCCGCCGCCCGGGTCGCCGCCGCCCTGGCGCTCTGCCGGAGCGGTCACGCGGGCACCTCGCGGGCGGCATCGTCGTCCCCGCCGCCCCAGGGCTCGTGGCCAGCCGCCCCGGGCCCGCTCGCCTCGGGCCCGCTCGCCTCGGGCCCGCTCGCCTCGGGCCCGCTCGCCTCGGGCCCGCGCGCCTCGTGCTTGCTCGCCCACAGGACGGACCGCACGATGTTCTCGTAGCCGGTGCACCGGCAGATCTGGCCGGACAGCGCCTCGCGGATCTCCGCGGGCGAGGGGTCCGGGTTGCGGTCGAGCAGCCACCGGGCGGTGAGCATCATGCCCGGCGTGCAGAATCCGCACTGCAGCCCGTGACACTGCGCGAAGCCCTGCTGGACCGGATCCAGCTCACCGCCGCGGGCCAGTCCTTCCACCGTGCGCACCCGGTGCCCGTCCGCCATCGCGGCGAGCACCGTGCAGGACTTCACCGGCGTCTCGTCCAGCCACACGACGCAGGCGCCGCAATTGGAGGTGTCGCAGCCCCAGTGCGAGCCGGTCAGCCGCAGTTCGTCCCGCAGGAAATGGATGAGCAGCAGCCGCGGCTCGACCTCACGCGTGTAGCTGGCGCCGTTGACATGCACCGTCAGCTTCATGTCAGGCGCCCAGGCTCGATGCCAGCCGGGCGCCCAGGCTCGATGCCAGCCGGGCGGCCAGGCTCGATGCCAGCCGGGCGGCCAGGCTCGATGCCAGCCGGGCGGCCAGGCTCGATGCCAGCCGGGCGGCCAGGCTCGATGCCAGCCGGGCGGCCAGGCTCGATGCCAGCCGGAGCGTCCCGGCGCTGTGCCCGCCGCAGCGCCAGGCGCAGCGCCCGGGTGGTGAGCTCGCTGGCAAGGTGCCGCTTGTAGTCGGCCGGCCCGCGCTGGTCCGAGCTTGGCCTGCAATGCTCGGCCGCAATCTGGCCGGCCCGGGCGAAGCTCGCCTCGGTGGCCGGCCTGCCGCGCAGGAACTCCTCGGCCTCGGCGGCGGCGAAATACTCGGCGCCGACGGCGGTGAGGCCGATCCCGGCGTCCGCGATCGTGTCGCCGTCCAGCCAGATGGCAACGCCGGCCGCGCCGATCGGCCAGTCCCCGACCCGGCGCGCGACCTTCGCATACGCGCTGCCGCCGCCCGGCCTGATCGCGATCCTGATCTCGGTGAGCAGCTCGGCCGGGGCGACCACGGTCTCGTACGGCCCGGTGTGGAAGTCCCTGGCCGGCACCGTACGGCTGCCGTCCGGGGTCCGGATGATCATGCTCGCCTTCAGCGCCGCGAAGGCTGCCGACAGGTCCTCGGACGGATCGGCCTGGCAGAGCGAGCCGCCGACGGTGCCCCAGTTGCGCACGACGGGATCCGCGATGACCCGCTCGGCGTCATGCAGGATCGCGAAATGCCTGCCCGCGGCCGGCGACTCAAGCAGCTGCGCGTGCCGGGTCAGCGCGCCGATCCGCAGTTCGCCGTTAGCCTCCGTAATAAAAGAAAGCTGGCTAAGCCCGTTGACGTCGATCAGCGTCTCCGGCTGCGCGAGCCGCAGCTTCATCATCGGGATCAGGCTGTGCCCGCCGGCCAGCACGCGGGCCTCTGGCCCGTACCTGACCAGCAGCGAAAGCGCGTGCTCGACGCTCGTCGCCTTCTCGTACTCGACGTGCGCCGGAACCTGCATGCGCCCTCCCTGGAGCTACGCCACGCCTGCCGAGTTTACGAGGCGCCCGCCGGGGCGGGTGCAGCCGGACCGGCCAGAGCGCCCCGGCGCCCTTTGCTCTACCAGCGCTGAAACGGATGGCACGCGCCGATGTGCGCGATAATCGTCGGTGTCATGACGCTCACTCAGCTGAACGCGTTCGTGCTGGTTGCCAGGCTCGGGTCGGTGACCGCCGCGGCGAACGCCCTCGGCGTCAGCGAGCCTGCCGTCTCGCAGGCTCTGTCTGCACTGCGGCTGCACCTCGGCGACCAGCTGGTCAGCCGCGGGCCGGGCGGCATGACGCTGACCGCGGGCGGCTCCCGGCTGCTCGCCACCGCCTCGCAGATCGTCGTGCTCGGCGCCGAGGCGCACGCCGCGGTCCGCGCCGCGCAGGGCGCCCCGGACCAGCTGCGCCTGGTGGCCACGCCGGCCATCGCGGAGTTCGTGATCAGCCCGCTGATGGAGGCGTTCACCCGGCGCTTCGCCGGCTCGGTCGAGGTATCGGCCGGGGTGGCCGCGAGCAACGAGATGGCCGTGCTGGTCGCCAACCGGCTCGCCGATGTCGCGATCGGCCCGGGCGCGCCGAGCGACCCGGCGCTGCCAGTGGTCACCGAGCCGGTCTTCCGGTACCGGCTTGTCGTCGTCACCGCCGGGAAGTCCAGGCCAAGGGGCAGCCCGAGCCAGTGGCGCTGGCTGGTGGATCCGTCTGGCACGGATCCCGGCAGCGACACCGGGCAGCTGCTTGCCCGGCTGCGCATACCGGAGAACAGGATCGGGGTGTTCCCCAACCAGACCGCCGCCTGGGCCGCGGCGGCCGACGGGGCCGGGGTGGCCCCCGCGGTCGAGCACCTGGTCGCCCAGCAGCTGCGGCGCGGCGAGCTGTCGCTGGTCGAGCTGCCTGGATCGCCGATGGACGCCTGCTGGCAGGTAACCATGCTGGAGCGCCAGCACCGGAGCACGGCGGCCAGCGCGCTGCGGCGCTTCCTCGGCACCCCGGAGGCCATGCAGCTGATGCGCTCGCCGGCCGCCGGTGTGCCGCCGTCCAGGTTCCGGCCTCCCGTCTACGTAACGATCTGGAGCTGAATCCGGGGCCTGACCGGGAGAAATGCCCAGGCCACGGCCGACCGGGCGGCTGACTTAAGCAAGAGCTTATTCGCGTATTGCGGGGCGGCCGGACGGGGCAGATTATGGCGGGTATAAGAACACGGCCAGCCTGTGCCGCCGGAGGCAGGAGCATGCGTCATGCGGATCGAGTCCAGCGGGCACAGCCAGGGCAATCCGCGCCTGTACGAGCTTGTCGAGCACGCGCCGAAGACCGGCAAGAGCCCGACCGTCTGGGCCTGGCCTGAGCTGATGGACTACCTCAAGATCGCGGGGCAGCCGGTGTCCGGGCCATGGCCGCCGCACCAGGAACCGCGGCCGGACCCGGAGGAGGACTCGCTCCCTGTCGCCGTGGCGGATCCGGAATCCGCCCGCCCGCGCGCCGACCCGGCGCGCGCCGACCCGCCCCGGGCTGACCCCGGGTCCGAGCCCTCGGCGGGGGGCTGACCTGCGATTCAACGTCCAGACAGGACACGGAGGATCGTATGTACCCGTCCCGGTTCCGGTACGAGGCACCGCGCTCGCTCGATGCGGCGATCGGCCTGCTGCAAGCGGGCGGCGACGAAGCGAAGGTGCTGGCCGGCGGCCAGAGCCTGGTCCCGCTGATGAAGCTGCGGTTCGCATCGCCTGAGCTGATCGTCGACATCAACAACCTGCCCGGGCTCGGCTACCACCGCGCGGACCCGGACGGGACGCTGCGCATCGGCGCGCTGTGCCGGCATGCTGACCTTGAGCACTCGGCACTGCTGCCGGGCACCCAGCCGACCATGACGGCGGCCGCGCCGCTGATCGCCGATCCCATCGTGCGCAACCGCGGCACGCTCGTCGGCTCGCTCTGCCATGCCGACCCGCAGGGTGACTGGGCCTCGGTGGTGCTGGCGCTCGGCGGCTCGGTGGTGGCGCAGGGACCGCGAGGACGGCGGGTCATCCGGGTCGCCGACTTCATCACCGGGCCGTTCCAGAACGTGCTTGAGCCGGACGAGATCGCCGTCGAGGCGGTTATCCCGCGGCCGCAGGGCACCCGCGCGGGCGGCTACCTCAAGCTGGAGCGCCGGGTCGGCGACTTCGCGACCGTCGGCGTGGCGGTGGCGATCGAGACCGCGGGCGGGAACGTAGCCAGGGCAGGCATCGCGCTGACCGGGGTCGGCGGATCCACCATCGAAGCCGTGGCGGCCGCCGGGGCGCTGGTCGGGCGGCCGCTGACCGCGGAGACCATCGAGCAGGCGGCCGGGCTCGCCGCGGACGCGGCCAGGCCCAGGACCGATCATCGGGGCAGTGCGGAATACAAGCGGCACATGGTGCGCACCTTCGTCACGCGCATCCTGAGCCGCGCGGACGCGGCGGCGGAAAGGGCGGCCTGACATGACGACCGTTTTCGACGACCCCGGCGATCAGGCCGTCAGCGACGTCCCGGTGCGCCGGATCAAGTTCACGGTTAACGGCGCGAAGAAGATCGCCGAGGTGGAGCCCCGGCTGCTGCTTTCCCACCTGATCCGCCGGGGCATCGGGCTGACCGGCACCCACATGGGCTGCGATACGACCAGCTGCGGCGCGTGCACGGTCCTGGTCGACGGGCAGGCGGTGAAGTCCTGCACGATGCTCGCCGTGCAGGCGGACGGTCACGAGATCAGCACCGTGGAGGGGCTGGCGACCGCCAGCGAACTGCACCCGCTGCAGGAGGGCTTCTCCGAGGAGCACGGGCTGCAGTGCGGGTTCTGCACGCCGGGAATGATGATGGCCGCCAAGGCGCTGCTCGACCGCAATCCGGATCCGACCGAGGACGAGGTGCGCTGGGCGCTGTCCGGCAACATGTGCCGCTGCACCGGTTACCAGAACATCGTCAAGTCGGTCCTGACGGGCCGCTGGCTAACACGGGCCGCTGGCTAACTCTGGGCCGCCAGCCGGCCAGACGGGAGGTGCGAAGTGTCGCAGGCGCTAGACGAGATCAAGATCGGCGGGCTGGGCGCGAGCCGCAAGCGAGTTGAGGACAGCCGCTTCATCAGGGGCAAGGGCAACTACACCGATGACATCACCCTGCCCGGGATGCTGCACATGGAGATCCTGCGCAGCCCGCTGGCGCACGCGCGGATCAAGTCGATCGACGCCAGCAGGGCATGGCAGGTACCCGGCGTGCACCTGGTGCTCACCGGCGAGATGATGGCAACCCGCAACCTGGCCTGGATGCCGACGCTGTCCTATGACACGCAGGCGGTGCTTGCCACCGACAAGGTGCGCTTCCAGGGCCAGGAGGTGGCCTGCGTCGTCGCCGACGACCCGTACATAGCGAAGGACGCCTGCGAGCTGATCGACGTCGAGTACGAGCCGCTGCCGGCGATCGTCAACCCGGAGCAGGCCGTCGCGGACGGCGCGCCGGTCATCCGTGATGACAAGGAAAACCAGCACGACAACGTGATCTACGACTGGGCAGTGGGGGACGCCGAGGGCACCGACCGGGCCTTCGCGCAGGCGGACAAGATCTCGAAGCTGCGCCTGCACTACCCGCGGTCGCACCCGTCGCCGATCGAGTGCTGCGGGTCGATCGCGGACTACAACAGGTCCACGTCCAAGCTCACGGTGTACATGACGACGCAGGCGCCACACATCATCCGGGCCGCGGTCGCGCTGGTCGCCGAGCTGCCCGAGCACATGATCCGGATCATCTCACCGGACATCGGCGGCGGCTTCGGCAACAAGGTGCCGGTCTATCCCGGCTATGTCTGCTCGATCCTTGCTTCCATACTGCTGGAACGCCCTGTGAAGTGGATCGAGGACAAGTCGGGCAACCTGATCTCCACCGGGTTCGCCCGGGACGTGTACCTGGACGGCGAGATGGCGCTGCGTAGCGACGGCAAGATCCTGGCCGTCCGGATGCACGCCGACGCCGACCACGGGGCGTTCTTCTCCGACGCGCAGCCGAGCAAGTTCAAGATCGGCCTGCTGCACTCGGCGTTCGCCGCCTACGACGTCCCGGTCGCGTACCTCACGGCCCGCGGCACGTACAGCAACAAGGCGCCGGGCGGGGTCGCGTACCGGTGCTCGTTCCGTGTCACCGAGGCGATGTTCTTCCAGGAGCGGATGATGCAGGCCGCCGCCGACGACCTGGGCATGGATCAGGCCGAGTTCCGGCGGATGAACTTCGTGCCGGACGAGGCGTTCCCGCACCGCACCCCGTTTGGCTTCCTGACCGACTCGGGCCAGTACGCCAGGTGCCTGGATGTCGGGCTGAAGGCGGTGGGTTACCAGGACTTCCGGCGCCAGCAGGAGGAAGCCAGGGGCCGGGGCAGGCTGCTCGGCCTCGGCATCTCCACCATGACCGAGCCGCTGGGCGCGGGCAATAGCCGCGAGTACGACATCCTCGGCATCAAGATGTTCGACTCCGCCGAGCTCAAGGTGCACATAACCGGCAAGGCCATCGTCCGGACCGGCACCCGGGGCCAGGGCCAGGGGCACGAGACCACCTGGGCGCAGATCGTCAGCCACGAGCTCGGCATCCCGGCCGAGGACGTGGTGGTCGAGGAGGGGGACACCGACACCGCACCGTTCGGCATGGGCACCTACGCGTCCCGGAGCACGCCGGTGGCCGGCGCCGCGGTGGCCATGGTGTCACGCAAGATTCGCGCCAAGGCCCGCAAGCTGGCCGCGCACCTGCTCGAGGCGTCCGAGGAGGACGTCGAGTGGGAACTCGGCCGGTTCTATATCCGCAGCGCCCCGGACCGCGGCGTGACCATCCAGGAATGCGCGATGGCCGCGTACAGCAACATGCCGGACGGCATGGAGCCGGGCCTTGAGAACACCGCCTACTACGATCCGCCCAATCTGACCTGGCCGTTCGCCGTCTACATCGTCACGGTAGAGGTCGACCCGCAGACCGGGGTCTGGGACGTGCTTAACATGGTCGCCGTCGACGACTGCGGCATCCGGATCAACCCGATGATCGTCGAGGGGCAGATCATGGGCGGGCTGACCGAGGCTTACGCGATGGCCAGCATGCAGTTCATCACGTTCGACGCCGAGGGCAACTGCGTCGGCTCGAACTACATGGACTACCTGCTGCCGACCGCCTGGGAGACCCCAGGCTTCGAGCTGCACGGCGAGGTCGTCACGCCGTGTCCGCATCACCCGATCGGCGCCAAGGGAATCGGCGAGTGCGCGGCGGTGGGCGGCCCGGCGGCCTTCGTCAACGCGGTACTCGACGCGATCAAGGGAACGGGGGTACGCAACATCGACATGCCGCTGCTGCCGGACCGGGTCTGGGAGGCGATCACCTATCGCCGCGACATCTCCGGCGCGCCGCCGGTGCACGCCGATGACTGACCCGGCGTCGCCGATGGACGGCTGGGCTGTGCTGGAGCAGGCCGCCGAGCTGCGGCGGCGCGGCCAGGCGTTCGCGCTCGCCACCGTGGTCTGGCGGCAGGGTCCGTCATCGGGCCAGCAGGGCGCCCGCGCGATCATCACGGCGGATGGTGAGCTGCACGGCTGGATCGGCGGCGCGTGCGCGGAGCCGGTGGTGCTGCGCGAGGCGCGGCAGGTGATCGCCGCGGCCGTGCCGCGGCTGCTGCTGCTCGGCAGTCCGGAGCAGTTCGCCAGCACAGCGCAGTCCGGCAGCACAGCGCAGTCCGGCAGCACAGCGCAGTCCGGAGCGACGGTGCCGGACGGGATGACCGTGGTACCGATTTCCTGCCAGAGCGAGGGCGCGCTGGAGGTCTACATCGAGCCCGTCCTTCCGGTGCCGCACCTGGTCGTCGTCGGGCGCTCGCCGATGGCCAGCACGCTCACCGTGCTAGCCGGCGCGCTCGGCTGGGACGCGCGGCTGATCGACGGCGCCGATTTCTCCGCTGCGAACGCGGACGAGCGCTCCATGGTCGTGGTCGCGACACAGGGCCACGGCGACGAGGAAGCGGTCGAGCAGGCTGTCGCCGCTCGGCCCGTATACCTGGGTCTGATTGGATCGCGTCGCCGCGGCGCGTCGGTGCTCGGCTATCTCGCCGACCGGGGCGTGCCCAGGGAGCAGCTCGACCGGGTCCGGGTGCCGGCCGGCCTCGACCTCGGCCGCACGTCGCACCGGGAGATCGCGGTAGCCGTGCTCGCCGAGCTAGTCCAGCTGCGTGCCGCCGGAGCGCTGTCGGGCGGGGCGGCCGCGGCGGGCGGCGGCGCGGCGGCGGCGGGCGGCGCAGCTGGTGGCGCAGCGGCGGGCGGCGCAGCTGGTGGCGCGGCGGCGGGCGGACCGGATGCGCAGGCCGGACCCGCCGAAGCCGTGGACCCGGTCTGCGGGATGACCGTGGCGGCCGGCCCGGCCAGCCGCCCGCTGGAGCACGAAGGCGTCACCTATTACTTCTGCGGGGCGGGCTGCCGCCGCGCGTTCGAGCAGGATCCCGCTGCCTACCTGACGTGGGAGGCCCAATGCTGATCAAGAACGACTTCGAGGTCGCCGAGCCGGTCGAGAAGGTGTGGCAGTTCTTCCAGAACATCCCCCAGGTCGCGGCGTGCCTGCCCGGTGCCGAGCTGACCGAAGACCTCGGCGGCGAGAAGTACAAGGGCGGGGTGAGCGTCCGGATGGGCCCGGTCAGGCTGCGCTTCGCCGGAACCGCGGAGATCACCGAGCGCGACGAGACCGCGAAGCGGATCGCGGTGCACGCCAGCGGGGCCGAGGAGAAGGGCAGGGGCCAGGCCAGCATGACCGTCACCGCCGCGCTGCTGCGCTCCGGGCCAGGTACCAAGGTCGCGGTGACCCAGGACCTGCAGCTAGCCGGCGCCGCCGCGCAGTACGGCCGGGGCATGATCTCCGACGTGACCGCGGTGCTGATGCGTGACTTCGCCGCCAACCTGCAGGACCGGATCGACCGGGTCGAGCGCGGTGAGTCGCCGGAACAGCTCGCCGCCGCTGTCGCCGAGGCGAAGGGCTTCACCGTCGGCCTGCGGGCCGCGATGATGGCGCTGCGCCGCGTCTTCCGCCGGTTCTTCGCCCCCTACCAGGCCGCCAGCTGAGGAGAACGAACATGGTCTTGTGGTGGATAGGCAACGCCGTGCTGCTTGTCGTGATCCTGCCCGTCGTCATCTTCCTGCTGAACCGGGTGCTCGCCGCGGTCGAGCGGATCCGGGGAGCGACCGACCAGATCCTGAGCGGCGGGGTCGCGCTCGTCGGCGAACTTGGCGGCGTGCCGGAAGCGCTGGCCACCACCGACCGCACCGTCAACGAGGTCGCGGTCGGCGCGGTGAGGTACGCGGGCTCCGTCGCCAGGCTCCTCGGCTGAGCAGAAAGGACAACGGCCATGCCAGCAGCCGCCTGGATGACATTGATCATCGCCGCGCTGATTATCGGGATCACCGCCGTGGGCCTGCTGCGGGTCGTCCTGCACCTCCGGCATGTGCGCGCGACGCTCGTCGCGACCACCGGCGGGGTACAGGCCGTCGCGCAGCTGACTGCCACGGTGCCGGACCGGCTCAGCTCGGTGAACGCGAGCCTGAAACCGGTGCGCGACTTCTGCGAAACGGTCTGAACCGGCAAAGGAGCCTCTGATGCACGCATACGCCCTCGCGCAGGCCGCCGGGGACACCACCAGCCACACGGGCTGGATCGTGGGCTACACGATCGGCATCGTGATCGTTCTCGTCGTCGTCGCGCTGGTGGTGCCGATCCTGCTGCTTGCCCGCTCCATCGGCAACGAGGCGCCGAAGATCAACGCCGCGCTGACCCAGGCGGTGCACAACACCGCGCCGCTCGGCGCGCTTCGCACCACGATCGAGCACGCCACGATCATCATCGGCGGCCTGCAGCGCGGCCGCGCCAGGCTGGGAGGGTAACGATGCATACCCTGGCTATGTCCTCAACCGAGCACGCCCTGTGGGTGAGCGCGATCATCGTCGGCTTCGTGGTAGTGCTGGCCGTCGCGGCGCTGCTGAGCCTGCTCATCTGGCTCGTGAAGATCATCGACCGCCGCGTCGTCGAGGTGCGGGACACACTGAAGGCCGCGGCGGCGAACACCTCGGACACCGCGCTCATCCCGCAGGTTGCCGACGGCGTAGAGGCGGTGCTTGCTGAAGGCCTCAAGCACCACCTGTTTCTCGGCCGCGTGCTCGGAAAGGTGAAAGCATGACCACGCTGGTCATCTTGACGGTGGCCGACATCCTGCTGCTGGTGGCCGGCCTGGCGTTCTACCTGTTCTGGGTGGGGACCCTGCTCACCAGGATCGCCGGGAATCTCGAGGAGTGCGCGGAACTAGTCGCCGCGATCGTCGGTCACGCCAGGCTGATCGGGCCAGGGGTCGAGCACATCAACCAGACCGGCGGCGTGGTGGCGGGCGCGCTGCCGCTGCTCTACGGGATGGCCGAAGAGATCGTTACCGACGTCACGCCCGCTCCCGAGCGGCCGGCCGAGCCTGCACCGACCCGGCCGTCCTCTGGCCGGCGCCGCTCGCGGCTGCTCGACGCCGTGGGCTACGGGCCGCGGCAGTAAAGGGACCCCACCCCGCTGGCCAGTCGGCGCCGTTCAGGGGCCAGCACCGCCAACTAGCGGAGAGCCGCCGTTCCGGCACGCGGGACAGGCGGGGCGGCCAGGCCGGGCGGGGCGGCCAGGCGGGTGGCCGGCCCGGGCGCGGGAATGACGTGGATGGGACTCCGCTGTCGCTCTTACCGCAGTAGAGTCCCATCCACGTCATGGATATGTGACGAAGGACGGCCCGGAACCGGGCAAATGGGACGAAACCTAGGGCGGTGCGGAACCGTCCGGGCCGCGGCGGGCGACCGGTCCGGTGGTGGGCGCCGTGTACTCGCCGATCCACTCGTCCTTCCACGACTGGTCGTATTGCCTGGCGTTGCAGCGTGGCTGGTAGACCGCCACGAGTTCACGGGCTATCTGCTCACGGTGCGGCCGCCCGCCGCCCGGCACTTCATACGTGCAGATGTATACCTTCCACCGGGATCCGGCCCGGCGCACCCAGCAGTGCGCACGCGGGTGCTGAAAGGGGAAGCGCTCCGCGGCGAGGTCATCGGAGTGGCCCACGTAGATGACCGCGTACCGGCCGGGCCTGGTGTCCGGTTCCGGCTTGTACGCGATCGCGTAGACGGCCGCGGCCGATGGCGGAGTCCACCCGCCGAGCAAGCGCGGGCCCTCGAAGGGGTACCCGGCAAGTGAGCCGAGCCTGATCATCCGTCGTCGCCGCCCGATTCGCCGGGGACGCCGGGGACGCCGGGGACGCTGGGCACGCCGGGATCCTCGGCCTGGCCGGCCTCGCTGACCGCGTCGGTCCGCGTGATGGGCCAGCGCGGGAGGCCCGCCTTCGCCACGGCGCGGCCGAATTCCTCGGCAGCCTTCTCGATTGCCTCGTCCCGGCTGCCGGCCTGAACGACCAGCCGGGCGCCATAGCGATTCGTCCCGATCCCGGTGGCGATGCCTGCGCTGGCGGCGACCGCGTCGGCGAGCTCGACCACCTCCTCGCGGGAGAGCACCCGGTCACCTTCGGCCTCGATGCCGACGCTCCATCTCACCGGGTCCTCCTGACCTCGGGTTTCTGCGGCAGTCAACTCGGTTCCGCGGCGGCTCCGCTAGCTCAGATTCGGCAGCAGCGCCGCAAGTTCCTCCAGGCTATTCAGGTCGTGGCCGGACAGCATCAGGTCGATGTGCGGCGCGGCGGCCATCATCCCGAGCGTGCCCGGCCGGAAGTCCTTGTTGTCACCCTTATGCGGGTTCATCCATACCACCCGGTGACTGAGCCGGGAGAGCCGCTCCATTGCCGTCGCCAGGACGCCCGGGTCACCCCGGTCCAGGCCGTCGGAGCAGACCACCACAACGCCGCCGCGGCACATCCCCCGGCGCCCCCAGTCCCGGACGAAGGCGTCCAGCGAGTCGCCGATCCTGGTCCCGCCCTCCCAGTCGAATACCGCCTTCGCGGCCAGTTCCAGCGCGTCGTCCGGCCGGCGGTGCTGCAGCGCCCTGGTCACCCGGGTGAGCCGGGTGCCGAAGCAGAAGACCTCGACCTTCGCCGCCGCGCGCTTCGCGGAGTACGCGAACTGCAGGAGATTGCGCGAGTAGTCGGCCATCGAGCCGGAGATGTCGAGGATCAGGATCAGCGGCCGGAGCCGGACCCGGCGCTGCCGCCAGAACAGCTCGGCAGGCTCGCCGTGCATGCGCATCGACTCGCGGACCGTGCGGCGCAGATCAGGCGCCCGCCCGGACCGCGCGGCCGCGGTGCGCCGGGTGCGCCGCCTGGGCGGGGTCAGCCGGATCCTGGCCATGATCCGCCGGAGCGCGGCGAGTTCCTCGGGCGTGCAGGCGGTGAACGATTTGTGCCGCAGGACGTCCGCATCGGAGGCCATCAGGCCGAGCATCGCCTCCTCCCGGCGGCTGTCGCCGTCCGGCTCGGTGGCCGGGATCTGCAGCACCGCCTGGGTCTCCGCCGCAGCCGTCGCCTTGATCGACAGCAGCTCGCGGACCGGATCGGCGGCGGCGGCAAGGAAGAACCTCCTGAACACGGCGTCGTAGGCACTGATGTTCTCGCGGCGGGTGACCAGCGTCGTGCGCCCGGCCCAGTACAGGTCGAGCAGGTCGGTCGGATCCAGCAGGGTCAGCGCGGCGCAGTAGGTCAGCACGTCACCGGAGCCCACGGCCAGCCCGGCGATGCGAAGCTCGTGCGCGAAGTCGACAAGGACGCCGACGAGCGGGGCGCGGTCAGGCACCGGAGGTGATCTCTTCCAGGTTGTCCCGCACCACTTCCAGGTCGTCGCGTTCCTTCACCACGGCACCCAGGGTGTCCTGCGCGGCCTGGGCATCGAGCCCGGTCTCGCCGAGGAAGTCGAGGGTCCGGGCCCAGTCGATGGTCTCGGCGACTCCGGGCGGCTTGGCCAGGTCAAGCTCGCGCAGCCGGTTGACCGCGGCGACCACCTTGCGGGCCAGCGCCTGCGACACGCCGGGCTCCCGGATGAGCACGATCTCCACCTCACGCTCGGCGGGCGGGTAGCCGATCCAGTGGTAAAGGCAGCGTCGTTTCAGCGCGTCGTGCAGCTCACGGGTGCGGTTGGAGGTAAGGACGACCATCGGCGGGCTCGCCGCCTTGATGGTGCCGATCTCGGGAACGCTGATCTGGAAGTCGGAAAGGACCTCCAGCAGGAAGGCCTCGAACTCGTCGTCGGCGCGGTCCACCTCGTCGATCAGCAGCACCGCCTGATCACCGGCCCTGACCGCTTCAAGCAGCGGCCGCTCCAGCAGGAATCTCGGGCCGAACAGCTTGTCAACTGCCGCCTCATCCGCGATCTGGTGCTCGGACAGGGCCCGGATGTGCAGCATCTGGCGGGCATAGTCCCATTCGTAGAGTGCCTGGTTGGTATCGATGCCGTCGTAGCACTGCAGCCGGATCAGCCTCCGGCCGAACGCGGCTGCGAGCACCTTGGCGACCTCCGTCTTGCCCACCCCGACCTCGCCCTCAAGCAGGATCGGGCGGTGCAGGGACAAAGACACGAACAATGCGGTGGCAAGGCCGCGGTCGGCCAGGTAGCCGCCGTGCCGCAAGATCTCGGCTAGCTCACCGGCGGTCTTCGGGCCGTCCGCCCGGCCGCGCTGCCCGTGGCCAGCCTCATCGGCGGTCAGCGGGACTCAGCTGACCCGAAGACAAGGTCCCGGACGCTCCCGCTGCCGGGAGTCAGCTTGCCCTCGCGCTCCAGCCTGGCCCGCCAGGCGGTGCGCAGGTCAACGTCACCTTCGGCGCTCGCCAGGCCGTCGAAGCCGACATCCGCCATTCGCTTGCAGGACTTCGTGCTGCCGCAGTCCTTGTCTAGGTCCGCGCTGGTCTGCCCCTGCGCGCTCCACACTCCTCGAAGCACTTCGAGGGCCTCATCCGGCTCACGACTCATGTCCAGGTACCTTCCGGCAGTACTGCTGTCCTAGGCCTGACTGTAAGTCCTGCTAGCGGATGTGGGCGACAGCGGATTAAGAGTTCTCTTATGGCGCCCCGCGTGGCCACCCGCGGCCGTCAGGCGCACGCTCCGCGCCGGGCGCCTCGGGCGCACCGCGATGACTAGCCACGGCATCGGCCGCCGGGGCTGCCCGCGCCGCCTCGGGCACGGTCTGCGCCGCCTCGGGCACGGTCTGCGCCGCGTCGGGCTCGGCATCGCCGAGTATGGCGTCCAGGGTCTGCAGCAGGTCGCGCACCCGGATCGGCTTGGTGAGGTAGGCGGTCGAGCCCGTGGCGAGCAGCTGGTCGATGTGCTTCT
>WNGQ01003721.1_pt1 | contig 15348 bp, 13 predicted proteins | sample 5407661 | NCBI WGS metagenome assembly WNGQ01 (sample SAMN13153382, study PRJNA577476) | soil metagenome | isolation source: 60 cm soil or saprolite under Garry oak tree replicate 2 | place: USA:California | collected 2016-06-15 | reverse complement strand
ACCCGCAGCTTCGCGTCCAGGTTCGACAGCGGCTCGTCGAACAGGAACACCTGCGGCTTCCTGACGATGGCGCGCCCCATTGCCACGCGCTGGCGCTGGCCGCCCGAGAGCTGGCGCGGGAAGCGCTCGAAATAATCTCTCAAGCCGAGAATTTCCGCCGCGTCGTCGACGCGCCGACGCAGCTCGTCGGAAGCCACGCCGGCGAGCTTTAGGCTGAACGCAATGTTGTCGTACACGGTCATGTGCGGGTAGAGCGCGTAGTTCTGGAACACCATGGCGATGTCGCGCTCCTTCGGCGCGACGCCGTTGACGACGCGCTCGCCGATCGCGATCCGGCCGCCGGAAATCTCCTCCAGCCCCGCGATCATCCGCAAGAGCGTCGACTTGCCGCAACCCGAGGGGCCCACCAGCACGCAAAACTCGCCGTCCTCGACCCCGATGTCCACGCCGTGCACGACCTCGGTCGGGCCGAAGCTCTTGCGCACTCCGGAGAGGGTCACCGATGCCATGCGAGTGCTCGATTTGCCGGGGCGTCGCGTCTTGGGGAAAATTTCGGGAGGGCGAGGGCAGGTTAGCCGCGCCCACTGCGGTGGTCAAGTGGATTCACTGAAAAAGCGCCCCGCAGCGATCCCTGCGGCTTAAGCTGTATGATGCTCGACGATAAAAGCGCCTTAAAAGGAGGCGCCCGCGAACTTTACAGGTGCGGCGTGAAAGAGCTTTTTTCGATCGATCGCGCAAGCTTTCCCGGCCCCGTAGTGGTCACGGGCGCGGGCGGCTGCATCGGCAGCTGGGTGCTCGCGCTGCTCGTGCGCGCCGGCGTTCCGGCGTGCGCGTTCGACCTCTCGGAAGATAAGCGGCGGCCGCGCCTCCTCATACCCGAGGGCGATCTGGAAAAAATCCAATGGCGCACCGGCGACGTTTCCGAGAGCAAAGTGATCGTCGAGGTTTTCGAAGCGCTGCGCCCCTGCGCGGTCATCCATCTCGCGGCTCTGCAGGTGCCGTTCTGCAAGGCCGATCCCGTCGCGGGGGCGAAAGTGAACGTCGTCGGCACGGTCAACGTGTTCGAGGCCGCGCGGCGTCTGGGGATCGGGCGCATCGCCTACGCGAGCTCGATCGCCGCCTACGGCGCGATGGACGAGGGCCACGGTGCCATGCACACGCTTTACGGCGCGTACAAATACTGCGACGAGCAGATCGCCAAGGTGTATTCCGAGGACTGGAACGTCCACAGCGTCGGCATCAGGCCGGGGGTCGTCTACGGCGTGGGCCGCGACCAGGGCCTCACCTCCAAGACGACTTTCGCGATTCTCGCCGCCGCGGCGGGCAAGCCCTACGAGGTGCCTTTCTCCGGCGGTGTATCGTGGCTGCACGCGGGCGAGGTCGCGAGCGCGTTCATTCACGCCGTCTCGCGCGAGCGCAAGGGCGCCCCCGTCTTCGACATGAACGGCGTCTACGCGCCGGTCGAGGAGGGGCTTCGCATCCTCAGGCAGATCGCGCCTTCGGCGGCGATCACCTCTTCGGGACAGCCTCTCGCATTTCCCATGCACCTGCCCGACGAGCCGCTGCGCGCCTATCTCGGTGAGTACGGCAGCATGCCGCTCGATCAAGGCATCCGCGAGACCTACGAGTCGTTCCGCTCGCTCATCCGGCGCGGCATGCTCGCGCTGCCCGCGGCGGCATGACGAATATGAAATCCCTCCATTCGCGACGTTAATCAAAAGGAGAAACTCCATGCTCACGATCGCACGCAGAATCCTCGCAAGCTTCGCCGCCCTCCTTGCGGTCACCGCCCACGCGAAGGAGTTCCGCTCGGCCGACGTGCATCCGCTCGATTATCCGACGGTGCTCGCGGTCGGCTACATGGGCAAGCTCATCTCCGAGCGCACCGGCGGTCGTCACAGCATCAAGGTGTACGGCAACAGCGCGTTGGGCAGCGAGAAGGACACGATAGAGCAGGTGCGCATCGGAGCTCTGGACATGATCCGCATCAACGTCGCGCCGATGAACAACGTCGTCCCCGAGACCATGGTGCCGACGATGCCGTTCGTGTTCCGCTCGACCGCGCACATGCGCAAGGTCCTCGACGGCCCGATCGGCGACGAGATTCTCAAGGCCTGCGAAAAGCAGGGCCTGGTGGGCCTCGCCTTCTACGACAGCGGCTCGCGCTCCTTCTACACGGTGAGGAAGCCGATCAGGGGCCTCGCCGACATGAAAGGCATGAAGATCCGCGTGCAGCAGTCCGACCTGTGGGTGGCGATGATGCAGGCGCTGGGCGCGAACGCGACGCCCATGCCCTACGGCGAGGTGTATACGGCGCTGAAGACGGGTCTCGTCGACGGCGCGGAGAACAACTGGCCCTCATACGAATCCTCGCGGCACTTCGAGGCGGCCAAGTTCTATTCGATCACCGAGCATTCGCTGGCGCCCGAGATCATGCTGTTCTCGAAGAAAGTCTGGGACACGCTCGCCGCCGAGGACCAGAAGATCATCCGATATGCGGCGAAGGAATCGGTTCCGTTCATGCGCCACCTCTGGGACGAGCGCGAGGAGAAATCGCGCAAGATCGTCGAAAGCGCCGGCTCGCAGATCGTCACGGTCGACAAGAGACCGTTCCAGGACGCGATGAGGCCGGTGTACGACAAGTTCATCACCGATCCGGGCTTGAAGGACATGATCCGGCGCATCCAGGCGGTCAACTAGCCGTTTGATCGCGGGCGGCGCGTAGCGGCGCCGCGCCCCCCGTGCTCGCCCGCCTGACCGCGCCGCTCGCCCGCGTGTGCATGTACCTCGCGGTGGCGGGGCTCGTCGGCATCGTCGGCGTGGTGGCGATCCAGGTCTTCGGCCGCTACGTCATGAACGACACGCCGGTGTGGGCCGAGAGCACGGCGCTGGTGCTGGTGCTCTACGTCACGCTGCTCGGCGCCGCCGTCGGCGTGCGCGATGCCGGGCATATCGGCATGGAATCGCTGCTCGTGCTCGTGTCCGAGCGCATCCGCAACCGCATGGAGCTGCTGATCCACGCGCTGGTCGCGACCTTCGGGGCGATCATGTCCTGGAACGGCGCGATCCTCGCCGAGTCGGTCGCGCCCTACAAGATCCCGACGCTCGGCATCTCGGAGGCCTTCAACCAGGCGCCGCTGGTGATCTCCGGCGCGTTGATCGTCCTATTCTCGATCGAACACATCATCGCGCTCCTGCGCGGCGAGGAAGTGGTGCCGTCGTGGCACTGACCATCCTCACGGTCAGTTTCGTCCTGCTCCTCTTGCTCGGGGTGCCGGTGGCTTTTGCGATCGGGCTCTCGGCGGTGTGCGCGATCCTCTGGGAGGGCCTGCCGCTCGCGGTGGTGTTCCAGCGCATGACCTCGGGGACGAACATCTTCTCCTTTCTCGCGATCCCGTTCTTCATTTTCGCGGGGGAGCTGATGCTCTACGGCGGCATCGCCGACCGCATCGTGCAGTTCGCGAAGGATCTCGTCGGCCACATCCGTGGCGGCCTCGGGATGTCGAACGTGGTCGCCTGTACCCTCTTCGGAGGGATCTCGGGTTCGGCCGTCGCCGACGTTTCGGCGATGGGGGCGGTGATGATCCCGATGATGAAGAGGGAGGGTTATCACGCGGACTACGCGGTGAACGTCACCACGCATGCGGCGCTGGTGGGCGTGTTGATGCCCACCAGCCACAACATAATCATCTATTCGCTCGCGGCAGGCGGAAAGGTGTCGATCGCCGCGCTGATCCTCGCGGGACTCGTGCCCGCCGCGATCCTTACCGCGAGCAATCTCGCCGCCGCCTTCCTCGTCGCGATCAAGCGCGGCTATCCGGCGGGAACGTTTCCCGGCTGGGAAAGGGTGGCGCGCTCGCTCGCAGCGGCGGTTCCCGGTCTGGCGGTGGTCGCGATCATCATCGTCGGCATACTCTCGGGCGTTTTCACCGCCACCGAATCGGCGGCGATCGCGGTGATCTACGCGCTCGCTCTCACGCTCCTAGTCTACCGCAGCATGACCTGGGAGAACTTCCTGAAGGCCGGGGCGAAAGCAGTCAAGACCACGGGCGTCGTGCTGCTCCTCATCGGGGTCTCCAACACCTTCGGTTATCTCATCAGCCTGTACGAGGTGGCCGAGATCACCGGCAAGGCGCTCGCCGGGGTCTCGACCAGCCCCTGGGTCATCTTCCTTCTCGTCAACATCATCCTCTTCGTGCTCGGCACCTTTCTCGATATGGCGCCGACCATCCTCATCTGCACTCCGATTTTCCTGCCGATTTGCGCGCAATACGGCATGAGCCCGGTGCAGTTCGGCATGGTGATGCTGATCAACTGCGCGCTGGGGCTGAACACCCCGCCGGTGGGCACCACGCAATTCGTCGGTTGCGCCATCGGCGGCGTATCGATCGGCTACGTGATGCGCACCATCTGGCCGTTCTACGGCGCGCTCATCGCCACGCTGATGCTGGTAACCTATGTCCCGGCGTTCTCGCTCGCATTGCCGGACTTCTTCCTCAAGTAGCGCACAGACTCAGCCGATGAAACAGCCCGAAACCGCGCTCATCGTCGGAGCGGGCAGCGGCCTCTCCGCCTCCCTCGCGCGCTTGCTCGCGAAAGACGGAATGCGCGTTGCCCTTGCGGCGCGCGAACCTTCCAAGCTGGCTCCCCTCGTGAAGGAACTCGCGGCGTTCGCGGTGAGTTGCGACGCCGCCGATCCGGCGCAGGTGGAGGCGATGTTCGCCGCGGTCGAGGCGAAATGGGGCGTGCCCGACCTCGTCGTCTACAACGCCGGTTACCGCGTGCGCGGGCCCTTCGTCGGCCTCGATCCGAAGGAAGTCGAGCGCACGATCCGGGTGACCGGCTATGCGGGGTTTCTGGTCGCCCAAGGCGCGGCGAAGCTCATGCTCGCGCGCGGCTCGGGAGCGATCTTCTTCACCGGGGCATCGGCGAGCGTGAAAGGCTACGCCGAATCGGCGCCTTTCGCGATGGGGAAGTTCGCGCTGCGGGGGCTCGCGCAGAGCATGGCGCGGGAGCTCGCGCCGAAAGGCATCCACGTCGCGCACTTCGTCATCGACGGCGGGATCTCCCGCGGCGCGGGCGACCCGCGGGCGGGCGAGCGCGGCGCGGACGGGATGCTCCTCCCCGACGAGATCGCGAAGAACTACCTGCACGTATACAGACAGCACCGCAGCGCCTGGGCCTGGGAAGTCGAGCTGCGGCCCTGGATCGAGAGGTTCTGACGCGCGTCAGCCGCGCGCGAGGCTCGCCAGCGCGGCGAGCGCTGCGGCGAGGCCGGCGCACCTGCGCGCCGTGAACGGCTCCCGGAGAAAGAGGAACCCGAGAAGCGCGGTCACGACGAATCCCATTTGCGCGACCGGCACCACCACGCTCGCCTCGCCGCCGTCGAGGCCTTTCGCGAGGAAAGTGAAAGCGACGACCAGCAGCGCCGCGGCGGCGGGCGCGTGACTCCACGCCGCGCGCGAAGGCCGGACGCCGCGGTCGACGTAAGCCGAGAATGCAGTCGACAAAGTAACGGCGACCGCTCCTTGAGCGGCGACGAGCGAAATCGGCGTCGCCCCGTCGCGCAGGCCCAGCTTGTAGGCGAAGCTCGCGATTCCGACCGCGACGGTCGCAACGAGCACGCGCAGGAGAGAGGACCGGCGCTCGCGATGGGCGTCGCCGCCCGCGGCGCCCGGCGCGGCGAGCAGCAGCCAGACCGCCACCAGCGCGAGCGCGAGTCCCGCGAGCTTGGGCGCGGTGAGCGGCTCGCCCAGCACGAGCACGGCGAGCGCCACGGTGACGGCGAAGCTCATCCGGAAAATCGTCGCGTGGGTGCTGACCGCGCCCGACCTGAGGCTGCGGGCGAAGTTGTAGTACCCGATGACGACCAGCACGCCGGCCGCCGCGCCCCACAGCGCCCCGCGATTGAGCGCGAGCGCTCCCGAGAAAAATCCGTACAGGATGGCAAACGAGGAGAAGAACCAAGTCTGCACCATCAGAAACTGGTGCGGTTCGGCCCCCGCCGCTGCGCCGCGCTTGTAGACGAAATCCGCCACTCCGTAGAGCAGCATCGCGCCGAGCGCGTATCCGATGCCTTCGCTCATGATCTGTGAGGTTTGTCAGCGAGTATAAGATAGCGACATCTCAGGAAGGAGAAATCATGCCGCTTCGGCCCGGGTTCGACGTCGATCGCTTCAATCGGTTCGGCCGGGATTTTCTGCCCGGCTTCGTCGGGCTTCTCATCACCGAAGTGTCCGAGGGCCTGCTGAAAGGCGAGCTCGAGTTGCGCAAGGCGCTTCTCGCGCCGAACGGCTATCTGCACGCCGGGACGGTCGTCAGCTTCGCCGATACGCTCGCAGGCTACGGATGCATTTCGCACCTGCCCGCGAACGCGCAGAACTTCACCACGGTGGAGCTCAAGGCGAATTTCCTCAACACCGCGCAGGAGGGCAGGCTCCACGGCGAGGCGCGCGCCGTGCATCTGGGGCGCACCACGCAAGTCTGGGATGCGACCGTGACCCACGGCGAAGAGCGGCGCAAGCTCGCGCTGTTTCGCTGCACGCAGCTGGTTCTTTATCCGAAGTAGAGCGCGGTCTCTCTCAATCGACGATGGCGCCTGTGGCGCGCTTGGCGCGGATCGAGAACCTCGCCGCATCCGCCACCCACACGACGAGCGCGTGGGTGTCGAGCACGATCACTTGTTCGCGTCCCACTCGCCCGGGTCGATCACCGGATCGAGCGGCCGCTCGTAGCGCCGCACGCTGCCGCGCAGGCGCGCCCGCGCGGCAGCCGCTTCGGCCCTTGCGGCCGCGGGCGGGGCGATCTCGGCGATGACCCGCACCCGGGAGGTGACGCGCAAGCGCTCTCCGCGCCGGACCTTTGCCGGATACTTGTGGAGCTTCTGCCGCAGCCCGGTGACCTTGACGTCTTTCATTGGCTTCATCTGTATATAGATGAAGTGTACGGACGGTAAGGGCGCGCATCAAGTCTCGTGCGCCGAGGGAGTGGCGCGCAAGCTGCCGGGGTTCGAACCGGTTCCTGTCCGCCTTCACGCGCAGCGGCGGCTCTCGGCCTTGCCGGCAAGCCCGGAAAAGCGCATCCTCATGCGCGGAAAGGCGTGACCGAAAGGGGGAAAAATGATCGATGCACTGAGAGCACCGTACGGAGCGTTGCTGCTGCGCGTGAGCATGGGCGTCCTGTTCATTCTGCATGGTCTTTACCTCAAGGCGATGGTGTTCGGGATGGCCGGTGCCGGAAAGTATTTCGCGTCCCTGGGGCTGCCGGACTGGTTCGCCTGGGTCGTCGTGATCTACGAGACGCTCGGCGGGCTGGCGCTCATCTTCGGGGTCTATACGCGATGGGTCGCGGTCTTTCTCGGGGTTCACCTGCTCTTCGCGGCCTATCTGGGCCACTTGGGCAACGGCTGGATGTTCACCGCCAAGGGCGGCGGCTACGAGTATCCCTTGTTCTGGGCGATCGTCTGCTTCGCGCTCGCTCTCCTTGGCGACGGCGCGCTCGCCTTGAAGACGAGAAGAGCCGCGGTCCAGGCGCCCAAGTACTAGAACCCGTCCGGAGGAGAGTATGGCCGACTTCACATTGCGGGTGAACGGCGCGACGCGAAAGGTATCTTCGGTCGCGCCCGACACGCCGCTCCTTTACGTCCTGCGTAACGACCTGGAGCTGAACGGCCCGAAGTTCGGCTGCGGGCTCGCCCAATGCGGCGCGTGCACCGTGCTGATCGACGGCAAACCCGCGCGCTCCTGCTCGGTGACCGTCTCGGCTGCCGCCAAGGGCCAGATCACCACGCTCGAGGGACTGGGCACACTGGAGAAGCTGCACCCGCTGCAGCGCGCTTTCATCGAGGAGCAGGCCTGCCAGTGCGGCTACTGCAGCAACGGCATGATCATGGCTGCCAAGGCGCTGCTAGCCAGCAATCCCCGCCCGAGCGAGCGCGAGATCAAGCAGGCCCTGAACGAGCACCTGTGCCGCTGCGCCTCGCACAACCGCATCGTTCGCGCGGTACAGCGCGCGGCAAAGGAGATGGCATGAAGCCCTCCCTCTCGCGCCGCGATTTCCTCAAGACCGGCAGCGCGCTGGTCATCTCGTTCTCGCTCGCCCCGGAGGTGTTCGGCCAGGCGAAACCCGCTCCGCTCCCCGGGAGCCTCAACAACAACCGCATGCTCGATTCGTGGCTGCGCATCGACGCCGACGGCACGGTCACCGTCTTCACCGGCAAGATCGAGCTGGGGCAGGGCATCGGCACCGCGCTCTCGCAGATCGCCGCCGACGAGCTCGACGTCGATCTGAAGCGCATCAAGATCGTGCACGGCGACACCGCGCTCACTCCCAACGAGGGCCAGACCGCAGGCAGCCAGTCGGTCGAGAGCAGCGGCACCGCGCTGCGCTTCGCCTGCGCCGAGGCGCGCGACATCCTGGTGAACGCCGCGGCGGCAAAACTCGGCGTCGCGGCGACCGGTCTCACCGTCAGGGACGGCACCTGCGTCGCACCGGACGGCAAGTCGGCGGCCTACTGGGACCTCGTTACCGACACCAACCTGAAACGCGAAGCTCAGGCGAGCGTCAAGCCCAAGCCCGCGTCCGAACATAAATGGGTCGGCAAGAGCGTGCTCCGCCGCGATATCCCGAAGAAGATGACGGGCGGCGCCGCCTACGTCCAGGACGTGCGCCTGCCCGGGATGGTGTTCGGGCGCGTCGCGCGTCCGCCTTCGCCCGGCGCGCGCCTGGTTTCCTTCGACGAGGCCGCGGTGAAGCGCATGCCCGGCGTGATCGCTGTCGTGCGCGACGGCGATTTCCTCGGCGTGGCCGCCGAGCGCGAGGAGCAGGCGATCCGCGCGCGCGAAGCTTTGAAAAAATCCGCGCGATGGAAGGAGAGCGCCTCGCTGCCGCCGTCGGGCGACGCCTTGTACGAGCACCTGATGACGAAGGCCAAGGCGGTCGACTCCGTGGTCAACGAAAAGACCTCCGCGACCGCCGCGGCGCCGGCGAAAACGCTGAATGCGACCTATACGCGGGCGTTCCAGGTCCACGGCTCGATCGGACCTTCGTGCGCAGTCGCGCAGTGGCGCGACGGCAAGCTCACGGTGTGGACGCACAGCCAGGGCGTGTTCCCGCTGCGCGGCGATCTCGCCAAGGTCTTCGCGACCGATCCCGCGAACGTCCACTGCATCCACGCCGAAGGCGCGGGCTGCTATGGCCACAACGGCGCCGACGACGTGGCGCTCGACGCGGCGCTCGTCGCGCGCGCGGCGGGCGGCCGCCCGGTCAAGCTGCAATGGATGCGCGACGACGAGTTCCAGTGGGAGCCGTACGGCTCTGCGATGGTGATGAAGCTCTCCGGCGGGCTCGATGCCCGGGGCAACGTCGTCGCCTGGACGCATGAAGTCTGGACCCATCCGCACAACAATCGTCCCGGTGCGAGCGGAGGCGTGAATCTCCTGGCGAGCTGGCACCTCGCGAAGCCGTCCAAGGCGCCCTTCCCGGTCGATCCGCCGCAGCCGACCGGGGGCGGCGACCGCAACTCGATCCCGCTCTACGATTTCCCGAACCAGAGGGTGGTCAAGCACTTCCTGCCGGAGATGCCGCTGCGCACCTCGGCGCTGCGCACGCTCGGCGGCTACGCCAACGTGTTTGCGCTCGAATCGTTTATCGACGAGCTTGCATTCGCGGCGGGCGCCGATCCGGTCGAGTTCCGCCTGCGGCACCTGAAGGATCCCCGCGCGCACGCCGTGATCGAGGCCGCGGCGCGGCGCGCCGGCTGGCAGCCGAACGCAAAAGGGGACGGTGCGCGCGGGCGCGGCTTCGCCTTCGCAAAATACAAGAATCTCGCCTGTTACGTCGCGGTGGTCGCAGACGTCGAAGTCGACCGTGCACGCGGCAAGGTGCGCGTCACGCGCGCGGTGGCGGCGGTCGATGCCGGGCAGATCGTCAACCCGGACGGCGTCGTCAACCAGATCGAAGGCGGCATCATCCAGTCGACGAGCTGGACGCTCCTGGAGTCGGTGCACTACGACCGCACGGGCGTCACGACGCGCTCATGGGCCGACTACCCGATCATCCACTTCGAGGACGTGCCCCAAGTCGAGGTCGTGCTGCTCGACCACCCGGAGGATCGCTTTCACGGCGTGGGCGAAGGCTCGCAGGGCCCGGCCGCCGCCGCGATCGCCAATGCCCTCTTCAGCGCCACGGGGAAGCGCCTGCGCGCGCTGCCGTTCACGCCGGAGCGGGTAAAGAAGGCGCTGATATAGTGGCCGCCCGAAAGGGCGGTAATTTCAATCCGGCAACACCATAAGGAGGAAGAAACCATGAACTGCATGAAATCGTCATTGCTGGCGCTCGGCGCGGTACTTCTGGTCACAGCGCAGGCGGGAGCGGAGCCGTCCAATTTCGAGATCGTGTCGCTGTCGAACCGAGCGGACCTCATAAGCGGGGGCGACGCACTGCTCGAGGTTCGCGTGCCGAAGAGCGTGGCGCTGAACACGGTGCGGCTGTCGCTCAACGGCCATGACGTCACCGGCGCGTTCACCGCCAATGCGTTGGCGGGCACGCTGCGCGGAGTGGTCAGCGGTCTGGTGGAGGGTCGCAACGATTTCGTCGCCGGCGAGAGCCACGGCGGACGCGAGGCACGCCTCGTGATCACCAACCATCCGATCGGCGGTCCCGTGCTGCTCGGCTCGCAGACGACGCCATGGATCTGCGCGACGCCCGCGCCGACGGCCGCATCGGGCAACACGCCGGCGACGAACGCGAGCGGCCTGACGACCTTTGCCGTCGATGCCCAGTGCAACATCGCGACCGAGTACAAGCTGTTCTACCGCACGACGACCGCGGGTTGCTCGACCGCGCTGCCGGATCCGAGCCCGCCCGCCCCCGCGCCGACCAACAACTGCTTCAAGCCGTACACTCCCGGCACCGCGCCGGCGGATCTTGCGACCACGACGACTACGGCGGGCGTCACGGTGCCGTACATCGTGCGCGTCGAGCGCGGAACATTGAATCGCGGTATCTACGACATCGCGGTGCTGTTCGACCCGACCCGCGCAACGCCCTGGACGGCGCTGGCGCCGCAGGCGCAATGGAACGGCAAAGTCGTCTACACCTTCGGCGCGTCGACCGGTCAGCCGCGGCTGCAGTTCCGCAGCGAGCAGAACTGGGCCGATGACGCGGCGTTGTCGCGCGGGTTCATGGTCGCCGACAACAGCCTCACCGATTCCCTGTTCAACTCGAACCGGGTCCTGAACGCCGAGACGCTGATGATGATGAAGGAGCACATCGTCGACGCGTACGGCGAGATCAAGTACACGCTCGGCAACGGCTGCTCGGGCGGCTCGATCCAGCAGAACACCGCCGCCTCGATCTTCCCCGGCCTGCTCGACGGCATCCAGCCGAGCTGCGACTACCCGGATTCGATCACCACCGGCCTCGAGGTCACCGACTGCGTGCTGCTGGTGAACTTCTACGCTGGACGGGAGTGGACGTCTTTGATGGCGGGCCTGACGCAGGCGCAGATCAACGCCAAGAAGACCGCGATCAACGGTCACCTCGACCACAGCGGCTGCCATGGGTGGAACAACTCGTTCGGGTTCAACAACAAGTCCGGAAACTACGCCCGCACGCTGGTCATCGACAACACCACCGGCGCGTTGGCCACTCTGGTCGAGTCGCGCAACAACTGCCTGTTGCCCGCCGCTCAGGTCTACAACCCGGTGACCAATCCGAACGGCACGCGTTGCGGCGACCCCGACCTGGCCGCCGCCGTCTGGGGCACCACCGACAACGCCAACGCACCCGGCAGCTTGCGCGCGCGACAGACCGGCGACAACGTCGGCATCCAGTACGGACTGAAGGCCCTGCTCGCGGGCGCGATCACGCCCGAGGAGTTCGTCACGCTGAACGAGAAGATCGGCGGTTTCGATGCCGATTCGAACCGCAGGGCGGCGCGCACCACGGCCGACCTGCCGGCCCTAGCCATCGCCTACAGGGCGGGGATCGTGTCGAGCGGCGCGAACCTCGGCAGGCTGCCGATCATCGATTCGCGCGGCTTCGACGAGGCTCCCCCGCCAATCGGGGCCTTCGGCATCCACTACGTCTGGCGCAGTTTCGCCGAGCGTGCCCGCATCGACGCGGCCAACGACGGCAATCACGGCAACCAGGTGATGTGGCGCTACGGGACCGGGCTCCTGCCCGCCACGGCGGCACAGTTCGCCGCGGTCACGCTGAAGTCGTTCTTGACCATGGACACGTGGCTGTCGAATCTGAACGTCAGCGCCCCAAAGGAGACGCTCAACTCCGTGCGCAGGCAGGCGGAGGTGATCGCCGCGAAACCAGTGGGCGCGGTCGACTTCTGCTTCTTGACCGGCGACACGAACTTCACCACTCCCGTCACCGACATGGCGCAATGCGATGCCGACCCGAGGCTTCAGAAACACGCCTCGCCTCGCCAGGTCGCAGGCGGGCCGCTGGCGGAGAACATCCTCAAGTGCGAGCTGAAGCCGCTTAACTCCGCCGACTACGCGCCGCTGGTCCTCTCGTCCGCGCAACTGGACAGGCTGCACGCCGTTTTCCCGGACGGCGTGTGCGACTGGGACCAGCCCGGCGTCGGCCAGCGGAGCGCGGCTTCTCCGCTGACGTTCGCCGACGGCCCGGGCGGCGAACGGCTCCCCCCGGCGCCCGTCTCGCATCCGCGCTCCGGCCACGGTTGGGACCACGGTGACGATGGCCATGACAATGGGCGCGACCATCACGATCGGGACGACGACTAACCTGGCCGCTCGACCGGAGCGGGCGATTGAAGTCGTAGTTAGGCCGCGAGGCGGAATCCACGACTCTTTACGGAAAAATCGGGCTTCAGCGACAGACAGCCTGAGCCCCTGCCTCCTATAGTACTTCGCGTAAGAACCGATAGGAGGAGTCAACCATGTCAGAAAGACTTCCGGGTTCACGCGAAGAAGACGCCTGGCTGAGCGACGAGCAGCTCGAACGCTGCGCCCCGGCAGAGACCGAGCCCTTTCAGGGACCGGTCCCCACCCGCATGATCTCCAACGGCGAGTACATGCCTTTCGCGCAGACGCAGAAGCAGAAGCAGGTCGAATCTCGGGTCAAGGAGCTCGCCGGCAAGGCCTCGAAGAAACTCGGGATGACGCGGCGGCAGTTCCTCGAAGGCACGGGCGGCCTGGCTGCCTCCTTCCTCGCGATGAACGAGGTGTACGGCAACACATTCTTCAAGGTCGACGAAGTCGAGATGTTCGAGAAGGCGGCGTTCGCGGAGAACGCAACGCCCCGGAGCCTGTTCGTCTTCGACGATCAAACCCACATCGTGCGCTCGAGCACGAACAGCCCTCAAGGCTTGAGGGCTCTTGCACAGGGACCGGGTCCGGTCTCCACGGCCGCGGGATTCAGCCCCGCTACGACGCCGCCGTTCGGCAATCCCAACAACGGCCGCGGCGGAAACCCAGCCGGTGTCGATGAGCTCGGCGCCACGTGGACATCTTGGAACCCGGCGCAGCTCCATCCCGATTTTCCTCCGAATCCCGGTCCGGCGACCACGGTGGCCGGCGAGTTCCATCTCGGCCAGTACATCAACCGGATGTATCTGGAAGCGCAGACGAGCGTCTCCATCATCAGCAACGCGAACATCGCGCTTTTCACACCGCCCGGCGGAGGCACGCCCGGGCCGGCGACCAACATCCACGACAGCCTGGTGAGCGAAATCCTGACCGGCTGGCAAACCGCGCAATGCAGGGATTACATCAATCAGCTCGCCGGCTCGACGCGGGCGCTCGCCCATGGGCAGATCTATCCCGGCCCCGGAAATCACGCCGACCCGCTCTTCGGCGATTACACGCAGTGGCAGATCGAGAACATGCAGCCCGACTCGTGGAAGGGCTACAACGTCGCGTTCGCGGCCAGTGCGCTTCCAGGGACCGCGTTTGCGCGCTGGCGCCTCGATGACGAGGCGATCGCCTACCCGACGTACCGAGTCATCGCCAGGAACAAGGATCAGCTCAAGGACCACCCCGGCTTCTTCAACATCTGCATCCACAAAGGCCTGTCGGCTAACGCCACGCAACCCGGCGGCGCCAACAACCTGCCGAATTTCGGGAACCCCGACGACATCGTGAAGGCGGCGACGGACTGGCCGCAGTTCAACTGGATCATGTATCACTCGTGCATCCGGCCAGGCTTCTGGATGCTCCAGGCTCTGCAGGATATAGAGAATCTTCCGGGAGCCATGCAGCCGACGCTGCTCACGGACAGCCACGGGCACAGCGTTCCGAACATCCGGTGGTCCACGCAGTTCGCGCAGATCGCCGGCGGCAGGTACGTCGCCGGGGCAGAACCGACGTCCGCGTCGCCCTCGAGCTTGCAGCGGCTCGGCAACGTGTACGCCGAGCTCGGTACGACGATGGCGTCGATGATCGTGACGTTCCCCACGGTGTGGGCGCATCTCATCGGCCAGCTCCTGCACTACATGGGGCCAACCAACATCGTCTTCGGCTCGGACTCGCTCTGGTACGGCGGCCCGCAATGGCAGATCGAGGCGCTGTGGCGCTCGCAGATCCCCGAGGATATCGCAGACCGGTGGGGCTATCCGCCGCTGACGGAAGGGGCGAAGCGGCACATCCTCGGCCTCAACTCCGCCCGCCTCTACGGGCTTCCCGCCGCAGCGGTCCGCTACACCGATGGCGGGTTGCCGGGCTATGCCACCGCGCCAGAGCTCCAGCCCGGCGGCAGCATGGATACCGCGCTCCGCGGGGTCGGTTATCCGGAACCCGTGACACCCGCCAGTTCCATACCTGAGGACCGATTCGCGAAGTTGAAAAAATGGGCCGATGACCTGGGCCTGGGGCGGAACAATACCCGCAATGGCTGGATGCGAACGCGAGCGTAGTCCGCGACGCGCCGTCATCGACCAGATCGAGGGCGCGATCGCTCAATCGACCGTCGCGCCGGTCGCGCGGATAAGCGGCGCCCAGCGCGCGATCTCGCTTTTCATGTAGGCGGCGAATTCCGCCGAGCTCGAGCCAACGGCGATCAGGCCGTTCGCGGCGTACTGCTCGCGCACTTCCGCCGAGTTGAGGACGCCGCGCAGGTCGGTCTCGAGCTTTTTCAGGATCGCCGCCGGCGTGCCTTTAGGCGCGAGCACGCCCGATCCGCCGCCGACCTCGAAGCCGGCGAGGCCCGATTCGTCCAGGGTCGGGATATCGGGCGCGAGCGCGAGCCGGGTCTTCGTCGTGACGGCGAGCGCACGCAGCCTGCCTGCCTTGATGAAGGGCAGGACGAGCGGCGCGTTGTTGAACGACAGCTCGAACTGTCCGCTCACCAGCTCGGTGGTCATCTGTGCGACCG
>WNGQ01007643.1_pt1 | contig 15349 bp, 14 predicted proteins | sample 5407661 | NCBI WGS metagenome assembly WNGQ01 (sample SAMN13153382, study PRJNA577476) | soil metagenome | isolation source: 60 cm soil or saprolite under Garry oak tree replicate 2 | place: USA:California | collected 2016-06-15 | reverse complement strand
GGATCTCGGCGAGCCCGGCGTGGACCGCGCCCTCGCCGGCGTGCGGCTCGAGCGTCGACAGCTCCCCCACCGTCAGCGGGCGGGACGACGCGAACAGCGCCGCCTCAAGCAGCTTCGCGAGGGGACTCACGCTGGATCACGATCGGGGTGAACGGCCCGTCCTGCGAGAGCCGCAGCGCGCCTCGCTTGGCCAGCTCGAGCAGCGCGATGAACGCGGACAGGACGTCCACGAGCGAGGGACGCTCCCCCACGACCTCCAGCCAGCCGCAGCGCTCGCGCTCCGCCAGCAGCGCCTCAATCCGCGCCGTGGCGCCCTCGACGTCGAGCGGGCGCGGCACCACGCGGTGCAGCACCGGCTCCGGGATGAGCGCGATCACCCGCTCCGCCGCCGCGAGCAGGTCGTTCAGGTCGATCACCAGCGGAGCCGGCGGCGCCTCGGGCGGCTCGGGCCGGAACCCGCGACCGAACTGCTCGGCGCGCCGCGCCGCCGCCTGCGCCAGCCAGTCCACCAGCTCACGGATCTGCTGGTACTCGAGCAGCCGGCGCACCAGCCCGGCCCGCGGATCCTCCCACTCGTCGTCCCCCAGCCGCCGCGGCAGCAGCAGCTGCGCCTTGATGCGGAGCAGCCGGGCCGCCATCTCGAGATAGTCGGCCGCCTGGTTGAGTCCGAGCTCGTTGATCACCGCGAGAAACTGGTCCGCGATCTTGGCGATCGGGAGGTCGGTGATGTCGAGCTCGTCCTCGTTGATCAGGTGCAACAACAGGTCGAGCGGACCCGAGAATTGCTCGAGCTCGACGACGAAGCCGGGTTGCTCTTGGACCACGGGATCCGTGGGCGCGCTCATAGAGGAAGCGCTCCCGGAGACACCGCGAATCCCCCGACGAGCGCAAGGCCGACCCCCATGAGGTGATAGGCCGGCCACAACAGCACCTGCAGCACGCCCGGCATCGCCCATACCAGGACCATCACCGGGAGGAACCCCAACGCCTGCAGCTGGCGGTACTTCGATCCCGCCCCTGGCGGCAAGAGGTAGTAGAACACGTGGCTGCCGTCCAAGGGAGGTACGGGGATGAGGTTGAAGAACGCGAGCACGACGTTGAGCCACATTCCCCACCACAGCATCCGCTGCACGATCTCGAGCGTAGCGGTGAGGGCGGGCACCGCGCCGCCCAACAATCCGACGAGCGCGAACAACAGCGTGCTCACCACGAACAGCCCCAGGTTCACCGCGATTCCGGCGAGGGAGACGATGATGTCCCCCCTCCGAAATTGGCGATACTTGCGCGGATTGACGGGGACCGGTTTCGCGGCCCCGAACGGCGGGGCCCCGATCCGCCACAGCAGGAACGGGACGATCAGCGTCATCAAGGGGTCGATGTGCTTGAGCGGATTAAGCGTGAGCCGCCCCAGCATGTAGGCGGTGTCGTCGCCCTGCCGGTAGGCGGCTTCCGCGTGAGCGTACTCGTGGGCCACCATCGAAAACAGCAGCACCGGCGCCCACACGAGGAATTCGAACGAGATGGCCCACGCTCGGGGTCAGTGACGGCCTAAGATAGCGAATGCGCGCGTCCCGGGTCAACGGCGTAGCGCCTTGACCGACCAGCACTTACCCTCTATCTTCCGCCCCGAACCAGGAGGCCCTCGGTGCCGAGAATCAAGTCAGCCAAGAAGGCGATGCGCCAGGCGCGGGCGCATACCCAGCACAACCGCGCGCAGCGCTCCGCCCTGCGGACCGCCCTGAAGCGCGTGCGCGCGGCGACGGCCGCCGACCAAGCGGCGCAGGCATACCGCTCGGCGGTACAACTGCTCGACCGGGCGGCGCGCAAGAACCTCATCCATCAGAATACCGCGGCGCGGCATAAATCCCGGCTCGCGGCAGCAGTGCGAAAGCTCGCCAAGTAATAGACGACGTCACGAGACGACGTCACGAAAGAGGCGTCACGAAACGACGTCGTCTCGTGACGGTTCTTCGTGACGACTTTTCGCGACGTTCTTCGTTTAGACGGCGGCTAGCTCCGCGCCGCACTGCTCGCAATACCATTCGGTCGGCAGGTTCATCGTGCCGCACTCCCTGCACTGCAACGTCTTGGCGGCCTCTTCGTCCGCGTCGTCCGGCGCTTCGGGCACCACGGGTTCGGGTGCCGGCGTGGCGGCGCGCGGCCCCGCCATCGGGGTGCGCGGCGGATCACCCGGGATCACCGGCTGAAATTGGGCGCCGCTCGCGCGCCGCTCCGAGGGCGCTGACTTATCGTCCTCGGTGACAGACTTGATGAACGCGAGCTCGTCCTCTACCGCGATCTTCTCGGGCCCCGGGTGCGGCGGCCGCTGAGGTGACGGCGGGGAGAGGGTGGGCGCGGCCTTTGGAGGGGGCGCCGGTCGGTGGCTCACCAGCGCGTCCAGCTCTTGCAGCTTGTGGATGTCCGCCTCGACCGATTGGAGATCTTCGCGCACCGACACGAGCTCGGCCAAGACGTCTTTGTGCACCTGTTCCCACTGCGACTCGTCGTACTCCCCGACAGCGTGGCGCAGTTCGGTTTCCGTGAGCTTCTCCGCAGCGCGGGCTTCCTTCTTCTGGAGCTCCCCGCGCAGGTACCGCTTTTCCTCGATCGCCTGACGGGCGCTTTCGGCGTGGGCCTTCAGCTCCTCGGTCACGGCGGCGAGCCGCGCCTCGTAGTCGGCTCGAACGCGCGCCCGCACGTGCCCCGGCGTCGCGTCCGCCGAGTCGTTCAGGCGCACGATCCAGGCTTCGTATTGGCGCCGCTCCTCCAGCAGGCGCTGGATGATCTCGGTGCTCTTGGAAGGCGCTCTAGGCATGCTACCAATCTAGCAACGGACCGATAGTTACCCAAAGGGACCGATAGTTACCGGTAAATTACTGGCAGCTGCCAGTAAGTCGAAGTGAGTCACGGCGTTGCCGCGACCGCCTCGTGCACGATGGAGCCGCCGACCAGCGTCAGCGCGGCCCGACCGGTCAGGGTCCGCCCGGCGAAAGGGGTGTTCCGGCTCTTCGAGAAGAACGTGGTGGGGTCCACCGTCCAGCGTGTTGTGAGGTCGAGCACGACGACGTCCGCTGCGGCCCCCGGCTTGAGCGAGCCGCCGGGGAGCCGGAGCACGGCAGCCGGCGCGGTGCTCATCCGAGCGATGAGCTCCGCGAGCGTGAGCACGCCAGCAGCGACCAGCTCGGTGTACGCCACCGCGAACGCCGTCTCGAGGCCGACGATGCCGAACGGCGCGTCATCGAACGCCGCCTCCTTCGCGTCGTACGCATGCGGCGCGTGGTCAGAGGCGATGCAGTCGATCACGCCCTGCTTCAAGGCCGCCCGCAGCGCGGCCACGTCAGCGGCCTCGCGCAGCGGGGGGTTCATCTTGGCGTGCGTGTCGTAGCCTTCGCAGGCGTGGTCCGTGAGGGTGAGGTGGTGGGGCGTGACTTCCGCCGTCACGCGGATGCCTTGCTCCTTGGCGCGGCGGATCAGCTCGACCGAGCCGCGCGTCGACATGTGACACAGGTGGATATGGCCGCCAGTGAGCCCGGCAAGCAGGAGGTCGCGCCCCACCATGATCTCCTCCGCCGCCGCCGGAATGCCCTTCAGCCCGAGGCGGGTCGCGACGAGGCCCTCGTGCATCACGCCCCCGGCGGAGAGGTTCGGCTCCTCGCAATGGTCCGCGACCGGAATCCCGAAGCTCCGGGCGTACTCGAGCGCCGTGCGCATCATGTGGCTCGACACGACGGGCTTCCCGTCGTCCGATACCGCGACGGCGCCGGCGCCGACCATCTCGCCGAACTCGGAGAGCTGCTCACCCTTCTGGCCCACGGAGATCGCCCCGATCGGATAGACCCGCGCCAGCCCGGCGCGGACCGACTGGCGCACGATGAAGCCGACCGCGGCCTGGTTGTCCGTCACGGGGTCGGTGTTCGGCATCGCGCACACCGCCGTGAACCCACCCGCCGCCGCGGCGCGGGTGCCGCTGGCGATCGTCTCGACATCTTCGTTCCCAGGCTCCCGCAGGTGCACGTGCACGTCTACCAGGCCGGGGGCGACCACCCTCCCGCGCACGTCCCGCACGTCCGCGCCGTCCGGGGAGCCGAGTCCGGCGCCGATGGCGGCAACCTTGCCATCCTGGACGAGGACGTCGGTCGTCTGGTCGAAATCGCGGCTCGGATCGATCACCCGACCGCCCGTGAGCAGCAGCGGCCGCGTCACTCGGCGGTCCCCGCCGTTCGTCACCTGCGCGAGGATGACGCTGTGCGCCCCGTCGGCGACGCGGGAGTCGATCTCCACGCCGCGGTTCATGGGTCCCGGGTGCATGATCGTGAGCTCGCGCGGCGCCCTGTCGAGCCGCTCGAGCGTGACGCCGAACACCCGGTAGTACTCCCGCAGGCTCGGGATGAATCCCTTTTCCATGCGTTCCAGCTGCAGCCGGAGCACGTTCAGCACGTCGGCCCACTCGATCGCTTCTTCGATGCGGCGGAAGCGGCAGACGCCGAGCTCTTCGATGCCGCGCGGCATCAGCGTGTCGGGCCCACACACGCCGACTTCGGCGCCGAGCTTCAACAGCCCCCAGATGTTCGAGCGGGCGACCCGCGAGTGCTGGATGTCGCCCACCAGGCAGACCTTCAGCCCGGCGATCTTCCCATGCCGGTCGCGGATCGTGAGCAGATCCAGCAGTGCCTGCGTGGGGTGCTCGTGCGTGCCGTCGCCGGCGTTGACGACGTTGGAGCGGATGCGGTTGCCGAGAAAGAGGGCGGCACCGGACGAAGGATGGCGGATCACCACCATGTCGATCCGCATCGCCTCGAGGTTTTTCGCGGTGTCGACGAGCGTCTCGCCCTTCTGCACGGCGCTGCCGGACGCGGCCACGTTCACGGTGTCCGCCGAGAGACGTTTCTCGGCGAACTCGAAGGAGATGCGGGTGCGGGTGGAGGCTTCGAAGAACAGGTTGACGATCGTCTTGCCGCGCAGCGCCGGGACCTTCTTGATAGGACGCTCCGATACCTCCTTGAACGGCTCGGCAGTATCGAGGATGAGGCGGATCTGGTCGGGGGAGAGGTGCTCGAGCCCCACCAAGTCCTTGCCGAGGGCGGCGGTCATGCGCCCGCTCCCCGGTCCGCGCCCGCCACCAGCTCCACCTGGTCCTTCCCATCGATCTCCTCGACCAGCACGTCCACCCGCTCGCCGCGGTCCACCTTCACCTGCTTGCCGACGACGTCGGGCTGAATCGGCAGCTCGCGACCGCCGCGGTCGACGAGCACGCACAAGGAGATCCGCTTGGGCCGGCCGAAGTCCGCGAGCTCGTCGAGGGCGGCCCGCACGGTGCGGCCGGTATACAGCACATCGTCCACGATCACGACGTGTTTGCCGGCGAGGTCACCGGGAATACGGGTCTCGCCGATCACGGGCTTGGGGCCGACGGTCTCGAGGTCGTCGCGGTACAGCGTGATGTCGAGGGCGCCGCGGGGAACGACCACGCCCTCGTCTTTCTCGATCAGCCGGGAGATCCGCTCGGCGAGCTCGACGCCGCGGCGCTGGATGCCGATCAGCACCAGGTCGTCGGTCCCATGGGACAGCTCGAGCACCTCCACGGCCATACGCTGAAGCGCCCGCGACAAAGCGCGGGCGTCCAGGATGGTGGTCCGTTCGGGCCGGCTCATCTCGAGCCTGGAAGCTAACGCCCCGAACCCGCGGGTCAACGGCGGATCGCTTGACGCCGCCACGCTCGCACCGTCTCTTCGAGGCCGGGCGGCTGGCGTCACCATCTCGGAGGGCTTATGCGCTTGGTGTGGAGTGCAGTCGGACTCGTGCTCGCAACCAGCCCTCTCGCAGCGCAGGGCCTCCGCGACAAAATCTCCGAACTGTTCATTTTCTCGGCCGGCAAGGACCCGCTGTTCCTTGGCGGCACCGCCGACCCGAACAACCCGGCTGCCATCCAGCTGCACGCCGACCATTTCATCCCTGCGGCGCGGGCGGAGAACGGCTCGCTCATCTCGTTCATCAGCAACGCGGTGAGCGGCAACGTCGCCAACATCCCGGTGAGCGCCACCAGCGGCGGCTCGACATTTCGCTTCGAAGGCGGCGTGCCGGTTCGGACCTCGGTTTCACCCGGCCCGGTGTTCGCCGAGCGCGCCCAGACGTTGGGCCGCGGGCGGGTCTTCGTCGGCGCCAACATCAATCACTTGCATTTCGCGACGCTGCGGGGCGTGAGCCTGAACGGCATCGAGATGACGTTCACCCACGAGAACGTCACCGGCCTCGTCTGCGACAGTATCGTCGGCGCGAGCTGCACCCCGTACGGCGTCCCCATGCTCGAAAACGACGTGATCGCGGTCCGGCTGGCGCTCGACCTCGACATGACCGTCACGTCGTTCTTCGTGAGCTTTGGACTGCTCGACCGGGTGGACGTCGGCGTGGTCCTGCCGATCGTCTCCACCTCGCTGCACGGGACGAGCGAAGCGGAGATCATCCCGTTCGGCGGCACGACCGCCGCGCACTTCTGGGGCGGGACGCCCGCCGACCCACAGCTCTCCACCTCTCGCCTGGTGGAAGGGTCCGCGACGGGCGTGGGCGACATCGCCGCCAGAGTGAAGGTGACAGTCACCCAAGCGGAGCGCACGACGTTCGCGCTGCTGGGTGACGTGCGCTTTCCCACGGGAAGCGAGGACGATCTGCTCGGATCGGGGCACCTCGCGGCCCGGGGTCTGGGCATCCTGTCTGCGAGGTTCGGCAGTTTCTCGCCGCACGCCAATATCGGCTTCTTGTTCCGGAGCGGTGATCTCCAGAACAATGCCGTGCTCGCCACCGTGGGGTTCGATCACCTGATGGCGCCCTGGGCCACGCTCGCGGCGGACCTCGTCTCGGAGTTTCAGGTGGGCGAGAGCAAGCTGCGCCTCCCGGGGACGGTGACGTACGACGCCCCGTTCCGGCGTACGGTCGAGCCCACCAACATCCCCACCGAGCGGGACGACCAGATCAACGGCTCCTTCGGGTTCAAGTTTGCGACCGGCGCGGGGATCACGCTGGTCGCGAACACGCAGTGGCCGCTGAACCGCGGCGGGCTGCGGCCGAACCTACTATGGACCGCCGGACTCGAGTACAACTTCTGAGCCCGCGCTAGGGGAGAGAGCGGATGGAGGTGAGATGCCAGCCCGCGCCATCCTGCACCAGGGTCGCCCGGAACGCGGTCGTGTCTCGCTTGGTCCGGCCCGTCTTCGCGTCCACGTACTCGTACACGCCGCTCACAATAGCGTCGGCTGAGCCGCCCGCGATGACTAGCCGATTGATGGTCAACCCCGCCTTGAGCTCCCGGACCGACTGGAAGAACTGTCGAAACGTCTCCTGTTCTGCAGATGTCAATCCGGGATACGCGCGGCGCACGTCGCTCAGGTCGCGCGACTCGAGCGCTCGTCCGTAGTCCGCAATCACCGCCTTGATCTCCTCTCGCGGGTCCGCCGGTGGCTGGGCCGCGGGTGGCCGGACCGGGAGCTCGGCGGCGGTCGGCCGTACCGTGTCGCGCGCCGCCCGAGTGCGCGCTGCCCGCTCGGCCTCCGTCCAGAGCGACGCGGCGGCGAACAGCCGGTCCATCGCCCCGGACACCCGCCCCTGGGCCGCGAGCGATTCCGCCGCCCGGAGCGCGGTGTCCCCGGTCGCGAGCTCGGCGGGCGTGGCCCCCGCCTCGTGCGCTCGGCTCTTCGCAGCGAGTGCCCGGTCGCGTGCTGAGCGCACCAGACTGTCCTCCCGTTCGTCCGCCGGATTGCGCGACACGGATTCGGGCGCAGCTCCCCGGGCGGGCGGGGCCTGCGGCAGGGCCGGGATGCGGGCGGGCGGCCGCTGCGCCGGCGCGCGAGCCGCGCCCGGTGCCGGCGGCGGACGGACGCTCGCGCTGTCCACCGGCACGCGCACCACCTCAGCGGCAGGCGTGGTGTCACGACCCGCAGCGGGCCGGGGCGCCATGGGCGTCAGCAGCCCCCGCCAGGGTGTCAGCCACCACAGCGCGAAGCCGCTCGCCACCACCGCGAGCCCCCACCACAGACCGGGGAGCCGGCGGGCGCCACCGCCGGTGGTCGGTGGCCGCTTCTCCGACTTGGAGAGCGCAATCGGGCTCGTCGGCGTCTTGAACTCGGCCTGCACCGCACGCGCACGGCTGCCGGCCCGCGCCAGCGTGATCATCTCAGTGCGCACGGGATCATCGTGCCGCAAGGACGGCCGGCCGCAGACGGCCAGGACATCGTCCATGCTGGGCCACCGCTGGTCCGGCTCCTTTTCCAGCATCCGCATGACCCCGGCCGCCAGGTTGGGCGGGCAGTCAGGGCGCAGCTCGGTCACGGGGCGTGGCCGCTGGTTGAAATGCGCGTACATCACCGACATGGTCGAGTCCCCGCGGAACGGCAGCCTCCCGGCGAGCATCTCGTAGGCGACGACGCCCAGCGAGTACTGGTCCGAAGCCCCCGTGACCTCGCGGGTGTCGCATTGTTCGGGACTCATATACGTGGGCGTGCCGACGGTCACGCCGGTCATCGTGAGCCCTTCCGCCTGCACCACCTTGGCGATCCCGAAGTCCGTGACCAACGCCCAGCCGTCCTCGTCCAGCATGATGTTCGCGGACTTGACGTCACGGTGAACGACGCCGTGACGATGGGCGTAACCCAGGGCGTCGCCCACATGGGCGAGGATCGTCTGGACCATCGGGATGGGGAGAGGGCCGACGTCGTGAATGATCGAATCGAGGGGCCGTCCCTGCACATATTTCATGACGAAATACAGGACGTGCTCGCTCTCCTTCACGGCATAGATGGGGATGATGTGCGGATGGCTGAGCGCCGCGGCAGTGCGCGCCTCGCGCTTGAACCGCTCCACCATCCCCTCTCCCATGTGGAGCAGCGCGGGCGCCAGCACCTTGATCGCCACCTTGCGATCGAGGGCGAGGTCGTGGGCCAGGTAGACCGTGGCCATCCCGCCGCGCCCCAGCTCTGCGAGAATCTCGTATTCGCCCAGCGCGGCCTGCCGCAAGGCGTCCAGCAGGGCGTCGCGCTCGTCCCGCGTTCGGCCCGGCGCGGTCGCCACGGCTCCCGCGCCTCCCACCGCGACCGGGATGCCGGTGCCGCACCGCGGGCAGAACGAGACCCCCGGCCCGACACTGGCACCGCAGCGTGAGCAAGCTGAACTGTCGGGGGCCGTCATCGACACACCTCGCCTAGGACCCGGCTGGTCGGGTCACCCGCGGCTGCTGTCACCGGCTACGTATCCAATAACACTTCGACTCACGGCGGGCAACTCATCGCCCTGCGGCCGGCTTGCGCCCTCACCGGAACACCGGGGTCAACGGTGGATCGCCCGACAGCACCGCCCGCACGTTGGCCAGCGCCATGGCCGCCATCTGGCGGCGCGTCTCGAGCGTGGCGCTGCCCAAGTGCGGGAGTAGTACGGTGCGCGGCGCCGCCAGGAGCCGGGGGTGGATGTGCGGCTCCTCGAGGTAGACGTCGAGGCCCGCCGCGCCGAGCCGGCCCTCCTCCAGCGCGATGGCGAGCGCCTCTTCGCGAATCAGGTCACCGCGTGCCGTGTTAATGAGGATGGCGCCCGGCTTCATCTGCCGCAGCGTCTCGGCGTTGATGACGCCCTTGGTTTCCGGCACCGCGGGAACGTGAAGCGAGAGCACGTCGCTCTGCCGCAGCAGCTGCGAGAACTCGACGCGGAGGGCGCCCGTCTCCCGCTCGAACTCGGGCCGCGGGTTGCGCGCCGCGTACAGCGTGCGCATCCCGAAGGGCACCGCTCGGCGCCCGACCGCCTGGCCGATGCGTCCCGCCCCAAACAGGCCCAAGGTCCGCCCCCGCAGCTCGAGCCCGAGTAGCAGGTCCGGATGCCAGCCGGCCCACTGGCCGCTCTTCACGAGCTCGGTGCCGGCCACCACGCGCCGCGCGCAGGCGAGGATGAGCGCCCACGCCAGATCGGCCGTCGCGTCGGTGAGGACGTCGGGCGTGTTGGTGACCTTGACGCCGCGCAGCTCGGCGGCGACGACGTCCACATTGTCGTGCCCCACGGCACAGTTGGCGACGATCTTGAGCTTGGGGAGCTGCTTGAACTCGGTGCCGCCGACCCAGCGCGACAGCAGCGGCACGATGGCGACGTAGTCGCCCCGCGGCGTCGGCTGGTCGATAGAGATCCACGTGATGTCGAGTCCGGCCAGCTGCTCCGGCTCGAGGAGATCCTTCAGCTCGGCCGCGATGAGGACGGGGTGCCTCACTACCTCTTCATCTGCGCCCGCCGGATCGAATCGTCCAGCGCGAGCGCCCGCTCGGGGCTCCACTTGTAGTAGAGCTGCAAGCAGGCGCCCGCCTGCATGTCCTTACGCCGCGCGCAAGTCTGGATCTCCTGCCGGTGCTTCGACGCGTTGCCGCGCCACAGCGAGTCTGAGGTCGCTTGGGCGCGTGGCTCGGCCCAGCCGTATCCCAACAGACAGCGAGTCACGTCACCCGACGGATCGGCTTCGCACTCCTTGATCTCCTTCGTGTGCCGCGCGGCGTCCGCGCGCCAGCTCGCGTCCGCTCCCGCCTGAGCGGTGCTGTCGTGCTCGTGCTGGAACCGCTGCGCCGCCGCGAGCGCCTGGTTCTTCTTCCACCGGTACTGCAACACGAGGCAGTTGGCGGCGCCCTGTGCGTCCATGGTGATGGCGCTGCAGGTGCGGATCTCCTCGAGCTTCTTCGCTTCCGACTTGCAGGCAAGCGCCGGCAGCACGACTAGAGCGGCAAGACCAGCCCTTGTCCAGCGCATCGGTCCCTCCTTGTCTCTTGCTGCTCCCTGTTCTCGAGCCCGACACGGACAGGGTGGGATTCGAACCCACGGTACCCTTGCGGGCACACCGGTTTTCGAGACCGGCCGTTTCAACCGCTCACGCACCTGTCCAACACCTAGACGGGTAGACGGAGAGACGGGTAGACGGATAGGGTTCCAAAGGCCAGATCACGACGCGCTACCCGTCTACCCGTCTCTCCGTCTAGCCGTTACGGATAGGGTGGGATTCGAACCCACGAAACGGTTACCCGTTTACACGCTCTCCAGGCGTGTGCCTTCAGCCACTCGGCCACCTATCCCAACAGCCAGGATGCGCGGATGCGAAGCCGCGCAGACGCGTACTAAATACACGGGGCTGCACGGTTTCGCTACGGGTGCACCCGGCGGTGAACCCTGGCGATGGTCCGGTGCGTATGATTCGGGGATTCCTCTTACCCCTTCAATCCCGGGAGATACCGATGAGCAACCTTCCGACCAAGCGCGATCCGGCGCCGACGGAGCCGGAGCCGGCGCCCACCTGGCGCGAGCTGGTGGAGCGGATGCGCGACCTGTTGAAAGACTTCGTCCATGAAGGTAAAGAGCTCGAGCGCGACCTCGAGCCGAGGCTGCTGCCCGCGCTCAAACGGATGAAGCTCCAGATCGAGAAACTGATCGCCAAGCTGGAAGAGCGAGCGGGGAAGAAGCGGGGCTAGAGCGCTACCCGCGCCTCAGCCGCGCGCGATCCACTTTCCCCAGGTGGGTCCGCGGTAGCGCGTCGAGGAAGATCACCTCCCGCGGATACTTATAAGCTTCGAGCCGCTCCCGCACGAACGCTTGCAGTTCTTCGGCCAATCCGTCGCGCCGCTCGTTCGCCACCACGAAGGCGTGCGGCTTCGTGAGCCCCGCCGCCCCGACCACACCCACCACGGCCACTTCCTTCACGGCCGGGTGCCGCAGCAGGCAGTTCTCGACCTCCTGAGGTGAGAGCCACTTCCCCGAGACTTTGAGCATGTCGTCGATGCGGCCGCAGTAGGTTACGTAACCCTCCGGATCGCGGCGGATCATGTCCCCCGACACGTACCACTCTCCCCGGAATCCCTGCTTGGTCTTGTCCATTTGCTGCCAGTAGCAGATCGCCCGGGAGTCGCCACGCACCCACAGGGCGCCAACCTCGCCATCCGGCAGCTCCTGCCCGTCCGCGTCGCAAACTCTGACCTCGAAGCCGGGAACGACCGTACCGAGCGTTCCGGGTCGCACCTGTCCCGGACGGTTCGAGATGAAGATGTGCCACATCTCCGCCGTGCCGAGACCGTCCAAGAGCTCGACCCCGAACGTGCCCTTCCAGCGGTGATACAGCTCGACCGGGAGCGGCTCGCCCGCCGATGTGGCGAGGCGCAAGCAGGAGAGGTCCCGGGTCGCCGCCGTCGTGTGGCTCACCATCTGGTTGATCATCGTGGGGACGTTGATCAGGATGGTCGGCTGGAAGCGGGCGATCTTCTGGAACAAGACGTCGGCGGTCGCGGCTTCGGGGAACAGCATCGTGGCCGCGCCGACGGAGAACGGGAACAGCAGGTTCGAGCCGGTGGCGTAGCCGAAATAGAGCTTGGGCACGCTCACGGTCACATCGCGCTCGGTGTAGCCAAGCACGCCTTTGGCGTAGCATTCCGTGGTATTCGCGAACGATCGGTGGGTTTGCACCACGGCTTTCGGCTGCCCCGTGGTGCCGCCCGAGAACAGCCAGATGGCCGCGTCGTCGCGGTGCGTCGGGAAGGTGTCGAGCGCGACCGGGGCCTGGGCGAGCCGCGCGTCCCATTCCTCCTCGCCGACCACGCACGTGGAGAGCGGGTGCCGCGCACCGCGCGCCGCCGCTCGGAACGCGCCCACGCTGTCCTGGTGCGCGACGATCACGCGGGCGCGCGTGTAGGCGTAGAAGTACTCGATGGCATCGGGCTTGAGCTGGGGATTCACCATGACGACCACGGCGCCGATCTTCAGCGTCCCGAACAGGGCTGCGACGAACGCCGGCCCGTCGGGGAGGGCGATCATGACGCGCTGCTCGGGTTGCACGCCGGCCTCGCGCAGCGCGTGGCCGAACTGATTCGCCAGCGCCGCGATCTCCCGGTAGGTGAACGTGGCCGCGTCCGTGAGGACCGCCGGCCGATCGCCCTTCCCTTCTCGCACGCGGGCGTCGAGGAAGTAATCGGCGATATTGAACTGCTCCGGCGCCTCGAAGGCCATGGTGACAGATGATCGGCCGCCGACGCCTGGCGGTCAACCGCCCGGCCCGGTACGATACAGCACCCATGGCGGTCCTCGACCTCGCGCAGCTGACCTGGGAGGAGGTTCGCGACCTCGACCGGGCGAAAGCGGTGGCCATTCTGCCCGTCGGTGCCGTCGAGGCGCACGGCCCGCACCTGCCGCTTGCAACCGACGTCATCATTGCGGAGACGATGGCCCGCGCTGCCGCGGCGAGGCTCGCCACCCAGGGCTACAACGCCGTGCTGCTCCCGCCACTCGCCTACACCGCCGCCGAATTCGCCGCCGGGTTCCCCGGCACCGTGTCCCTGCGACCGGGGACGGTGACCGCCCTACTTCTCGACCTCGCACGCAGTTTGACGCGGCACGGCCTCCACGTGCTCGCGGTCGCGAACGCGCATCTGGACCCCGCACACGTCGCCGCCCTCGAGGCTGCCGTGGCCCAGAATCAGCGCGAGAACGGCGCCCGTATCGTATTTCCCGACGTCACCAAGCGGCCCTGGGCCCTCCGGCTCACCGAGGAGTTCCGGAGCGGCGCCTGCCATGCGGGGCGGTACGAGAGCTCCATCGTCCTGGCGGTACGCCCCGAGCTGGTCCGGGAAGCGATCCGCCGGGCGCTGCCCTCCAACCCCCGCTCGCTCAGCGCGGCGATCCGCTCCGGCCAGACGAGCTTCGAGGAAGCGGGCGGGCCCCGGGCATACTTCGGGTCGCCGGCCGACGCCGAGGCCGACGAGGGCGTGCGCACGATCGAGATCCTCGGAGCGATCCTCGCAGAGGCGGTGCTGGCGGAGCCTCCCGGGTGACGCTGTCCGGTCGGGGGGCCGTAGTGACGGGCGCGGGCCGGGGGATCGGGATGGCGGTCGCGCGGGCGCTGGCCGGGGCCGGCGCGGCCGTCGTGGTGGTGGCGCGCACTCGGAACGGGATCGAGGCGGTCGCGACGGAGCTGCGCGCCGCCGGACGCCAGGCCTGGGCCGTGCCGGGCGACGTGACGGACCCAGCCACCGTGGCAGCCCTCGCGCGCGCAGCCGAGACCCGGCTCAAGCACGTAGACATCCTCGTGAACAACGCCGGAGTCGCTCACTCGGCACCACTCGCCAAGCTCACGCTCGAGGACTGGAACCGGGTGCTGACCGTGAACGCCACCGGCACGTTCCTGTGCACCCGGGCCTTCCTCCCCGGGATGCTCGAGCGGCGCTGGGGGCGGGTGGTGAACATCGCGTCGGTGGCGGGGCTGCGCGGCGGCAAGTACATCGCCGCCTACAGCGCCGCGAAGCACGCGGTCATCGGCTTCACGCGCTCGGTGGCGGCGGAGGTCGCTGGGAGCGGTGTGACGGTGAACGCCGTGTGCCCTGGGTACGTCGACACGGACATGACCCGGGAGTCGGTGGCCCGCATCGCGACGAAGACCGGGATGTCGCCGCCGGACGCCCTGCGCGCGGCGCTCGAGGCCGGGGGGCAACGCCGGCTGATCTTGCCCGAGGAGGGAGGGCGTCGTGATCGCCGAGGGCGGGGGGGACGGGGGGGACGGGGGAGACGGGGAGGACGCCCGCCGATGACGGTTCGGATCGTGAACCCGGAGGCGCTGGGACGCCCCAGCGGCTGGAATCACGGGATGCTCGCCCCGGTGGGCGGGCGGCTGCTGTTCGTGGCCGGGCAGGCGGCCCCTGACCGCACGGGGCTCGTCGAGCAGTGGGCGGGCGCGCTCGAGCGCGTGCTGGAGGTCGTCCGCGCGGCCGGCGGAAGTCCCGAGCACGTCGGCCGCATGACGGTCTACGTTACCGACCGGCAGCTGTACCTCGCGAGCCTCAAACCGCTGGGCGAGGTCCACCGCCGCTTCATGGGGCGGCACTACCCCGCCATGACGCTCGTGGAAGTGCGGGCGCTCGCCGACGCGCACGCCATCGTGGAGATCGAAGCGACGGCCGTGCTTCCCTGACGGACACCCGGAGATCCTCGTATGCCGCTCGCGCCCAAGTCCTTCCTGTACCAGCACGACCCGCACACGGGCGTCGCCACGATCACGCTCAATCGTCCGGATCGACTCAACGCCTTGACCTTCGACGTCTACCGCGAGCTGCGCGACGCCTTCCGCACGCTGGACGGCGAGCCGGGGGTCCGAGCCGTGATTATCACCGGGGCCGGGCGGGCGTTCTGCTCGGGCGGCGACGTGGAGGACATCATCGGGGCGCTGTTCGCACGCGACGCTGCAGGGCTGCTCGAGTTCACCCGCCTCACCTGCGACCTCATCCTCGCGCTGCGACAATGCCGGCGCCCCATCGTCGGCGCCCTGAACGGCACCGTAGCGGGAGCGGGCGCCGTCATCGCCGCGGCG
>WNGQ01003939.1_pt1 | contig 15350 bp, 12 predicted proteins | sample 5407661 | NCBI WGS metagenome assembly WNGQ01 (sample SAMN13153382, study PRJNA577476) | soil metagenome | isolation source: 60 cm soil or saprolite under Garry oak tree replicate 2 | place: USA:California | collected 2016-06-15 | reverse complement strand
GGACATGAAGCCAGTCATGCAGATGCGCCTGGGCTGGGCACTGGCGACACGGCAAGGACTGGGCTTCGAGCAGAACGCTTACTTCACTCCATACGCACTGGCGCGCTTCGACCCGGCAGCCGAGGGCTTTGAACCGCTGACGGTGGACCTCACGCCGAGGAAAACTCAGGTCGTGACCGCCTCGACGCCCGCCACCGCTGAGGAAGGCAAGCGGGTCTCGGAATTGATGGGCTGCGTGGCGTGCCATTCCACCGACGGTTCGACGATTGGCAAGGTCGGTCCGACCTGGAAAGGATTGTATGGCAGACCGCGGGTTTTCGCGGACGGCAGCAAAACGATAGCGGATGAAGCATATCTCCGCGAATCGATCCGGGAACCGGCGGTGAAAGTGGTCAGCGGTTTTGAAAAATCCGATGCCGGCATGCCCAGCTACGAAGGCGTCCTCTCGGACGCACAGATCGAGGCGCTGGTTCTTTACATCAAGACACTGCAATGAAGACTCCAGGTCTTCTACAGAGTGACTATAGACAAAAAGATGCCGCTGCCAGTAGTATTCAGGAAACCCGTTCAAGATGAGAGCGGCAATTTATCAACATGTTCCATCAACGATAGGCACTTATGAAAAAGTCCACTCCGTCAATGAAATTTGCTGTGAGACATTCGCGCCGCAGCGTGCTGGCGGCACTCGCAGCCGGCTCGGTGCTCACGTCCTCTGCCGCGATGGCGGCCGAAGATGGGAAGCTCCGCATCATCTGCTTTGGGGCGCACCCGGACGATTGCGAAATCGCTGCCGGCGGCACCGCTGCTCTGTGGGCGCGGCAGGGGCATCGCGTGAAGTTCGTTTCCGTCACCAACGGGGACATTGGTCACTGGCGGGAGGCCGGAGGGCCCCTGTTCCTGCGGCGCAAAGCCGAAGTGGAAGCGGCGGCAAAAGTGCTGGGCGTCACCGTGCAGGTGCTAGACATTCACGACGGCGAGCTGGAGCCGACGCTGGAGAACCGCCGCAAAATCATCCGTCTCATCCGCGAGTGGCAAGCCGACATCGTTATCAGCCATCGGCCGAACGACTATCATCCTGACCACCGCTACACGGGTGTCCTCGTGCAGGACGCGGCTTACATGGTGACGGTGCCGTTTATCTGTCCCGACGTGCCTGCGCTCGAGCACAACCCGGTCTTCCTGTATTCCTCTGATGGTTTCCAGAAGCCCAATCCGTTCATGCCCGATGTAGCCTTGGCGGTTGATGACGTGATGGACAAGAAGCTCGAGGCGCTGGGCATTATGGTGTCGCAATTCGCCGAAGGCGGCGCAAACGGCTCGGCCAAACTGTATCCGGCCGACGCGGAAGGGCAAAAAGCGCGGCAGAAGGAAGTGCGAGAAAGATTTGCCGGCCAGCAGTCATCACTCGCCAACCAGTTCCGTTCCAAGCTCACCGAGTGGTATGGCGCCCAGGCCGGCGGGAAGGTGCAATACGCCGAGGCGTTCGAGGTTTGTGAATACGGGCGACGTCCGGACAAAGCCGAGCTGGCGCGGTTGTTCCCATTCTTTCCGCAGGCGGCTGTGCGAAAGTAGATAAGGGGATATGAAGACTGTCCTAATCACTCTGCTCTGTTCGATTCTTGCTGCCTTCGAGGTTCATGGTGCTGTTGACGACGGGTGGACGGCCGTGGCGCCGCGCGAGGAGATTCGCCCGCAGTTTCAACGCCAGGAAACGGGCGGCAAATCCAGCCACGGTGCCCTCACTATCCAAACCGATGAACGCGAAGGCTTGCACGGCTGGTGGCAGAAAACTTTTCCCGTGGCCGCCGGGCAATACTACCGTTTTTCGGCGTGGCGCCGCGCGGAAAATATTGCGGTGCCGCGCCGCAGCGTGGTGGCGCGCGTGCTCTGGCGTGATGACACGGGCAGGGAGGTCAAGAGGCGTGAAGGCGTGGTGACAAATTTCCTGCGCGGCTTCGAGGCTTCCGCTGAGCCGGAGTATCCGCGCGAGTCCCGCGAGGCCAACCAAGGCTGGGTCGAAATGACCGGCGTCTATCAAGCGCCTCCGAGCGCAACGCGGGCGATAATTGAGTTGCATCTTTTGTGGGCGCCGAAAGCAAGCGTCAACTGGAGCGACATTGGCTTCCAGCCGACCGAAGCGCCCCCGCCGCGCAAAGTCCGCCTCGCTTCCGTGCATTACCGTCCGCACGGCGGGAAAACGCCGATGGGCAACTGTCGCCAATTCGCGCCGCTTATCGAGGAGGCAGCGCGACGCCAGGCCGACCTGGTCGTGCTGGGCGAAACCTTGACCTATCCCGGCACAGGCCTGAGCTACGCGGACTGCGCCGAGGCTATTCCTGGCCCTTCGACCGAATATTTCGGTGAGCTGGCAAAGAAACACGGCCTCTATGTCGTGCCCGGCCTCATCGAACGCGATCGGCATCTACTGTTCAATGTGGCCGTGCTCATCGGCCCTGATGGCAAGGTCGCAGGTAAATATCGGAAAGCCTGTCTGCCGCGCAGTGAAATCGAAGGTGGCATCACGCCGGGCAGCGATTATCCTGTCTTCGATACGCGCTTTGGCAAGGTCGGGATGATGGTTTGCTATGACGGGTTCTTTCCCGAAGTCGCCCGCGAGTTGAGCAATCACGGCGCGGAGGTAATCGCCTGGCCCGTCTGGGGATGCAACCCCGAGCTCGCGCGCGCCCGCGCGTGCGAGAACCATGTCTATCTCGTCAGCAGCACCTACGAAGATCGGTCGCATGAGTGGATGCTCACGGCAGTCTATGGGCAGGACGGCAGCGTGCTGGCTCAAGCCTCAGAATGGGGCACAGTCTGCGTCGCGGAAGTGGACCTTAACCAGCGGACGCTCTGGCCCAGCCTTGGCGATTTTAAAGCCGAGATTCCCCGGCATCGTCCCGTAGCGCGCGGAGAATAGGGCTGAGTTGGAAGCAACAGGTGAATTGTCTTGATGACACCAACCTTCTCAGTTCGGCCCTCGCGCGTGACCTGCCTTCACTTCTTAGAGCGGTTTGGATGTACAGGTTCATGGTCCAACCCATTTGATCCGATAGTAGCGTCCGTTGGCGCCCGGCGGGCCACCGGTGAGTGTGTAGTTGTCCACAAACGTCTCTGTGCTCTCAATACCTGCAGGCACATTGGTTTCCGTCACGCTCAGTGCTCGGGTGAAAGACGTGCCGGATAACGCTAGGCTGCTCGCGTATTCCACGGCGTAGGTCTTTCCGCCAACGGAGTTCCAGGTAATGAGTGGGTAACCAGTGCCCGGCTGGAGAGCGGCCTGCGCCTTGAAAGTAGAGCGGGGATTGGTTGGGTCCAGCCCCAGCCAGTAGCATCGAAGATTGTCGAATCCGTTGGCGGCGGCGCCTTGCGGCAGCGCGTTGGTAATGTTTTGGTAGTAGCGGCTTTCCCACCAGTCGGGCAGGCCGTCGCCATCGGTGTCACGGGTGCCGTTCCAGTAGTCAACAACAACGCCAGCGACCAGAAACCTCTGGCTGGCCTGGCTTATGGCGCCAGTGGCCGGGCATTGCACCAGCACAACCGCCGTGTCCGGCGGGATCGTGAGTGTGGCGCTTCCGGTAACGTTGGTGGCGACGAACGCGCCGATGACTGCATCATACAAATGATCGGCGTTTAACGCGACGCTGATGGTGACTTGTTTCGCGATGGCGTACGGATTGTAGTAAAGGTAAGTTGGATACGCCGCCGCGGCAAACGCTTCCGAGGCCACGCAGTCGATTTGCAGAATGCCGGGCACATTCGAAGTCTGGAACAGGGCGGCCATATAACCGCTCCCCCAGGCTCCATAGGGGTTCAAGTCCTGAATCGGCTCGGTGGCATCGCCGGTGGCATAGGGTGTCGTGGCGCCCAGATGCCGGACCCCCTCGTACGAGATGCTTTGCACACCGGTCTGCTGCACCCAGGCGGCGCTGGACTGCATATTGGTCGGCAGAGTACGCGGATAAAACAGGTTTGCGTTGGCCGCGACGTGGAGCAGCCAGCGGCCGATCAGGCGGGCGAACTGCGGCTCGTAACGCGCGACGGGAGCGAGGAGGCCTGCGGCAGTGTAAGAGTTCATTGAAAAGGCGTAACCGCTGGTGTCCGTGGTGCTGCCGATGAGGCCGTAGGCGTCGTAGTTCCCCCAATGTCCAGCCTCACAACCCCATCCGGGGCGCGCATCAGAGCCAGGACTGAAAATCCAGTTCAGATGTTTGCTTGTGGAGTAACCGCGCCCCAACTCCGCATTCATGCGGGAAGAAAGCAGCGGGCCGAAAAACCCGAGCGTCTCGTAAAGTGGATTCGTGGACCGGCTATTCATCTGCGTCATGCAGGTGTCGGCAGCGGCGAGGTATTTGGCCTCATGAAACTGCGCGTAGGCCATGTATTCGAGCCACGCAATGCCTATGGCCATGTCAGGTTCATTCCACGCCCCATTCACGGGCTCCATCGTCTGGAAGTTGAAGTCGGTATGTTCCCAGTTGTTGCTCAGCACCGGCAGCGCCGAGAGCCAACTGTCCGCGACGGCGCGCATTTTGGTTTGAAATGACGAGCGGCCTGGGTAACGGGCGCCGATCTGATAAAAAAGCGTGCTCGGAAAAATATCGTACCAGGCCGAGCCAGATCCTTGAGAGTTGATGTTGTTCAAGACCAGGCCGTGGCCGTTGACTACGCAATAGAACACCTCACATTGCTGGACGCGGTCTTTGCCATTGAGCGACGCCATGTCCAACCCCGCAAGCGTGCCGCCGAGCACCGCCCCGAGCGCGGTGAGCCCCTCGCCACTGTCCGGCGGGTTGCCCACATAGCTTGGCAAGCCGAATGTCGGGCCGGAAAAGCCCACCGAGGTGGTCGCGGTGTATTCGTAAAGCAGTGGCAGATTTTGGCCGGTGGCGTTGGGGTTGAACGCCAGTTGGTGGTAATCTCTTGCGGTTTGCTTCCAATCGCGGATGACCAGTGGGCTGGGCAGGGGCGGGAAGTTTTCAATGTAAGGCACGAGCGAACTGATGTTGGCCACCGCGGCCATGGAAATGTCGTCCAGCCAGGCCTGGCCGGTAACGTCCAGGCTGCCGCCCGAGGTGAACGTGAGGCCCAGCATCGCTGCGCTGGTTGGGGTCGTGAACTGCTGTGTCATTTCTTCCCAGAAGTCGTGAGTCCCTGCAAACAAATAGCTCAGCCCCGAGACGTAGGTGTTGGCTGAATCATAGAAGTTCACCGACACGCGCATTGGTCCGACATTGGTGATGAGGTAGCGAAGGTTGTAGCGCAGTTGGTAGTTGGTGCCGCCGGTGATGTTGAGAAGGTCGGAATACCACTCGCCATAGAAACCGGTGCTGGTGTCGTTGAGCTGAAAGGAATGTGGCGGGCTGACCGACAGTGCAGTGGTCCACACATCGATCGTCGGGTCTGAGCCGCCGCGGTGCCAGAAGTCTGGCACGCCGTCGGCGTTCGAGTCCAGTTCCAGCGCGGGGTTGGGCCAGATACTGCCTGGCAGCACACCAGCCGAGAGACCCTGTACGCGAGCCAGAACCAGCACCGCCGTCAACAAGGCGGCCGCTGCGCGTGCACTGCGACCCACGCGCTCAAGCCTCCCCGTCAGCTTTCGGGGGGTTACCTCCCGGCTGCCGATCCGCTGCAGGCTCGGCGCGATCATTTTTCAACAAGCAATGTAACCCAAAACCAGCCAGCCAGGCTGCCCTCCAGAATACAAAATATGCACGAGCGGCCCTGCTTCGGTTCTCTCCAGGCGTGTATTCCCATCGCCCGGAACGAATTGCGCGTCCGGCCCGCTATTCCTGCACCACGCGATAAAAGCCCGTTCCGCCGCTGTGGGGAGCCATATCCAGGTAGGAGGTGGACAAGCCCGCCGAGGAAAGGTTGGTCACGAGGGGGATCCAGGCTGGGGCGGCGGTCAGCGCGGGGGCAAACTGCACCGTATAGCTCTTGCTGGACATGCTGTTCCAAGTCAAGTTGAAGCCGCCGGATTGGGGTGCAATCCCAGTGATGAGCGGTTTGCTCAGTCTCACGGACAGATCGTCAATCACCATAATCCCGGTAACGCCTGAAGAGCCGCCAGAGGCGAAGTTGACGCGGAGCTGGGTCGTGCCGGTCGGTACTTCGAGGCGCTGAAACTGCCGTTCGAAGGTAGAAGCGGCCACGCTGCCGTTCCAGCCGGCGCTTTGGGTACCGGATGTGTTGAAATCCTGGGAGAAGAGCGTGTTGTTGCCCGAATCGAGGAACGTGAAGCTCAACCGCATATTAGGGTTGGGTACGCTGTAGATCTGGAACCACTGGATGTCCACCGCATCGAGATTGGTGACGAGACCGGAGAGGTTCAGGAACATATACCATTCGCCGTAATTACCGGTATCATCATCCACCAGGGCCAAGGAATGGGTGGGGCTGGTGGAATTGTTGGTGGTAACCTGGTCGATTGAGCTGGCGGTGCCCCCGCGCTGCCAGCCACCCGCCGGGAGGCCGAGTGTGGGGTTATCCAGTTGGACCCCCGCCTCGAAAGTAGGGTTCGGAAAGAAATTGCCGGCCAGCACCGTCGAGGGCGTCGGCGGCAGCGCGTGGCGCGCAACCGACAGGTCGTCAATGACCAGCACACCGGTGGTGAGGGAAGGACCTCCCGAAACCAGCGAAATACGCATGCGGACCGTGTTGTTGGGCACCAACACCTGCTGCATTTGCAGCGTAAACGTCGAGGCAGCGATCGTCCCTTGCCAGCCGGCGCTTGGGCCCGTCACGTTAAAGTCAGATTGGCCGACCACATTGCTACTGCCATCGTAGAACAGGATCGTCAACCGCATCGAGCCATTTGTGACGTCGTACAACTCGGAGTATTGGATGTCCAGCAGGTCGCCGGGGCTGGTATTGGTGGAGAGGATCAGATCGGCATCCCATTCCCCGTAGCCGTTCGTATTGTTGTCTATGATCGCCAGTGCGTGGGTGGGGCTGATGTAGTTGTTGGTCGTGACCTGACAAATGCTTGTGTCGCCGCCAGCCGCGATCCAATTGGCCGGCGTACCATTGGTCTGGTTCAAGTTCGTCCCGGCCTCGAACATCGGATTCGGCCAGAAGTTGCCCGGCAGGATGGCCGGCTGCTGCGGCGGGGCGACCGACAAGTCGTCAACGAGCATGACGCCGGTGGTTTCTGAGGGACCGCCAGACACCAGCGAAACACGCATCTTCACAGCGTTCGGTGGGACCACCAACGGCTGGTTTCGCCGGGTGAACCCCGACCCGGCAATGGCGCCTTGCCAGCCTGCGCTCTGGCCGGTGGCGGTGAAGTGGTTTTGCTGAACAACGTTATTGCCGGAATCGAAAAACAACACCGACACACGCATCTCGCCATTGGTAATGTTAAAAAGCTCGAACCACTGCACGGTCAAAGCGTCGCCGGGATTGGCGTGACCGCTGAGGGTAAGGTCGGAGTACCATTCACCGTAGTTGTTGGTATCGGCATCGGACACCATCAAGGCATGGCTGGCGCTGGTGTAATTGTTGGTGGTGACCTGACAGATCGAGCCGTCGCTTCCGCCGCGGTTCCATCCCGTGGGTGTGCCAGTTGGGCTGTCCAGAGAGGTCCCGTTTTCGAACGTCGCATTCGTCCAGAAGTTGCCCGCCAGCAGTTGCGATGTTGGAACGCGCGCAATGGACAAGTCGTCTACCACCAGGACGCCGGTGGTGCCAGACGGCCCGCCGGACACGACAGAAACGCGGAGGCGCACCGCTCCCAGGGGTACGACCAGAGATTGATTGGTTTTGGTGAATGTGGAGGCCGCGATGCTGCCCACCCACCCAGGGCTGTCGCCCGACACCGTGTAATGGTTCTGGGCGAGGACGTTGTTGCCAGAGTCGAAAAACAACACCGACACACGCATCTCGGGACTGGGGACGTTGTACATCTCATAATACTGCACGTTGAGCGCGTCCCCGGGGTTCGCCAGCCCCGCCAGGTTGAGATCCGAATACCATTCGCCATAGTTGCCAGTGTCGGTGTCGTTCACCATCAAAGCATGAGTGGGGCTGACGGAAGCGTTGGTCGTGACCTGACAAATCGTGGGGTCGCTGCCGCCCTGGTTCCATCCTGTCGGAGTGCCGTTAGTCTGATCGAAGTTGCTGCCGTTCTCGAACGCGGCGTTAGGCCAGAAGTTATTCGGCAGGAAATCGGCCCGGGCCAGACCGATTCCGATTAACAGCGCGGCGGTACAAAACAGCGGGACTCGGATATTCATAATGTTTCTTTTGAAGGCTTTTCGATGGCAGTTCGTCCGGCGTTATTGCCGAATGGCCATCCACTTGGCTCACCAGGACAATAGACGGTTGCCGAATCCGCGTCAATCGGCAATACTTTAATCTCTTCGCGACGGCTGGTATATCGGGACCGGGCCACCGTGCCGCCCCAACCCGCGCTCTCGCTGCGTATCGGATGGCGGAAGGCTGTGGCCGGTTCTGCCGAAGGACGACGGCGTGTTTCGCGAGACGCAGCAGGTCGGCGATTACACGTTGGTCTGTGATGCCCAGATCTATCTCGACCTGTTAAGCGTGGGACTACGTGGGCCGGACCAGGCCAAAGCCCTACGGGAATGGGAAGGCTTCGCCCGACCGTCACGATGAGCAAGCTCGCCAGTTTTGCCGATTATCCGAAACGCAGCCTTGCGGGGGCCGAGGCGGGACTGCTGACGGCATGGAGCTCACTCAGCGGCTACCATGCCGAGCTGGTTCTGGTCGGCGGATTAGCCGTGAGGTACCTGACCAAACCGGGCGCCGGGTTGCTTCCGGGACGGGTCACGCTGGACGTGGACCTTGGGGCCTCGCTGGCTGCAGATTGCAACACAATTCAACCAATTCGGCCTAAACGTGCGTTCGTCCGGCTCTTCTCGGCTGTTGGTTCAGCTTGACCTCGCTGACGGCATGAATTAGCCTTTGCCAACGATGAAGTTCGCGAAAATCCGGTTTGAAAGCCGCCAAGCGAGGCTGCGTGCGGTGGAGGGTCTTTTGCACCGCGCCAAGGTGGTGGCGCTCAAAGGAGGGGTATTTATTGTGCCCGATCCTGCGCTTGAGTGGCTTGCTTCCCAGAATATCTCCTACACCCTGATCGAATCGCTAAACCAGGACGATGTCATTCAGGCGCTACGAAATACTCTTGCCCACCCGGTATAACGACGGGGCGCCCGTGGAAGCCGAGAGGATTGACCTCGTGCTTGAAGAACTCAGTGACCGTTTTGGCGGCATTACTTTCCATCCTGAACAGCTTCGTGGCGCCTGGCTTCATCACGGCGAGCGGTTTGAGGAGAACAATGTAAGACTTGTCGTAGATGTAGAGGACAGCCTGGCCGCTGTCGATTTTTTCGTTCGCTATAAACAAACGCTTAAGGAACGCTTCCGGCAAATTGATATCTGGATTATCTCTTACCAGATTCAGATTACATAGGCGGTTGCCGTCGAGTTGCTGGTTGGAAGCTGAGGAATTGGCTCTTGCCGTGCAGCTATGCCCTGCGGTACTATCTTCGCGTCTTGAAGTTGCAATCGGTTAATCTGCGTCGGCGAGAACCGGGCTTGGGCGGAGTCAGTCCCGATCCGGGATCTTGGGTAGGGACGCTTTCCACAGCGTCCCTCGAAAATCGCCGGCACATGAGCTCGGACGCTGTGGAATGCAAGCCTCTCGGAATCGTCTTTGCAATGGTTTGGCTGGGTAGCTCAGTTGGTAGAGCAGAGGACTGAAAATCCTTGTGTCGGCGGTTCAATTCCGCCCCCAGCCACCACTTCTAATCGTTCATTTCGGCGAAGTGCTCGCCGGGATTCTCAGAGGACTGCCAACCAGCGGCCCACTGCTCCCCGTTTGTTTGCGATGGACGAAAAGCACCGTGCGAGCCTGTTTCAGCGTGCCTGCCGCCGCGTTAGAGCCATTCCGGGTTGTGCTGGCACAGCGGGAGGATTGACTTTTGTCGCAGGTGAGACTATTTATAGTATCAGATGAGCGTGATATTACCAAAGCCAAAGTCGAAGAAAACGCACGGAACTGCAGCGGTCCGCTACGACCGCTGTCAACCAGCCAAAATAACCGGCAGCGGCGTGGTTAGTTCTTATGTCCACGGGCCGCTGAAAAAGATCGCACACGCCGACCTCAACGCCGCCAATCTTATCAAAGTGATAGAGCTCGGGCTGCCGGTGACGGAGTTGACCGACTTGCAGGCCAGTCTGGCTGTGCCAACCGAAAAGCTCGCTCCCATGCTCGGTATCTCGAAAGCCACGTTCCACCGCCGCAAAGGTGCTGGCAAAAGGCTGGGGTCGGCTGAATCGGACCGGGTGGTGCGTTTTGCCCGGCTGTTGGGCAAGGCGATCAAAGTATTCGGCGACAAGGAAGACGCAAGGCAGTGGCTTAGCTCGCGACAATTTGGTTTGGGCGGGGCCGTGCCGCTGGATTATGCGAAAACCGAAGTCGGGGCTCGCGAGGTTGAAAATCTGTTGGGCCGGATCGAGCACGGGGTATATTCGTGACGCTTACAGGCTGGCGGATCGTACCGGAGGATCAAGCCGCTTCCGCATTTGATGGCGAGGGCGCAAGACTCTACGGCGGTCGCTGGAACTCGATCGGTGTGGCGATGGTCTATGCCAGCCAGCACAAGTCGCTTGCCGCATTGGAGGTTCGTGTTCACATTGACACAACCAAAAAGATCAAGCTTTATAAGAGCTTCGCCTTTCGGTTCGATGAAAACCTGATGGAGGTGCTCCGTGCCGGCTCCGTGCCGAAAAATTGGCGACAGGAGCCGCCTCCACCTTCACTTCAGCAACTCGGTGACGCTTGGGTGCAAGCCGCCACCTTCCCGATCCTGGCGGTGCCGAGCGTAATCATCCCGGACGAATTGAACTACCTGCTCAATCCCAAACACGCTGATTTCGCAAAGATCAAGATCGAAAACCCCACAGACTTTGCCTTTGACCCGCGCCTGCTTAAATAATGTGCACCACCGCGCTTCCGCATTGGCTTCATCCTCAACGGGTCTCCCGTTCATGATCGCAAGCAGCCAACATCTGGGCCGCCTACTACTTGCCACGCGAACCGCGCTTGCGGCGCATTTTCCCTTCACAAGCAAAGACCTTGACCTCATTGGCACAAAATTGGACGCGGAGCGGCTCGCGCCGCTGACTCGATGGAAAGCGGCGTCGCCGCCGGCACTGTGTGGACCGGTCGAAGCGGACCTCAGTTCAGGACCGGAAGGACAAGGATTGACAGTGGAGTTCCTGCGCGAAATCGAGGGCGTTCCCCACGACACAATTCTGGCCTTCGCCCGTGAAAATCTCGCGCGCGTGGCTGGGTAGCTCAGTTGGTAGAGCAGATGACTGAAAATCCTTGTGTCGGCGGTCCAATTCCGCCCCCAGCCACCAGCTTCAAAATTCCCTGTAAAATCAATGGTTTCTCGCATGTTCACCACTACGGAGGGGTCAAAGTAAGACCTGGAGTAAGACACGCTCGGCCTAATCTTGGCGAATTTCCTCGATCAAAACTGATACCAGCCAGGGCAAGGCTGAGGGTGATCGATGGTGATTCTGATAATATGCTCCTGGCACCCCCCCTTCCGATAGACCCCGGTCTGGCGATACGCAAAATCAAAAGGGCGCTCAAAAGCCGGTAACTTCCGGGCACCACCTTTCTTGCCACGTCCCGGGCCATGCCACACCATTACGGACGCACTCGAAACGCTTACGGCAGGGCAAGCGGCGCACGAAGGGCGCCGACTTTGGCATAGGCTGCGGGCGAGCCTCAAGAATTATCGCTTGAAAATCGCCTGTGTCAGCCTATACTTCCTTTAACACCCTTGAACACGGGTGAGCTGTCCAACTAGCCTCTGGCCAAAAACCAAACGCATGAAGCCATGAAAACATCAAAAGTCAGCTTTGCGCTGCTTGCCTATGCCTCGACATTGCTGTGTCTGGAAGCCAACACCGTAACGCTCCAGGTCCACACGTACTCGTACAACGGCCCCATCATAACCAACAGCGAAGTATCAATCGCCTCGAACGAAGTCGCCGAGGTGGCTGCCCGCAACGCAGAATGGAATGCGAATGCTCCGCAAGGGTACTGGATCAAGGATGGAGTGACGAACGCCCTTCCGCTCGCTGCCAACTCTAGCCCGTCCGTCATCGCCGGTCCCGCAGTGATCAGGCTCACCAGTTCACCCGGAGACCAAGCAAGCGCATATTGCACGCTGAAGATCAAACCGGAAAGCTTTCCTCCAGGAAACACCCTTGTCATTCCAGCGGGGAGTGGTGCTTATATCAGTCTTGAAGCAAGCCCCGATCTGGTGATCTGGACTAACTCAGTACCAGGCGCTTACACAAACATGACGGGTAACTTGTTCTTCCGAATCAGGGCAGACCGCATTACGCCGTGACCATGTCGCTGGCCGTGCACTCGAAACGCTTGGTGTAGGCCATGTGGGAGCGAGCGTACCGCCTCAGGGCGCGGCATGAACAGCTTTAATGCGCTCGCTTGGACCTCGTTGTTTAAGTGGGGAGTGAAGAATACAGAGTTCTGAGTTTGGAGAGCGGAGCCGGTTCTGCACTGAGCCAGCCGGGAAGAGGCCGTAACCAAGCGAGAAACCTGCCTTTCAAACTGGCCGTTGAGCCGCAGTTCTCAATCCGTGAGCACATTCTCGTTGTGGGGCGTCGGGTCCGCATCCTCAAAGGGTTCGTAGGTGTATGGCCCTGGTGCGCCCGGGGGGAATGGCCGGCGGGCCTGCACGCGCCGAGGCTGCGGTAGGCAGGCGGGTCGCGGTAGGCGCTGAGATGGCGAAGAACCTTCTCCAGCACGCGAGGTCGTCAATGACCGCGCTGACGCGCATCGGGCTCAGATCCCATGACCAGCGCCCTGGAGTGGATGCAGGGTTCGCGGTTCTATTCGCGTTCGGACGCGCTTGGCCCGACATCACGCACCTCGGTTGTTAGCTGCAGCAACCGTCATTCACGCAAGCATTGCTTTGAGAGGTGATGAGTGTAACCGCCCGAAAAGGGACTCCATTCAATGAATCCACCGCAAAAGCCACAGCAAGTTGCTTGACGGGGAACGCAGGAGATCGATGTTGTGTTGTGAACTATTTTTTCAATGTTGATTGGTCGAAGGTCAACAGCAGGTGGGTTTCCTGTTTTGACCTTTTAGGTTTTGGAGACAGAGTGAACAAGAGCGCGTGGCCAGCGGTCGTTAGCCTTTATTCCCAATGTCTTGATGAATTCACCCAGCAAGTAGGCCAACAACCGAAGATTGGATGCTGTTGGTTTTCAGATACCTTTCTGCTCTACGCGCATGACAACGCTCCATCCGCTTTCACGAGGATTGAACAACTGTCCAGGCTCTTCATGAGAAGCCTGCTTCAAAAGCAGATTCCGGTGCGGGGCGCAATATCATGCGAGGAGTTCTTTGCTGATAAACCGCACCAAATCTTCTTGGGGAAAGCACTCGTCGAATCTCACCATTACGGTGAGCGTTACAATTGGATTGGGCTGGTAATGTGTCCCTCAGCCGAGGTGCACCTTAAAACTTTTTCTCAACTGCCTTTGGGCAACTACAGGAAGTGGGATGCTGAGTATAAGGCTGGCGAGGGTTTCAAAAAGGAAGCTGTTTGGGCTTACCCCATAGGAGCGGAGATTCCCCTGAACGGCCAAAACTGCTTCATCGGGATTTTGCAGAGCATGGCCGAGCAGTGTTCAGACCCAAAAATCAGACGGAAGTATCAAAACACAATACGATTTTTGGAACACTACGGGGTTTGGCTGCGTATCGGAGAGCCGGAGCCAGGCACGAAGCCGACCTGCGCGACAACTGGCTCTGCATCAAGCTGATGCTCGAAGCAAATGCCAATCACGAAGCAACGAACCAGACGATTAAAACCTAACCTTTGGGTGGTCCCCTTCCTGCAGGTGGCCGAAGAAGGTCTGCACCGGAACGCTCGTGCCCTTGAAAACCATCGTGCCGTTCATTACTCCCGGATTTTGCGAGAAGACCAACCCCGCATCACGGCCGTTCCTCCGGTCCGGCGGCCCCGCCGGAGGCGGCTTTCAATCCCCGCCGTCACATCGATCCGCCCACCATTCTCATTTTCCATTAGGTAATCAGCGAGGACATTACGGCGGCAGACCTTAGGCGGCTCGCCAAGCCAGTCGCTCGGAACCTTCACAAGTTTTCTCAGCATTCTGTGCGAGGTGACATTGATGAGCAGCACAATTACTCATCACGATGTGGCCTAACGCGACTTCAGTGGACGGCGGGATTGCATTCCGCCGGCAAGCCCGGCATCATTAGCCCGCCCGCAGCCGCGCCAGCTTGCCGCCATCCGCCTCGACCAGCGACACGCCCGAATCCCGGCAGGCGGTCCCGATGGTGAAGGCATCCTGTTCCGGATGAGGAGCATTGCCGGCCAATTTCCGTCCAACTGGAGTGATATGAAAGCTTTGATTTGCAGCCGCAGGCTGGGACTCCTTTCGTTGAACTTCTCGCCTTACGATACAAAACTCTTACACTTCATTTACCTTCCGCTGACAATTCCCGCCCCGGTAAGGCCGATTATTCGCCGAGACGAATCGTGGCGAGTGATGCGCCTTTAGAAAACCACAATAATCTCCAGGTCTTCCTGATCCACGGGGACGCACAACTGGAAGAGCGCCGTTACGCAACGCTTTCAGAAGCCCTGGAGAAAAAGCTCGTGGTGATCAAAGAAACCGGCAACGTGCAGGAACTGACTATCGAGAACCTGTCCAAAGATCTGACCGTATTCCTCAATGCCGGGGACATCGTCAAGGGAGGGCGCCAGGACCGAACTGTCAGGGATGACCTCATCCTGACATCGCAATCAGGCCGCGTGCCCTTGGCCACCTTTTGTGTCGAACATGGACGCTGGACTGGACGCGGTGACGAAAATCCCGCTGCTTTTTCTGCTAATACCAAGGCGTTAAGTTCGCGCAAGGAAAAGTTGGCCGCTCGCTATGGGTTGAGCCAGTCCGAGGTGTGGTCGGGCGTGGCCGAGCAGCAAACCAAGCTCAACGATAACGTGTCCCGGCTGGCCGGCAAGAGCGTGAATATCCGGAGCGCGGCTTCTGAGAGCAGCCTGCAATTAAGCCTGGAGAACAAGGAGCTCGAGTCGGCAAAGCGGCAATACCTGGACAAGCTAAACCCGTTGTTGAACGACAAGACCGACGTCATCGGCTTCGCCTATGCCATCAATGGCGAAATAAACACGGCGGAGGTTTACAACAACAAAAATCTCTTCCGAGCACTCTGGCCGAAGCTCCTGGATGCGGCGATCACCGAAGCGATTACCGAATGCAGCGCAGACCACCAATTCCGGGCCGTGAAG
>WNGQ01007377.1_pt1 | contig 15352 bp, 13 predicted proteins | sample 5407661 | NCBI WGS metagenome assembly WNGQ01 (sample SAMN13153382, study PRJNA577476) | soil metagenome | isolation source: 60 cm soil or saprolite under Garry oak tree replicate 2 | place: USA:California | collected 2016-06-15 | reverse complement strand
GGCCGGCGGCGGAGCGGCGAAGACGACGTCGCGTTCGGCGCGTAAATCGGCCAAGAAATCCACCCAAACACGTTTCTGAAGCTCAGGCCGAGAGTTCGGCGTCACGGACGCGCTATGCGCTATAATCAAACGAGCGAGCGGGCTGGGCGATCGCTGGGCGAATCCTGAAAAGGAAGAGCCTGGAGGAAAGTCCGGACTCCGCAGGGCAGCGCGCCTGGTAACGCCAGGGGGCCAAACGCCGGTGATGCGGGCGTTGGGCCACGGATAGTGCCACAGAAAATAAACCGCCGGTGACGCGAACCGATGATCAGCCCGAGGCCAAACCTCTGGCGGATCTTTTCAAAACGCGCCACTTGGCAAGGGTGAAACGGTAGGGTAAGAGCCTACCGCGCGGGCAGTAATGTCCGCGGCACGGTAAACCCCGCGCGGTGCAAGGCCAAATAGGAGGGGAGGGCCGGCCCGGCCCGTTAATGTGAGAACGCTTCGCGGCGTTCTCACGAAACCCTCGGGTAGGCCGCACCGAGCCGTCGAGCGATCGGCGGCCCAGAGGAATGATCGCCTCCGCGACTGAGCACGGCGTCGCGGCTTTATGCCGCGATGGCCCTCAGCCGTGAAGACAGAATCCGGCTTATAGGCCCGCTCGCTTTAAAGTCATGTTGTTTTCGTTGAATCTCTCGGAGCGTATCTGCTGCGGCTTCGAATTCTCTCGGAGCGTATCTGCTGCGGCTTCGAATTTCGGCACGCTCACTAAGACCCAGGTAGATATGCGTGAGATACAGTTTGCGCTGAAGATGATTTGGTAGCCGATATTGGCGGCAGGGAGCCGGGCAAGATCCTCGGTTTCCTGCTGCCAAACTGGCGAGCCGAAGCAGCCGGCGCAAGTTCGGCAAGTCTTCGCATACTTTGCCGCTGGAACCGAACGCGCCGTTAGAGCCTACTTGCTACCTGCTATTGGACGTGCTCACGCGCGTATATTTTTTCGCCCGCGCGGATCTCCACTCGCAGCCGGTTTTGAGGTGTTGGCAGCGGGCACGTCGTGTATGGATTGTAGGCGCAAGGCGGGTTGTAAGCCTCGTTGAAATCCAGCACCACGCTGCCATTTTGTGGGAGATCTGTATCCAGGAACCGCGCCGCGGGATAGGTTTCCTTGCCGCTGGTCAGGTCCCGGAATACAAAAAACAACTTCCCGGGCTCGTCTTCGCTGGCCTCCAGACGATACTCCTGCCCGCGCAGAGAGAAAGCCGCATAGCCTAAGATTGCCCCTTTATCGAAATCACCGAGGACATTTTGAATTTCCACCTGCTTTGGCGGAGTGTAAGGCACATAACGCGCTTTCACCCGGTAGGACTCGTCTATAAGGAACCAATGCAAGCCGGTAAACTCCTTGCGCAGCTTGCTGTTCTTGTCTCGAAGCCGAATAGCAAACCGCTCTCCGCTCGCATGAACGTATAGCGTCAAATCGCCGAGCTGTAACTGGTCGGACGGTGAATCGGGATGCAGTTCTGCCGATTGCGCGGGTTTGCCATTGAGCGTGATGGGCACACCGGGTCGCACTTGTACGATAATTTTGCGATTGTGAAAAAGGAACGACCCGGCCTCGGCTGGGGCGGCGTCTGGAGCCAAAACAATGTCATTCAGAGGGTCCGCACCGAAGCGATTTTCCCCCTCATGCAACCAGAAAAGACCCGCGACCGTCAGCCACCCGTCGTCTGCCTTGAGGCTTGCTTCGTAGCTCTGACGCCACTTGGCGACCGACGTCTGGTAATCCGAATGATTAGAGTTCGCAAAAAGGAGGACTGCGCCAAACAGAACGCAGACTCCCGCCGCGCGATAGATTGTTCGTGGCTGCATGACAAAGTCTCGGCAGCAAAATGCGCTGTCAGGATTCTAGTCGCTTTGCTACGAATTTGGTATAACAGCGTCACTGCCGGATGCGGGGAGCGAGCTCTTTTCCTGGAACAGCCGTGGGCTTTTGTACGTCTAACCTGCATCGAGGAGGCCATATCATGCGCTTGCGGGTAACCAGTGCTTTGTGGATTCTTGCCTTGGCTTTTGCGGAACCCTTGTCGGCGCACCATTCGGTTCAAGCGGTGTTTGATATTCACAAGACAATTACCGTCACGGGAACGGTGGCCAAGGTGGAATGGATTAATCCCCATTCGTATTTGACCGTGGATGTAAAAGGTGCTGACGGCAAGGTTCAAAAGTGGGCTTTCGAGTTGGGCGGGCAGGCCGCTCTCCGGAGGGCCGGGATGAGCAGGGCTGATCGGGGTGGCTTGAAGCCCGGGGACGAAGTAACCGTGTCGGCGTTGCCTGCAAGAGATGGCTCGACTAACGGCGCCTTGCGGGAATTGAAGCTCGCAGATGGACGTGATTTCAAGTTCGGCGGGGAAGACCCTAACGACAATTAGGTGAAAAAGGAGACTGAGCGATTATGGGCTATTTTGGATACGCTAGGCTCGTTGCGCTGGCTTCAGCGCTGTGCTTGCTCCCTGCCGCGGTTGGTGCCCAGGAAGGGGCGCCGCGCATGGACCATTCCGTCACCGTAAGACCGGCGCCAACCGGTGTTACGCCGCGGACACCCGATGGACATCCGGATTTTACGGGGGTGTGGAATGGCATGGCGGACAACCTGTTAGGCATCCCCAACCAGATGCACAACGAAGGCATCGCGGTGGAAAACAACCACTCCACCTATGACGTGCTCAGCGGCGCTAAGATTGCTACTTGGCCGCTGGCGAAACCCAAAAGACAGAATGGGGAGCAGAACGAACGTGCGGCCACGCTCCTGCGCAGGATGGGCTCCAGCAGGCCCATCTATAAGCCTGAGTATTGGGAGATGGTGAAGGAGTTGGACGCGAACGCCAACGAAGAAGATCCCTCCAATAATTGCATGCCAGCGGGTGTTCCTCGGGTGGGCAGTCCCTCTTATATCGGTCAGTACCCCAACTATTTGGTCTTCATCTATCCGGGCCAGGGCGGCTTGATCGCTACACAAACGGCCTACCGCATGATTCCTCTCGATGGCCGCAAGCACACGTCCTTGCAGGATTTGGACGGGACCTACAACGGAGAGGGCATCGGCTACTGGGATGGAGACACGCTGGTGGTTGACTCCTGGGGCTTCAATTCCTCCACTTGGATCGACCAACTCGGCGGCTATTTCCATAGCGAAAATATGCACGTCATCGAACGATTTAAACGCGACGGAAACACGCTGACCTGGACCGCGACCATTGAAGATCCGGACGTATTGCTGGAGCCATGGAAAACCACACCTCGCATACAAATTCTCAATCCTAATCCCAAGGCGATGTTGCCGGAATCGCTGCCCTGCAGCGAGAGGGATCTGGCTCACGCCGTTACCAAAGAACATCACTAAATCGTTCTTTATCGCCGGGAGCATTGCCCGGCAGGTTCCATCGTTAAGGAGGCGGCATGCCGATACAAGCCAAGGTGGTGCGAGGATTGATCGTCGCAGCGATTGCAGCGCTTGCGTTCCAGAACGCCACTGCGCAGAGCGGAGAGGCCAAGGCAAACGCCGGTACCACCGGTGGGCCCGACGTCGCCAAGACCATCAAGGCTGCCGCAGACGCTTTGGGCATGCCTCGAACCGGGGGACCGGGAGGCGCTGGGCTTCCGGAAGTCGATGTGGTCAACCGAATGGAATTTTGGGGTAGCGGTACCGCTTACGTCGCGGATCCAAGCAAGCCGGGCGTGCCCAGAACGGCGGTTAAGACCGAATATCATGCGGCGCTTGGTTACAATCCCACAGCCATGCGTGTGGAGATGACGCCTACGAACTCGGATGGGGCGGCCCCCCAGCGTACAATTCAAACGGTACGCGATAGCTATGCGTGGAATGAGTCCCAGATAGGCGCCGGCCTGGAGCCGGGAAAGGGCACCGCGACTCCAGCGATGGGCGCGGTCAAAAACCGGCTCCTTCAGCTCTGGATTCTCCCCTACGGCGTCGTCAAAGCCGCGATAGCTGCTGGCGACAAGGCCAAATCATCGACCGAGAACGGGGCCACGGTTATTACCTTCCCCCTGAGCGGCGAGCTTGCGGGGATCACCGTAAAGGCGACTCTGGACGCAAAGAACTTTGTCACCAAAGTCGAAGCTCAGACCGATAATCCAGCGTTCAGCGACCTTGTTAGAGAGACAGAATATTCCGACTATGCCGACCATGGCGAAATCCTGACCGACATTAAATCCCCCGGCCGCATCGTCCAGAAACAGGGCGGCTCGCCGGTGCTGGACATCCAGATCAAGATGTGGGACGCCAACAATCCCTACTTGGTCTTTCCTATTCCGGGGAACGTAAAGAATGCTACGGCCCCGGGGCAGTCCGCCAGCCGTCAACCGTAGTCCTTTCGGCCCGAGATTAATTGTCCCAAGCGCGAGGCCAAACGGCCTCATTGCCGCGGCTGCTTTCTTGTGTTTCAAGCCGAATCTCCGCGTACCCCATTTCCTTGCTTCCCGAATACATTTCGTCAGACAGTTGGTGCGTCATAAACGATCGAGCCCTTATTTGGCGAGAGTTAGGCGACACTCCGAAATAATCCCAGGCGGGACAGACTACTGGACGGGCCTCTTCGCCCAAGAGAAGCGGGCGACGATTGCAGTTACCACAAGGAACAGAAGTAAAACTCCCCGGCCCAACGAGGAACTCTCGGCGACTCCATACGCCGCCGTGAAGGAGACCAGCGCAAAAACTAGCAATGCCAGCGTGATGCAAACCGATAAGAGTAAGGGACCAAAACCCTGTGATTGTTGTCTCCAGACCCAACGCGAAGCACTAATCACGATGGCCAAAAGGACAAGAACATCGGCGATGCTCAAGGCTATTCCCATGGAGGACCGGATTCTACGTCCGGCGGCGGAGGGAAGGCAAGCGGCATATTCGATACTGGAATCAGAGAGCGACATTGTGAAGCGCCCGGTTCCGGCGCTCTTTGCCCGCTTGTAACCAGAGGCGGTAGGCTCAAGACGGCCGGCAGAAAGCCGCGTCGGCGATTTCTGGAACTGCGGCCGGAGGGGAAACTAATCGCACTGCCACAGCGCGATTGGCATTCGGTAGATCGTCCACACGCACCACTTCACCCAGGAATTCCTTGTACACCGATGTCGAAGACGAATAGGGAAATGTAAGAGACAGGGGCATCCCCACGTGGTAGTGATCCCGCGATGTGGTGAAGCAGAGTCCGTGGCGGTTTAAGTCCAGCGTAGTTGTAATATCTTTGATCTGCTGGTGCGAGGGGGAGCTTGGCCGGATGTGTACGGGAAGGCAGACCTTGAAGCGTTCTCGCGTCCTACGTTCTTTGCCCGGGTCGTGCTCGAAAGAGGTGCGCTCTTCGAGCGGAGCTGGCGGGATATTGCGCATTCAAGGCCTCCTTGCGATAGATTATTTTGACCTTAAATGTAGGCTATAGGCAGACTCGGTCATAACAGCCGTGACTTCTCATGCCAGGGATCACCGCGCGGTCAGAATTCCACCGAGACAGGACGTCGCTTTTGTTTGTTAACGAGGGTCATCACCAGCTCGACAGCAATGCCGAATCGGCCATCCGATAACGCATCGATCCGCACGACCTTGCCAAAGAAATGCACGTTACGTTCGGTGGCATGCGAATAGGGGAAGGTAACTACGAGGGACATGCCAACTTTGTAGGATGGAACTTTGGTCGCAAAGTACAACCCGTCGCGGCAGGCGTTTAAGGTCGTAGAAACTTCTTCAACCTTATCGATCTCTCCGTTAGAAGAACACACACAAAGGGGCAACGAAACTGGCACGCGCTCTGTGCGGCGGCGGTCTTCGACCCATTCGGTAACGTTTACCGTCCCCAATCTTTCGATGCGGTTCTCTTCAGTCATGCCATCCTCGAGTTGTGATGTGGGTCTATTCTCAAGGAGTTACAGCTCAACGGCAATGGACCGATTGTTCTAGGGCGGAATTCTCCCGTGCCAGTACTTTCGTACCAGGGGACTTTCCATGTGTCAGAGAGGTCTATGCGTCAAAGCCTTTGGGCAAAACGCCGCCTGGAGCGCCTGGGCGATTGCCTCGGTGCCGGAGCGGGATCTTGCAAAGATGGGGCTCTGCGTGTAGAGTCGCCGGCTAACCTGGGTTTCAGTTCGAAGCCGCCATTTCTTGCCCCTGATTAGCTGGTTGATACTAACCGCACACCTGTCCTTCGGAATTCCCTTCACCAGCTAGGTACTAGTACAATGGCAAAAGAGCTATCTGTCTCGCTGCTCTTCTCGGAAAAAGTAGGAATCCAATCATAGCTGGAGCGTCCGAGCCATGAATTCCAAAACACTCGAAAAGCAGAGCTTGCTCGCGTTTGCACTCGTCTTTGGGTTGAGTTTTGGCGCGGCTCGGATCTGGGGTGCCCAGGAGTCCACCTTCGACTGGCTGGCGGCAAGCGCTGAAAGCGCCCGGCTGGACCCGGCCGATTACCACACGGGACGGGTTTTCAAGCCGAGCGATCAGGCCGGGAATGTCCACGCTGATATCGACGCCCAGGAACCGGTAACCGTGGAGATGGCGCCAGCCGAAGAATGGAGTGAGACGATCCGGCATCCCGAGCTCCTGCCCCGCGTCACGTTCCGCTGCATTCGAGAACACATTACCAAGACAACTTATGTATGCGACGTCCCGCCGGGCCGTTCCATGACCCTCGTCCTCCGTGACGAGCGCAGTAGCGAGCGAACCGCCGTGACAGGTTTTGGGGCGCCGCTTACCGAGCACGGTACCGTGCGCGAGTTCATCTCCCCTAACGATATTCACATTCAGTATTACCGCTGGGCTTGCGTGGAGAACTGCAACCCGCCGCGATACCAGTGGATCAGCGAACTCAAAGAGACATACGAGCTGACGTCAGCGCCGAAATCTTACGATGGGATCAGGGCAGAACGGGATGGCGAGCCTTTTAGCGTCAAGGTCAATTCTCCCGTTCCGATGACTGTGGCTATCGTGCCATCGCGAGTGGTCGAGGAACTGCTCGGAAAACCGGAGAGCCTCGACTCTGCATTGGATGGCCGATCGTGCATGGAGAGATCCGTGCGGTCCGCCGCCTTCGAGTGCACGTTTAATCTTGCCGATGGGCCGCAGTCCTTAGTCGCAGTGCCCGAAGCGGCGAGCAAGGTGCCCAGTAATAAAAAGGCGGAGGTCGAAGTGGCCGCCTCGAAATGCGTGGCGAACTGTTTAACGGATCTCGAAAAGTAACAACCCGGTTTTGTAGCTCAGGTCGCCCGATGCCTTTTGCCGGGGATCTGAGGTTTCCCTCCGCGATTTCGCCGCATGGGTGTGGCAAGCCGCTAGTGCCGTTCCAACCTTTTGCTACGAATTTCAGCCAAGAAGCGAGGCTGTAGATTCATCGCCAGCGCCGGCGATAAGCCGGGCAACGTACCGCGCCGGAGTTGTGCTTCTGGCATCGTGCTCGCAAGTCCCCTGTGCTGCCGAGGTAGAATCTCCCCTCCTGGTCACTCCAACAAAACATAGGAGTAGTTGATCGCACCTCCAGCCATTTGGCCAAAATAGTTGGAACGGCACTAGAAATGATCGGTCTCCACCTCTTCTGGTTCTACGGAACGCGTCGCTCTCGAGGTAATTCGGCCCCACACCGTATTCTCCTGGCCCACCGGCGTTTCCACTCCCCATGACGGAAGCGGCATCAACAGCAGTCGGGAGAGCCCATTGAGGTAGGGTTCGTAAAGCCGGCGCAATTCTTTGAGCTTTGCGTCACCCGCTTCGGTACAGCCTGGTACTCCGCACTGAACCAGCAGGCTGCGTACCTTGGGCAGGTCCTGAGGTGGCAGGCGGTTCATGTCGGGCATGCGGGAATCGACATAGAAAATCTGTGCCAGGTCGGCTACGGCATGGCGGCAAATGGCAAAAGTGAGCTGCGCTTGCCATTTCGTCTCGCCCTCGCCATAGGCGATTAGAAGCGCGCAGGTGTCTAAGATGGCCGTGAACGCGGCGACCCAGGATTGATTGTCATGCTGCGACCGGAAGAAACACAAAAAGGGATAGGTCAGGTGTGTTTCCATCAATTGCGCCGACCATGTTTCCCAGTCGCGGAGGTAGTGGGCGAGGCCATTTTGGATTCGTTCCGGGCCGTGGCGGCGGAGCAGTTCGGAAGCTGTGGGAGGCGAACCGGCGCGGGCATCGAGCAGAGAGATGCTCACTTCGCGTTGTGAAAAGGCGCCGTATAGCGTGGGCAAATAGGCAATGATGAGCGCGAGAAAGCCGAAGCCTGTCCCTGCCTCAATCACGGACAGGATTCGCGCTCCCGAACTCTGAGGCGTGATGTCGCCCAATCCCAGCGTGAAGAAAGTTGTGCCGCTGAAATAGAGGTCGGTGCGGAATGTACTCGGGTTTTCAGTTGAAGCCAGCGCTGATCCGGCGGCCCACTGCAGCATGGCAAACGCCAGAACCAGCGCCAGCGCCCAAAAGCCAATGAGCAGAAGCAGCGAAAGCGGGCCAAAGTAGCTCAGGTATCCTTCCCGGCGCTTGGGAGTGCGAATGTAGGCCGCTATAACGGACCAGATCGTCCACGCGGTGCGGAAGAAAAACCGAGCGATACGGAAGGAGCGCCGCACATGGCGAGGCAGAATTACGCTCTCGAAGGCGTCCCAAAGAATCGCCACGAGGAGCGCAAAGCCGAGAATTCCAATGAAGGTGTGCATCGATGCTATCTCCGCCCGGCGCGCGGCCCACTGAGATAGCCTCCTATCTTACTCAGGCAAATGGCGCTATGCCATGATTTGCGGGCCGGGCAGCAGCGAAACTCAGGGATACAGCGGCGCGCGCCAAAGGATGTGTTCTGAAATCAGTGGCCCTGCGCGGCGGAGCTCGAACGCGTTGACTTCGCATATCCACCGAAACTAGAATGCATGTATGTTGATTTGCTGGCAGAAGGCTTGCAAGGCGGTCTGTAGCGCCTGTTGTTGTGTGCCTTCTGGCGGCGGGAGGTTGCTCGTTTAGCATACCTGCAATCTAAGCGAGCAAAGCCCACCGCCAGGATGACTGGCCGGTGGGTTTTTTGTTTTGGCGCATGGGCATGGAGCGCATTCTGTTGCAACTGCAAGGCAAACGCGCGGTGACGTTGACGAGCAACCATAATGGATGAGCTATTTCCCTTATTCCTGAAGCTCGCGGGACGGCGATGCTTGATCGTCGGCGGCGGTCTTGTGGCCGAAGCCAAGATGCAAGGCCTCCTGCGTTGCGGCGCAGAAGTTCGTGTGGTTGCGCCGGAAGCCGCCCCGGGAATCCGCGAGGCTGCCATCGCGGGCCGGGTTGTGTGGGACGAGCGGCCGTTTTTGCCGTCGGATCTCGCTGGGGTCTTTTTGGTCGTTGCCGCGACGAATTCCGCCGAATTGCACGAAGAGATTTTCGGGCGCTGCCAGCAGGCGGGGATTTTGTGCAATGCCGTGGACGAGCCGGAGCGCTGCGACTTTTATTATCCCGCAGTTGTGCGGCGCGGCGCGTTGCAGCTGGCCATCTCCACAGGGGGACATTCTCCCTTTCTCGCGCAGCGGTTACGCCGTGAGCTCGAAGAGCGGTTTGGGCCCGAGTACGGGCCTTGGCTTGAGGAGATCGGCCAGCAGCGCCGGGAGCTATTCCAGGCCGACATTTCTCCCGAGAGCCGGCGCGCGATTCTGAAAGAACTTTCGGGCGAGCGCGCCTTTGCGGACTTCCAAGCACGGGAAAAATCTGCCGACGAGAGTGCTCTGGGCAGAGTCTATTTCGTAGGTGCGGGGCCCGGCGATCCCGACTTGCTGACCCGGAAAGCCTGGAGCGTCCTGCGATCGGCAGACGTCGTTCTGCACGATGCGCTGGTCTCTCCGCAGATTTTGAGCATCGTGCCGGCCGGCACAATCTTGTGCAACGTGGGAAAACGTTGCGGCGCGAAATCGATCACGCAAGAAGAAATTCACGCGCTTCTAATCGGATATGCCTCCGCGGCAAAGAGAGTGGTCCGGCTACAGGGAGGCGATCCATTGATTTTCGGCCGTGCCGGTGAGGAGATTTCCGCCGTGCGCGAAGCGGGAGTGGATTTCGAAGTCATCCCGGGCGTGACGGCAGCTTCCGCCGCGGCAGCCAGCGCGCAAATTGCGCTGACAGATCGGCGCGCCGCTTCTCAGATCATCTTCCTCAGTGCTCACCGCCGAGAAGGCGAATTTGAACGCGATTTGAAGTCCGTGCCTCGCACCGGCGCCACGCTGGTGATTTATATGCCGGGAAGCAACTACGAGCGCCTCGCGCGCGCCTTGCGGGACGCGGGTATCTCCGGAGAGACAGCTTGCCTGATTGTCTCGCAGGCCTCTGGGCCGCAGGAATCAATTTATCGAACTGATCTGGCATCTCTTACGAGCGTGCCCGCGCCGCCTGCGCCGGCGTTGCTCATCGTGGGTGCGGTTGCGGCGGCGGCGAAAGCCGAAGCCCCACCGCCGATCGTGGAGGCGGTCTGACGGGAGTCGGCAAATGGGGCCTTCGCGCGTGTTGAGGTTCTGAAGGCAACCGCGGACGCGAACCGGACGGCAATCGCGTTCGTCAGGCTGGAGAACTCCCGCTGCTACGTGGAACTAAGTGGATCTTTCACGTGCAGGCCGCACTCGATCTTGTTGAATCCGGGCCAGCGGCCCGCCCGCGGGTCCTCATCCGGCCGCACCGGGCGCGTGCAGTGCGTGCAACCGATGCTCGGATAATTTTGGTCGTGCAACGGATTATAGGGCACGTTGTTGGCGCGGATGTATTCCCAGACCTGCTTCCAATTCCAGTCCGCGATCGGATTGAGCTTCAACAGACCAAATTTTGCGTCCCATTCCAGCTTTCGCGTCTGCGCACGCGTGGGTGCCTGATCGCGGCGAACACCTGTAACCCATGCTCTCAGGCCTGAAAGTTTTTTCTTGAGCGGCTCCACTTTTCGCAATTGACAGCATTGATCCGGCTGCGAAGCCCATAAGGCTTCGCCATAGCGCGCCGCCTGCTGGGCTGGGGTCAGGTCGGAGTGCGCGCGCTCCACCTGGATTCCGTAACGTTTTTCGATCCGATCGATCAGCGCATAGGTGTCGGGGAAGAGGAAATCGGTGTCCAGTGTGAACACGCGGAATTCGGATCGGAGCCTGGACGCCTGATCGATGAGCACCACGTCCTCGGCTCCTAAACTTGCTGCGATGGCGAGGGATTGGCCGAATTCGGAAAGGCCCCATTGCAGCAGCACCTTCAGGTCCTGATCTTGCAGTTCGATCACTTGCCGTTCGAGCGCGAGCATTCCTTCCTCACTTCGTGTGCGAGTCCTGATTCAATCGATCTGATCCCGCTTCGGTTGCAGGAGCACGGGCGCAAGCAGCGTAAGCACCGCCGCCAAAGCTTCCTGATCATCGGCGGGCAGGTTGTGCGCTGCCAAATCGAAAACCAGGCCGAAGCCCCCGTCTGCTGCAATTCTCCTCCACTGCACCTTGCGACCAGAGTCCATCGACGACGCCGAGAGAATCACAACCAATCCCAGCGAGCTCGCAAGGCTCAGCAGCGTCTGCGGATCGTGAGTTGTCGCTTCGGCGCCTGAAAGATTCAAGACCTGGAAGCCTTGGGCGAAGAGCGCGCGTTCGAGATATACGGACAGCTCGGGGCGCGTATCCGCGAAGATCAGCGCGGGCAGGTGCCCGTGGCGCTCGTAGCGATCTTCGGCTGTTACGGGTCTGTTCCAGGCCGCATCCGCGGTCGAGTCTGACGCAATTGATCCCCCGGGCCGTGCCGTGACGCCGCCCTGTATCATCGCTGCGCCTACGGTCGCATTGGAGAGCGGATCGATCAGAATGAAGCTTCCGGTGGCGCAATTGTGGGTGTAGGGATCGAAAAATAATGGGCTGGCGGCCTCGAATTCGACGGCGGCGATATCATTCATGCGCAATTCGACCGCGAGCTCGCGCTCGAGCGTTTGCATATTCACTCGAAAACCGATCTTGGTGGCCTTGGCGCGCGAGCTCCGAACGTTATGCTTGATCAGATAGTTCTGTCCGAGCGTGAGCGGTTTGGCATCAAGCCAGACGACCATGGCCTCGATTCGGCTTGAGACGTGTGGAGGCGAATCCGGCGAAACCAGCATGTCTCCGCGGCTGAGGTCGATCTCCTCTTCGAGTGTCAGCGTCGCGGGCATGGGAGCAAACGCTTGCCCGCACTCACTTTCGTAGCCGACAAGGGCCCGCACGCGAGTCCTCTGGTTGGATGGCAGCGCCAGCAGCACATCACCCGCCCGAATGGTTCCGCTCGCCAATTGCCCTGCAAAGCCGCGGAAGGTCGCATCCGGCCGCAGCACGTATTGCACCGGGAATCTCACCGCCTGGTGCCCTGGATCGCCACGCACGGCCACAGTTTCGAGATGCCGAAGCAGCGTCGGCCCTTCGTACCAAGGCATGCGCTCGGTGCGGTTAACGACGTTATCGCCGGCCAGCGCGCTGATCGGAATGCTCACCACATGCTCGATTCCCAATTGGCGGCTAACCGCGAGGAATTCCTCTTGGAGTCGAGAGAAGATGTCTTCGGCGTAGTCAACCAGGTCCATTTTGTTGATCGCCGCAACAACATTGGCTATCCCCAGCAGCGACGCGATATACGCATGCCGGCGAGTCTGTGCCTGCAATCCTCGCGTAGCATCCACCAGAATCACCGCCAAATCCGCCGTTGAGGCGCCTGTGGCCATATTGCGCGTGTACTGTTCATGTCCCGGCGTATCGGCAATGATGAACTTTCTTGCCGGCGTCTCGAAGTAGCGATAAGCGACGTCGATCGTGATGCCTTGCTCGCGTTCGGCCCGCAGCCCGTCAGTAAGCAATGCGAAATCTATGGGACCCCCGGAACGATTGAAGCGGCTGCTCCGCACCGACGCCAATTGGTCTTCGTATATGGCCTTGGAATCATGCAGGAGCCGCCCGATGAGGGTGGACTTGCCGTCATCCACGCTTCCGGCAGTGGTGAACCGCAGCAGGTCTTTCTGCAAATGATGAGCAACCAGGCGCTCGAGCGAGGGAGCGAGCTCATGCGAGCTTGTCATCTGCGTTGCGAAGGCCACTAGAAGTAACCCTCTCTCTTCTTCAGCTCCATCGATCCTTCTTCATCGTGATCGATGGCCCGATTTTCCCGTTCCGAATGGCGGAACGAGAACATCTCCTCGATGATCTTGGGAACGGTGTCGGCTTGTGAGCGGATCGCGCCGGTGCAAGGCACACAGCCGAGTGATCTCATCCGGCACTCCAAAAATTGCGGCTGTTCCCCGGCCTGCAGTTCGTGATCGCCATGGATCAGCACGATCGATCCGCCACGAATCACGACGCGCCGCTTGCGAGCAAAATAAAGGGGCACGATGGGGATGTTTTCCATGTGGATGTAGAGCCAAACGTCGAGTTCGGTCCAATTCGACAGGGGAAAAACACGAATGCTTTCGCCCTTGTTGATTCGGGAGTTGAAGATGTTCCACAATTCCGGACGCTGATTTTTGGGATCCCATTGCCCTTGGCGGTCGCGGAACGAATAGATTCGCTCCTTGGCCCTCGATTTTTCCTCGTCTCGCCGCGCCCCGCCGAAGGCCGCATCAAATCCGCCCTCAGCCAGAGCATCGAGCAGCGCCTTGGTCTTGAGCAATCCGCAGCATTTCTGGGTGCCCAAGGCAAAGGGATTGGCGCCCTGGTTCAGGGCTTCGCGGTTCTGATGGACGATCAGTTTGGCGCCGATCTGCGCGGTATAGGAGTCACGGAACTCGATCATCTCGGGGAACTTGTAACTCGTATCGATATGCAGCAATGGGAAGGGGATCTTGCCCGGGAAAAAGGCCTTTTGCGCCAGGCGCAACATCACGGAGGAGTCTTTTCCAATGGAATAGAGCATCACTGGCCGAGCGAATTCGGCAGCAGCTTCCCGAATTATGTAAATGCTTTCCGCCTCCAGGCTTTTCAGGTGGTTCAGCCCAGGATGCGCAGCGGAACCATTGATAGCCTTTTCGACTGTGGTCGGCATGCCCCTTTGCCTTTTACGAACTCGACTTACCGAGCGGCCAGAACAGGTTTGGCCCAAAAAACACAAAACCCACCTGCCAAGTCAGTCTCTGGCGGTGGGTTTGGTCAGGACGCTCTATCTTTTGACGCTAGATTGTCTCCCCCCCGACGCCAGAGCACCGAGACGGACAACAAGGACAACACAAGGCCTGGCAGCGTAGGGTAATTAGCTCCTTCATTGCGGAGGCTATTGTACTCCGCTCCACCCCCAAAATCAACTCCAATCACGCCGAAGGGGCTGGTCTTTCACCCGAAGTTTGGCGATCGTCCGCCAAATGAGCGATGCGGAATCAAAATTGCACGAACTAAGCGTTGAGGTGAAACCAGCAGGCCATTGTTGCAATCTAATTGATGGATGCGGTAACGGGGTTGGGGAGTAGGGGAGGGTTGCGGTGTCGCTCGAGACGGTTCAGCAGGTTAAGAGGTTTTCCAAGATCTTTGCGGGTTTTACGCTCCTATTTGTTGGTGTAGTGATGCTGGTTACTCCCGGTCCGGGCTGGCCGGCCATCGTCGGAGGTCTAGCCATACTCGCGGCGGAATTTGTCTGGGCACGGCGGCTGCTCAATCGCTTAAAGTCAGAAGGAGAGCGCCTGCGCCAGACTGTAATGCCACCCTGGAACTCAAAGGCCTAATCGGCTCGGCCACTTTCCATATCCGCTGAAGTATGCTCATTTGCAGGAGGCTCTATGGAGCAATGGAGAGGCAAATGGGCTCTGATTACCGGTGCCAGTTCCGGCATTGGCTGGGCGCTTGCCGAACAGTTGGCAGCTCGTGGCGCCAATCTGGTTCTCACCGCCCGGCGTGCCGACCGGCTGGCGCGACTAGCTGACGACGTCACCACACGCTATAAAGTTCAAGCGCAAACCTTCACTGCGGACCTCGCGCGGCCCCAAACTCCGGGCGAGATTTTTGGCTTTACCGAAAAGAAGCGGCTGCCCATCGAACTGCTGATCAACAATGCCGGGTTTGGCGCCTATGGCGAGTTCCGCAAGATTGAGGCGCAGCGTTTGCTGGATATGGTGCAGGTGAACATCGCCTCGGTCGTGCATCTGACCCACCTGTTTCTCCCACCTATGGTGGAGCGGCGCTCGGGATACATTTTGATTGTGGCCTCGACAGCCGCCTTCCAACCCGTTCCATATATTAGTACCTATGCCGCTACCAAGGGGTTCGACCTCTTGTTTGCCGAAGGTCTAGCCGAAGAAGTGCGGCGATATGGCGTGCGAGTCTGCGCCCTGTGTCCGGGTTCGACGGTGAGCGAATTCAACGAAGTTGCGCGGCAGCCGGTGCACCTGGCAGG
>WNGQ01006149.1_pt2 | contig 15354 bp, 18 predicted proteins | sample 5407661 | NCBI WGS metagenome assembly WNGQ01 (sample SAMN13153382, study PRJNA577476) | soil metagenome | isolation source: 60 cm soil or saprolite under Garry oak tree replicate 2 | place: USA:California | collected 2016-06-15 | reverse complement strand
GCGCGGCGGATGGGCCATACCACTTCTCGACACCGAAACCGGGGACTATCTCAACCAGGTCTACGGCGGCGCGGCCGCGTTCCTCTTTGGCCGGCGGACATACGAGATCTTCGCCGGCTCCTGGGGAGCGATGGCCGATCCGAGCCCGAGCCCGATCGCCGCCGCGCTGAACAGTCGGCCCAAGTACGTGGCATCGACCAGCCTCGCCGATCCGCAGTGGGCAGGCACGAGTGTCCTGCACGGCGATGTCGCCACGGCCGTCGCTGATCTGAAGGCACATCAAGACGGCACACTGCTGGTGCCCGGCAGCGGTGCCCTCGTCCGGTGGCTGCTGGCCAACGACCTGGTCGACCAACTCGACCTGCTCACCTATCCCGTCGTCATCGGCCAGGGCACACGACTGTTCCCCGATTCCGGTCCAGACGTCGCGCTCGACCTGGTCAACTCGCGGACCACTTCCCGCGGCATCACCATCCAGACCTATCGGCCTCTCGGGCGTCCGGAGTACGCAACGTCCACGGTCGACCCCGAACACGTCATGCGCGACGCGACCTCGGGTCGGCGCAGCTGAAACACGGACATGGTCGAAATCGGGACGGGCACATGGGACACTCCAGCCGTGGCGAAGCAATGAACGAACTCACCTGCGCTTGGTGGTCGGCATGGACAGGCGCTCCTCATGAAGCGCGGTTTTGGAGCGTCGCCTAGTCACAGCCGGGTCACGCAAGCGTCGGCGGGCGGGCTAGACGCCGGCGGCGGCCTGTTCAAGCCGGTCGCAACGGGTCCTAGGCTGCAGCTATGAATCGTCGCCTAGCGACAATTCTTTCATTGACAGCCGAACGGTAGGTGCGATGATCGTTCCGGCCCCGGTGGATTCGAAAGGCGCAAGCCAGACGGGTTCGCTGGGGTCACTGCTTTTCGCGGTAACATCACGAATTCAATTTCTCCGTGGGATCCGCTGGAGGATCGACGGCGACGGGCGCCTGGAAACCAGGCGCCGCGTCATGCCGCCAACGATCTGGAGCTCCCGCTCAGCTCCAGCAAGCGCGTCGGCTAGTAAGCGCGTCGCCTAGTGCCGCTTGCGCTGAAAAGCCTTACGGCGGCGAGAACGAGCACGGCACCGATGAACGCGATCAGCATCGCGCTGAGAATCGGATGCCCGACGATCGTGATGCTCCAGTGGAAGACGCCGGCCAGAAAACCGCCCACCAGTGCACCCACCACGCCTGCGATCACGTCTCCAAGAAGTCCCAGGCCATGGCCCAGGGCCAGGTGGCTGGCGAAGAATCCGGCCACCAATCCGACGAGGATCCAGACCAGAATTGTGTCGAAATCTAGGTTGAGAACCATATGTATCAGGCCCCCTTTCGCAGCTAAAACGCAGGCTGATGGCCCGCTACCCGAGCCTTGTATAGAGATGTAAAGGTCGGTCCGGCACCGAAGCCATCACTTGGGGTCAGCCACCCGTACTGCTCGCCGGTCCTTCAGGCCGCCCCTGGCAGCAGCCATGGTTATGACGTGGTCGATCCCACCCGGATCAACGATGAGCTGGGCGGGGAGCCTGGCTTCCACCGAATGGTGGCTCACCTCCGCGGCGAAGGCCTGGACGTGATGACCGACATCGTGCCCAACCACATGGCGACGGTGGTGTCGGCCAACCGCTGGTGGTGGGACATTCTGCAGCACGGGCTCTCCAGCCGCTATGCGGGCTTTTTCGATGTCAACTGGGAACCGCCAGTCCCGAGATTTAAGGGAAAGGTGCTGCTGGGCGTCCTGTCCGACCATTACGGCCGCGAGCTCGAGTCGATGACCGATGAGGATTGGGAGGTATGGCATGCACGTACGCTGGGCGTCTTTTTGAATGGGAAAGCGCGGGGCGTGACGAGCATGGCAGGCGCATCGTCGACGACTCGTTTCTGCTCTTGTTCAATGCCCACTCGGATGCGATCGAGTGGATCATTCCTCCGGACTCCGGAAACGCTAGGGGACTCATTCTGGATACGAGCCAGCGGCAGCCGGTGGTGGAGCGCAAGCAGTTGGCTGAGCGCGTCGTCAGCCAGGCTCGCTCAATGCTCGTCTTCCAGGGGCCGTGAGCGCCCGACGGGCAGGTCCGCAGTCCATGTCGATTGCGTTGCGGGTCAAATTACGACATCGGTAGTAGTGGCTCGGGTCCTGGCTGCACGTTTTCCACATGACAAAGGAGGGGCAATGATGAAGGGACGGTCAGGCATCCCAGATCTGCAAACCCAACTGGAGTCCTTGTTCGATCAGGTGTGGCGATCGGAAACCGACTGGCAGCTGTGGAATCGCATCGATGCAGCCGTCGAGCAGGAGGCGCTGCGCGAGCGGCGCACGCCGGGCACGACCCCGAGTGTCGCCCCTGACATCGTCGAGTAGGAGCACGGTTCGCACGGGTTGTTTTTTTGGTGCGCAGCTACCGGAGCGCTTCCAAGGCCGTGATCTGGTCAAGGGTCTTAGGGGAGCCTAGGATTACCAACACTGACTATCACACCCGGCGGCTGCGCCAGGGGTTCGCCCGACCGGAGGAGAACAATGGAAGAAAATCCCGAAGCCGCTCAAGACTCGGAGGAAATGGACCGCCGAGAAGCAGACAATCCGCGAATGCGTGGTGCCGCGCGCCAGCCGGTCACGCGGGAAAGGATTGCGGAACGCGCGCATTTGATCTCGCAATCGGACGAAGCCGGTACCGACGAGGAGAACTGGCTGCGGGCCGAGAGGGAGTTGCGGGAGGAGCAAGAGCAGGAAGAGGGCTGATTGAGGGCGCGGATGAACTGGCTTCGGGGCATGGGCATCGGCGCTCTATTGCGCGTGACCGCCGCAGAGTTCATGAGCGGCGGCCCGGCACCACGCGCTTCGGCGCGATGATCGGCAACGATTGTGCGGGCCGCTTCCACCCGAGCCTGGGAGGGACGCTGATCGTCGAGCCAGTGTCGTGCGCGCCCGGCGTCTTCCACCATGGGTGTCGGCGGTCGAATCCCAGACAGGTGGCGAACGGCTCACGGAGGGGGACAGCCTCATCTCAGCGCGGGTAGCCCGCACTCCGATCTCGTTATCGGGTATGAGGTGAAATTGAATGACTGGTAGCGCTTTGGCGATCTTGATACCCATAGTCGTGGTCGCTGCGATCGCGGTGGGCATCGCCATGTTCATGATCCAGCGAAACCGGCTCCGGCCTCTGTCTGATGAGGCGCGAGGCCGCTACGCACAATCGTGGTCAGCAATCGAGAGCCGATTCATCGCAGAGCCGGCGGCTGCTGTGCAGGAGGCGGACCAGCTGGTGCTTGCGATCCTGCGCGATCGTGGGGCCAGGATCGAAGACGAGCGCAGGCTGCCACGCGAGCTCACAGAGGCGCGCGCCGCGGCCCAAACGAATGAGGGCCAATCCGGAACCGAGGGACTGCGCAAGGCGATGCTCCATTACCAGCACACTGTCGAGAACTCGGTGGGGCAGTCGATGCGCAATCGAAATGAAATGCAGCGGAAGGAAATCGCGTCATGAGTGACAGCACTCGGGACAGGAACGTCCCCGATATGGCGGATGAACCGTCGAAGGACGAACCATCGAAGGACGAACCATCGGAGGACGAACCGTCGAAGGACGAACCATCGGAGGACGAACCGTCGAAGGACGAACCATCGGAGGACGAACCATCGGAGGACGAGCCATCGAAGGACGAGCCATCGAAGGACGAGCCATCGAAGGACGAGCCATCGAAGGACGAGCCATCGAAGGACGAGCCATCCGCCGAAATGCGCTCCGATCCTGGGAGCGATTCGCACAATCCCGACTATCGCGAATCGTCGGTGCAATCGGGACGTGAGGCCGTGGCCGAGTCCACACCCACCGACCGAGAGACGATGCGAAGCTCCACGGCCGCCGAGGATCCCTCGACGCGACAGCCGGTCGATTCCGACGGCTGGCGCGAGCTGAGCGATGTCGAGCAGCGCTTCCATGAGCTCGAGGCTGAGTTCATCCAGGAGCCTCAGGCCGCGGTCAAGAAGGCGGAGATTTTGATCGAGGAGGCGGTCGAGCGCATCACGCGCCAGCTGCACGATGAGGTTGCGCGTATGCACGGCAGCGCGGAACGCAGCTCAGACACGGAGCAGTTGCGCGTGGCGATGCTGAGCTACAGAACTCTCATCGAATCTATTGGAGGACACGGAGCCGCCTGACGGACATCTAACCGCTGGCGCGACGAAAGGCCGAGTCGTATTCAGGGAATTAGCGTGGAATTACGCGCTTCAGGCAGCCCTGGCGGAGGCCTAATTTAGGCACGGAATGTTGCGCAGAGCGGACTAGGCTTGCCGCGCCATGGGTGCGGGGCGTAGCAAGGACACGCCAGCGAGCAGCAGGCCAGAGAGCAAGGAAGGGGTCAGGGTCAGGGTCGGGACGGGAAGCGTGGCCCCTTCGCCCGCTTTGGGGCCGTACGTCTCAACCCTCGACAGCTTGGAGGAAATCGCCGACTGGCTCGGCACTTTCCGCGAACGCTTGGGCCAGGCGCGAAACGGGGAGGCGATCGGAGTCACTGCTATTGTCGAACAGCTCGAAGCCCGATATCAAGTCAGGCGGGCCGAGCTGTCCTAATTAGGGCAGCAGCCTTGAGCCACCTCGATCGCGCGACGGACCGGCGTCAGTCGGGTACCAAGAAGCTAGAGCATGGCTGAGCCAGCGCCCGTCCACCAGCCGACTGTGCTTCTTGTGGAAGACGACGCCGCAGTCGCGCAGATGTATCGGCTGGGGCTGGAGCTCGATGGTCATCTGGTGCTGACCGCCGCCGACGGTGAGACCGGACTCTCGATCGCGCAGAGGTTCTATCCTGACCTCATAGTTCTCGATATTGCGTTGCCGGGTATGAACGGCCTGACGCTCCTGGACGCCATCCGTTCTAACGATCGCCTTCGCGAGGTCCCGATTCTGATACTGACCAACTTTGATGACCCCGATACGGAGAAACGCAGCATAGAGTTGGGCTCTCGTCACTTCTTGTCGAAGAGCAAGACAACACCGAATGAGCTGGCGGGTTGGGTTCGACGCCTGGGCAACGCCGACCCGGATTAGACCGTCGTCACATAACTACTGCTCCTGCCCCGGATCGGTTAGGACGGCGGCCGTCAGCCAATCTGAACTCGCAGGCCATCAAACGGTGGCCACAATGGATGTCCTACTTTCGGCGTGGTCCCACGATCCTTTCGGCGTGATTCCAGGATCGCGAGGCACCCGCGTTCGGGCCTAGACTTCGACAGAGTGCCCGCCATCGTCGAGGTTGAGCGGCTGTCAAAGAGCTTTGGTCGAGTGCTCGCTCTCAGCGAGGTCTCGTTCGCCGTCAACGAAGGCGAGGTCTTTGGCTTCCTCGGTCCCAACGGCGCTGGGAAGACTACGACCATCCGCATCCTGCTTGGTCTGCTCCATGGGGACGGCGGTACAGCGAGGATAGGGGGTCACGATTGCTGGATCGATCATGCGCGGGCGTCGCGGCACTTTGGCGCCACACTCGAGCAGCCTGGGTTCTACGGATTCCTCTCTGGGCGTGACAACCTGCGCCAGTTCGCAAGGATGTTGGGACCCGTCGACGAGAAGCAGATCAGCGAGCTTCTCGACCTCGTCGGGATGACGGAACGTGGCGACGACAAGGTCAAGCGCTATTCAATGGGCATGCGGCAGCGGCTCGCGCTGGCACAGGCGCTCTTGGGCAAGCCACGCCTCCTTGTGCTGGACGAACCGACCAACGGACTCGACCCGAACGGCATTCACGGGTTGCGCATCCTCCTGCGCAAGCTGGCGACGGAGCAAGGGCTGACGATCTTTTTCTCCAGCCACCTTCTGTCTGAGGTCGAGGAGCTTTGCGACCGAGTGGTCGTGCTTCACCGCGGCGAGGTGAAGGCATCCGGACCGCTGAGCGAGCTCATGAACGTCAAGGGTTACCGCTACCGGATCGACGTGTCTGACGTCGACAAGGCCCGGGAGGTCGTCCGAGCGGTCGACGGCGCGCGAGCAGAGTCGGGCACGATCAAGGACTCGATCAACGTGACGGCGGATCGCGACATCGCTCGGCAGATCAATTACGCCCTGGTCTCCGCAGGTGTAGGAGTCGATCAGCTGGTCAGGACGCAACATGGACTCGAGGACGTATACATCCAACTCACGGGGGTACCGGTGGCGAGCCCGCTGAGCACGCCTGCGGCGCCTGTATCGCCGGGGCCACATCAGTGAGCATCGTCGCCAGCTTGATCCGCAACGAATTCGAGAAAACCTGGCGCAGCCGATGGATCGTGTTCGTGGTGCTCGGAGGTTTGTTCGTACTGATCGCCGGCGGCCTGTATGCGTATTACGTCCATCTGGAGAATCGCTGGACGCCACCGGCACCCGTCTCGTGGCAGTCCTCGCTGGGCGACCAGATCGCCGCTAATCAGAGGGAAATCGTGAACCTCGAACAGGTCAAACAGCAGAGTCAGGGCGGCACGATCAGGATTGGTGGCAGGGGTGGAGGTGATCTCACGATCGATCAAGCAATCGCCCAGGCGAAGCAGGCGATCGTGGATGATCAATACCTCATTGACAACAACATTGCCCCCGTCCAGTCTTTCGCGATCGCCCAGGCGTCCTTGTTCGCACTGGGAGGGATCGTCATGTTCCTCCTCGTCCGCATCTTCGGGTGGCTCGCGTCGGAGCTGATCGCGGGCGAGAGGTCCGACCGCACGATCACGATCCTACTCAGCAGGCCACCAAGCCGAGACCAGGTCTTGTTCGCAAAGGCCGTCGCGTCGTTCCTCATAAGCCTGGGTGTCGTCGTGCTGTCCCTGCTCATCATCTACGCGATGTTCTCGTTCTGGTTCGGATCTCCCGGATCGCTGACCGATCAGGCCGGCATCGCGATTGATGGCGCTAAACCCCTTGGGCCCGGGAATCTGCTGCAGATGCCGATCTATCTGTTTGTGGTCATGTGCCTCGGCGCGGCCATGCTCGGAGTGCTGTGCGTCCAAGGTATGAGCTTGTTGATCTCGGTGCTCACGGGCCGCTGGGCCGCGATCGGCATAACGCTGGCCGTGCTTTTCGGAGCTCCACTCGTGAGCACCGTCGTCGCAGGGATCCTATTCCTCATCAGTGGAAGCCGGGACTCATCCCGCTTCCTCAACTACCTTTTCTTCAATGTGCTTGCCCCGGTCGGGTCGGTCGCGCCGGTTTTCGGCAACAGCACCGCCGCGGCTGGTTCAGGGGTCAACGATTTAGTGGCCGAGGTGGAGACGCTCGCCGTGTGGACGTTGGGGTTCTTCGTGGCCGCCTGGCTGTTATTCCGCCGCAAGCAAGAAGCTGGCTAGGGTTGGCTCGGGAGAGTTAGCGCCCGGGCTCAAATTCCGGGAGCCCGACGAGTTTCTGAGGCCCCAGGTTCAAATCCCGGGCCCCACGACCAATTCTCGAATTCACAGCCGCTTCGTAGGCGGCGTTAACGTGACGAGATCCATTGGGCAGGGGATGCTCATCGCATCTCGACGGATGCCCAGCTCCCGGTCGCACTAAGAAGGCTTAAAGCGCCTGGACTGCCTCGAGGACGCCCAGGCCGGCTGGCGAGCCGGTAGGGAATGTCCGACGTAGCTTGAAACCCCCTTGAGCGAGTAACGCCTCGAAGTCGGCTTCGGTTCGTTCACGGGCGCCGAGCAGCAGGAGCATGTAGAGATCCATCCAGATCGCGGCGGGCTGGTCTTTGGCGTGCTCGGGAAGGATTGCATCGACAATTAGCAGACGTGCATTCGGGGCCATCGCATTGCGGCAAACGGCGAGGATCCGCAGTGCATCGACATCGTTCCAGTCATGCAGGACGCGCGAGAGCAGGTAGGCGTCACCTCCCGCCGGCACCTCTGCGAAGAAGTCGCACGGATCGCATTCGGCCCGCCCTCCGAACTCGCGAAGATTCTCTCGCGCTGCTGCGATCGCGGCAGGGCGGTCGACAAGGACGCCATGAAGCCCCGGTGCGGAACGTAGGATGGCCGCGAGCAGCAAACCACTCCCGCCGCCGACATCGACGAGCCGGCGGAGTGCGCCGAAGTCGTACGCGCGAAGGACAGCGCTCGCCTCTTGCTCAGAGCGCACAGCCATCGATGCGTGGAATGCGGCGCCGTCCTCGGCATGCGTCTCCAGGTGGGTGAAGAACGGCACGCCGTACACGCGCTCGAAGCACGCGCCGCCCTCGCGGACCGCGGCGAGCAGTCCCTCGGCGCCGTGGTAATAGAGTTGGCCGCACATAGTCAGCGTGCCCGTCATCGCCGGCAGGCATTCGCCGACCGGCGTCAGCGCGAAGCGTCCGTCTTCCTCGCTGACGACATCTTCGAGCGCGAGACCGCGCAACACGCGAGTTAGAGCTGCCGGGTCCGCTCTAACCGCCTCCGCTACCTCCGCGCCGGTGCGCGGACCGTCTGCGAGCGCTTGCGCGACACCGAGCTTGGTTGCAACGTAGAGGAGCTGCGTCATGACGTAGCCGTCTATCAGACGTCGTAGACGCTGCTGGGACGAGTCGATACCCTCCATCCTCTCCAGACCAGGCGTGTCGTTGGCTATCAGCCGCGATTTCACTCCATTTGTGATCGTTTGGCAAGCGTTGGCTGGGAGCCCTGGCGGCCCACTCCGTTTCAACGAAGTCGGCCGAACTCCAGTTGTCCGCGGCCAGCGCGTTATGGTCAACGCGGTGGAGATCCCGGTGGAGACTGGCCGGCATTTCTGGCTCCGGTGGGTGGCGGCGAACGCCCTCGGGCTCGGCGCAGGGATGGCGCTGTTCGGCGTCCTCGACGACACGGTTGGGGAGTTGGGCGACACCGGTGACGCGATCGCGCACCTCGGCGGACTGCCGCTTTGCGGCGGATCCGGCTGTCGCGTACGCGACTCTCGTTGTCCCGGCCGGAAGCCCGTTCAGAATCGAGACCGCGCCGCCGGCGTGTGCGTAGCGATAGTTGACCGGGCCGGGTTCGCCCGGCCCAGTCGCGTTCACAAATACGGGTCGAGGTGCCGGATTGGACGCTTCACCTCGACCCCGCCTCCTTCTCTTAAGCGCTGAGGTGGCAGTAGACGGCTCGGTCCCTCGCTAAAGGACTGCTGACGCTAGGATGCGTCAGTCCTATGAGCTCCAGTCCACCTCGCTCCACAATGACTGGCCCGGTCATTGAAGTCGAAGAATTGCTCAAGGTTTACCCCGGCGGCACGCGAGCCGTTGATGGCATCAGCTTCGCCATCCAGCCGGGCGAGCTGTTCGGTTTCCTCGGTCCTAACGGCGCAGGCAAAACTACAACGATCCGAATCCTGGCGACCCTTCTCAAGGCGACAAGCGGTCTGGCCCGCGTCGCCGGATTCGACGTCGCGACTCAACCGGGCGATGTAAGGCGGCGACTTGGACTCGCAATGCAAACACCGACCCTGGACACGTTCTCCACGGGCCGCGAGAACATCGAGCTCATCGGTCGTATGCATCGGGTCCCGACCGCCGAGTTGAAGAGACGCACTGATGAGCTTCTCGAGCTGATGGGCTTGACACCGGTTGCGCGCAAACTTGCAGGCACCTACTCAGGAGGAATGCGCCGGCGACTCGACCTGGCGTCTGCGCTCGTGCATAGACCGGAGGTCCTGATCCTCGACGAGCCGACAGAGGGGTTGGACCCGCAGAGCCGAATTGCGCTGTGGGAGGAGCTGGAGCGGATAAGCCGCGACGGCACCACGATGCTGCTCACCACGCACTACATGGAGGAGGCGGACCGCCTCTGCAACCGGCTCGCGATCATCGACAACGGCCGCATCGTCGTCGATGGAAGCCCAGACAAACTCAAAGCAGGCATCGGCGCCGACACGGTGACACTGCAGCTCGAGGCCCGCGGACCAGAAGACTTGTCCCGCCAGCAGGCAAGCGTGCGCGACCTGCTCAAAGGATTTGAGTCACTCGAAGCAATCGTGCCCGAGGGATTTGGGGTCAGCCTCAGCATTCGCAACGCAAGCCGTGCGCTGCCCGGCCTGATGCGCAGCCTGGACCGAAATGGCCATGACATACACGTGATGGGATTAGCGGTCGCCCAACCTTCGCTCGATGACGTGTTCCTGAAATACACGGGCCGGCGAATTCGGACCGAGGCGGCCGACCAGCCGATCATCCTGGGATGGTGACCAGGTTGATCGGCGATCTGTTCTATGAGAGCTGGTACTTGGGGCTGCGAACGCTGCGACGGTTTTACCGGGTGCCGGCGAACTGGATCGGCATCATCCTCTTTCCGCTGATCCAGCTCTTTGTCTTCAGCCAGCTCTTCAAGGACATCATCCAGCTACCCGGTTTTCGCGCCAGCGGAAGTGGAAGCTATCTGGCCTATCTCGCGCCCGGGCAGATCGCCTTCACGGCGTTTTTCGCAGTTGCGTGGTCCGGCAGCGCGATCCTGGTCGAGTACCGCAACGGCTACATGGACAAGCTGAGGGCGACTCCCATTCGCCGCGTCTCGATCCTCTTCGGCGAACTCGCACCGTTGTTCTTTGAGTCGGCCATCATGGCGGGCGGGATCCTCGTGCTGAGCATCGTGCTCGGCGCGACGATCAAGACTGGACTACTCGGTGCGGCGTTGATCCTCGTGCTGTCAGGCCTGTTCGGGATGGCATGGGCGGGGACTTCGTTCGTGCCTGCATTTCTGACCAAGAGTGAACAGGCCACGGGCACTCTGTCCCTGCTCTTTTTCCCAATCGCGTTCATGTCGACCGCCTTCGTGCCGCCCGCCCTGATGCCGAGTTGGCTGCAAACCGTGAACGACTGGAACCCGATCACCTTCCTCATTGAAGCGATCCGACCGCTCATGGTTAGCGGCTTTGACTGGGGCGCCATAGGCAAGGCCCTGGTGGCGATCGCGGTTCTGGGCACCGTGCTGCAGTCGGCCACGCTGTGGGCCTTCCGCCGTCTTACTGCATAACGGCCGTGTAGCAGTTCATGTAGTAGTTGGTCGGAAAAACGCCGCAAATCCAGAAGGGCCGGTTGGCACCCCTAGAGCTTTCGAGCTGAAAACGCTCGTCACTGCTGTCGCCGAGGCGCTACGTGATCGACCTGCGCGGGCCGTGGTCTTCTCGGGCACGCCGGAGTATGGCCGCGTTGTGCTGTTAAGCCCGACAACCAATATCGCCGTGCTGGCCGCGATGTTCGTCGTGTTCATGGTCGTGGGCACGGCGCTGTTCGTGAGGCGCGAGACCAGCCGCTAGTAGAATCGAACCGAACGATTGATGTATCGCCCCGAGATTTGAGGAGGGTTCCGTATGCCGCTTTACATGGATATTCATCACAAGATCGATGGTCTGACCGCAGAGGCAATCAAGGGCGCTCATGAGCAAGACGTGAAGGTTCAGGCAGAGCACGGAGTGAAGTACCTTAACTACTGGTTCGATGAGGGCTCCGGTAAGGCCTTTTGCCTGGTCGAGGCGCCGAGCAAGGAAGCCGCCAACGCTGTGCATCGCGAGGCCCACGGTTTGGTGGCGGATGAGCTGATCGAGGTGCAGCAGGGGACGTAGTCCGGGCGGCAGGCAGACAGCGCTCAATACCGGCAACAGGAGGTGGTCAGCTGACCGCCTCCTGTTTCTTTGCCTCCAGGCAGCCGGACCTTGTTGGCACAAATTTTCAAGGAACTCGGCCAGCGGCAGCTCAATCCTTGGGCTGCGTGCGCTGCAAAAAGGTCGAGGTGCGGATCCCGCCCGAATCGTGGGGCCGGTGGGGCACAATGACTAGTCGGCGACAGACAGGATGACGTTGCCGACCTTCTGCTCCGTATCCACGTACCGATGGGCCTCGACCACATCCTCGAGCGCGTAGGTGCGGTCGATCACTACTCGATATCTACCGGCCTCGATCAGCTCCTTGAGGAAGACAACCTCCTTTTTCGTCACTGCGGTAGCCGGGAAGATCACCTTCTTGTCCTGGAAGCGCGTAGTGAGCACGCGCAGGAGGTTGTCGAATCCGTCCGTGGGCAGGAACCGCCCGCCCGGCTTTAACGAGTTGCGGCTCCTCACGAACGAGTGCTTTCCCACCGCGTCGAAGATGACGTCGTAACTCTGGCCGTTCTTGGTGAAGTCTTCCTTGGTGTAGTCGATGACGTGGTCAGCGCTGAGCGCCTTCACGAGCTCCAGGTTCTTAGTGCTCGTGACCGCCGTCACGTGAGCGCCGAAATACTTGGCCAGCTGGACACCCGCGGTGCCGATGGCACCCGACGCGCCGTAGATGAGGACTGAATCGCCGTTCTTCACGTTGGCTGCGCGGAGGGGGCTGAGTGCGTAGAGTCCGCCGTCGGTGATCCCCGCGGCCTCCACGCGGCTGAGGCTCTTTGGCTTTCGCGTGATGCGTGAGCTCTCCGGCCTCGAGATGAATTCGGCGTAGGCGCCAAATCTCAAGCCCGTGCTGCCGAAAACTTCGTCGCCGGGCGCGAACTCCTTGACGGCCGGCCCCACAAGCCTCGACCACGCCGGAGAAATCGCCGCCAAGGATCGGCTGCCGCGGCCGGCGAAAGCCGAAGATTGCGCGACTCACCAGCTCGAAGCCACGGCCGCTGCGGCGGTTGGCCTGGCGCGTCGCGCAGTCGGCGCGCGTCACCGCGACGGCGTAGATCCGGACCAGGACCTCGTCGTGCCTGGGGACCGGCTTTTCTACGTCTTCGATGTGCAGGACGTCGGGGCCTCCGTACCGGTCGTGGACGACTGCCCGCATCGACTCCGAACTCTAGTGCGCATCGCGCTTATGCGCCGACACGACACAGGCCCCGACTCTTTCCACTTAACGTCATCGTGTTCGTACCTTGTGGACACCGACCGCGGCCTGAACTGGGCGGTCGGTTACGCCCAGTTTCCCGAGGCCGAGGTGTTCAGTGGGTGGCTTATGTGAGCGCCAACGAAAAGGTGGAGGCGAAATGGGAAGGATCGTAATCAGCGAGAACGTTTCGCTCGACGGAGTCATCCAGGACCCGGCCGGCGTCGAGGGTTTCAGGCTCGGCGGCTGGGTTGGTCGTATCGGCGGCCAGGGCCGCGAAGAGGCGGCCACGGTGGCGCTCGACGAAGCGCTGGGCGCCGAGGCCTTTCTGTTGGGCCGGCGGAGCTACGAGTTCTTGGCCTCTCGGTGGCCATCCCGAAGTGGCCCATTGGCGGATCGGTTGAACAGCCTGCCCAAGTACGTCGTGTCCTCGACCCTCGAAGCTCCCGTCTGGAACAACACGACCGTACTAAAGGGCGACGTGATAGAAGAGGTCTCCAAGCTGAAGCAGGAGATAGACGGGGAAATCGTCGTCGCCGCCAGCTTCCAGCTCTGGCACACTCTGATGGAGCACGACCTGGTCGATGAGCTGCGCCTGATGATCTACCCGGTCGTGCTCGGGGCCGGCAAGCGTCTCTTCGGCGAAACCAGCGACAAGAAACCGGTGCGCCTCGTCAGCATCAGGACGGTCGACGACCTGGCCCTCGTCACATACGAGACGGTCCGAGATGCCTAGGGCGTGTTGATGTAATTGATTGGCTCCGCTCATGCGTCCGCAAGGAGGCCTAACGCATTTGACACGCCGACCACGTGGCGAGACCAACCGCACGCCCGTGTGGCAATAGTCAATCCGCGGACAACGCGAGCCGACCTGGCTCGAATCCTGGGCTCGATGGCTTGATGGCACAGAGTTTGTGACCAGTCCATCCTGGTTATGCTCGTCACTGGTCCGATTCTCGCCGAACTCACTGTGACCGACAGTTAGCCGCTGGCCTTTAGAGATGAGGAGTTTTCTGCGCCGCAGCTATCAGGTCGTCGCCTGGCTCGCCGTGGTTGCGATCATCACTCAATTCCTGCTCGCGGGACTCGGAGTGTTCGCGACGGCCCAGGTCGGTGGTTTCGGGCCGCATCGGTTATACGGTGCCACCGCAGTTCTGCTCAGCATCCTGCTATTGATCGCCTTCTCATTCGTCGCCCGGGTTCCTTGGCGCTACACGGGCCTGGCAGGACTGCTCCTTTTCCAGTTCTTTCTGCAGTATGTCTTCCTTCAGTTCTACTGGCACGCCGGCAGCACCATTCCGGGGACTTCGTGGTACATCTCACCGAACCTGCGGCCCGTCGCGGCACTCCATGTCTTGAACGGGTTGCTGGTCCTGTGGGTGGCGCTCCATATCGCCGGGCAGTCAACCGCTACGCAACCGACTCCTGGCCGTGTGACACAGGGATAAGCGCGCCGACCATTACGCTCCGCACGTGTCCGCTGTAGCCATCCGGCCCTGGATCCTATCCGTGGGTCTGGCCTTGGCTGCCGCAGCCTTGCCTTGCAGCGCGCATGGCGCCTCGTCGCCGACCGATGCCGCGGCCGCGCTGGCGGCCAAGTACCGTCCGGTGATGTTCCTGGCGCCGATCGAGCAGGCCTGCGACGTGGAAGAGGACTACGTTCCGGCGCCGGTCGACATCGTGCTCTCCAACCCTGCGGTCGAGCTGCGCCAGAAAGGCCACAGCAACCCTGTGCTTCGTGCACCCAAGGCCGCGGACCTGGTGGGGCTCGGCCCCGACTACTACCTGGACTACCCCGGCGATCCGACCGACGACGACTGCGCCTATGCGACCGACGGCGACCGGCTGATGCAGGGTCGCGAACCTGTCGTCTATGCGGATGTGAGCCGCGAGGAGGGCAGGCCCGGATTGGCCCTGCACTACTGGTTCTACTTCTACTTCGACATCTGGGTGAATGTGCACGAGGGTGACTGGGAGGGGATCCAGATCGACTTCGCGACAAGCTCGATCGACGAAGCGCTGCGCCAAGAGCCGGTCCAGGTGGCGTACGCCCAGCATGGGGGCGGCGAGCGTGCGGCCTGGACCAGCCGCAAGGTGCGCAAGGAGGGCAGCCGGCCCGTTGTCTACGTCGCGCCCGGATCCCATGCCAGCTATTTCACGCCCCGGGCCTACTTCGGGATCGGCGGCTGCGACGACACCAGCGACGCGGAGCGCCGAATAGACCCGAAGGTCGAGGTGCTGGCCGGCGAGGGCGATCCGGTGCCGGCGAACCAGGCCTGGGTCGACTTCGGTGGGCAGTGGGGCGACCCGCGCGGGGGCCCGATGGGGCCGCGGCAGGCAGCTCGATGGAAACACCCTTTCACATGGGAGCGCACTCTCTCCCGGGATGCGGTCCCGCTGCCCCAAACCCCGATCGTCGGTTCGGGCATCACGGCCGTCTTCTGCCCGCTGGGCAGGGAGCTGGGCAGCGCCTACATCGGTCTACTCCGCTATCCGCCGGTGCTGCCGTGGTTAGTACTGGCTCTGGTGCTCAGCCCATTCGGCCTGACCCTGCGCCGCCTCTGGACCGTTCTGACCGCCGAGCCCTTGCGAGCAC
>WNGQ01008332.1_pt1 | contig 15356 bp, 14 predicted proteins | sample 5407661 | NCBI WGS metagenome assembly WNGQ01 (sample SAMN13153382, study PRJNA577476) | soil metagenome | isolation source: 60 cm soil or saprolite under Garry oak tree replicate 2 | place: USA:California | collected 2016-06-15 | reverse complement strand
CATAGTCAGAGAAGACATCGCCATATTCATGCGAAATAAAATAACTCTGGCTGATGCGAAACTCTGGACGCATTAACTTGAATATCTTCTCAACAGGATCATGCGCCTCTCTTAATACACGCTCATTCTCTTCGGATACCCCCGAAAAAGCAACCGATGATAGAGTTTCGCCGCTCTCTTCAATTAAATTGATGACCGATATACGAAAGCCTGTGCAGGCACTGATAGAGGCAACAATTTGCTGAAGAACCTCGTTTAAGCCCAATTCTGCACGTAAAATATTACCAAGGCGAATCAATTCTTTGATCTGCCGCGTGCGTTGTTGTGCATCAGGATCAATAGCTGCACCTACGATATGTGATCGTAGCGCCTGGCTACCTCCAATAGCGGGGGCCGTCTCATGTTCATGCTGAGTCTGTTCAGCGGGAGAGCGAAAACGCACCCGCAAAGGGAGGTACCAGTTCTGTGGCCTCTGTTCCGACATGGGTTGCCGCTTTCTCTTTCTCTATATACAAGCACTTAGGTGGCCATATTGAGGATAGCATATCTGATCTTCACACACAAGCATCATAGGAAACCAGTGCACTTGACTTCATTGGTAGAAAACACCAAAATAAGCAAAGATACTATAAGATAAATGGTAGCTCTTCAGGACTTCTCTTCTTGCTTGCGAATTGCCTTCGGCAGTTCGCAAGCAAGAAGAGACCTGAATAGTCACATTAAATGAAGAAAAGGATTTTCTATGGCTCTTACTATAGGTATTATTGGTCTGCCGCAGAGCGGCAAGACCTCCTTGTTTAATGCGTTAACGAAGGCTGGCGCACCCATCAGCGGCTATGCAACAAGCACCGTGCAGGCTAACCTTGCAGTTGTGCAGGTGCCAGATGCCCGGCTCCAGCCGCTCGCAGATATATTCAAGCCCAAAAAAGTCACACCCGCCACAGTGGAGTTTGTAGACGTGGCGGGTATCGGCCAGGGGTCACAAACACATAAAGAGAAACGTGAGGGGCTCAGCGCAGAATTCCTCGGACATATCCGCAACGCTGACGCCCTGGCAATCGTATTGCGCACCTTTGCTAATGACAACGTCCCGCATATCTACGAGAGCATAGACCCGAATCGCGACCTGGATAGCTTGAATGCTGAACTTGCCCTGACCGACCTTGCCACGATTGAGAGGCGCATCGAACGCACGACGAAGGCTGCCAAATCGGGCGAGAAGAAATACCTGCAAGAATTAGAGATACTGCGACTCCTGCAGGACGCGTTGAATGAACTGAAACCGGTGAGCCAGCTTGACCTGCTCGCACAGGATCATGCCGTCCTGGATGAACTCTTCCTGCTGACCATGAAGCCGCGCATGTACGTGCTAAATGTCAGCGAAGATGTACTGGGAGCCGCCAATGACTTGCTGAACCGCATCGCGGCCGGTGAGGATGTGGATGTGAATACCCTGGAGGGCGAATTGATAGGCATTGCTGCGATCGCCAAACGTGGCAAAGCTGAAGGGGCCGAGGTTGTTGCTGTCTCCGCGCGCCTGGAGGCTGAGCTTACCGAGCTACCAGAAGAAGATGCCCAGGAGTACCTGGAGTCGCTTGGCCTCCCGCAGTTAGGCACCGACCGCGTCATTCAAGTTGGTTACCGTCTATTAAATTTAATTACGTTTCTCACAGCGGGCGAGGACGAGGTACGCGCCTGGACGGTTACCAGGGGGGCAAAGGCACCAGAAGCCGCCGGCAAGATTCACTCAGATATCGAACGGGGTTTTATTCGCGCCGAGGTCACGCGCTTTGAAGATTTCATGGCCTGTGGTTCATTCGCTGCCGCTACGAAAAAGGGATTGCTGCGCCTCGAAGGGAAAGATTACATCATTCAAGACGGTGATATCGCCCATTTTCGTTTTAACGTGAGTAAATAAAGATGGTTGCCTGGTTACCTGTCTGGGAGACAGGTAACCAGGCAATTTGGCGTCAAACACGTCCTTTTCCTAATGATACCAGGCCCACACCGGTTAGAGTCACCGCTATAGCCACTAGCTCTATAAGAGTGAGGCGCTCCCCTGCCAGCAATACGCCAAGTCCAACTGCCACCATAGGATTGACGTAGGCATAGCTGGTAGCCAGCGCCGGGCGTACATGGCGCAGCAGATAGCCGTAAGCGCTGAAGGCTACCAGGGAGCCAAAGGTTATCAGGAAGGCTATGGCCCACAGCGATTGTCCTACCGCCAGGTTGGGTGTCCTCTCTCTCAATCCCAAACTCAAGACCAGGAGCACACAACCGCCAACCAGCATTTGGGCTGCGCTGGACATTAGTCCCGGGGGCAGCGAAATATGGCGACTCCACGCTGAACCCAGGGCCCAGCTTATAGCTGCGAGCAACAGCGCTATAGCCCCAATGGGATTAGTCCACATCCCATTGCCCAGGTTTAAGAGAATCACGCCTACAAATCCCACGCCCAGGCCCAACCACTCTATCCGAGTGGGCCACCGTCCCCAGAATCCGGCAAAGAGGGCTGTCCACAAGGGTATGGCAGCTAAACCTACTGCAGCCAGCCCCGAGGCTACCCACTGCTCAGAGAAGGCTACCCCCCCGTTACCACCGGCCAGCAACAGCGTTCCTATGATCGCTGAGCCAATCCATTGCGCTCGAGTGGGAGCCACTGCCCCTCGCAGGCGCAAAACTGCGTAAAGCAGGCTTCCGGCTATCAAAAAGCGCACACTCGCCATCAGAAATGGCGGGAAACCCTCCAACCCTATACGCATTGCCAGGTACGTCCCTCCCCAGATCAAGTAGAGGGAGAACAAGGACAGCACCACGAGGAAAGGATTGCCAGAAGTTGTTATATCTTTAACTTTTGTCAGATCGTTACTTAGAGGTTGTTCCTGTACAGTAGTAGCAGGTTCAACCTGGTAGCTATTTTTCATGCAGTTTCTACAAGTCTAGCCAGTCTATTGAAAAGCTTTCCATTCCTGCCTTCGCAGCCATTCGAGGCTGTTTATGCCATCGGTACTGTCAAAGCCCCAACGCAGAGTAGCTATATCCAGTACAACAACGATAATGAGCAAGCCAATGATAAATTCCATTATGCCCCCTGTCTGTTTCAATAAACGTGAATACGGATTACTATGTAATTTATAGTAACATGCCTATCTGATAGTTACTACAGCCAAGATAGCTAAAAGGCGTTTAAATTGGCCCATGTAGCCACCCCTCGTTGTAGTTTCTCTAACCGGCATGTATGTTTGCAGGCTCATTCATGGCCAGCGGCGCTTTTTTATGCTCCTGCGCCAGTAAGCGCCGCTTGCGTTCTGCTCCCCAACGATAGCCGCCAGAAATCCCATCTTCTCGTACCACCCGGTGACAAGGAATAACCAGCGCTACTGGATTGCTAGCACAGGCCTGGGCAACCGCACGAGCAGCCCTGGGATTGCCCACAGCCAGAGCAATTTCGCTGTAGGAGCGTGTGCCACCATAGGGAATGCTTCGCAGTTCTTCCCAGACACGCCACTGGAAAGCCGTGGCCTGAACATCCAGGGGCAAATTGAGATGAGGCTGTTGACCATTCAGGTATTCCAGGATAGCATTGATCCATAGATTGAGATCACCACCGTCACGCCGGATCTCTGCGGCTGGATACTCGCTTGCCAGGGCGGTTTCCAGGGTAGCATCAGTATCACCTAAACTGACAGCACAAATACCCTGTTCAGTGGCGGCAACGAGCAAACGGCCCAATAGACAATCTACGATGGTATAGTTGATGTTCATGCCTTTGCCTCCTCGTCGATAAACAGTCGGTGTCATACCAAGCTGCGAAGGTACACGTTCATACAGGCGGCTACTGGAGCCATATCCAACGTCATAAAGCGCCCTGGTCACGGGTTCGCCCTCCCTGAGTTCCGCCTTGAGCTGCCCTAATCGACAGGCTTCAGCATATTGGCGAGGCGTAATGCCCATGACACGCTTGAAAACTCGCTGCAGGTGATACGGACTCAGATGTACCTGCGCGCTCAGGGTAGCCAGGGTTAGTTGTTCGTCAAGGTGAGCCTCGATGTAACGACAAGCTCGCTGTATCAACTCTACTTGAGTCTCGAGTAGAGAGGCTTCACCGGGATGGCAGCGCCGGCAAGCACGAAAGCCGGCCTCTTCAGCGGCTTCGGGCAAAGAGAAGAAGACTACGCGCTCGCGTTTAGGTCGCCGCGAAGGACAGGAGGGGTTGCAGTAGATACCGGTGGAGCGCACGGCAAAGACAAAAGTTCCATCGTATGTGTGATCTCTTGCCAGCACTGCCTGCCAATAATTTTCTTCATGCATAGTTTTTTCTCCATTTCCTTCCGTCAAAAGCCAGATCTTATGTTGATATGATAGGATATTAAGATAATGAAATCTATCTGATTCTTGCGCTTAAACTTGTGCGCAAAGAAATTGGTTTTCCAGGAGAAGCTATGTCTGAAATTGATCGCTTAAAATCTGAAATTGATGAACTCGTTCCTGATATGGTTGCGCTACGTCGCGACCTGCATGAACATCCCGAACTTGCATTTGAAGAGGTGCGTACCTCTGGTATTGTAGCACAACGACTGCGCACTCTTGGATTAGAGGTACAGACGAATGTTGCCAAAACAGGCGTGGTTGCCTTGCTACGCGGCGCGAGCAAACCCGGCGCCCAAACCATTAAAACCATCGCCATCCGTGCTGACATGGATGCCTTGCCCATCCACGAGTTGAATGAAATAGACTATCGTTCCACCATCGATGGAAAAATGCATGCCTGTGGGCACGACGGCCATACCTCCATTGCCCTCGCCGTGGCCGATATTCTGAGTAAACGCCGGGCCGAACTCCCCGGCGATGTAAAGTTTATCTTTCAGCCTGCCGAAGAGACCATCGGCGGAGCCGAGCCAATGGTGAAAGAGGGAGCAATGGAGGGCGTCGACGGTGTGATTGGTCTGCACCTGATTAGCGACTACCCTATAGGGCGGGTTGGTGTACGCGTCGGCGCCGTCTTTGCCAGTGCCGACAGGTTTGTGCTGACCGTGAGGGGCAAGGGCGGGCACGCTGCTATGCCGGAAATGTCGGTTGATCCTATCGTTATATCCGCCTACATCATCACGGCCCTGCAAACACTGATCAGTCGTGAGACCTCACCTTTCAGTCCCGCGGTCATCACCATTGGCGTTGTCAAAGCCGGTACCGCTTTCAACATCATTCCCGAAACTGCCGAATTGCAGGGAACCATGCGTGCCTTCAGTAAAGAGCACCGTGAGAAATTGATACGTCGTATCAGCGAGGTAGCCAGTGGCGTCGCCAGTGTCATGGGCGCCACGTGCGCTGTAAAGGTCTTCGATGGCTGCCCGCCCTGCACCAACGATTCCGCTATGACGGAGGTGGTGCAAAATGCCGCCGTGGAGTCGGTGGGAGCGGATAAAGTAGACAATGGCGAAGTGGTGATGACCACCGGCAGTGACGATATGGCTTACTTCCTCAACGCTGTCCCTGGCTGCTACTTCATCGTGGGTGCGAAAAACGCGGAGAAGGGCGCAAACTATCCGCACCATCATCCCCGCTTCAATGTGGATGAAGATGCAATGCCTATCGGTGTTGAGGTATTGACGCGAGCGGCCCTGGAATTTCTAAAGTAAGCTAAGAAGTTGATCCCTTAATAGCGCCCAGCCCATGAATCAGCGTGCTTTACGCACATGAGGATTGAGAGACGCCGCCACAGCCAGGAGAACAAGACACAACGAAAATGCCAGTATTGTGAAAATCGGGCCAATATCTTGAAGCAGCACACCTGTAAGCACTTGCCCCAACGGTCTGAGGCTGTACGAGATCAGGCGAAAACTGCTGTTTACACGTCCTTGCAACTCGTCTGGAATAAGCGCGAGCCTGTAACTAAATTGCACGACGTCATAGGTTGCATCAACCAGTAAACCCGCCGCCAACAAGCCGCCGAGTATGAGCGGAGTTGGAGCAACTGCCAGAAGCACGTATGGCAGTGGATAGAGCCATAATATAGCAATAATCGCCTGCCCATAACTGAAGCGCTGCTGGACAGGTCTGGCAAGCAGGGCCCCAGCGAACCCGGCCTGAGCGGGAGAGTGCGTCAGCATCAAAATAAGCAGCGGAAAAGCAATTTGCGAGACTCCAGAGCCAACTGAAGAGATAGTCTGACCGCTCCAGAGCAACAAATAGTTGCGGTTGTGCCAAAGGGAATTTGATTGGCTAAGTTTTGCTTTTTTCACTCTCCAAGGTTTCCTGCGTTGACAGTACCACGAATTGTTCCCTTATACCAATTTACCCATTTATCTAGGCACTCATGGAAATGAGTCTTGGTTTCACAGATATTCAGCCAATCCTTGCCTCTACCATCTCAGGCGTCGGAATCCCCTCCACACCCACTCGTTCAACCGAGAACGAGGCCACGCAGTTCGCGAAATTCACTGCCTCGCGCGGGTCTCCATGCCTGTAAAGTTGACAGAGGAAGGCTGCGGCGAAGACATCACCAGCCCCTGTGGGATCTACCTCGGTGGAAGGATAGGCGGGGAAACGCTCGGCAGCACCATGTTGGAAGAGGGTTGCCCCATGGCGCCCATCAGTGGCTACGAGGAGGGGTATCTTTAAACTCCAATGGGACAGGATGGCGTCGGCCTCAGCACGATTACCAGCGGCAAAAGGAAGAAGATCATCATGACTGAGGATGAGAACATCGAGCAAGGGGAGCGCCTGTTCTGCAGCGGCCCAGGGTGTTGGCCAGACACGGCCGTCAAGGTCCCAGCGACGGAGCCAACCCTGCGGAGTAGCGGCAATAATTGCACCTGGACGGCGCGGAAATAGCGTCACAAACTCGAGGGGAAGTTCCTGGGCGACAGGACCCAGTAGCACAACAGGTGCGCTACGCCAGCTACCAGGTACATCTTCGATGTTCAGCGACTCCGCTCTATCCCGCAGGTATTGGATGCGAAAACCATCGTGATATTGATTAGCAAATGTAGTTGTAGCCGGGGAGGGATGGACACTCAGGCCTATACCGGGCGAATGTGCGGGTAGTTCGGCGAGAACTTGACTATCCACACAGGTAACTATAGCTGCCGTTAATCCTAAACGAGAGGCGGTGACAGCAGCAAAAGTTACCGTGCCTCCCAATGAAAATGAGCCATCAAGCTGGACATCACGCGTTACATGCCCGGTGGTTAAAAATTCGGGGACACCGCCATTTTGAATAGGTTGAATAATTGAAGACATCAACGGTTTTTTAACGTATTGGATACCTTTTAGCGGCCCGCACGCTTGAGAGAAATGACAACCCGCCGTGCATCGCCTTCGCCAATACTCTCGGTGCTGATGTCCTTGCTTTCAGAAAGGGCGATGTGTACGATGCGCCGCTCATGGGGAGGCATGGCCTCTAGCGCGATAGAACGTCGATAATTGCGTACCTGCTGTGCCACCCGTAAGGCAAGCGAACGCAAATTCTCTTCTCGACGCTGCCGGTAATTTTCAGCGTCTATGATGATGCGCATGCGGTGCTTGGTGCGATGACCTACGATCAAGCTAACGAGAAGTTGAAGTGCAGCCAGCGTTTCTCCTCGTCTCCCGATCAGTAACCCCAGGTTCTCATGGATACCATGAATGTTAAGCGTGAGAGGATTAGTGGAACGCACTTGAACAGTTGCAGGAATATTCATGTAGCGCAAAATGTGCTGTAAGACATCGACGGTAATCTCGACATCTTCGCGGGTCGGAGTCTCTAGCTCCTGCATTTCCCCCTCAGTGACACTCACATCACCTAAACCAAGTTCAGAGGCTACTAGTTCGGGAGAAATAGTCGGAGAGGAGAGAAATGGCGCAGGCTCCTCTTCCTCATCAAACTCCTCCTCCTTTTCATCCTCGTCCATAAATTCCTCGTCCTCATCTTCAAATTCCCCCTCTTCATCTTCGACATAGAGTTCCTCTTCAGGAAAGGTTTCATCTGGACCCAGTATGGCATCAGCCATCTCAGGAGTGATTACCGCGCCAACGTTAGCGGGGTGCACCGTAGCACGTACACGCGCATCTTTGCTTCCTATGCCGAAGGCTCCTCGAGACGGCTCCTGTAATACCGTAACATCTACTTCATCTCGGCGTTTTCCCAAACGTGACAGAGCTTGCAGGATAGCCTCATCAACACTTTTGCCACTAGCCTCTATGCTTTCCACTGTTTCCTTGCCTCCCTTTATCTTAATCATTGACCTGGAACATCTTGCTACCAGGCTGCAAAATTAGCTTCGCGATGCATTCCTTTTTGGAATATTATTGCTACTGCGACGGCGTGCTGAGGCACTACGGCGTCGCGCAGACGATGAACTATTTCCATTCGAGTTCGGCTGTAATTTGCGTCCAACAGGGCCACTCTCAACAACATTATCTGGTTCCTCAGCCTTGCCTAAGAGCTTTGTTTCTTTTGACCGGTCGCCTGTATAGCTCTTGCTGTTATTGTTACTCTTGCCATTATTGTTACCTTTGGAGCCGAGAAAATCTGGCGTGACCAGCAATGAACCCCAACCGGTAACAAAGAACTGCTGGATCATCCCAAAGAGTGATGATATCGTCCAATAGAGAGCCAGGCCAGCCGCGTAACTCCACCCAAAGAAAAGCACCATGATTGGCGAAATTAACTGCATGATCTTCATCTGTTGCGACATGGAATCATTTGCGGCCGCTGCGTTCTTGGGCTGCGACATACGCAACTGCAGGAAGGTCGCCAGGGCTGCCAGGATAGGCAGGATATGGGTCGGATCGGGAGCCCCAAGCGAGAAGTGCAAGCTTGGACTGATAAAGGTAAACCAGTTCAAGTCGATATTAGGGAAATGATGAAACGGTGGTATAAATGGGTACAGGATTTTGTTAATATCTTGAACCGTTTTAGCATTTCTCAGCACAGTACTGAGAGCATAGAACAAACCGAAGAGGACGGGCATCTGAACCACTAGCGGGAGGCAGCCACCTAATGGGTTTATGCCATACTCTTTGTAAAGTGCCTGCATGGCTTCAGCCTGTGCTCGCTGATCCTTATATTTCTTCCGTACTTCCGCCATTTGCGGCTGCAAAGCCTGTGTCGCCTTCATCGATTTAAGCTGCTTCAAGGTGAGGGGGAACAGAACCAGCCTGATGATAAGCGTCAAGACGATAATTGACAGACCAAAATCCCCAAAGAGGCGGTACAGCAGCATCAGTACATTAAAAATGGGATAAGTAAAGATGATATTAAAAAGATAGCCTAATTGATTGATTATCTGACCCACAGGTCTCTCCTGCCTTCCTCAGATCTAGTCAACCAGATGTTCTGGGACCGGATCGTAGAGATTGCCATGATAGAAGGGATGGCACCGCCCAATACGTTTAACTGCCATCCATCCTCCACGAAAAAAGCCAAAACGCGAAATCGCCTCATATCCATACTGTGAACATGAGGGGGTAAATCGACACGATGAGGGCAGGATTACCGACAACGTGTTCTGGTATAGACGGATTAAAAAAAGTGCAATATATTTCACTCGATATCATCCTCGGCTTCGAGTAGCCGCGCCTGATGCAGTAAATTGACTAGGTCCTCTTCAAGCATATGCAGGTCGGCCGTCGTCACCTGGTGACCACGAAACCGATACGCAGTCTCCCTACTTCGTTTGGTATCCACGCAAGGATAAGCAGCCGAGACGTTATACTACGTCCCTGCTGCCTGACCCGCTGAAAATCACTTCCTTTGCGCAGACGTAACGCACGGTTAAGTGCCACGATTATATTAGACAGTTAGCTTCCAGCGCCCTTTGGCGCGGCGAGCTTTAAGAACACGTCGGCCAGCACGGGTCGACATGCGCTTCATAAATCCATGTTCGCGCAAGCGCGGAATACGCTTGGGTTGCCAGGTACGTTTCATTTCCTTCTCTTACCTCCTCTTAGGAATGTCCTGTAGATTATATCGGTTACAGGTACAAACTGTCAAATCTTTCTGAGAAGGTATGCATTGGTACCAATCTCATCAGGATGTTTTGAAGCGTAACAGCACACGTCCAAGTTTGATTTCATCGTTGTCGTGCAGGGGTGTCGGCATCTTTCCTGCCAGCCTCTGACGATTAACGAACGTGAAATTCGTGCTGTTCTCATCTTCTATCATATACTGACCATTCTCGATAAAGATTCGAGCGTGTAAACGTGATACGCCGCCCTCTTCTCCACCATGCGGGGTCAGGTCCACATCGGGGAAGATATTGCTGACGGCATCCTCTCGACCAACCACGACGTTATCCTTACCACTCAGGTCAAACTCCTGGTTGTCGGCTTCCACGATCAAGCGTGCTGACATCGCAGCGGGAGCCGCAGGTATTGCCGATGGGGCAGCGGGAGCCATAGCAGGCTCTTGCGCTGGAGGAGCCGCAACTGGAGCAGAAGCTGGAGGCATCACGCTCGCAGGATTTGTGCCTACTGCCGCAGGTGCAGGCGTACCTAACAGACTCACTCCACAGTTTGCACAATAAGCTTCACCGGCAGGATTTTGTGCGCCACATGACGGGCAGGTTTGTGTTCCTCCCGTAGCAACAGGCCCCGGCGCCGGCTGGTCGGCATCCGCTGCTGGACTCGGCGTAGCCCCTGTCAAGGGCTCGCCACACTCATCACAAAAAGCGGACCCATCAGGATTTTCATGATGTAAGGAACAATATACAGGCATAATACTCTACCCTCCTTAACATATATACGATTGTGTTTCCTATTGGTTGAATAGTTACCTTTACGGTACGATGTCGTCCAGGCGCTGTGTCAGTTTGCGCGTCTTGTTACCGATTGATTTTACCTGGTCTTGTGAAATTTGCTGGCCCTGGTTGATCTGCTCAAGGGCCGCCTGGGTCTCCGGGTCGAGTACACGGGTGACGTTTGGAGCCAGCCGCGTCGTTGCTTTACCGGTGCGCTTGTATTCATCCAGTACCCTGGTCACCAAACGATGCGCATTAGCCTTTTCGGCAAAGTTCATCACCAGCGGATTTACCTGCGCTGCTTCATTCGCGTCTGTGGTGAAGGAAACTTTGATATCATCGCGTAGACTCTCACCTACCAGATTGGCAATAGGCACATCATACGTGAGTTCGGCCTGAGCAATGCGAAAGAGACCCGCCGGGCGTGGATCGATCATCAATTCTACCAGTACCGACTGTGCGTTGTCTTTCTCCAGGTCTCCAAGGTGGATCACTACCTGGCGATCAGAGAGCACTGATGGACCCAGGTCCTGAATAATGGGCAGTACCTTCACCGCTTTTTTCGGTGTTACTCCCTGCGGTAGACGTAGTATCAGCGAGGCGTTACGCACCGCCACTGCTACCGCACTCTGTACCTGCTGCTCAAAGATGGCCATGGCATCCGCTGGATTCCTGATAAACTCAGCGGGCATACCACCACTCATTTCTCCAATAGTATCCAGTAAGCTCTCATCCCAGTCTTGACCTATACCTAGCGGATAAATGGAAATGCCCGCCGCCCTGGCATCCCTGGCGAGCTGGCGGCAGCGATCAGCGTCACCGTAGGTGACACCGTCCGTCAGCAAGATCATGCGATTGACAGCATTAGGAATATTCCAGCGTCGCAACTCATTGAGTCCCTGAATCATACCCAGCGACATGGTCGTCCCACCGGCATCGCGAATACGATCAATGGCCGCTTTCATACCAACCGGGTCTCGGGCTGGCATGGACGGAATAATCACCTGGCACGTATCATCAAAGATGACCACCGAGATATAATCGGTTGGCTCCAGGCGGTCGATTACCATCTTAACCGCTTCCTTGACGTTCTTAAGTTTCGCACCTTTCATGGAGCCAGAATGGTCGAGCACAAGGGCAAAATTGAGTGGCATACGCACCTGTGCCATCAGTTCAGTTGGTTTAGCTTCTAATAAAACATATGCCACCTGGCTTCCACCTGTGACCGGCATAAAATCCTTGCCGAGCTGGTGTGCCAGCGTTACCTCACCGGGCATAATATATAGCTCCTTTCGTATTAGGCTGATCTAGTATATCATATTAATGAACAAAAACCACGACCGCGCTCACATTGTCCTCTCCACCATTGGTATTGGCAGCCTCGATCAGCTGTGTACAGGCCACCTGCGGATCGGGTGCATTGTTTAATATGCTTTCAATCTGTGGATTGCGCACCATCTCCCATAGGCCATCGGAACAACTCAACAGGATATCTCCAGGATGCAATTGCTGTTTGAAGATATCGACCTGTACATTGAGTTTGTCACCCAGGCTGCGAAAGATCTGGCTGCGTTGTGGATGGGTGTAGACTTCATCTGGTGAAATCAGCCCTCCTGCAACCAGCTGTCCCACTAATGAATGATCGTTGGTCAGTTGATAGATTTGTCCACCACGCATCATATAGGTGCGGCTATCCCCCACATTCAGTATATAGGCGTAATCTCCTACCACCATAAATCCTGTAATTGTCGATCCCATATCGGTCTTGTCGCGCTGGTTCACCTGGCAGACGGCGGCATTCGCATCCTCGACTGCACCCTGCAAGAGTGATACTAATGCATCCTCATCGAGCTTATGGTTGGGTTCTTTGGTTCCTACGCCCCCTGCAGCTTTTTCAGTTGCCAGCGGCGCAGCAAACAGCTCGCGGACCATGCGCTCCGCAATGATATTGATCACCATGAGGCTGGCTAACTGCCCGTTTTCATGGCCTCCTAGACCATCAGCAACAATAAACGCACCTGAAGGCGTTGCCTGCGATTCATGAACCCGCTGAAGCATCAGGACAAGTGTGCTATCTTCATTTGGTTCGCTGCGGCGTACGTCGCCAGCATCAGAGTCACAGGCAGCTATGAGATGAACACCATTGGGGAAAGCATTCTCAGCACCCTGGACCTGCTCGATCACGTAAGTATGCCCCTGGTCAACAAAGGTGTTAACTATAGCTCCGTGGAGAACATTGGCATCTGCATTCTGGTCCCCGGTCGCTGGATACTCATGCATGTTGTAAGAAGCGTTGAGCAGTTCCGCACCACAATCAATGCAGAACTCATCGCCTTCCCTGTTCTGCTCAGACTTACAGTTCCAGCACTGTTGATAGCCTTGATGGTCGATCACCTCATAGACGTGCTCCTGAGCGTCTTCACTTACTACCTGGGTGATCTCGTAGCGTCCAACGAGAGTTGTTCCGGTTGCCAACACAGGAAAATCGCCTGCTGGTGCAGCCTCTCCGGTCTGCTCAGGTTGTCCGCTTTGTTCAGGCTGCCCCAGTTGCTCCCGTTGCTCCCGTTTGGTTGTTCAGCCTGGTCGGATGGTATTTGTGTCACTCCTTCATTCTCTTCCTTTGCTGTAGTGGCAGGGCTTTGCCTTGGCGCCTCCGCTACTACTGATTGATCTTCCTCTACTGTTGCTTGCCCTTTCTCTCCCCCGGATGTCCCTTCCGCATCGGCCGTTGCTGGCGCCTCTGTAGCTGGAGCTACCACCTCAACCATAGGCGGAGGCGGCGGAATAGGTATTGCCTCATTGTCACCGGATGGATTTATCACCGGAGTAGGTGATGGCATAGGCGACTGGGATAATTGGGGTTGCTGGGCAGGCATATCTGCTGCACCACTCGCCTGGTCTGCCGCCGTTATTGTTTGAGCCCCATGATTTGCTGGAGTGTTAGATTGCTCTTGTTCCAGGTCTTTCTGCCAGCGGCTGACATGAAAAGCCACCATCTCCTGTGGAGAAATAATCTGCGTCGGAGCAGTACTGATATCCTCTGCAGTGTTCATGTCCTCTTGCACAGGTGTGGGAGCTTGACTGACAACAACCGCTTCGGGCACCTTCGCTGCTTCTGTGCGCAAGGGCTGCCCGCACTTTTTACAGAATTTAGCATCGTCACGATTTGACGTATTACATGACGGACAGATCATACTGCCCCTCCTTTAATTACTAGAGTTGTTTTTTTACTCGCAATGCTTCAGCATTACTTTGGTCAAGTTGCAGAGCCTGATCCACCTTTTGTCTTGCCTCAGATCTCTTGTTCATCTTCAGGTAACACGATGCCATAGCACTATAGGTGTTCACTGCATCATTGTTGAGCTGTAAGGCCCGGCCGAATGCGTTGAGAGCTGGTTGCCACTCCCTGGTCTCCATATAGGCCCGGCCAAGCTCGTACCAGCCATCAGGCAGGGCCGGTTCACGTTGGGTGGCCTGTAGCAGAGTGCTGATGGCTGACCTTGCCCGCCCCGTTCTGATATACAGGTGTCCAAGTGAGGCTAAGATAAGCGCATGTTCGGGATTAATCTTCAGACCTTGCTGGAAATACTTCTCGGCATCACGATTATATCCTTGCTCCATGGCCACCATGCCCAACTGATAATAGATGGCCGGGTCCTGGGGCGCTAATTGCTGCGCTTTCTTGAACGTAGCACTGGCCTGAGCATATAATGCCAGGTCACGATAGGACATGCCCAGCTGGAAAAAGGCATCGAGGGCATCGGCTTTGAGACGGATAGCCTGCTCAAACTGTTCGGCGGCCAGTTTCAAATTCTCGTTAAAGAGCTTTTTATTTTTCTCCTTGACCGATTGTCCATATTGACGATACGCCCGGCCAAGGTTGTACAACACATCATACGATGGCTTGCCAAACGACAGAGCCAGCCTGAATTGATTGATGGCCTCGACATAATTTTTGTTGTTGAGGTGTTGTAAACCTGAGCGCGACACTGTTACAGGGTCACCGGCTGGTGGGGCGCTCACGGCAACTGGCCTGGCCCGAATAGGCTGTGACGCAATGGGGCGGGCCTGAATAGGCGCACGCGCCGCGTATTGCACACGGGCCTGCGGTGGTACCGCTGTTGCTCCTTGCGTGAGAGGTTGCCCATCGCGTTTACAGAACTTGGCGCCAGGACGATTTTGAAAGCCACACCTGGGACAAATCAACCCATTGGTCGGCACAAGAATGGTCGCATTTGCTGACGTCACTGCCGGAATCTGCACAGTAGATGGCGGAGCATAATTTGGTAAGCAGTGCTGCAACGCCGTACGCATCGCTTCGGCATTCTGAAAGCGCTGATCCGGATTCTGCTGCATCGCTTTTATAATCACCTGCTCTACCGGGCAGACAACCGTATTACCTACACGCACAGTGCGCAAGCGTGGATTCTTCGCCCGGATACTCCCTGTAGCAGGCGTCTGAATGGGATCTGGCTCATAATTGGTGAGCAGATGAAACATGGTAGCCCCCAGCGAGTAAATGTCCGAGCGAGCATCCGTCTGTACCAACTTTCCTGGATTCTGGGGACTGCGCCGCTGACCAGGGGATGTAAGTGACCCAAGATGTTCAGGAGATGCATACGAAATAGTACCGAG
>WNGQ01006184.1_pt1 | contig 15358 bp, 10 predicted proteins | sample 5407661 | NCBI WGS metagenome assembly WNGQ01 (sample SAMN13153382, study PRJNA577476) | soil metagenome | isolation source: 60 cm soil or saprolite under Garry oak tree replicate 2 | place: USA:California | collected 2016-06-15 | reverse complement strand
CACGCCGCGCAATCTGGTTCATCACCTGCCGCACTTGGGAGTCATAAAACTCGTCCTGGGTAAAGTAAGCGCCAGCATTCGCCGCGCCGCCGCCGAGCGCGTTCGTGTAGAGACGGAAGTGCGGAACAGCACTCGCCGCTGCCAACACTGAGAGAAGCACCACACCGGAACAGAGTGCCGCCTTCGCGTAAACACGCAAACCGTCGTTACGCAAAAGTGCCGCGCTGCGCCTGGCAATCCACCGAGCAACGTAATAAGCGCCAATGGCCGCGGTGGTGTAGACGGCCGGCAGCACAAACGTCGTGTACCGCGTGAATTTGCTGCCCGAGATCGTGAATTGGAGCCAGAAGAACATCCAGAAGAGCAGGAGGTATCGTCCGTCACCCAGTTTGCGTCGAAAGAGCAGAGGCAGCCCGATGATGAATCCGACGAGAGTGAGCAGCGGCAGCTTCACGGCAAAGAACACGAAATAGAAATACCACGGTATGCCGTGCAGCCATGAATTAACTCCATGCGGATAAAGTCGGCCCATGAATTCATAGCTGTCGCGGCCTACCATCTTGTGTCTGAAAAAGTCGAGAATCTCATGCCAGGTGGCGGGCAGGAGAATCGGGGGGTTGAGCAATACGAACACCAAACCCATCACCATCAAGAAGATCAGGAAGCGCGGACGGCCCAAACGCCAACGCGTCTCAGGGATGGCTTGAAACACCCAGTAATAACCAACGCTGATTGCGAGATATTGCGGGATGTACTTTGACGCGACCATGGCGCCAAAGGCCGCGGCGGTGGCCCAGTAGTAAGGCCTCGGATCGCGGTTGGACTCGCTTTCAGCCACACGTTGTCCGCGCAGCCAGAAGACGTTCGCCAGCAGAAAGAAAAAAAGCAGGAACGTGTCTTCCTTGGCGATGCGATTGAATCCGATGGCGATTGGATCGAACGCCCAGAGCGCCGCCGCCAGCAGCGCGATCTCGACGCCGAAAAGCTCTGAGACGACGAGGTAAATCAAGATCGTTATGAAAGAACCAACGATCACGTTTGGCAGGCGAACTGCTGCCTCGACGGGGATGAACAATTCTGAAGAATGGCCGGCAACCAGAGGGCTGTTGTTCCATCTTTCGGCCGCCACCACACTGGCTGTGATCACGGCCTTCATCAGGAACGGATGCTCGCCGTTGGCGGCAGTGAGCCCATGGGCGCGGTAATCGTTAGCGGCATCCAGCTTGTTCAGTTCATCGTCGGCAAAACCTTCAGCGCTCAAGTTCCTGGCGCGAAAAGCAAAGCCCCCAAGCAGCATGACCGCTAGCGTCGCGATTACCAACGTGCGGCTGATTGAGCGCACTCCGCTTTCGGCGAATAGCTCTGGTCTCAGACCAGCGGTGACGATTGCTTGTGCAGGTGCGGACAATTTCCATGACTCCTTGTTGGGGAAGATTGCTTCTTCTATGGGCCCATCGAACTCAAAAACAGCTCGAGCGACCAATGCTATGGTTCATACCTTATCAAAAGCTCGGAGGTTACAGTGAAGGAAACCGTTCTGTCAAAGCAACTCCTCTGAGGTACTGGTTCCCTTTGAAATTTCTCATTCACACCTTCTATGAAGCCGGGTCGCGCCAGGGTTGGGTTCGGTTGATTGGTTCACCCTTCTATCCGAGTTTCCACAAGTTCGTTGCGAAACGTTTGCTGTGGTCTCAATCAACGGTGCGACGAAGCTCATTCTAGCTTTCGAGGTTTTCCCTCAGGTGTAATGCGAGCTTATCGTCATCTCAATCTTACGAGCCGTAACCTTTCCCCACTCGAGACTGACGGCAGAAGGTATGCAACGAACGCGATCGTTCCCCTGCCGCTTGGCGTAATGGCGACCCTGGATGCGGATCAAGGTACGGTGGATGGCACGGGATCCAGTTTGAAGTAAGCGGCGGCTTGCAATTCCGGCTGAAATAAGCCAATATTTGCGACGATTTGACCACAGGATCTACTCACGCTCGGCCCTCGAGGCCGCGATAGTAGATATTCTACACCGAAAGTACTGAGCAGGAGCCTTCAAGTTTCCGTGGGTTAACCAGTAGTTGTGACATGATTTTTCAGGATTGATACCTATCGATTCTGACATTGCCTACATTTCGGAGGAGAGAGAAAAACATGGCAGAGATTCAGGAGAACCTGCACACCGGCACCGATGCGCCGCCGTTTCGAATCGACCAAAAGCTACACCAGATTCTTTACAAGTCGGAAACGCGCGCGAAGCTCGTGCCGATGCCGGAGAACGTGCTACCGGAACCGGTCTACCCGATGAAGCCTAATCCAGTGGAGATGACGCAGCGTGAATATCAGAAGATGAACGCCGTCCGGACTTGGAAGACCTGGGGCGCGCCGTATTTCAAGTCGCGCTGGCACAATAAGGAGCTGCGGCCGATCATTCCGTATCTGTTCACCGAGTGGAAGTGCAATCTGGATTGTCACTACTGCTGGTCCTACAACAATGCCGTCAAGGGCATGACCGAAGATGTCGCCAAGCGCTCGATTGACTGGCTGCATTCGATCGGTTCGCGCGTGCTTGCGCTGATGGGCGGCGAGCCGTTGCTGCGGCCGAAGTTCATCCACAAGATTGTTTACTACAGCGCCAAGAAAGACATCTTTGTTTACCTGCCAACCAACGGACGGTTGATGAAACCCGACGTAATTGATCAACTGGGCGACGCAGGTATCGCGACCGTCAATCTGGCAGTAGATTCAGTCAAGGAAAGAAAGTCGTTGCCAAAAGCGTTTGAGCCTATTCGTCCTTACTTCGACTATCTCGTGAAGCGACAGCGCTTCTATGGCTACACCGTGATGTTCAATATCAACATCTGCCATAACAATATGGACGATGTAAAGGAACTGACGGAGATTGCGCACGACAGCGGCATCGCGACTGACTACCACATCAACGAGACGCCGATGACCGAGCAGGATCACTTCAAGCATCTTACGGAGAACCGGACATACTTAACTCCCGAAGACTGGCCGAAGGTTGATGCGTTGCTGGATTACCTCAATGACAAGCGCGTCAATGAGGGCTACAAGATGGTGAATCCCATCCAGCACATGCAGGACATGAAGCAATTAATGCGCGGAAATGTGCCACCCTGGCAATGCCGCGCGGGCCAGAACTCTTTGATCATCCGCACCGACGGCACGCTGGCGCCTTGCTTTCCGATGTATTCGGCGACACATGACTGGGGCGTAGTCGGCGATCACAAGTTCGACGTCAAGCAGCTCGACGAGATGAAGACGGAGTGCACGAAGCATTGCCTGTCAACCTGCAACTACATTCTCGGCTACTGCTATGACACGATGCGCGTAATGACCTGGGCCGCAAAGCAGGCCATGCATGGATTCAAGGGAGCGACGGGAAGCTTCTAATTCGAATCGATCGACTGACAAAATCGAAGGGCGCACCGGAAAGCAGGTGCGCCCTTTTCTTCTGATCGTGTTTAGCGGCGGGCGTTGCCCGCCGGTCCGAGTTGTGCAGAACCACTTATGGCTGGATTCTCTGAGGCGGGCAACGCCCGCCTCTAAACGTTCCCGATCCAGCTTCAAACCAGCCGGCCGCCTCGCAGCGTAAACAACGCAACCAGGCCGTTAATCGCAAAACCTATGGTCACGCCCAGGACATAGCGGAGTGTGCTCATCTGACCAGGCAGGCGCAAGAGTGTCACGAATCCCAACGGAATCCAGATCAGCATTGACGTAACCAGACCCGGGCCATAACCCCCGTGGCGGAACGCGGTCACTGTGTGCGTTATTCCATTAGAGAGTACGAGCGCCCCAAGCATTGCCAGCATGAACCGCGGAAACTTGAACTGCTGACTCAGTATGACGCCGGCCACAATAAGGACCACTCCCAAAGACTGAATGGCCAGGAAACGCGTGGGAGACAGGTGGACGCCTCTGAGCCGAAACAGGTAAGCCGAATAGCCCTCACCACCCCAATACTCCTCGGCGATATGAATCAGATATGTGGCGGGAAACAGCCAGAGCCACAACGTTGACGGCGGAAAATATTGAGTTCCATTCGAAGGGTCCATATTGATCGATGATCAGGAATCAGGTTAGTTGAACATTGGTGTTCTGGGTTACCAAACACGTCAGAACCGCGAGCTGTAGCGAGCGGGTCCGTTGTTGATTTGAGAATACCCGCTCGCTTCCGCTCGCGGTTCTGTACCAGAGAGTTGCGTCACTTGGCATTGAACCCATAAAGCTTCACCGCATTCTCGCGCAGCACCATGCGCGCCAGCTCAATGGCACGCGCGCGCGAAATCTCGCCATCGTTCATCATTCCCGTCAGCGCCAACGCCAGAGCCTCACGCGCGGTCGTGTTCGAAAGCCACGCTACTTCTCCCCAATCGACCGCGGGCGTGAAGGCGAAGGCATCGGTCCCGAATAATACTTTATCAGGATATGACTCGAGCCAGTTGCGCAGAATTTCGCTTAGCTCGCGCGGGTAAGTGAAGAAAGTCTGCGCGGAAAAATCAGCGTAGACATTCGGTTTGCTCAGCAGCGAGCCTGTCTGTTTGGTAAACGGATAGCCACCGTGAACGATGACGAAGTTGGTCTTTCTCAGCTTGGGATCATTGAAAGCGGATTCCAGCAGCAAAGGATCGCTGCCGCTTTGTCTGTAATATCCACCGGCGCCGCTGATGCAGTGGATGTGCACCGCCAGCCCCAATCGACCCGCTTCGCGCGCGAGGTAGCGGAAAAGAAAATCCTGCAGCGCCTTGTAGTCAAGGGCCGAGGGCTCGCCGCCTTTGACATAGCGGGAATAAACGACGCGCGCGCGAACCTCATCCGCATTGTCGAAATCGAGCTTGCGCAGATAGGCTGCCTCAAACTTGATCGCCACGGCGCCACTGTTTTTCTGATGCTCGAGCGTCGGAGTAACTACCCTTGCTAGATACTCGTCCAACGTTGCCGGCAGCGTATTGATCTTCAAGTCGGCAAGATAACGTTTCAGCAGACGTTCTTCGCCGGGATAGAAGCCGCGATAGTCCGGATTCGATCTCTTTGCCGCTTCGTTATTGAGCGGAAACATCAGCGCGTCATCAAAAGCGACCCAGCGAAAACGAGGGGCGTTCAGACCACGTCCCATGGCCACGCGATTGCCAAACATCGTCTCGATGTTGAGCTGGTCCAGGATCCATGCCGGATAGCCATCGCCACGTTCGCGCATTATTCGCTGCTTGGTATCCAGCAGCTCGCGAACGTGCGCCTCGCTCATGTCGCTGTGTGTGTAGCCATAGATCGTGCGCCAGGCGCCGATGAATTCCGGATTGTCCAGCTTGAGCCGGACGGGCAGCGGAAACGGCTCAACGGCATCCAGCGGCAGCGCGTCGAATTCGTCGTCGGGCTTGTCGCCCTCGGCGACGTATTTCAGCGGGTGCGCGTGATTGTCGATCGCTTTGATCTTTGAGATTTCGTTAAGGAGTTCCGGATCGGCCTTCGTCTGGCCGTCAGTGTGGCCGGCCAGAAGGGAAACACACAGAAAGATCAGCAGACTTATGAGTTGTCGCATGTTCGCGCCGCTCCGTTGTTGAAACTTCGAGTTGATTATTTTCCGGTCCGGAAGTTGTTATAGCTTTTCCTGCGCCTTCAGCACAAGCACGAGCCAATCGTGCAGGCGGTCAGCCGCCGCGATGCCCGCAGCCGCGGCAGTGATCTTAAGTGGCGGTCCCTTCGGCCATTCATCTTTTCGCGCCCTGGCGCCCCCGATCGCTTGAAAATAGACTTTATCTTTGGTCATCTCCTTTCCTGAGCGAGGAGCGAACACGAAGTAAGTGATCTTTAAGTCTGGAGAATTCATGACGATCGTTCCGCGCTGAAACGAGTCGATCTCAAACTGCATCAATACTACAAACGCATCCGTCTCAGCCTTCGCCCTTTTGATCGCTTGATCGCGATTGAGATCCCCAATCGATGTGGTGGCCACAGCGCCAAACTCGTTCAAGCGATTCACAAAGCTGGCGTAGATGACATCCTCGCTGGGCAGAGTCTTTGAGGTGGACTGTCTGGCAACGACAACTTTGATCTTGTGTGCTGATTCGTCCCTAGGGGCCTTGTTAGTCTCAGGCGCAGACTCGCCGGCGGGTGTCGCCTCAGTCTTTTCGGGTGTCGCCTGTGGCTTTGGCGCGCGTCTTCCCGATTGCGCGTGCGCGACGCCGCCAACAAAAGCCAGCAACACCACCATCGCAAAGTGGCGGCGCAATGTCATGACTCGGTTAGTACTGATTAGAGGCGAAGCCTTCGTCATTTGAATAGCTGCCTTACCAGCCATTGATAAGAACGAAGTCAACCAGCTAATGCAGAGGTTGACCGGGGGTCGGGTCGCCTCTGCAGGCCGAGTTCCAATTAATCGAGCACCGTATCCTGCCGCTCCAGCGAACTTTTGCGTTAGTTTAATCCAACGCTTTTACGGCTTCACGGGCGTAGTAGGTGATTATGATGTCTGCGCCGGCGCGTTTGATGCTTGTCAGTGTTTCCAGCATCACGCGTTTTTCGTCGATCCAGCCTTTCTGCGCCGCGGCCTTGATCAGCGAATATTCGCCCGAAACGTGATAAGCGGCGAGCGGCAGATCGAAACGATCGCGGACCATTTTCAAAATGTCTAGAAAGACCGTCGCCGGTTTGACCATCAGAATATCCGCGCCTTCTTCATAGTCCAGCTCCGCTTCGTGCAGGGCCTCGCGGGCGTTGGCGGCGTCCATCTGGTAAGCACGGCGATCGCCGAATGCCGGTGCGCTATCGGCCGCTTCACGGAACGGACCATAGAAGGCTGAGGCGTACTTTACCGCATACGACATGATTGCCGCGTGTTCCAGACCGGCGCCGTCCAGCGCCTCGCGAATCGCGCCCACCTGGCCGTCCATCATTGCCGACGGAGCAACGATGTCTGCGCCCGCCTGCGCCTGGCTAACTGCGGTCCGCGCCAGCAGGTCGAGCGACTCATCGTTAAGCACTTCGCCATCGCGCACTACTCCGCAGTGACCGTGCGAAGTGTATTCGCACAGGCAAGTGTCGGTAATTACGATCAGTTCCGGCGCGGCGTTCCGAATTGCGCGCACGGCTTGCTGCACGATCCCCTTTTCGTCATAGGCGCCCGTCGCCGTTTCATCTTTTGTTTCCGGCAGTCCGAACAGAATCACCCCACGCACGCCAGCTTCATAGGCGTTCGCCGCTTCAACTGCGATCTCGTCCACCGACAAGTTGTGCACGCCCGGCATCGATGGGATTTCGCGGCGAACACCCCGCCCAGGGCAGGCGAACAAAGGAAGAATGAAGTCCTCGCGTTCGAGACGCGTCTCGCGTACGAGCGCGCGCAACGACTCTCGCCTTCTCAAACGGCGTGGACGATGGATGAGATGTGACACTTATGAATACCTCGCCAAAGCGAATCTAAACTCAATCTATAACATCCGCCCCATTTTGTTGAAGCTCAGCGCGCAACTGCGTCGCATTTCGATAATGAATAGTAAGAATGCCCAGTGCGCGCGGACATTCTAAATTCGCTTCGCGATCATCGATAAACAAACATTCTTCGGGCTGGCGTTGAGTGATGCGCAGCGCCGCGCGATAGATCCCTTCGTCCGGCTTACGTAAGGATAGAAAACATGAGCTGAAGAACACAGAAAAGTAATTCCGCAAGCCAAAAGTCGCCAGCCGATAAAGGTTCAACTCAAGAATCTCGTTATTGAGCGTGGCCATTTGATACTTTTTCGAATCAGCCAACTCCTTGATTACAGCAATCGGGTCTTCATGCGGTTGTGATTGCGCAAACATGAAAGCCCTGAATTCTTCGCGGGTAAAAGAACGCGGGCAATAGAAGACGGTGCGGTCGAGATATTGTTCGAGCGTCAGACGATCAGTCTCGATCGCATGACTGACATATTCGTGCCGGTGACTTAGTTCTTCCCAGTCCAGGGCGAAATGTTCAGCGGCGAGTTGCCGCGATTTTTGACCCCAGCCGTCGGTGAGTAGTACACCGCCGATATCGCAGAAAATTGTGGTTAGCTTGGGCATAATCTTGACCGCTGCCTCAGTGGCTTCGCGCGAAATGCAGGCAAGATGCCTGCGGTCCCGGGCTCACCAGCGATGATACGCGGGATGATCGGGCTCAACGGCGACAAACGTGCCGCTGCACGTCGCCGTAACTTTTCCGTCCGCGACTAACTCGCCTTCGACAATCGCGCGATTGTCTTTCATCTCAACTACACGGGCGACCAGCCGCAATGGACGATCCGTCGGCGTTGGGCGCAGCAGCTTGATGGCGTAATCCGCCGTTACTGTACACGGCGGATGATCCGCAACATCGCGTTTCATCAAATGATACGCCGCAGTCCAGTTGCAATGGCAATCGAGCAGCGTGCCGATGATGCCACCGCTTAACATCCCTGTGAAGGCTTCCTGATAAGTCTGCGGTTGAAATTCCGCTACGACTTCATCGCCATTCGGGAAACTGCGAATATGCAGACCGCGATCATTCGCCGGGCCGCAGCCGAAGCAGGCGTTATTGGGCGCGTAAGTTTCCTGAAGGCTTTTTTCTGTCATGCGTTATCATTCACGCAGAGACGCAAAGGAGCCGAGCCGCAAAGGGCAAAGTTCTTTGCTTAGGCTTCTTGCTTCGCGTCTTTTCCCCTTTTCGCCTTTGCGTGAAATGTATTTCTAACGTGTTGCCGTAGTTCTCCTCACCCGCAATTGCCCGCGCAGTCTGAAGCGTTGGACCTTGCCGGTCGCTGTGTAGGGCAGCTCAGTGACAAACACATACCTTCGCGGTCGCTTGAAACGAGGCAGCGCCGTCTTTGCCAGTTGTCTCATCTCCTCTTCCAGCTTCGAAGCGTCCGAATCCACATCGTCGCGTACGACAAACGCGCATGCGCATGGCAGTCCATCATCGTCGAAATCTTCGACGACAGCGACGCGACCAACGCCATGGCAGCGCAGCAATGCGCCCTCAACCTCCACCGGCGAGACCCACTGCCCGCTCGATTTGAAACAGTCGTCGCTGCGGCCCATGTGGAACCAGTAACCATCTTCGTCGCATCGATAGAGATCGCCGGTCCGCACCCAGCCGTCAACGAACGTGCGCGCCGTTGCTTCTGGCCGCTCCCAATAACCCATCGCCGCGCTCTGGCCTTTTACCCAGAGATTTCCCTCGGCGCCCGCGGGCGTTGGGTTACCGTGCTCGTCGAGCAAGCGCGCTTCATAACCTCCCAGAACTTTGCCGCTGCTGCCGTATCGCACTTGGCCTTCGAGGTTCGACATCCACATATGCAGCATCTCGGTTGAGCCGATGCCGTCGAGCACTTCGACGCCGAAGGCCTTTTGCCACTCTTCTCCAAGATGAGCCGGCAATGCCTCGCCGGCAGAGATGCAGAGGCGGAGGCTGGAACAGTCGACTGTTCTCACCCGTCGATGATGATCCAAGAGCAGATTGTAAACGACAGGCACGCCAAAGAAGATCGTCGGCTTGTACTCTTCCAAGATCCTGCCAATCACCTCAGGTGTTGGCTTCTCGCGACAGAGAATGGTTGTCGCTCCATTCAAGAGCGGGAACGAAAAGCTGTTACCTAGTCCATACGCGAAAGGTAAACGGGAAGAGGAAAAGAGCCGGTCGCCGGGCCTGAGCCGCAGCACTTCTTTGCAGAAAGTGTCGTTGGTGTAAATGACGTTCGCCTGACGGTGGACTGCGCCTTTGGGGTTACCGGTACTGCCGGAGGTGTAGAGAATAAACGAAGGTGTCTCATCGGTCGGTGGGCCGGGAAAGTTTGCGTCCAGGACTGCTCGCGGCGCGTCATCAAGCAACCAGGCGCCAAACTCATCGAACTGATCCAGGCGAACGTCCTGACCGCGATCAACGACCAGTACGTTTCCCAGATGCCGCAGTCGCCCGCTTGCATCTGTCAGCAGTGTGTTGCAGAGATCAGCTTCGACGATTGCCGCGCGCGCAGTGCAGTCGGCCAGAATCTTTTCTTGTTCGTCAGTTCGCAGCCCCATGTTTATCGGCACTGCGATCGCGCCAAGCGATTGAATCGCAACAAACGAAGCTATGAATTCCGGCGAGTCGTGGAGCAGAATTGCGACGCGATCGCCCTGTTCAAGGCCCAATGCGTGGAGCGCTTCCGCGGTGCGAATCGTTTCGGCGCGCAGCTGGTCGTAAGCGATCTCGCGTTGCTCGTAGAGCACGGCTGTCTGCGACTCACGGCCGGCGGCAAAGACGGCGCTGAAGAGTGTTGATGCGGTCATTGTTGCTCAAGAATTATAACGGTTTGCCGCTCGATTGCCACGGCTCGATCATCCGCAGGACCAGAACCGATGCAGCATGCGCCCAGTGGGTGTATATTTCCCCAGGCTCATGCGCAGTATCACGGTTCACCATGGCGATACGAGTGCGGCCCGTCATTTGCTCATCCCGGCTACCGTGCTCGTTGAAAGTAGATGCGTCTTTCGCAAGCGGTTAGAGTGACAGTCGATGGAACCACTGTTCGTATTGGCTTTCCTGGTATTCTTGCTGATCCTGATGACCGTGACCGGTCACGGTATTTGGGTGACGATTCGGTGGTTCATACGGCAACTCGCCGGGAGCTCGAACGATTCTCGCCCACAAGTCACAGAAGTACAGCGCTGTGCAAACTGCGGTTTCCAAGTCCACACCACGGCGGATTTCTGTGGCCAATGCGGTTGCCCGCGATTATCGGGCATTGTCGTCGAACTGTTAAAGGATCTGAGAGCAACCGTCAGGCAGCTCGAACGATTTCATCGCGCTGGTTCCATTGACGACGATACTTATCGCGGGCTGAAAGAAAAGATTGAAGCGGAAAAGGCGAGACTAACTTCTCGACGGGCTCCAGCACCCCTTGTCTCAACGCGGATTGTTACCACCGCTACTACCTCCGAGACATCAAAACCAACACCGCGATCTGCCGGCGAGGTCGTTCCGATTCAGGCACCGCCAGTCATAATCGTTGCACCAGCCGCCACCGACGTCTCGTTTGTAGTCGAAAGCAAAACTCCCACGGCAGTAACAATTGAAGAGCACATTCATCCGCCTGCGGAGTCACCAACACCGCGAAGACCTTTCAGCGAGATGCTCGCCGCGTTTATGGAACAGAGCAATATCCGCTGGGGCGAGATTGTTGGCGGCTTGCTGATCATTGGTTGCTCAACGGCGCTGGTGGTCAGTCTCTGGGCCCAGATCTCGCGCATCCCAGTGTTGAAGTTTTTGATCTTCACAACAGTAACGGCGGCGATGTTCGGCGTCGGACTCTACACGGAGCATCGCTGGAAGTTGCCGACGACCAGTCGCGGCATATTGACGATCGCGACGCTCCTGGTCCCGCTAAACTTTCTCGCGATTGCCGCTGTTTCAGGGAGCACGCTGCCGGCGGGCACGCTCGTAATCGGCAGCGAGTTAATCGCACCCGCGCTGTTTTTGTGTCTGGTGTATTTTGCCGGACGCGTGCTAACGCCAAAGTGGCCGCAGTTGTTGGCTACAGCAGTGCTGGGCTTATCCGTGGGCCAATTACTGATTCGCCATGAATTGCTTTTGGCCCTCGGAGCCTTTCCCGTTGTTTGCTATGTGGCGGCGGCCGGCTGGATGTTGCGCACGGCACTGGCGGACGCAGAGATAGACGAGAGTGAGACTAACGCAATTTTCATCACGTTAGGAGCGATCACGTTTGCAACCGCGCTGCCGTTCGGCCTGTTGCTTTACAAGACCGGCCCGGTGGGAATGACGATGATGTACCTGGCGCCGCTGGTCACTTTGGCGGGAGTGCCGATGCTGGCAACTGGCACGCTGCTGTGGCAGAGAGTGACGAACAAAGAACTGTCCGCGTCGCGCACCGCGGGCACTAGCCTGGCGATCATCGGTACCGTGATCGTTTTGTCGGGGATGATCCTCGCATGGCCCAATCCCGCGAGTATCGTGCCCGCAGCTTTGTTCAATTTCGCGGTCTTCACCGCGCTTGCGGTCCTGCTTGAAATACCGGTATCCCATTTACTCGCTGCCGGATGTTTCGCGCTTGCTTACCTGGTTTCGTTCCACGTACTGGTCGGTCACATCTATTGGCAGAACCTGCGCGTGATGTCATTACTCGATGTGATGGTAACGGTAAGCAGTGGTCAGGCCCTGGCGCCGCTTTTTGTTCTGTTCATGGGCGCAACCGAATGGCTGACACACAAGCGACGAATGGCCGATAGCCGGTTCTATCTGATTGCCGCGTGTGCGTTGGCAATGTTGAGCCTGTTGCTGGTTACCGTCTACGGTTTCGGACTGTCCGGTGATCCGCATGCGCTCAGGTTGGTTTACGCGCTCTATGCTGTCGGCGCGTTCTGGATCGCCTGGCGCCGGAATCTGCGTGCTTTTGGGTGGGACGGTTCTGTGTTGTTGCTCCTTGCCTTGTTTCAAATGTTTGGTCCGTGGCTGGGCGCAGGCTTTCCCTGGCAGGCAGCGATGCTCTTGCACGCGAGCGTCTGCGCCATTGTCGCGATCGTGTTTTCGCACTACGGCAAGGCTACGAAAGACGCACTCATCAAGCCGTTGAATCAGTCCGCACTGATTACCTCGTTTTTGGCCGTCCTGTGTCTGGTGCAAGCCTGGCGCTGGGAAATGACTGCGATGCAGTCGCAGCGCATTTTATGGCTTGCCGCGATCTGGTTCGTGCTGCTGTGGCTGAATCGCGACCGAACGCTGTTCGCTTCATTTCAGATCGCGCTGACGTGCGGAGTCGTGTTGGCAATCAAAGCGACGCTACAACAGTACGATTGGTACGCGTACCTGCCACACGCGTTTTTGCATCCGACGGCTCTGCAGATTCAAGGCAGTGCTCTGCTCCTGCTGAGTTTGTTGTGGGTCGCGCTGCGATTTGTGGTTAAGCAACAGTCCAACAAACTTCAGTTTGACGATATTCCCGCGACCACGGACGAAAGCGGACAACATGGCACCCCACCGGAGCTGCCCCGCTGGGGACCCGGCGATGTCCGCGCTCCCGGGGAATGGTCCAGCGCAGCGTGGCAACTCGTCAATACGCGGTTTGCATTCGATCGCTTGGTTTCGTGGGTTGTGCTCGGCGGATTCGTGTTGCTCTCGATTTACGGTGCGCTCTCAGGCGTCAAGCAGGAACTGACCGGACGCGGAAGCGATGCGCCTGTTTGGAACATTGCCGGCTTCCCGCATCAAGAGGCATTCGCTCTCGGCTCGTGGATTGTGTTGGGTTTTCTGGTTATCGCTTTGCTGGCGAACCTGTGGGAACGACGGCGCGCCGTCTATCTTCTCGGTGCGGTCGGTGCCCTGGCAACTATCTGCCCGCTGCTTGCGGGCAGATGGGAGACGCAGATCGCGACCGCTTCGGCGTGGCGTTGGATCGCAACAACGCTGGCGCCGCTGCTGGTTCTTACCGTGTATCCGGCGCTGCGGGCCATCTACTACATGCCCGTGCATGGACCGTCCAGCGGCATCTTCTATTTTCTCGACGAGGACTTCTCTTACGGCATTCCGCTGGTGATCGCGGCACTGACGTTGATTGGTTATGCAGTGCCTGAGCGGCTGGCGACTTACGCGTTCTCAGCCGGTCTGCTTTTCAATCTGATAGCAACAATGGTCTATCTGTTGGCGGTAGCGGCGCTTCATGGCTCGATGAATCGTGTCGTGCTGGCGCACACGATTCAACTGAACGCGATGACTTCGGCTCTGTACGCTCTTGTCTGGCTAGGTATGCGCAAGCGTTGGCTGCGTCGGTTGACTGCGGTCGAGGCGGTCACGGCGGAAAGACTGTTCAAGTTCCAAATCACAATTGCTGCGTTGTTGAACGTGTTGCTATTCGTGCCGATAACCTTGCGCGTGATTGGGCGGCCAGACGTCGTCGGCATCGCGACTATCGAAGCAGGAAGCTTTCGCGGTTGGTTGGCGTTTGTTCTCACGGCGGTCGCCGCCGGTTGGTTCGTGAGGGCCTACGACAAACGATGCCGGGCCGGCGCGCTGTGCGCATTTCTGTTCACTACTGGCTGTCTTCTCGCGTTCACCGTCGCGCGCTGGAGCCCGGAGCCCTGGGCGGGCTTCCACACGCTGATGGCTGCTTCAGCAGCGGCGGCCTGGTTGATTTGTTTGGCGAGGTCATTGCCGGCGCTGGTTGAGCGCCGCGCGCTTGGGCCACTCTCCGATCTGTTTGAGCGAATCGGCAAACCGCAGTTCGCTAAAGACTGGTCGTGGGACACGGCATTGTTCGCGACCGTCGTCGGCGCATTGACAGTCTTTCTGGCGCTGCGCGAATGGATCGGTTATGGCGGCCCGATGCGTTGGTCCATCGGAACATTGCTTGCAATGAGCGCACTGGCGGCGATGCTGAGTTGGCAGACACTTCATCGCGGTTATCTTTACTCGGCCCAGATTCTTTTGAGCCTAACCGTGACCGTCTGGTGGTCAACCCAGGTGACAGTGCATCATGGGCTAACAGAATTCATCGAAGCGCACGTTATTGCTTTGTCGCTGCCGAGCATTGTTTGGCTTCTGTTGGAGCTGCGTTCTCGCCGCCTTCGCTCCGCCGAGAAAAGTTGGAGCACAGGTTTCTCATTTCACAATTTGGCGGCGCTTGGATCGTTGCTCGTGATGGCGGGCATTGTTTGGATGGGGGGCAGGTTTGATCAGCAACCCGTCTCAACACCTTGGCTTGGGTGGATGGCGTTGGCATCGGCTGCGGCATTGCTGATTGCGTGTCTGTGGGATGGACGAGCGCGATACGCTGTTGCCGGTCTCCGGATCAGTTGAAGATTCCGCGACGACTTGAGCCAGAGGCTACCGAACTCAAGTGGCTAATAGTCTTCAATACGTTGGTGGTTGCGGCGGTCATTTTCCGTTCCGCCTGGATCGATCTTCGATTTACCGAAGGCAAGCTCCGCGTAACGGCGTCACTTGCGGTCGGGCTCCAAGCCATCACCTTCGGCTTGCTGGCTCAAGATGCTCGGCGAAAGGCCTGGCAAAAGGCTGCGTTTGCGATGTTTGCGCTGGGCGCAGTCTTTTTCGGTTGGGCGTGGCTGGTGCCCGGCGTCAGCGGCACGTGGTTGAACCGCGCGGTGATCTTGATGGTCGAGATGTTCGGAGTGGTCGCGCTGTTTGGTCTCGAGCTCGACAAAGCTCTCGAGCGCGAGCCGGAATGGACCCGCAGCGTGCGCGATTGTGTTCCGTGGCTGACTGGAGCTGGCGTCGTGGCGCTGGCTTTCATCCTGAGCACAGAAGTTGTCCAACAAATCGAGTTTGGCTCTGTACACATCAGTTCGCTTCCGCTGTCCGCGATCGCCGTGACTCTCGTCAGCGCAACAGTGATTTGCA
>WNGQ01003713.1_pt1 | contig 15360 bp, 21 predicted proteins | sample 5407661 | NCBI WGS metagenome assembly WNGQ01 (sample SAMN13153382, study PRJNA577476) | soil metagenome | isolation source: 60 cm soil or saprolite under Garry oak tree replicate 2 | place: USA:California | collected 2016-06-15 | reverse complement strand
GCAGACGGCAATCCGGTCTATGCCGGTAAGACGAATGTCAACCGGTTCCACTCCTGGCGTCCGTCGCTCGCGCCAATTGGACTACTAGCACTTGATCGTTTGGGGATTGCGCAAGGATAGGTAATGGCAACAAAGCAACTTGACGTTGACTCTTTTGTAAGAGCTAATCAATCCGGCTGGGGAACTGCTAGCGGTGGCTCTACGTGGTCAACGACACTTGGAACTCCGACGCTTTCCATTGCCTCCAATGAAGGTCACGCTACCAATATCACGGCACAGGCCAACATGCAACTTGGCGCTACCACAAGCCAGAACGCCGAGGGGCTGGTACGGGTCAAGACGAATAATGCTTCTGCGTCGAGAATGGGCATCAGCCTGCGTCAGACCGCATCGAATACGTTCTACCACGGTCGTCTGAGTGCTGCTGGTAACAACATTGTCATCGGTAAAGTGGTGAGTGGCACCAACACCGATTTATTTACCGCGGCCTTCACGGTCACCACAGGATCATTCTACTGGATACGCTTCAAGGTCATCGGTACGAACGTCATGGCGCGTTGCTGGCTCGATGGAAATTCCGAACCAACTACCTGGAATGTGTCGGGAACAGATAGCAGTATCACCGGGGCTGGCGGCTTTGGGCTGACTATCAATAGTTCCTCTACGACAACTACCTGGGATTTCGATAGTTTCACCGTCACCGATGGCAACGTCTACTATGACACCACGTGGCGGTCAAATATCTCGAAGACCACCAACAAAGATAGCGTGTGGCGGTCAAATATTTCCAAGACGATAGCCAAAGATACCTCATGGCGTGGCACCATCGGACATGTCATCAAGAAGGATACCTTGTGGCGTAGCAACACCTCGAAGACGGCCAACAAGGATACGGTCTATCGTGGCAACATCTCGAAAACCACAGCCAAAGATAGCGTATGGCGAGGCAATGTCGGACATACCACCACCAAAGATACGAGGTTTCGCGGGGTACTCTCTGCCACGACCACCAAAGACACTGCGTATAGAGGCAAGATTGCACGTTTCACCACGCATGATACGGTGTATCGCGGCAATATCGCAGCGTTTCCAGGTGCCCTATTTTACGCCTCAAACGTGACGCAGGCGCTCGGTGGACTTACCCAGTCTGATCAGATGGCCCAGGTGGCAGGTGGTACCGAAACCAGTGTTAGTGTGACCATGCCTGCCACCTCGACAAATACCTATGTGGAACTTCTCGCTCAAGGAGGCACTGCAAGTGGAACATCGGTGCTCCCCGCACCCACGGGGAAGGGGTGGTCTATCGGACTTGCGGGGAATACCATCGCCTATGGTTCCTGGTCCAGTATTTTCACGTTGGCAAAGAGCGGCACCACGATGACCGGCGCGGGGTTATACGTCAGGTGGTTCCGACGAACGATGGACGGCACATACTATCCTATTGGTGCGACCTCGCTCACCAGTCAATCTTTCTCGACCACGAAGACCGTCTACTCACTTCCTAGTGTGAGTGCGACATTGTGGCAGTTTATAGCAGGCGACACACTCTACATGGATGCCTTCGTGTCTAATGGGGCTACTTCCTGGGCAAGCGCAGTCTTCACGGTCTACGTCTCCAACAGCTCTAGTTTGGGTGTGTCCAATGACGCTGTGATCATCGCGCCGCAGATGATCACTACTCCATCTGGATTATCGTGTCTCATTGGCGTCTCGAACTTGCAGAGTGGTAGCGGCATTCCGGTCCTTCACCAATCCTTCACCCTTGCCGATGCCATTGACCAAAGATCCATTCTGATGCTCATTGGCGAGGATACGGCCGGCACGCTCTCTTACCAGCGTGGGATGCCAGTGATGTTCTCAGATCATGATCAGGGACTCTTGTATACCGGTGCGGTGAACAGTGACAAAGCGACGAAGCCAGCGGCAGGCGGCGCGGCACAACTTGAGCACATGCTCACCTTTATGGATAATCACTACCTAGTCGATAAGCGGGTCAATACCACCAATTATCTCAATTGGTCTGCTGGTGATATGGTGTGTGACTTTATTCAACAGACACTCGGCCAGGAGGGGATTACCGGAGCATACGCACTAGAGAGCGACTACACCCCTGCCACATTCGGGTTGGGTACACTCACCGGTACCGTTGCGACCACGACCACCAGCCCGTTCGTATACGCGCCAAACACGGCAAGCCCGCCAATCACGTCCAATACTGGAGACTTGGAACTGACGCGAGCAGGCACGCAGTTCACCTATACAGAGAAGGTGACTGCCGACTTTTCATCGGGAACACTCACGAATATGACGGCATCAGGGAATCAACTATCTCCAACGACGCAGAGTGCAGTATGTATGCAGGCGACGCTCGGAGAACCGTCCTCTGCTGCAACACCCGCGTCATTTGCGACGGGTGCTTCACATAACAATATTGCTGGCGTGTTTCCTGATACGGCAACCGCGCTCATCTGGTCTGGTTCAAAGACCATTGGCACGAATGACACCTTGAACTACGATATCTGGGAAGAGTCAACAAGCCCTGCATTTCAAATGGGAGTTGACTTTATCTGTAGTGATGGAACCCAGTTATCTACCTACCTACAAACTACCTGTACTTCACCATATACCATCAAATATTCGCTCACCGATAACGCAGGCTATTCTGTGACCTATGCTACCGATCTCTCTCCTGTAGCAAAAGATGCATGGTTCGCGCGGTCTATTGATTTAACCGCTTTGCATGGGAAAACTCTGAACTCTATCCTGCTCTTTGTTGCTGGGGAAACAGCAGGGATCTATCGTTTCTACGTGAAAAACTGCTATTTAGGAAGTGCATCAGGCAGCCCTTTCTTCGGGATAAGTGCGATAGCAACACAAGTCAACCCTCCCACTATTGCAACCACAGGAAACTATCTCGCAACATTGGTATCTGCTTCTGTGGTTGCAGCCTACACCCCTCCTGCATCATACCGTGTGTCTCCCGCTCAGAGTATCAGCGGGGTTGGACTTGTTCAGAACTCGACAATCAACTGGTCTGCATCATTGCCTACTACAGGTCCGAAAAGGCCATTGTCAACAACATCTCAACCGTCACCAGGAGCCATGTTACTCTTTGTTTCGTATGACGGAGCAACATGGTTGCTCTGTACGAATAATGCGGCACTTCCTGGCCTTCCTGCTGGCGCAAATGTTGCAGGCCTCTCCCTCTATCTTCGTGAACAATTTTCCGCAGGGGCAGACCCAACGGCGCTCCCTGCCCTATTACAGGTGACTATCACTATCAATAGCGCGGCGAACCAAAGTACCACAGATGTCACCGCGACCTATGGCACAAGCGCCGAATGGAATACCGGGACACAAGTGTGTACATCGCCAAATAGTAGCGGGCAACTGACCACGCAAACGCTGGCAAGGACCTGGGCTGATGCAAACTTCTTGGGACAAACATGGTTTCCGAGTGCAGGCGGGCTTGATCCTGGTCAACAACCAACGCAAACCATTGCATCAGGATCTTATCAGATAAATATTCCGTACTTTGATTTCAATAACAATGATAACGATTCGGTCATCTCGGAATTTAGCTTTTTAGGGCAGGGGCGAGATTTTACCCTTGAATATGACCTGACAGGAAGTGGAGGTGGTAATGGACGTGGTAATGGTGGCATCTGTTATCGCACAGCAAATTGGACGAAAGCGCCCAATCAGCGTGGGTACTATCGATCTATTGGGTATTTCCTCAGTGCGAACTGGATCACCAACACTCTTACGCTGTACTGCGGCTCGAATACCTCTGTTGAAGCAGGAGGGGATACTCCAGTTATCGCGTCAGCCTCTTTCACCTTTACACCGGGAACCACCTATCACTTCAAACTGGTCGTGTCGGGTAGTAGTCATACGGTCTATATCAACCACAATGCATCAGCTACGCTTACGGTCACTGATTCAAAAATCATGACTGGAGGTGGTATTGGAATGATCGCTGAAGGATGGGTACCATCAGGCGGGACAGTAACGGCAGCACAGGCGACTATGGACAACCTTGTTTTCACCCCTGTTGGGACCTGGGACATGTTGAACAGTGCTGGGTACTGGACATCTCCCTCTACCTCTCTTACGAGCCTGGGTACCTGTGGCAATACACAAATTGCGTGGTCAGAAATCAATGGTGCAGGAGCAAGTCAAACGACCGCTATCGTCCAGACATCCATTGACGGTGGGAGTACTTATCAAGTCTGCACAAATGGGCAGACTATTCCAGGGCTGACTTCAGGTACGTCAGTAACCGGGAAATCACTGTTGATCCAGGTGCTTATCTTTGGATCAACGTCCGTTACCCTCCCTTCCATCTACGGCCTCTATGTCCGTGTCTGTGGCAACTATGGAACGGTGAGTGGTACGCGCATCTCACCAGCGCTTTCCTTGACGCCTGTTGGATATGTTGCGGCCAGTAATGTCATGTGGAACGCGAACATTCCCACCAGCACAACCCTCACGGTGCAAACGACGCAAGATTTAAGCACCTATCATACAGTAGGCAGTAACGGCGCGGGTGAAGCGCTTACGTACTGGACGAACCAGCCAGCAGCAACACAGGACCTCTTTAGCAGCAATACGCTCGCCAACTACACGAATACCAACAAGAGTGGTGGCAGTACTGCCACTGCGACCTATGATACGACCAATAGCCGTGTGACGTTATCTGGCGGCTCAGGTGGTCTCTACCTCAACAATTCCATCACGTGCACAGATATTGATTTGCTCGTTGACATGGATGAGAGCGATGCAGGAGGGCTTGCATGGCGAGAGGTGAGCACAAGCAACTACTATGAGTTAGGTGTCTACGATGCGTCTTCGTCGGGTGGCTTCACCAATCAGTTACGCCTCTATAAGGTCGCCAGTGGAACACGTTCGCTGCTCGGAAGTGCTTCGTCTGTCACCTTCACGCGTGGAACGTTCCACCGAATCAGAGTCACCATGCAAGGTGGGCTCATTGATGTCTACTGGGATGGGGCATGTGTCCAGTCCTACTTGGATACATCTCCGCTCGCTTCGGGTGGGTGTGGACTGCGCAATGATGGTGGCACGTCACGGTATTATCAATTGTGGGTACAGCCGCTCGGCACTAATTTGAGCGGACAGGCGCTCTCCAGCAAAGTCACCATGACCACGACTGACCCTTCAGTGATGCCGCAACTCTTTGTGCTGGTGATGTGTGTACGAGGGGCATCGATTGCGACCGGGGCGACGATCTCACAATTGCACCCTGCTACATCACCGTTTTCTGTCTACTACTCAAAAGAGATGGATGTAGCCGTCCAGTTATCGGGCGACTACTACTGGTATGTTAACAAATGGAAACAACTTATCTTCGGGCCACGTCTCGCACGTCCAGGGGCATTCCCACTACAAAGTGCGCCTGACCCGGCGAACGCTTCTGGCTACCTCCTCTATCAGCCGCAAGTCTCGGTGCTCTCTTCCGCTGATCTCTTCCGTAGTCAGCAAATCGTGACGGGTGCAAAGAGTCTAGTAAATCCTCCACCGGAGATCAAAGCAGCGGATGGAAGCACAACAAGCTGGACAATGGGCTATCCGCTTTACAGTGCGCCCACGGTCCTCACTGGAGGGCAACCGGCGACGGTCGGCGTGCAGGGCATTGATAGCGGCAGGCAATTCTATTGGCAGCCGGGGAGCGCCTCGATATCGTATGATAGCACGCTCCCTAAACTACCAGCCGGGACGATATTGAGCTTTACGTATGTTGGGCAAAGCGCCGCGAATGTGATTCTCAACAATAGTAGTAGCCAGGCTGCGCAGGCGGCACTTGAATTGAATAGTGGGATCGTGGCCGAAATCGAATCAGCGCTCAGTTCTACAGCTAGCGGGATGAGCGTAGCGCAGGCCACGACCTTCGGCAATGGGCTGCTGGCGAGGTATGGCAGTAATAACACGATCGAGTTGCTGGGGACAACGTTATACGGAGGGATTACTCCTGGGACAACAATCCCGATTTTCTTGCCAGAAATCATGAGGACCTGGAACGCGCAACTTCCTATCGTGAAGGTTACTACCGCCGCATTTCAGGGGCAAAACGGGCTAATCTGGCTCTATTCCATCGATGCGACTAACGGCCCTTCGCTCAACAATTGGCAGCGAGTCTTTTTCTCACAATCTTAGGAGAGGAGCAAGATGCAGCAAGACAATACGCCACTAGCACGTATAGAGCGGCGGCTAGAGCGGCTAGATGATCTATCTCGTACGCTGGTAACACGCACGGACCTGGATAGTCTGCGTAAAGAAGTCGTGCTCAATGTGGTGCTCGAATCGCGTATCATCTTGCTGCAAAACCAGATCGGACAGCAGGAGAAGCGTATGGATGAAATGGAAAAGGAGCAAGTCTCACGCTCCGATCGACTGGCGGCGAAACTCAGTCCAGCGATCGCCGGACTGGCATTGTTGATTACCCTGATTGAATTCCTTTTACGAATAAAAGTTGTGCCTTGAGAGAGGGGGCGAACAATGCAGATAGCCGCAGCCATTCTATTTTTCTATGTCTTTGGCCTTGCCGCCATTGCGTTAACCTATTACATCGGGTCTGTTATCTGGCAAGAAATACGCAAGAAACGAGGGGAAAGTAAGAGATCGTGAATCAATTTAAGGATACCCGCAACCCATTTGAGTTCCACCAGGGCGAGACCGCCAAGAATCCGGTGATCTTCCCACACCAGTGGCTGAACCCACCACAAAAAACACAGCCAACGATTCCGCATATCGTGGGCGTCATTGCCATTGGCGTTGGAGCATCCTATGCGTTTTTTGAGGCAGCCTGGCTGCTCGTGAAAGCATTTCTGTTCGCCGTGAGGTAGGCTATACGAATCCAGTAAGTGAGGGAGCCGCATGAAATTTGACAGTGATGGCTGGCTTGATGTCGCCGTTGAAATTGATTATCTGGAGAAATCGCAGAGCCGGGCCGGGCTGCGACCAACGCATATTGTACTGCATGGAACGGCGGGCGGTGTACGGGCTGAAGATATCGCACACAATGTCTTCCAGAACCCCACCGTCATCGCCTCCTCGCATTTTATTATCGGCCAGGATGGAACGATTGTTCAGGGCGTGCCTTGCTCGCTCGCAGCCTGGGGAAATGGCATTCTTGATCTGCCTCGTATCAGTTTCCCCGCAGCAATTAATCCGAACTTTTACACGATTAGCATCGAGCACTGTAAGCCCTCAACAGACAACTCGGACCAGCTCACTCCTGCTCAGCAGCAATCATCATTTCGTCTCGTACAGGCCCTCTGCGATCATTATGCAATCCCTAAGCGTCGCGGGGATACGCAAGGGGGAATTATCTCTCATGCTGATATCGATAGTGTGAGTCGTGCGCGCTGTCCAGGGCCATATCCCTGGGACGCGCTAGTGCAATTCCTCAATGGAGGTCAGAAGAACATGGTACCCAATAAATGGCAAATCGCCGACGCACAAGCAGAGTGGCAGAGTACTGCTGCGCTATTTGGTGGCACCGCGCCCGCCTATACAAGCGGGATCGCGTCAGTATGGCGTGATCATCTCTATGCAGGCAGCAGATTAGGCCCGCCGCTCAGCGCAGAATATGACAGCGCTGATTGGGGTGGTAACCCAATCAAAGTACAGCAATTCGCACATGCTCGCTGCGAATGGCGGGTTGATGGCAGCTCATGTCGGTGGTTTGACGCCAATGGAGAGGTAGAGTAAGATGGTGATGGGTGTTACTTATAAATATCAATCATACCGCACTAGCAGGAAGACGGACATATCTTCCTGCTCTTTTTGTAGACAATTGGAGGATAGCCCATGACTAACGATCCGTATCAATTGATCATCATCTTCCTGGCGCAACCGGCCATCTATGCAGTAATCGGCACGACGACCGCCAGGATACTAGCGCAGGACGGCTTCTCTAAAGATGTCAATGGTGGTATCGCCTGGGTGGTCCTGGTGGGCTGCGCAGCGGGGAGCGCCTGGGCAGGGCATGAATTTATTAGCAATGATCCCATCTTCATTCTAGGGGTGATTGTGGGCGCGATCACCTTGCTGCTCAGTGGGGCGCTCCACCAGCTTAGGCCATACTTGTTGTATCTGGATTGGGTGGAAGCGCATGTCTTCAATGTCATCAAGTCCATGCCGCCACAGGTGAGCCAGGTGCGCGCCACCAGCGCCGTCTGGACGGGCCGAGTCAGCGATGATCCGGAATGAGTGGCCAAGCCAACTATGTATACCTTTGTCTATGAGGAGCAACACGGCGATGAGTGGCGACCCAATGTGCTCCATGTCGAGTCGCCGAGCCTTGAGGAAGCGTTCGGCTCTCTCGGCTTTGTCATTGAGAGCCAGCAATTGACCGTGCGCAACATCAACTACGGTGTACTTGCAGCGATGCGCGAGGAGATCGATCGTGTCGATGCGTACTGGCGAGAGCACCAAGAGGCAGAGTGAGAGGCATGGCTCCCTCAGCGCTGCTCTCTGAAGAGCCTCAGCAGTTCATCAGCCTCTTGCCAACTTGGCACGCGCACCATGATAGGGAGCACGCTATTCGCCACTGCGTGTGGGCCGTAGGCGACGAGGAGAAGATACTGAGAGAGCCATGCCACCGCTGCTTGTGCGTAGGAGTGTGGGATAGCATGCTCACCCAGCGCCAGGCGGTGAAACTCACTGATGTCCGTCTGCCATGCAGCATCGATGAGCGCAATGGAGCCGTGCTCATGCTCGTGCTCATAGAGGGTCAGCAGCTTGTTGATCGCATTCGTGTAGTGGTAGACGCCGCCTGATGGCAGTCGTGCATCAAGCCACTGCTCATGGCTCGTGTATTCAGTGTAATAGATGACGCTGTTACCCTGACTTATCAGCGCTTCAATGACTTCAACTGCGCCAGGTCGCAGGGTATGATCATCATTTACGAGTGTATTGGTATCGATCGCAACGCGCATAAAGACCTCCGCCACGTTCTGAGTTGTCAGCGTTGTCGCTGCACTTCTCAGTGTAGGGCGGAGGCTCTCATCATTGTTACTACGCTGCTCTACTCTTCCCCTACATTCCACATCATTTCATTGGTAGTACCGTTATTGTTGCTTTGTTGTTTCAGCGGCTATCCAGGCTAAATATCCCTGGCTTCCCTCGGTAATCGGTGTCGCGATGATTTCCGGTTCGTCGTAGCTATGCACCGCTCTAATGGCAGTCTCTAGCTCGCTGTAAAGTTCTTCGCGGGTCTTGATCTGACACACCCATTCATCAGCCTGTTCGATGGCTCCTTGCCACCAGTACGTGCTATGTATTGGCCCGCTGACCCAGCAGCAGGCAGCAAGGCGCTGCTGTACCACGGTATCAGCGATCGTTTGCGCGGCCTCTTTGGAATCGATCGATGTTTGAACAATAATACAATTGGTCATGAAAGCACTGTCCTTCCTGTTGGTAGCTGAAATACATCGTTTGCAACGTCCCTCATCGCTTTTTCGTTGAGCCATTTCTTTGGCGTGCGCTGAAAGATGCTATATGCTTCATTGTATCTCTTCTGACTGCCTGCCTCGATTCCTTTGACGGCTCCGTCTCTGAGACATGCGGTGTAGTGCTCTAAATCTCCAAGTCCCTGCGCTGCTTCCGCCTGGTTAAGCAGCGTTTCACTGCTGCTGAGATCGCGCTGTTCTGCGAGCGCGGCGCCCTCGGTAAAGGCGTCGAAGGCGCGCTGATGATAGCCCTTGCTAGGGTAGTGCGCGGCCAGGTCAAGATAGACTTTGCCCTCCCATTGATAGAGTTCTGACCAACGACAATCGGCATAGAGGAAACGTGGGTCCTGCTCAGGATGTGCGGGGAAATGCGTCTGCGCAAGTGCAAAGGTCTCCATCGCATTGCGCTCGTCTCCTAGCCTCGCATAGGCGTCGGCGAGGCCAATGTAAATATCGCTGCGCAATAGTGAGACTTCGCTGCCCAGGGCCTGCAATGCTTCCTGGTAGCAAGGCACAGCCTTCTTTGGTCGAGGCAAACAATAGGTATAGGTGTATCCCTGATACATTAATGCAGCAGAGAGTATCCCTGGATCATCAGAGAGTCGTCCACAGCGTACCGCCTCCAAACAATGCATTTCCCTGGAGGTCAGGTCATTGCGATGCATAGCAAAGACTGCCTGGAGTATCTTTGCTTGCGTTGCCAGGCTGGCAATGGTTTCCTGATACTGCGATGGTCTAAAGGCCAGCGTCATGAGTGTTGGGACATAGGTTCCAAGAAGCTCAGGAGCGACAGTGAGACCTTTGCCATGCAAGAGATGCCAGCATGCCTTGAGGGCGTTGGCACATTGTGGCAGGAACTCTTCAATGGCGATCGTCGACTCAGTACGTTTCTCACTGAATACCATCGCCTCTGCCTGCGTTGTTTCAGTGGATTCCTCAAGACCCAGCTCCTGCGCTGTGGCTCCAAGTTCATCGCAGAGCGCGTGCAGGTTATAGCCACGCGGCAATACGTCGCCACGTTCCCAGCGATATACGGTATTCGGCTGTACTCTGACGCGCTCAGCGAGCTCTTCTTGACTCAGATGCTTCCTGAGCCGCGCATTGATCAGTGCTTTGCGTTCCATACATGCCTCGCTTTTGCGATATTCGCCTACGATAACAGCATATCACAGCATAGCGCATTTGTCGAATAACATTGCAGGTATATAGTGCATAGCGCATAAATGATGAAGGAATGTAGAGCAATGTAGAGGTAGCATATTCGCAGGCATACTACACTACGCATAGCTTCGCTACGTCCGTTCGTTCTTTAGTGAGCGGAGCTTGCGGCGGCGACTGCGGGCGCATCGCCGCCGCATTTGGCTCGGACATCTCGCCATAAATCACGCGCCTCGTCCTTGCGTCGTCGCGCGGGGTCGTGCTATTATGGCGGCATTGAATGTCGAGAAACGATGACCTCTTCGACGATTAATGGGATATTGCAAGCAACGCGCCCCTGGAGTACGGGTTCTCCAGGGGCGCGTTGTGTGTGCGATGAACTTAGACGATAATTGCCGTCTCATCGGGTGCATAGTCGTCAAGACTCGCTTTGATGGCAATGCCCATCCCGAGCGCTTCGACGGCATAGCGATTGTTTGCCTCGTCGTCGATGAAGAGCACTGATTCAACGCCAGAAAGCCGGGCCATGCGCCGCACCTCATCGGCTTTCCAATGCACCGTCTTCGTAAACTGCTTATCCATTTGCTTCATGACCAACTCGTAGCCATCAAGGTCGTGCTGAGCAAGCCATGCCTCCGTTGCCTCTCGCATCGTTTCCGGCCTGGAGGTCAAGAATATCACAGTGTAGCTGAGTTGCTTCTCCAGGCGCGCCACTGCCAGATCAGCGCCTGCGATGAGCGTGTCTAGATCGACGAGCGCGGGGTTAAATGCCACGCTCCAATCGATGCTGCCATAGAACGTGGCGCGGGCAAAGCGTTCGGTGTTGGAGGCGATCACGCCGTCGAGATCGATGATTGCTAGGTTCATTTTATCTTCTACTCCTTAGGTGCGCTGAGTACTTTATTCAATGTCTCGCGTTTGATGCGATAGGCTTGCCTTGCATCCTTATGGGGTAGCACAACAGCCTCTAATGCTCCCTGCTTTATCCAGCGTCGCACTGTGGTGTCATCCACTCGTAGAACTTTTGCCACCTCAGAGACGGTTAATAACTCGCTCATACTCTATGCTCCATTTGTGCTAATACCTCTATTGACGTTTTATCGTTTCTCTAATGCATCATAAAATCGCCTTAATGCGTCAGTCTCGTTGTTCGCCATTAAACTAATTGATACCTCATAAGGCGCGACTCCGGCGGTCTGTATGGCTGCGTGAACCTGCTTAAAGGAGTATTTACCAGGGAGAACAGACATTACTGTCATTACCCCTTTCTGATAGGCTAATCTCCTCGCAATAATTAGTCGTATGGTAGTAAGTAGACCCACTGTATCTCCCTTTCTTTTCACGATATCGCTTCATTTCTATAGATCCCCGATGCTCGACAATCCACCAGGCTCGCCAGATCGCCGTCGCCGTGCTCATAGATCACGAAGTGGATGAGACAGTTGTAGCAGCGCCATTCACCCGGCTTCTCCTGGTCAGGCTGATACCAGCGCCAGATAGGCGTCGCACACGCGCTACATTTGTCGGGCTTGCGTTGTGTGGGCGCGCCGACGTGATCGGGGATCGTGCGCGCCCATGCAGGGATATCAGAATGGATGCTCATACTGTAGCGCCTGCTCGCTCGCGATCGCATGGAGCAGTGCGAATTGTGCTACTGCTCGCTCGAATGCGTCAGGCCGTTCAGGCAGCGCGTACCCGATTAGCTTACAGGCAGTCGCCAGCGAGAGGTGAACACCTGGATAGCCCTTACTGCGAAAGTAGAGCAACGCCGTCTGCTGGAGACATTCACCAATGAGGGCGAATCGCGCGAGATGGTAATGCTCCGCATTCTCGCTCAACACGCGACGCACGAAAGCAAAATTATAGGAGAGTACGTACTTGCCCGAGAGTATTTCCTGTAGCGTGTCCCAAACGCTCGCCAGATCAGGACTAGCCGCGCTCATCATGCTTTCAGTGAGCCCAGTATAGTCGGTGTTGTACACGCCAGGAGTGCGCCCTGGATGGATATATGCAGCACTATCGATAATCCCCTCGCGATTGAGGGTAAGCAGTGCGATCATATCTGCGTCTTTCTCAACGCTGCATGTGTCGATCACGCAAAAGGTCAGATTGTTCATTTTGAGTACGGCTTGTGCCCAGAGTGAGAGATTATTCACTTATTGCTCCTTCTCGCTTCGTGGGGATTGCGCTATTGCTTGCAATGCATCAGCGATACGTGCAAGTTGTAGTGTGGCTTGACAGGCTGCATAGGCAAGTGCCGCCAGCGATTCGGGGCTGGAATCAGATGGGCCACAGGTGATATCACGCCAGCGTTTGTATGCCATATCAGCAAATTGAATAAGGTTCGTTGTCTCTTCGTTTTCCATCATTCCCTCTGGCCAGGATAAGGCCCCTGGCTCGCCACTAGCGCTACGATAGCGCTCCAACGCTCAACTTCTCGCTTTGCGCCGCCAGGTCGCGCGCGATCGTGGCAGCGTGAAACTTCTTGAGCGCGGCTTCATCTAACTTGAGGAGATACTGCAAGTACTTTTTCCAGCGTGCCTCTATCTGCTCATCAGCGATGGTATACGCCGCCACCCATTTCGCTTTGAGCGCTGCAATATCTGATGCAGGTAAGGCGTGCTGCATCTCATCCTGTGGTGATGTTGGGGTATGTCCGTTGCCGCTAGTATTCTGCTCAGGTTTTTGTGCCGCTATTCGCGCTTTGGTATACATTTGTCTCACAATGTTTTGCTTTCCCTGCGCGTCAAGGGCGATCTGCTTACGCTGTTTGTCATAAGGCACCCACGCTTTCTCTAGATCATAGAGATAGCGGCCTAACCCGAACTGTGAGCAGGCCCGCTTAAATGCCTGCGCCCAACTTTCCGTACCTGCATTCTCGCCAGAAGCTGATGCCTCTCCTACATCCGTATGTGCAATGCCACAGATGATCACCGTCACATAGACAATGATCTTCTGCCCGATCGCCAGCGCGGTCGGTGGTGGTGTGCTCCATTCGCCCGGCGCAACCGCATTCAAGCGATCTTCATAGACGCGCACATCAGCGTAGGGCAAGGCCATACACAGCGTTTTCCCGTCTCGCTCAACGGCTCCCTTTGGCAGAAGATCGATATCTTGTACCAGGAACGGCATTTCTAACTGCTTGGTGATATCCATAAGTGCCTGCATTACAATTCCCTCCCGTCAAAGTCTGCATAATAGTCGTATCCAGCTTCAGCTATCCTCTTTTGTCGTTTCGCCTCCAGGCACGCGGCGCACCCACCCATCTCAGCAGGCGCTACGCCGCAAAAGATACAAAGCTGGTGCTTGATACGATCGATAAAATGAAAGACAAACAGGTTCTCGCGCACATCCCTATCATGCTTGCTACGATCATTCCCCTCTGGGTACTCATTCGTTGTCTGCATACCCTCTCCTTCTTCAGAACATCGGATCGTCTCTATGTCGCGCAGCCGCTTCCAGATGCTCTTGTGCCTGGCGCTCAATGCGCTCTTCTTCGTCTGGCTCTTCGCGCTCCTGGAAATATAAGTGAAAGATCGTTTCACCCTTGAGCTGATAGCCTAATTGATGCATAAATTGTATACACTTGACGAAGCGGACTAGCCAGCATTGTGCGGCCAAATCGTTCAAGTGATACATAGCTGATCGCATGTTCGTGACACAGAGTTGTGCGTATTCTGTATACAATTGGACATTAGTTAATCGCTTCATCTCGCAATTCCCCTCTTTTGCGCATCAGAAAGATTGATGAGGTAGCATCGTTCCGCATGAATTTGCTTGAGTATTTCATCCGCCTGATCCGCTCCTGCCGAGCGTAGCTGCGCATGAAATATCAGTATTGTCGATCGCATCGCATCAGCATCAGCAGGCGCAATACTGCCATGTGCCAAACACTGAAACGCTTGATCCAGCGTCGCTTGCATTTCCTGATAGCACTGCATCAGCAGCGTTACTTGGTAGCGCATGGCAATGATCCCGTTTTTCGCTGTACGTTGTTGCTCGCTTTGTGGCATCTCGAAATTCCCCTCCCTCAAATCATCTTCGATATGGGCGAGCGTATCACCCATATCGTTGAACATACGTTCTCTCATACTGCCAGTCCACTCATCCCTAGCTCATAGTTGCGCCAAGCCTGCCATTGCTGCTCATCGTCTAATCCCTCCCACGGATCATCTCCTGCTGTTGAGTCGTCAACCTGCTTACTCTCTATAACGGGCGAGACATTCATTTGTCGCTCTTGCTTTTCGATTGAGGCTTGATGCATCTCTGCTTGATGGAGTACCAGCGAAGCTTCAATGCGCTCTTGCGCGTCCTGGGAGGCTTCTGCCTGCTCGCTGTGGGCCATGTGTTTGCAGGGCTTCCTGCTGGGGCAGTCACATGAGGTGGCGCGCCCATCGAAAAGGTAGGTGTAGTACTGCGTCTCTCCGTCGCTTGAACGGTTCAAATACACCACTTTGCGCGGGTCTGCGTGAAACTGCACACGGGCAATGGTGGTAACGCTCTCAACTGCTGCTCTGCTCTTGGCTCTCTTCGTTGCTGTAGTCATGGATGTTTCCCCTTCTGATGGTTTGTTACTGTCCGTAACTCTTCATACTCTGATTATAAATGTTACGGTGCGAAATGTCAAGGGGCAATTTTCACGCATCTTAACTTGATAAGTTTTATAAGTCCTTGATAAGTAGGTATAGACGTTGCTCGAAATTATCTGCTACACTGCATGTCATGTTCT
>WNGQ01003945.1_pt1 | contig 15363 bp, 15 predicted proteins | sample 5407661 | NCBI WGS metagenome assembly WNGQ01 (sample SAMN13153382, study PRJNA577476) | soil metagenome | isolation source: 60 cm soil or saprolite under Garry oak tree replicate 2 | place: USA:California | collected 2016-06-15 | reverse complement strand
CTTTCTCAACGACTTCGTCGCTCCATTTTTCCATCTTTGCCCTGAACGATTTGCCTCTGAAATAGTACTTGACGAATCCTCGGAGAAACCGGTAGGAAAAGTAGAGGATGACAACACCAGGAATCAGGTTGATCAGAGCTTCGGAAATTGTCTTTAGTGCAAGGAAGGCTTGTTCGACAATTAGAAACGTGACGATCGATCCGAGGCCTCCTAGGGCAACGCCGAGAAAGACATTCCTTCTACCGATCTGCTTTATGGTGGCTAGGGAGAGGATAGCAACTTCGCTCCCCTCGATAAGAACGGCTTTGAAAGCCAGAAGAAATGATCCGATTATTACAACGTCAATTCCAGCCAATTGGTGTCGCATCCGATTATCGTGAGCTTTCTCTTGTCATCTTGGACCCGTGTCCGTTCATATCTCTAACGGTAGATCGCTCTAGGATTCAATGTACCGTTGCATGAAGTCTAGCGCTAAGAGGACCCGTTGCCTAGTCTTTGGATTCCGCGGACGCGCTCTTTTCGTCAGTTTTCTTGAAGCTTAATGAGAGGGAGTTGACACAGTATCGCAGCCCAGTAGGTTGTGGGCCGTCCTCGAAAACGTGGCCTAGATGGCCACCGCACTGTTTGCAAAGAATCTCGACCCTGCTCATGAAAAGGCTGCGGTCGGATTTCTCTTCAACATTCTCTTTTTCTGCTGGAGACCAGAAGCTTGGCCATCCAGTTCCGGAATCAAACTTTGTGTCCGACGAGAATAGCGGTGCGCCGCATCCTGCGCACACGTACATTCCCTTTTCTTTGTTATGGAGGTATTTCCCGGTAAAGGGTCGCTCAGTTGCTTTTTTTCTCAATACTTGGTAGGTTTCAGTGTCAAGTTGTTTCTTCCATTCTTCTTCCGAGTTTTTCATACCTACTAGAGAGTGAATGCGGTAATTATCCTAATCGCTGTTCGCATCCCTAGTTAGCTGACAGACGTTCGATTCTGTTTGGTTTTTGGGACGAGTGCTAGGATGAGCGTCTGGAAATTCGTCCTACGAACGGATTGGTCAGTTTTTCATCTCCAATACTTGTTTCTGAACCGTGACCGGGGTAGACGATTGTGTCATCGGCCAGGCTAAACAAACGGTCGGTTATCGAACGGATAAGTGTGTCAAGGTCTCCACCCGGAAGATCCGTTCGCCCGATCGACTGGTTGAACAGTGCATCTCCAGTAAAGACATAGCCTCGGCCTGCTAGGCTGACACTTCCGGGCGAGTGGCCAGGTGTGTGCAGGACCTTCAGGGTATCATGTCCTACAGTTAACGATTCTCCATCTTTGAGAAACTGGTCCACTCTGGGTGGTGGAGGGACGGTCAAACCCATGAACTGGCGGACACGACTCTGCATGGACTCAAGCATGGACAGATCGTCATGATGGATGACAAACGGAATTTTGAGTGTTTCACGAATCTCATTGACGCCCAACACATGGTCGAAGTGGGCATGGGTGGCGATGATCTGACTAGGCTTGACCTTGATGTCGCGAAGGAAGCGGAGGATTCTCTCCGGTTCATCGCCGGGATCAATGACAAAAGCTGTCGATTCAGATTCTAGAATGTAGCAGTTGGTCTGCAAGCGCCCAACGACGAGCCTGTGTATTTTGGCCATTTCGAGGTTCTGCTGCTATGCCGTCTGGGCAGAATATGAACTTGGACCAACGCGCTGTTAGAGGTCAGCGCTTCAGCAGGTTTCTCAAGATTGATCGGTATCATGATTGTTCACTCGTTTCGAGATTGGAAGAGACTGGAAAAGCGTAACATATTGAATTCTGGAATCCAGATTTTCGTCTTGGCGAGCCAGCATTTGAGAATAGCTTAGGCTAAGGATTTCATCTCATGGGTATCTGGGTCTATCTTCGAGAAGCCAAGAACTTAAATGGGTAGTAGGTTCTAGCCGCATCCATGAAGAAAATACTAACCATAACAGCTCTAGTCGTTGCTACCTTAATGCTTTCAGCCCCCCTCGGAGTAGGGGCTGTCCTCAGCGATTTCCACTATAGTCCAAGCCTGAGTTATGTTCAGCTCGGGCCTGCATCGACTCTTCCGCAAGGAATTCCTTTGTGCAAGAGTACGTCTCTCGGTAATATTGTCTGCTACTCGCCCAGCTTCGTCAAGAAGGCGTACGAGTTCCCATCGACCTCTACTCTTGACGGTTCGGGCCAGACAATCGTGATCGTCGACGCTTTCGGAAGCCCGACGATTGCTAGTGACCTATCATTGTTTGACACACGCTTTGGAATTTCAGCACCGCCATCTTTCACAATATTCTGCGGCAATTCCCCGACCCCACTCGACCCCAGCACATGCCCAGTGGTCAACATTAATGTGAATCCGAGACATGACGAATTCGGCTGGACCATAGAGACAAGCCTCGACGTTGAATACGCCCACGCAATGGCTCCAGGAGCCAACATCGTCCTCGACGTAGCCTCCACCTCATCCGGGAACGCTATCAATGACGCTGAAACTGCTGCGATAGCAGCATACCCAGGTGCCATATTCTCGCAAAGCTTTGGCATCCCAGAAATCTTCCTCACCGGAAACGGAAACCCCGGCCAAGTCAGCCAAGCCCAAGCGAACTATGCGAACGGCGTCGCCAAGGGCGACACATTCTTCGCCTCAGCAGGAGATACCGGTGCAGACTTCGGCTTCGGCGTCGCCATGTCGAACTTCCCAGGTTCCGACCTACACAATACCGCTGTAACCGGAACTCAAGGATTACCCTACAACGCAACTGGGACCCTTACACCTTGTACCACCTCTACACCCTTCTCATGTACTTCGGGACTCTCCTCGTATCATGGACCATGCGTGCTCGGCCGGACTATCGCACCAAACTGTGTACCGGATGGGTATGGTGGCGAACAGGTCTGGAATGAGCCTAGCTTTGGTGCCGCAACCGGCGGAGCCCCGAGCTTGCTCTTCGGCGCCCCATCCTACCAGGCCGGCCTTGGCCTATCAGCAAGAGGCCCAGACGTAGCTTACAATGCAGCAATCGACGGCGGAGTCTTGGTCGTTTACGGAGGCTTCGGATCCCCAGTCTTCTTCATAGTCGGGGGAACCAGTGCTGGTTCTCCACAATGGGCGGGGATTGCGGCCTTGGCGAACCAAGCTCGCGCTAGTGCCGGTAAAGGTCCGATCGGTGACCTGAACCCAACGCTCTACGCAATCTACCACAGCGCGCGCTACTCGACAGACTTCCACGACATCACAGTAGGCAACGACCAACTAGTCGGCTCGTCCGTTGGTTTCTCGGCAGGGGCAGGATATGATGTCGCATCAGGCATCGGATCCCCTATTGTCGACCAACTGGTCGTTGACTTAGCAGCAGCATAGACTAAAGCTGAAAAGTGGGAGGAGCATCCTCCCATCCCCTTCTTCTTTTTCCCACCTTTCTTTGACAATCCTACGTTAGGGCGCATGATAAAGTAGGACAGAGGTTGAGCCTGATCTACACGTCAAAGATATCCGTCGTCCAAGCCTTCTCGCCATAAGACCGGAATGGTCCCTTCAAGAGGGGCGTAGAGGACAAAACTTTTGATCCGTATGTTTTTGATATTGACGCTCTAGTCTCTGGCCAGATCTCATAAAAAGAGCACGCGACCTCCACCGCCACCGGCCGAGCCTGAGGGCGGCCCGGTAGTGACGGGAGAAAAAACCTCAACTCGGTTGTTGCTGACTCCTGAGGGACTTCCCGTATCGGCTACGTAGATGTTGCCTGAACCGTCTACGACTGAGCCGTGCGGATAGACAAATTGGCCGCTTCCCGTCCCCGCGGTCCCAAAAGATGTGAGAAAAGTGCCGTTGCCGGCGAACTCTTGGACCCGGTTGTTGAAAGTGTCGGCTACGTAGAGGTCGCCGGTGGAGTCCGTGGCTAGATGAGCGGGGAAGTTGAACTGTCCGTTTCCCGAACCGGACATTCCCCAAGAAGCTATGAGCCCGCCTGAGCCGGTGCATTTCTCAATTCGGTCATTAGATGAGTCGGCGACGTACACGTTCCCCGAACCGTCGACGGCAATTCCTGTTGGGTTGGTGAACTGGCAATTGCCAGCTGCTGAGCTCCACTGCGTGAGAAAGTTTCCTGAATTGTCGAATTTCTGAATGGTGTTCCCGGAATAATCGGTTACATAGATGTTGTTTGAGTTGTCTATTGCGACGCCAAATGGATTGGTGAACTGTAGATTACCGCTTCCGAGGTCTCTGACGAAGGTGCCATCGGGAAGGAATTTTTCGACTCGGCCGTTCGAATAGTCACTGACGTAAACGTTCCCACTGCGGTCAACGACAACCCCATTGGGATCGAACAGGCCACTTCCGGATTCAGCAGTTCCCCAGGCCGTGAGAAAAGTTCCGGTGAGGGAGAATTTTTGAATTCTATTGTTTCCCTGGTCGGCAACATAGACGTGGCCTGAACCGTCGAGAGCAACATCATACGGGCTGGAGAACAACCCGGGTCTTGGATATGTGAGACTGGAGATGTAACTTCCTGAGCTGGCCGAGAACTTTTGAACCCTGTAGTTGTTGTTGTCTCCAACGTACATGTTCAGCTGAGAGTCCAGGGCCACGCCGACAGGGCTGTTGAACTGTCCCGGAGATGCACCAGTGGACCCCCAAGACAAGATCAGGTTGCCGGTGGTCGTGCCGAACTTTTCAACGCGATTGAAGGAGTTGTCGCTGACGTAAATATTGCCTGCATTGTCGACCGCCATCATTGTTGGTGCTGCCAAGCTTCCTCCCGCACTCAAGCCTCCCCAGGCCAGGAGAAAACCTCCAGTCTCGGTGAATTTTGTAATATTATCCGATTTGCTCGCGCTGTCACTTACATACACAAATCCAGATGAATCCACCGCCACTCCATACGGGCTCAGGAATTTGCCAGGGGTCGTACCCAGGCCACCGAATGAACCTACATAGGTTCCATCGTTCCTAAAGATTTGAACACGCTGGTTTCCTTGATCTACCACGTAGACGAACCCAGTGGCGTTGACGCTGAGCCCGAGAGGTGTTTTGAATTGGCCGTTTCCTTGCCCTGTCGAGCCCCAGGATGTGATGAAGCTTCCGGTAGAGGTAAACTTCGAAATGTTGTTGTTCACCGAATCAGAAACGTACACGTTTCCTTGGGAATCCAGTGCAATTCCTTGGGGGTCGTTGAAATGTCCGCGTCCCGTCCCTTGAGATCCCCAAGTGGCCAAGAGCGATCCATCTTTTCCCAGTTTGTATACAGCGTAGTTCTTGGCATCGGCAATGAACACGTCGCCCGATGCGTCCACTGCGACTCCATTTGGAGCAATGGGTCCGCCGTATCCGCCCCATTGACCAGAGTACGCGAAGGAGTTGGCTCCAGACGGGGCAAGTATCCTGTGGTGCCCGGTCATGATGACTGGACTCGTGGCACCCTGAACGATTGTTATCGTGATTAGAGAAAGAGACAAGGTGAGAAGAATGGTCGCCCAGATGTACTTTGGTCTGTTTTCGGCAACAATTACTCGAGATGGAGTCCAATGATTCTCTCGCGTTCGGGGAGAGTGTCTTGGAGACGAATAGTAACGGGGTTGACGCCGAGCTCGGTAAATTGAGGCTTCTCCCTGATCAAAGGCTATCGGAGGAAGCAGCATCGCTCTTTCCAGTCGAAGCGCTCTGTTTAGAAAACACTTGCTAGGATTTGCGCCCTTTAAATAATACGGAAATATCCAGAGACAGCCCAGGCCGGCTCAATATTTCCGTGGGCGATCGCTCTCAACAATCCGAGGAAAAATGAATTAGCCGGCCTCGAAAAACTTGCTAATTATTCCAGTAAGGTCTTGTTGCGATGAACTGGAGCTTGGCGTCGAGAAGGTCCTCGTAGAATTCTTCGTCTTTGTCGTGCATCGTTGCAAGTACCCTGCTTGCTGTCTGCGGCCCGATTCCATAGACCGATTGGGCAATTACGGCCCGTCTTCCGTATGAGATGACCAAGTCAGCTGACCTTCTAGCTCTCGCCAGGACCTTCTGCTCGTTTTCGTCAAGATTCTCCTTGTTCCTTTTCTTTTTGAGGACGCCTGTTGCGTAATTGCTGGACCAGAAGAGCGGGGCGAGAAGTCTTGACCCGCATGTGGCGCATTGAGGATGCTCCGGAAGATCCGCGATCATGATTTCGGAGTTTAGGACTCCGCAGTCGAAGCATAGCATGTCTATGACACGCCCTTCAATGGAGATGCGCAGCCTCGCGAGGTTGTCAGCCGCGACATTCTCGGGTGCAATGAGTTCTGGGATGTCCACGTGTCGGTAGAGAATATGGTATGCTAGAGGAGTAGGCTTGTCTTTCGACTGGAAAAACTGAACTTCCATGGATCCGTTTTTGACCTGTCGGAATATTTCTTTGACGGCATCGAAATCGGAGTGCTCCATCAGCGCCTCCCTGATAGTCTCATCATAGATGGGAGTAAGTCGGAATCTCAGCATCAATTCCTTCATTGCATCCCCATACATTAGTCGTCCGCGGCTAAGTGCTCCGAACCTTTCCGCGACATGTTTCATGTGAAGCTGCCATGGAAAGTGGCGGTGAAGCACTCCATGGCATGCACCGCCTAGTACAGGTTCTTCGATTCCGAAGATCTGTTTTCTGAAGAGGTTTTCCATGTCGAGGTCGGAAGTGTCGGCGGTCATCTCGAAGAGAATCCGGTAGGCGTCGGACCACCACATTCGGACAAGGCCTTCGCGGCGGAACAGTTCTTCGATCACTTCGCCAAGGGTGAAGTTGACGATGTCTCCGAGGTGTGCGTGGATTATGATGTATCTGTCAAAGCCTTCTATCAGAACACGTTGGTCGGTTGGGACCGTTGCACTTGTAGCCTTATGGGCTTCTATCTCTTCAACTATCCGTTTCAACCCGTAGATGTCGGCTGGCCATAGTTGCGATAATTTCTCAATTGAGGTCGATTTTGAGGTATGCTGTGCAATGTTCTCTTCAACAATGGCCCTGTAGGCGCCGACCTTGGTTGCAAGGGCACGGGGGACTGGGAGTATTTGCCCATCCCATCCCGGGATCGCGGCTGTGGGGTCGTTGATTGGAAGAACGTAGACTTTTCCGTCATCTGTTATCTGTTTGATCTGCCAGACTCGGCCTTTGACGATGAAGTTGAGCCCAATGCGTGCCTTGGTAACCATGAATTCCTCGCCGAGGATGCCCACGTTTTGCTGGCTCGTGAGGTCTACAACCATGTATCGGCGTTCGTCGGGGATCATGCTCAGGTTTTCGAAATAGTAGAGCCTGGTCCTTGAGGTGCGGTAAAGCGTGTCGTTCTCTCTCTTGAGATAACCCATCTTGCGCATGAATTCGATGACCTTGCCAAGCGCGTCATTCTCTAAGTCTTGGTAGGGGTAGGCTCGCTTGATGATGCTCTTGGCTTGTGAGAGTTCTAGGCTTCCTTCCGAGTCCATCAGCAATCCGGCGATCTGATGGGCGAGCACGTCCAATGCTCCAACGTGGATACTGGTATGTTCTAGTCGTCCCTCCTTCGCTAGCTCGATAACTCCAACGGATTCCAACAGGTCTTCGGTCGAAACGGAAACGAGGACCCCGTGCGAGGTTCTTGTGAGGGTGTGACCGGATCGTCCCACTCTTTGCACGAGACTGCTTACCTGTCTTGGGGACATGTATTGGACCACGAGGTCGACGGATCCAATGTCAATTCCCAACTCCAAGGTGGATGTGCAGACGAGACCCTTGATCTCTCCAGCCTTGAACGCTTCTTCGGCTCTAACTCGTTCTTCTCTCGGGAGCGAGCCGTGGTGGACCATTATTTTTCGGTCCATCATATTGAACTTGGACCCGAGGAGTTCGGCGTTTACGCGGCTGTTGACGAAGATGAGAGTCGAGTCGTGGGCTTCCACGAGATCATCTACGAGTGTTAGTCGTGCTGCTGCTTCAGGTGTAGTATAGAGTCGTTGAGCTAGCTCGCGATCTTCTTCTCCAGGTAGAGGGTATTCTACCTTGTACCTGGTGGACTTGTTGAGTGGGATCTGTACTATTTTGACAGGCTGATTGCCTCCGAGGAACAGTGCTATCTCTTCGGGGTTGCCAACAGTTGCTGAAAGTCCTACTCTCTGGAAATCGTTAACGCAGATTTCTCTGAGGCGTTCGAGGCCGACCGTCATCTGGACCCCTCTACGGTCACCCGCGAGCTCATGAATCTCATCTACCACAACCGATCTGACGTGACGCAAATGTTCCCTCATGCGCCGACCCGGCAACATTGCTTGGAGGGTTTCCGGTGTAGTGATGAGAAGGTCGGGGGGTTTGAATGCCATCCGTCTCCGGTCCTTGGCCGGCGTGTCTCCATGTCGGACCTCGACCGAAAACCCGAGCTTGTTCGACCATGTTTGGAGTCGCTTGAGGAGATCTCGGTTTAGAGCTCTGAGCGGTGTGATGTAGACGAGTGAGATGCCTTGTCTGTCGTTGTTCCGGATCATTCTATCGATCAGCGGAAGTAGCGCTGCTTCGGTTTTGCCTGAACCAGTGGGCGCGATTATGAGGACGTTGTCGCCTTGGGCGATGAGAGGGATTGCTTCTACCTGTGGAGGTGTTGGTGTTGAGATTCCTGTTTCTTGGAGCAGTCCTTTCAGTGGGGTAGAGAGGAGTGCAAACGCTTCCGGAGCCATAGACGCCACTGAGCCGTTGATAGATTGGAGGGCTCGAAGATAAACTTCCTAGGCGACTAGAAGTATCGTTCTTCTAATCCTTATTTCTTCTCCGTTATTTTCTTCAAAAAGTCCTTGTAGCCAAGGGCTTTCATGAGACCCGGCAGCTCTTTCTTCAGATCTTCTGGCATGATCATCGTGATCCATCCTTCACCGTAGGGGCTCTTGTTGACCAGCTCGGGAGCGTCCGAGAGCGTGTTGTTTACCTCGAGCACCATGCCTGAGATTGGGGAATAGACGTCGGCAACGGCTTTTACCGATTCGACTGTGCCGATGCTCTGCATCTGGGAGACCTTCGAGCCTACCTTCGGGAGGTCCACATAGACGACTTCGTGCAATGAGTTCTGGGCATAGTCGGTTACACCCACTCTGCACTTGTCTCCTTCAAGCCGGACCCATTCGTGTTCTTTCGTGTAGAATACATCTTCTGGAACGTTATACTCGCCTTTCACTGTCAGACCTTGCCCGGAATCTTATGCGAAGGTGTGATTCGGTATAAAGATTCCACAGGTGGATTATTCTCGAAGCAACATCGGTGTTTCTTCTCGCAGAGTCCGTGAGTGTTTGTAAGGTCAGAAGGCTGCGCTCTAATCTCAACGTCGTATTTGTTCGAGCAGTTTTGAGATTTCTGTCCAGCTTTCGACTCTGAAGACTTGTCGTAGTTCTGGGACGGTTCTGTTCCATGGCCGGCTGTAGAGTATTCCCCACATTTTCGGGTTGCGCGAGATCAGGGGCATCAGTTCCGGGGCGTCGTCGATGTAGACGTCGTAGTTTAGGAACATCTTGTCTTTCCATCCGGGGACTCGTACGAATCGTTGGTATGGTATTTTGTGGTCGGTGAGCCAGCTCTTGGCTGCGCTAACGCTTTCCTTGCTTCGTCCTGTTACGACGTCGATTTGTCCCAAGCGGGCTATTTTTCGGACCTTTTCTGCCAATCTTGGTTCTGTGGGTGGGATGCTTTCCCAGTCGTCCCATGCCTCGTCTAGGAACTGGAAGAATTGTTCCCTGCTGATTCCTAGCTTGTGCCAGGACGCCCACGTATCCAGGTCGGCGAGCTTGAAGTTTGTGCCAAGGAATTCGTTGGCGCGTTTGCACCATGCTTCCATTGTCTCGGCGAGGACTCCGTCGAGGTCGACCGCGATTTTCAATCGCTCATTTTGAGAACTAGACAATTGGTGGTGTTCATGTTATGGAAAGAGAGTCTTTAACCTTGAATGGAGTCCTCGTCGTCGTGCCGAGTGAGATGTCGCTACTAGATGGGATCAACTCGCTTAGGTCAGTCAGGAAATTCAAGCCTGACCCAATCCACGAGGACGAGCTGAAAACCGTCCTTGAGTCCGCGTCCAAAGCTGCCTCCGGAAGTAATACTCAGCCGTGGGAATTTGTTGTGGTCCGTGATCCGAAGGTGAAAGCCCGTCTCAAGGAACCAATGCTGAGGACTTGGCTAGCCAGACTTGCCGGTATCCCGGGGATGTCTGCTCGGATGAGAGATGTGTATGATGAGGCTACGGAGATGCTTCGAAACACCGAGAACGTGCCTGTCATAATCTATTGTTGTGTTGATCTTGACCGTGTAGGGAAAAGCGAGGAGGTGAGGTATGCGAGCATCTATCCAGCAGTACAGAACCTTATGCTGGCAGCCCACGCTCTAGGTCTTGCCACGTGCCTGACCGTTCACGGGTCCACCTCGACACGTGGAGAGCCGGAGGTCAAAAAGATCCTCGGGATCCCGGAGCACGTTAAGATAGGCTGTCTCGTATATCTTGGGTATCCAGCCGTTAGACTCGGCCATCCCAAGAGGAAGCCTGTCGAAAAATTCGTACACTACGACCGTTGGTAACTGTACCATCATGCCACGCTATCTTCTGAGCCCAAAATCAGCCCTGATCTCGAATCTGGGACTACCATAAAATCTCGCCCGAAAATCATTCGAGAATCGCCGGATAGAGCAAGATAACGACTGAGCCAAGCAAGCCCAGACTATGCCCTGATCAGCCTGTCTCGCCTATTATCCCTGCCAGACAGCAAATCTACTCGGCGAAAAAGGGGGGTATTGTTCAAGCATCTCGCGAGGCATGAGTGCTCCCTGTGGAAACGTGGGTGTTTGGCAGTCGAAGCAGTTGTGAGACTTTTATTGTTCGCTACCTGTCGGAGTCTCTCTATTCGTGTCGTCCTGGTTGAAAATAGAACTAGTATCCGAGAAGATAGGTTTTGTCTCTGTTGACGGTGATCCGAAAAGGGAACTGTCTGAGGGCACCTGCCAAGAGGGCAGTGTTGCGTCCGGGCTCGGCACTGTCTTCGCAGGTTCTGTTTTCGTCGCAGACTTTGGTTTCTTTCCTTCCTTGACGTATACTATTACGATCTTGTATGAATCGTTGCAGCTCTTGCATCGTCCGACTTGGACAACTCTTTTGAGTTTGAGAGTATGAGTCTTGCAGCTGGGACAATCGATGAAACGGCTTCGTGCAACAGGTTCTTCCTGACTGATAGTCTTCATCTGCGCAAAGCCTTCAACCCGTGAATCTCGACATAGCCATTCTGTAACCAGTGCCCTAGACTAATCGTCACCCATTCATTTTTCGATCTCTAAGACAAACGCTTCCGTGGACTAGACCATCTCACTGCTGCTCATTAAGAATCTGAAAAAAAAACTAGTCCCAAATTTCACCCGCGTTGGTTTTGACACCCTTAAAAGTAACTTAGCACAAGAAAACTGATTATCAAGGAAAGGTTCAGAGTTTGAGCCAGCCGAGCAGCAGCGCATTTTACGACAGGGCCAAATCCCAGACCAATCTCCAAGAGAAAATCATGCTCATGATTCCAGGTTTTCACGGATACAAGGAGAAAGAGATACGTCGTGAGTCAGATAAGCTTCTCAGAAACCAGATCTACCAGAAACTGTCCAGTGCAGAATCACAAGCAAAGGACACTTACAGGTCCCTGGTAAACCAGGGTATCAATGACACGTGGGACGACACGGATCATTTGATGGCCCGGCTCGATAGGGTTGTTGAACGGATCAACCATTCAGAGTACGGATACGCCGGCTTCTTTGACGTCACAAAGGTCAAAGAGCCTGACTTGGACCGGATGATGGACTATGATTATCAACTCCTACAGATGACCGACAGTGTAACAACCGCCATCCAAGGGCTCAAAGATTCTGTAGACAATGGACATGTTCAAGACGCGAAGGGAAAGATCTCCGATGCGATGAAAGCCGTCGACGCACTTGAAACCGCCTATAACGGACGCAAAGACGTAATCCTAGGAGTCCAGCAGTAATGCCACAAGTCATAGAATGGCGAGGCGCAGGCCCCGACGATATCGTCTGGCGATACCCAGTAGAAGAAATAACAAACGCCGCCCAACTAGTAGTTCACGAATACGAGACAGCAGTCTTCCTAAGAGACGGCAAAGCCTACGACGTCTTTCCACCAGGCAGACACACCCTTACAACACTCAACCTTCCACTCATTACCTCAGCATACCGAATATTCTTCGGTGGCAAGACTCCATTCACCGCTACGGTGATCTATGTCTCCACGAAACAGTTCGCGGGCAAGTGGGGCGCGAAGGCTCAGACAACGGAGCTGGCTCCGTTGATGGTTCACGGGACAGCATGGCTCAGGATAACGGACTCGAACCTGTTCGTTAACGAGGTCGTTGGAGGACAGGGCGCCTTTAGCACTCCGCAAGTGGACGATTTCATCCGAGGATTCATCAACGAACGAGTTATCGATGAAATGTCCAAGTATGATCTCCAAACAGCGTTCACCCAGCTTGACAAGGCATCGGTAACTGTAAAGGTCAACATCAATGATGCTCTGAAAAGAATCGGGACTGACCTTGTTGATTTCAAGTTCGAAGGAATCGATACCTCCGACCAGTTCCGAGACAGACTCTTCTGGATCAAGCAGAAAGCAGCTACATCAGACGTTTTGAGGATGGAGACCGCCAAGGATATTGGAGCGAGCCTCGGTTCTTCTTCAGGCGCGGGACTCGGATCGGGAATGGTGCTCATACCCCAGGTAATGAACGCGCAAATGCAACCTGCGGCACAGCCCCAAGCGGTACTCGTCGCATGCCCCAAGTGCGGAAACGGCGTTCAACAGGGCGCGAGGTTCTGCCCGAACTGTGGAGCGACCATGTTCGTCCCGCCCCCTGCACAAGCCATGACGCCTTGTCCCAACTGCGGAAAACCGGTCGCCTCCGGGACCAAGTTCTGCCCCGAATGCGGGCAAAAGATGCAATAAGACACCGTTTTCTCGACTCGCATTCCAGCCGACCTTATACGATAAGCACGAGTACTAATTACGCGACGTTATCTCATCTCAAGACAAGGGTATAAGAATCGGGCCAGGGAAACGGTCCTGTTCCTGAAAGGTTACTAGAACAGCCATGGTAAAGAAGCTGGACGGACAGTTCGTCGTTCCGGGAATAAAGCTCGGCGTTGTAGAGGAGTTCATGCCCGGCCGCGGAACAACCGAGGTAGACGGAACAGTCTACTCGGCTGCGACTGGAGTAGCAGCAGTCGATTCTACCCGTCACATAGTCTCGGTAAAAGCCTCCGCCGGCCCCCCTGTCGTCCCTGAGGAAGGCTCCACGATCGTCGGTGTTGTCGAAAAGGCCCAGGAGAAAATGGCCATAATCAACATTGTCGTCGTTGACGGCCACAAGCTTCAACCACCATTCACTGGTATGCTGCATATCTCTAATTCTAGTCCGAGATTCGAGCGGTTCATGGGCGATGTCTGCAAACCCAACGACATCATCCGCGGCAAGGTCATCGATGTAAGCCAGCGTATACCCAAACTGACAACTGTTGGACGGGACATGGGCGTGATCAAAGCATACTGCTCACGGTGCGGCGGAGAACTCGTACTCTCGGGAAGAATCCTCCGTTGTACGCAGTGCCTAAACGTTGAAAGAAGAAGATTGGCCGACGACTTTGGAGCTGGAGGAAACGTGCCAACTTGAAAGTGAACGTGTTGAAGAAATCGAAAGGATTCCTCAAAGTCGAAGTTGAAGGAGAAGGCCACACTTTCGGGCATCTCATGCAAGCCGCTCTACTCGAGGACAAGACCGTTGACTGGGCAGGCTACGACCTTCCCCACCCACTCTTCACCAGACCCATCATAACGCTAAGAATGAAGGGCGAATCGTCCGCCGAGAAAGCCCTGGAGCGAGCGGCGAAAAAAGTCCACCAGGACACTGACGAATTCATAGAAAAATTCAGCGCCGCAGTAACCGCCGAAGCTGAAAGCTAACCCGCGATGGCCAGCCCTCCGCCAACGAAGGGCATCATCTTCGATTTTGATGGCACACTTTACGGAGACTGGAGACTCTGGATCTCCATAATCGAGGAAACACTGAGAGAATTCAACCTTCCAGTCACAGCATATGAAGCTCTGGAACTGGCAAGAAACGAGATCAAGACAGGCCGAGCAAGAGAAACAATCAAGATAAGCGGAATCGCCGTCTCCCTCGCCAGAGAGCAAGGACTTGAACGCGACAGCGAGGTCCGCTTGCGTTTCTTTGAGAAGCTCGACGCAAAAATGGATGAGACAGGACCCGGAAACGATCTAGTCAGACTATTGACACAACTTCAACAGAAAGGATTCATCATGGGATTAGTAACTTTCGTTCGAAAGACACGTCTCACGAGGCGCTTGGACATGTGGAAGCTTGGAGATTATTTCCAAGCTGCGATTACCCCGGACCAAGTTGCAGAGTTCAAACCATCTCCCCAACCCTACCTCAAAGCCATCGAGGACCTCCATCTCGCTCCGAAAGAATGCATTGTAGTCGGAGACGAGCCTGTGGATATGCTCGGCGGAAAACGCGCAGGAACCAGAAAGGTCCAGGACAAGATTCTCGCAGATGCAGCGGCAAGAGCTGGACTGCGAAAGCGTCTACCGAGAAGAGTGGGCCGAGGAGATGTAGCTAACAGTCTGGAAGCTTTACTCGGGCACGTATGGTTGCAGAAAATGATCACTCTTGAAGAGATCGTATTATGTCTCAAGACCGAGAATCTTGACCCCAGCGAGAACTTCTCAATCTTAGCTGACGTGGCCTTGTCCAAGCTTCGAAAGAAACCATGACGCGTAAGCTTATCGTGAAGAAAGAGATCAGGACACTAGGACTCGACCTATGCAACCCCCAGCGTTTGGTGGGTGCGATCATGAGGGGCGGCGTTTACATGGACGGGGTTGAGGTCTTCCCGTCCAATCCCATTCTAAAGAGCAGATCAATTGGATCTGCGATTCGCGGGACGAGATTTTATCCGGAGCTCAGATTGATTATGACACACGATCCCGAAACGCGACTCGACACCCAGATCATCGAGAGGTCGACCAAGCTGCCAGTCATTCAAGTCAACTCGGCGAGACGGGGAAATCCAAATGGTTTCAAAACATACAAGGTCGGCAGGAAAAAGTTGCAGGTAAAGAGTTCCCTTCTGCCCAGGACCCTTCAGGAAATACTCTCCACGACCTGGACCACAGGACGGCTCCCTGAGCCCCTGCGCATCGCTCACTTACTCGGCAGATCGAGATTCTTCGAGAAAAACACGCGTTTCCAAGCCAACAAATAAATTCGTCGCCGAGCCCTATACGGGGCGAACGTGTTTTGCAGTTCTGTCCGAAAT
>WNGQ01003711.1_pt1 | contig 15365 bp, 15 predicted proteins | sample 5407661 | NCBI WGS metagenome assembly WNGQ01 (sample SAMN13153382, study PRJNA577476) | soil metagenome | isolation source: 60 cm soil or saprolite under Garry oak tree replicate 2 | place: USA:California | collected 2016-06-15 | reverse complement strand
TTCTCGGAACTTCGATCGCCCGGCCGCTGATCGCGAAGCGCCAGATCGAGATCGCGCGCAAGACCGGGGCGGACGCCGTCGCCCACGGCGCGACCGGCAAGGGCAACGACCAGGTGCGCTTCGAGCTCGGCTACTACGCGCTCGCGCCGAACATCCGCGTGATCGCTCCCTGGCGCGAGTGGGACCTCACCTCGCGGGAGAAGCTTCTCGAGTACGCGAAGGAGCACGGCATCCCCATCGAGGGAAAGAGGAAGGGCGGCTCGCCCTACTCCATGGACGCGAACCTGCTGCACATCTCCTACGAAGGTCGCGTCCTCGAGGATCCGTCCCGCGAGCCCGACGAAGACATGTGGCGCTGGACGGTGCCGCCCGAAAAGGCGCCCGGTCGCGCCGAGTATGCCGAGCTCGAGTACGCAAAGGGCGATATCGTCGCCGTCAACGGGAGGAAGATGCGCCCCGCCGCCGTGCTCGCCGCGCTGAACAAGCTCGGCGGAAAGCACGGGGTCGGGCGGCTCGACCTCGTCGAGAACCGCTACGTCGGCATGAAATCGCGCGGCTGCTACGAGACGCCCGGCGGCACGATCATGCTGAAGGCGCACCGCGCGATCGAGTCGATCTGCCTCGACCGCGAGGTCGCGCACCTGAAGGACGAGCTGATGCCGCGCTACGCGAGCCTCATCTACAACGGCTACTGGTGGAGCCCGGAGCGAAAACTCTTGCAGACCCTGATCGACGCTTCGCAAGCCGGCGTGAACGGCCGCGTGCGCCTGAAGCTCTACAAGGGCAACGTCGCCGTCGTCGGCCGCGAATCCGACGGGGACTCGCTCTTCGACACGGCCATCGCCACCTTCGAGGAAGACCGCGGCGCTTACGATCAGGCCGACGCCGCCGGCTTCATCCGCCTGAACGCGCTCAGGATGAGAATCGCCGCGCGCCTGAAAGGAAAGCGTCGCTAAATGTAGCCGTCATCCTCGCGGAAGCGGGGATCCAGTGTCGTGCGCATTCAAATCTACTCCGACCTGCATCTCGAGCGCGAGCCGTTCGCACCGCCGGAAACCGGCGCCGACCTCATCGTGCTCGCGGGCGACATCGACAACGGCGCGGCGGGAATCGAATGGGCGAAGCGGACTTTCCGCCGCCCCGTGATCTACCTCGCCGGCAACCACGAGTACTACGAGGGCGAGTTCGACTCGGTACAGCAGGCCATGCGGGCGGCGGCGCGGCAATTCGCGGTCGAGCTCCTGGACTGCAGCGAGACGGTCTTCGACGGCGCGCGCTTTCTGGGATGCACGCTGTGGACCGACTATTCGCTCGCGCCGCAAGCCGAGCGTCCCGCGGTGATCGAAGCCGCGCGCAAGCTCAACCCGGACTACCAGTTGATCCGCTACGGCTCCCGGTCGTTCGCGCCGGAGGACGCGGTCGCGCTTTGCGAGCGGCACCGCGCCTGGCTCGGAGCGAAGCTCGCCGAGCCGTTCGCCGGGAAGACCGTGGCCATCACCCACTTCGCGCCGCACCCGCTGTCGATCGCGCCGGCCTACGCTTCCCACCCGGCCAACCCCGGCTTCGTCCTCGACCTCACCGAAATGATGGGCCGCGCGGCGCTGTGGATCCACGGGCACACGCACACGTTCTTCGATTACCGCGTGCGCGGCACGCGCGTGGTCTGCAACCCGCGTGGTTATCCCGGTGAGCCGACCGGGTTTCGTCCGGACCTGACCGTCGATCTGTAACGGACATATTCTTGTAATCGCGGTCGCAACGGGAAGGTTCGTTTACGCCGTCGCCGCCCCATTCTGCAGCGGTTCGATGGTGGCGGCCGATGCCGCGGTCGTCAAGGAATCACGCGGGATATCGAGCTGTTGTACAGGAGTCCGGCCTCGTCTTGTTCGAATAGACCGAAGGCGAACAACTCGAATAAGAACGCAGCTTGGAAGGCGTAGGCGCCGTGCGGACTATTGTCGCAGGCCGGTACCTTTTCTAGGTTCAGATCGGGCTGGCGGGACGAGATATATCTGAATCCTTTCGGACATCGCGTGTGCTTATAGCCGTCATCATCCGAGTGGCGGGCTTCGTGAATCAAGGAATAGAGCCTTTCCAGCGGACTCATTTGTTTAAAAAAGAGATCGCCGACGAAAAAATCCCCTTGGTTCTGGTTCGCGGCGGCGGTCCAAGAATTCTCATACGAGATGCTTTGGATTCGGCTCAACAACCAACGGGAAAGGTCTCGGCCGTTAAAGGAAAAGCCGAACAATTCCTTGAAGTGGCTGAGGCGGTTGTAGATCCCCTTGTCGATTTTTAATTCGCCAGGCTCCAGTGATCGCAGTTGTCTGATCGTCGATTCCAGGACCAGTATCTGTTGTTCTGTGAATCCGAGAAGCTCGATGCGGCGCTCATCCCAATACGGTTCCCTCGCCATAACAGTTGCGGAATTCAAGGTCACAGATAGAAGCAAGATGAAGACCGGCGCAATTTTGGATTTCATGGCGGCAGCGATCCGTCGTTGAAATGTCAGTAACCCCAGTCGACCGTCAAAAATAGTAATTGACCCCAATCGACCATTCACTGCGGTTGTTCAGCACATTCCAGTTTGCCCGAACGTCCAGATTTTGAGAGAGCGAGTAGCGTTGAGCGACGGAGGCTTTGGTGTAGTGCGACCGGTGGCCGTAGGGGAAACCCAAGTAACTTCCCGTGATCTGGATTCTCCAGTCGCTCGTAAGATCGTACAGCAACCCGAGCGTCGGCCCTCCGCCGAACCGGTAATCGTGATCGAGCCGAGGGGACAGTTCCAACTCGACATTGATCAGAGCATAGGCCAGCCCTGGCGAGAAAAAGTCCCGGCTATAAGCCCTCCCGAACCCGTAATTTCCCTTGAACGAATTACAATAACGGCAGTCCAGGTTCAGGTCTCTGATCGTATCGATGCCCACGCTCGCGGTCCATGAGCTCCTGTTTAATAGAGGATCGTAAGGCGTCAAGGAGGCGAGATCGATCAATTTGAGGCTGTCGATTTTTGTTTCTTCGGAATCGTTATAACGCCGAACCGTCATATCTAGAAACAGGATCTGCGAGCCGCGGCCATATCCGGCATCACCAGCCAGCAGATCGTGGAAGGCCGGTCGAATGGAGATCTCTTCGAAGCTCTCGCTTGCGTTCCGGCCGACCCCGGTTCCTATTCGCGCGCTGCCATGGCCCAGTTCCGGAGGGCTCGAAAAATAGACCGTCTCCGGCCGATCCGTGGCCTGGTAGTTCAATTGGCTGCGCTCGACAAGCATTCGTCGAGTCACCGGGTCGATAACGGCCGCGGTGCGTTCCTCGCGCATGTTTCGATATTGAGCATGATCCAGGTACGCATCCAGGATCAGCGCCTTATCGGACACGCTCAGGTCGAGGTATTCGTGGTCGTGGACGACCTCGGGATCTTTGATTAGTCGATAGAACAATTTATTTTGCTCGTCAGACATCCGGAGCCGTTTCTGATTCATCTGGCTTAACAGGGAAGGCCGATAGACCCTTTTTGAAACGAGCCCCTCTTGCGCGGTGACCACCTTGACCGTTTCGCCGGGAATAACCTGAAAGGTGAACTGATCAGTCAGATGCAGATCCGGATTGGCCACCTCCAATAAGGAAAGAAGATGGTAGGCGCAGTTCTCCTGAAAATACCAGTAGTCGAAGTAATTCCCTCCCAGCTCCCATAAGTGCAGCAGCATGTAGTTCATCTGGTCTTCGGTGAAATTCAACTCGTATTCCCAGAGATCCCGGCTTTCAAGATTGTTGTACTCCTGAACCTTGACGTAGTAGGGGTAGAGGGTAAACACCCCTTTGAAACCTCCGAACAAGCCTTTGACGGTATAGATCAGGGCGTTATCCGTATCGGCGGCAGCGGCGTAATTGACACCGTAGTTCAGCAGCTTCTGCTCCGGACCTTCGCGCTTCTTGTCGATGCGCAACAGGGTATGCCCGAACATCGAGCCCGGATTGTTCAAATAATGCGAAGCGAAGACCAGAGTGATCTTCTCCGGCGCCAGGCCCTCGAGCCAGGACTCGAGACGCTCGCATCGCTGTCTGGGAAGCCGCGCAGGATCGAAGGAAAGTCGGGTGTCGAGCCATTTGTAGCGGGCCGGAAACACGCATTGCGGGTGTTCCTCGCCCGGCTTCAAGTCGTCGGGCGACCTGAAGAAGCTTTTGATCGTCGCGACCAGCTCCGCCTGTGGGTCGGATTTTCCGACCGGCGAATTGAAGAATTCAGGCGCGTCTTCCTGACTCTCGACGGCTCCAAAGAGCGTCCCTTTGTAGTGGAGCAGCAGATGCCAGTATCGATCCCGATGCAGCCTCTGCGCCTGGGCTTGTCCGATGAGTTCGTTCAGGTAATCGTCGGAGTTCCGGGCGGCGGCGTAAGAAAAACCAGAGCACACCCCGCCGATAGTTAGTGCGACAGCCAAATAGAAAGGGGCACGACTCCTTGCGTTCAGCCGCAAGAAGATCGTGCCCCCGGACGTCAAACCAACTTCTGGCTAGTTGATGCAGGTCACCGACAGGTCGGCGTCGCGCGACACCACGCCTTTGGTGGCGGTCAACACTTCCGCGGGGGTGGCGCTGTCGTTTGCGAAGATCGTATTGTAATTTTTTTGCGCGACGGTATTGAAGCGGGTTTGCTGAACCGCAGGGCATCCGAGCAGTCCAGCCAAGGCTGCCAATTGCTCTCCTTCACCGCTCGCCATGTCCTTGGCAAGGCCTGCGAAGTTATTGGCCACGAACCGCTCCTGTTCTATTGTCGCCGTGTTGAAACCCTTGGTATCGCAGTTGGACGTACCGGACGAAATGCCAAACGACTGAATCCCTGTGGCGTTCGTCGTCGCGGCGAATATCTGAATGGGCCCCGACTGCGTTCCGAAGATCAGCGAACCCAGGCCGCAACCGGCGTCGCCGTAGCCTGCCGAGAACGCCGGCGGGGACAGCAGCATCATTCCGATGGTGATAAGCAGATATTTTTTCATGTGAAGCTCCTATGAGATTCGGTCGTCAGGTTCAGATTCTCGAGCACGTCGTGGAAAGCGTCGGATCGCCGGAGAGGTTCTGCTTCAACGATGTCAGAACCTGCGACGGCGTCGCTTCCGCGCTCGCGAAAATGGAACCGTAGTTCTTCTGAGTGAAGCTCCCAAATTGCACGGCCTTGTCCGGCGCGCAGCCCAGCAGCCCGGCCAGGGTTGCGAGGTCCTCCCCTTCGCCGACCGCCATTTGCTTGACGAGGCTGTGATAGTTGTTTGCGACAAAGAGCGTCTGTTCGCTCTCAGCCGTCACCAGCCCGCTCTTTCCACATCCGGAGGTGCCCGATGAAAGGGCAAAGGTTTGGTTATACGAGATGCCGTTCAAGATGTTAGCACCCCACTGAGCTAAGATATCGTTATTCTTCCCAACAACTTTGCCACCCCATCCGCAACCCGCGGCGCCGTACCCGGCCGCGAACGCCGAAGAGGCGAATAACAAGGAAACAAGCATCGTAACCAATAGCGGAAGTTTTTTCATGATGTACCCCTTGGTGATTTAGATGTACCCCTTTACTCCTTGATGATTTACGTCTTCGGTCGCTGGTTGGACGAGCTACAACAAGATACCAAGTCGACCTGGGACCAGCTTATACCGTATTGATCCAAATGCTGCAACCCTACTCGATCGCCAGGGCGTCAAGCGGGCACGCATTCTTTAGTCTCGCGTAATTCGGGGTTGAGCGTTTTGCCGCTCTTGCCCCTTGCCCTCGCGGAAGTCGTGGTTCCAGCGTCCAGCGGAGTCATGATTGACGTAGTCCAGCTGGCGCGCGTGGGTTTGGCTTCGAGGGCGCACGCCTACGACGACCTTTTATGGGCGGCTTAAGCAGGACGGACTCTTCCAGGATATACCTCGGGGGCCGGCTGCTGTTCCCGAGTCGTGCGTTACCTTGGTGTAGTTTTTGATGGTCATGTCGGTGGTCATTGTCGCGTATCTCCGTTAGGCTATGGTGCGGAGCAATGACGGTTTCCACAAACTGGTTTGCACCCTTGCAAGTGTACGTCGGCCCCTCGGTACGGAGCGTCGGGACTTCGCAGCCTCGGTCGGGCCTTTTGGGGCACGGCGAAATAAATCGTGCCTTCTGACATGAGACGCGTTGGGCTGGTTCTTGCATCGGCTTTGGCGGCGAACGCCTGCACGAATTTGTTTTTTCAACCGCATCATTTCCAGGTGTTGTCGCCTGAGCGTTTCGGGCTTGAATATGAAGACGTCACTTTAAGGTCCTCGGACGGCGTCGAGCTGCATGGGTGGTTCCTGCCGGCGCAGGGCCCCGCGCTGGGGACGGTGCTGCAGCTCCACGGCAACGCGGAGAACATCAGCACCCATTTCACCAGCGTGGCGTGGATGCCCGCGCGGGGCTTCAACGTGTTCGCCTTAGATTACCGGGGATACGGCGCGTCCGAGGGCGTGGCCACGCTGGAGGGCGTGCAGCTGGACATCGACGCGGCGATGCGAACGCTGCTTGCGCGCGGGGACGTCGACAATAACCGCATCGTGATGTACGGCCAGAGCCTGGGCGGTGCGCTCGCGGTGTACAACGTCGCGCACTCGCCGTTTCGCGATCACATCCGCGCCCTCGTCATAGAGAGCACGTTCTCCGGCTACGTCGAGGTCGCCCGGGAAAAATTCGCCGACCACTGGTTCACCTGGCCGTTCCAGTGGCTGCCCTCGCTCACGGTGGACGACCGCTTCAGCCCTCTTCCCGAGATAAAGAAGGTCAGTCCGATTCCGTTGCTCATCCTCCATGGAGACCGGGACGCGACCGTGCCGGTCCATCATGGTCGGGAACTGTACGATGCCGCGCTGGAACCGAAGCAATTGTGGATCGTGCCCGGCGCCGGGCACATCCAGGCGATGCGTGAGGATGTCCAGCGCGACAGGTTGGTTGCCTACTTGCGCGAAGCGCTCGCCGCGAGCGCTAGGCCGATCCCTCGCCACGCCTCTAGGACAAGGCATTGCACTAATCTTGGATCAGGAAGTAATCTCGTGCATCCTCGATCTCCTGGGGCTGCGGGCGCCAATATGGATGATCTCACCGCCCGTTCGATTTCTTGCAGAAGCAACGAGCATTATTTGCCTCCGAGTGTTTGAGCCTTACCAGTACAGAGATATCGCTGCAAGAAATTCATGCGCGACATGCTCCTCGTAGGAAACGCGAATATCCCAGTTGCGACTACTTCCAAACCGGTTCTCCCAGCGAACAACGCGATAATCCGCTCGAGAGCCGTTCAGATACGATTGGCGACCCGTTATGATTGATGATTTCCAGCCGAGAGCGGGTGAGGCGATCAAGCCAATGTGTGGCAAGGCACCGACGGAGCCTGAGTTTTGATATGGTGTCTGTGCAAAAAGATCGAGCATGCCGAATACCACCAAATACTGCGTTAATTGTGCCGCCTTCCCAAGTCCGCCCGTCAAGTTGAAGATCATGCATCCGCTACACGCCAGATTCTGGCTTTCATAGGCGACTTTGAAGTCCCACGCAAAACCTCCATCATCCGGTAGCGGCGTCTTGGGTAAATTGAAGTTTTCGATCTTCACAAAGTCCAGGCTCCGGATTCTTAACCGTTTATCCAGGTATACGGTTTTGAGATCGAACATCGTCAGATTCGAATTAGGTATGCGCCCGGCGTCGAGTTCCAGGCGGTCATAGTTCACCGGCCTGATGCGTAATTCCAATCCCGTACCGAATTGGCTGTTATGAATCGCGCCCAGTCGGACCATCGAGGGCAATGGCCCTTGGTGGGGCGGAGCTCTGTCCAATGAAAACACGGTATTTCCAACAGGCACCGACGTCTGTACCGGAAGACCCGCTCGTTCGATCAGCAGCTCTTGTTTCGCTCGTTTGAATTCGATATTCTTTTTATCGGTAATGATTCGGTACTCGTAATAATCGAGAAGCGTATCGATTATAGCAATCTTCTCTGTTGCGGGTAATGTTCGGTACCCGACCTCATCGAAATTGAGCGGGCCTTCGACTAGTTGCTGAGTCAGGAATCGCTGGTCATCAGTCATTGCAAAGAAACCGCCACGAAAGCGATTTTGTCGCGATGGAATCCACCGTATTTCCCGAACAATCGGTACACCGTTTCGCTTTAATGCAGCGATGTTCTCGAACACGGTTTCCGGCAATGCCCACGGGACATCGGGCAGCAGCGGGTGGCCGACGACAAGTTCCAGCAGTTCGGCCATCCTGTAGGCACAATTCTCTTTAAAGAAGTAATACACATATTTCTTGCCGAGGAGTTCCCACGAGTGGGAAACGATCTGGTCGATTTCGTCTTCGGTAAGAGTCAGTTCGTACTCCCACATGTCGCGTAGGTCGTTTTCGACATAGGCGTGATTGAAGGTATAGAAATACCGGTGGGAGAAAGTGCCATCGTAGCCACCGAATAGTCCCTTGATCACATACACGACGCCATTTTCATTATTGGGGATTACCGCACCAAAATTAAGACTGTGATCCAGCAAGTCGGTAGCAACTATTGCCCGACGGGTATTGAACTTCAGAAGGATGTGCCCGTAAAACGATGCAGGGTTGGTAGGATAGCCGGTAACGTATACGAGGCTCAATGAGTCGATTTGATTGTTCATCGTGTACGCGTTGTATTGTTGGCATTGAATCTGCGGCGGCTCCAGTGACCGCCATTCAAGCATCTTCCGCAACCATTTATAACGCGCGGGGAAGCGACATTGAGCATGCGTGTCGGACCCTTCGCCGACAGGCTCGAAGAACGCAACCAGGGTGGCCGCCAGCTCGGCAGCCGGATTTGTCGCCCCCTCTGGCGACAGGAAAAATTCGGGTGAAATAATTTCACTAGCCCGTGTTGTGACATCAGCCAATGTCTTGCGTTGGTAATGCATCAACGCCAACCAATAGGGATGAATGGCAAGCTGTCTCGAGTGAGCTTGTCGCACAAGCGCTCTAACATCGGCTTCCGGTCCAATGACGCCTGCGGCAATAGATTGGCGGACAATCAGAATAGGCAGTAGGTAGAGCAAAAGATGGGGTGCTGCGCGTCGCATTGGTACTACGGCAAAGAGCTTGTAGGACGAGGGAGCAGATTGTTCCGGGGCTGGGAGAAGTCCTGGGGCGACGGGTGAGCAAGAATCGCGTTCACAAAAAATGGGCGAAAAAAAGACCTGTTGAACAAGTCAACAGGTCTTTGTAAGGGATCTCAGTTCAGAGGTTCAAGTGGTGCGACACTGTTGTGTGAATCCCTCGGAAATTGTCGTCTGAACGATATTATTGTAATCCTCGGCTTTCGCCAAGGTCGCTTTTGCTACGTAGTCAGAGTTGCGCAAATATTGGCTGAACTCGGAGCGGAGCGAGGCGATGATGCTTCCGTGTGCGGCGGAATCACAGCCCATTATGTCGAGCATCGCATGCAGGTGCTTACCGTCGCCCTTCGCGGTTTCTTCTGTGAGATTCGCGTAGGTGGCACCAATATACAATGCGGTCTGTGCCTTCTTGCTGTTGCACGTGTTCTGTGATGATTGATCGGACGTCACCGCTGTTGTACCCAAGTCCCAGATGATATTGGAAATTGCGGCAGCCCAGCCGGTTTCCGTGAATATCAGTGCGCCAATGCCGCAATCGATCCACGGGTTTAAGACTTTTTTCGGTGCCTGCTGCGCAAAACTGAACATGGGCGCCATCGCCAAGAGAAAAAATATTGCGATCCCTCTAGATATTTTCATTTGCTTACGCTCCTCGCTGAGTGGTTATTGAACGGTCATACCAGATAAGTCAATGATTAAGTCAAGAAAGACATTTCACCACGGACAGCAACATCAATTTCCCTCGCGCCACCTCCCGGCGGTTTGCCACGGCCCCGGGACCCTTTCGAGGTTTCGTAACCGCATCGTCAAGCCTTCGCAGACTATGAAAAACCGGTCGAGCCGCACACATGGTACATCAAAGGTGCCTATAGAGTCAGCCCGGCGCAACCGTCCATCGGGAGAGTGAGGGTGGCAACTCTTCCTCCCCGGGCGGAACGACGCGATGACGGGGATTGGGTTTTTGGCCAGCAGACCGATAAATTCGCCCGAGTCACCGCAGGTTAGCGCCGCAATCGCTTTGTCGCGCGAGAAAGCGGCGAGTGATTTTTCTGCCCATGTATCAGCCCGATCCCCCTGCCCATCCTCCACGGAGACCGGGACGCGGTCGTGCCGGTGCATCATGGGCGGCGCCTGTACGAGGCCGCGCTAGAACCCAAGCAGCTGTGGATCATTCCCGGCGCCGGACACCTCCAGGCGGTGCGGGAGACCGCTCAGCGCGACCGGCTGGTCGAGTATTTGCGCGAGGCGCTCGATGCAAGCACGAAAAATCGCGTCCCTGGAGGAACACACCCGTGAAGCGCTTCAGCCGCGCCGCCAGGTGCCGAGCGACACTCCTGCCGGCGCGCAGCCTTTGCCGACCGGAAGCTGCGCGTACCTCCAGGTGATCGTGTTCCCGTCGTCGGACACCCTGCCTTCGACGGGGAATTCGCCGGTCGGCGTCGCGCAGTGCTTGCCGTTCTGCTCCGACTCGAGCGCGGTGCCGATCGGCACCACGCCGACGAGCCGGCGACCTTCGAGCCTGCCACGGAACACCGGCCGGTTCGGGTACTCCCTGCAGATACAATCGAGAGTGCGGCAGGTTTCGACCAGCACGATCTCGATCGCGTCTTTGGAGGAGCGCGCTTCGTACCGGCTGAAGCTGTTGCGCCACTTTCCCGCCACGTCCCGCGCGCGCCGCACGCCTTCCTTGCCCGGCTTGACCTCGTCGGCCCGGCGCACGCGCTCTGCGAGCGGATCGTAGATCGGCGGGATCCGCGCGTAGGCGGGTGGGATTTTCGCCGGCGCCGAAGCCGCGGGCGGAGAGGGAATCACATCCGGCTGGCCAGCGGAAATGCAAGGCTGCGGATTGAAACAGCGCGACCCGCATCCGCGCGTGGCCAGGCTCCCGCTCAGCGAGGCGCGCGCCCCCTCGCAGGCCGAGCCCGACCCGAAAGGCCCTTCCCTTCCGTTGCTGCCCTTGCCGAGCTTCGCGCAGCCCGGGCAGTACCAGTCGAAATAGTACGTGACCGCCGCGCGAGCGCCGGCCGGCAAGAGCAAGGCGCAGGCGAGAATGATCCAGATCGAGCTGAAGCGGCGGTTGGACACGTTAGGTCCAGGTGTCCACATTATCGGGTGAGGTTCTTCTCCCCTAGCGTGAATGCCTTGTGCTGATAGCGCTCAACGTTGCGCTTGAGCGGCGCGCTGTTTTTTGCGTGTCCGCGCTCGAAGCGCGGGTTGGGCTTGTTCACGCCGACCGTTCCAGTCATTTCGTGACGGCGGAAGCCGGTATGGAGCGGCTGGACACCATTACCATCCTCTTTAGAGGGACGGACATAGGCGCTTGTCACCCTCGATCCATTGTTTCAGTGGGTCGGCGATCTTGCCTCTCGACGCGTGATAGATGTTAACCTGGGTCTTGTTGCTTCCGGCCGCGCGAATCTCGGCCACTAGCGTAAAAATCCCACCAGGCGGTGCGCCACTTTGATCTCGATCATTGTATTTTTCTTGTACCGAAAGCGCCGTCGCGCCGTTCGGGGTTGCTTCAATTTTTGTATGGTATGTTGTCGATCCGCCGGCCTCCTTGTATTGGTAGCTCGGCCCACGCGTTACCCGTACATTGAGACACTTCTTGGCGTACTCCGTCACATCGGCGACGACTGCTTTAGCAGGACGGTTCACGGCGACATGTTCGGCGCTTCGGAACAAGCCACCAGATTTATACGCCGTTACAAACTCCTCGCGGGTTTGTGGCATGCCGATGTTACTAGCGCAACCGGCGAAAATAGAAAGAAAACCCGATATCAAGCCAGCCATTCGGATAAGGCGAATCATGATAAGAGCTCCCTACTTAGATTATGCCAACGTGAAATCATCTTCCGAAAAACCATCTAATCTGACGCGTCAGTGTACGCTTGCCGGAAATGCTCCGAAAAATCATGATTGTTTGTCGGGCCGTTTCGGATCGGACACTTGTTAGATTGCGCACGGAAGATCAAGTGTCTGTTTTCTCAAGGGCGAAACCCGGCACGGCGTAGGTCTGTCCGGATGATCCCTGCATCCGAGTTCGGGTTTGCACTCCGAGGAAAACGACGGTCTGTATAATTCCGCATCCACCCGTGGGAAATCTGAAATGCCCTCTTTCGATATCGTCTCCGAAGTCAACAATGTCGAGCTGAAGAACGCGGTCGACCAGTCCAACAAGGAGATCGCGAACCGCTTCGACTTCAAGGGGTCGGACGCGCGCATCGAGCAGGCCGAGCTGGTGCTGACGCTGTACGCCGACGACGATTTCAAACTGAAGCAGGTGACCGACGTTTTCCTGACCAAGTGCGCGAAGCGCGGCGTGGACGCGCGGATGTTCGATACGAATAGCGTCGAGAAGATCGGGGGCACCAAGGTGAAGCAGCCGATCCACGTCAAGGTCGGCATCGAGCAGGAGAAGGCGAAGAGCATCGTGAAGCTCGTCAAGGACTCGAAGATGAAGGTCCAGGCGAGCATCCAGGGAAACGCGGTGCGCGTCTCGGGCGGGAAGAAAGACGACTTGCAGGCGGTGATTCAACTGGTGCGCAAGTCGGTGACGGATATTCCGCTGCAGTTCCAGAATTTCCGGGATTGACCACCCTCACCCCTGCCCTCTCCCGCAAGCGGGAGAGGGTGTCATTACCCGCCGCTCAGCGCACCGACGATCGTGACCTCGTCGTTGGCGGCGAGCGCGGCGCCGAGGTCGCGCGCCAGCTCCTGGTTCACGAAGATCTTGATGTGGCGCCGGATCGCGTCCTGCTCGTCGATCATGCGAAAGCGGATACCCGGATAGCGTCGCTCCAGGTCGGCAAGCAATTCCGCGAGCGTCGCGCCGCGCGCCTCGACGTGCGCGCGCCCGCCGGTGTAGTCGCGAAGCTGCGAGGGGATGAGGACGTTCATCTTCGCTGCGCGGCGCAAGCGCTTCAGGCGAGTGCCGCCTCGACCGAATAGATTTCCGGCAGGTAGCGCGCGATGCAGCTCCAGCGGGCGCCTTCGCTCGAGCTCGCCCAGATCTCGCCCGCGGTGGTGCCGAAATACACGCCCGCCGGGTCGCGCGCATCGGCGCACATCGCCTGGCGCTTCACCGTGAACCAGCCCTGCTTCGGCGGGAGGCCCGCGTCCTGGCGCTTCCAGCTTCTGCCGCCGTCGCGCGACACGTAGGCGGCGGGCTTGCCGCCAGGGCTCACGCGCGGCCATACGGTGCCGCCGTCCATCGGGAACACCCACAAGGTGTCTGGGTCGCGCGGATGGAGGACCACGGGAAAGCCGATGTCGCCGATCGCTTTCGGCATCGCATCGCCGATTCGCGTCCAGCGCTCCGCGGGGCGGTCGAGGCGATAGATGCCGCAGTGGTTCTGCTGATACACGCGGTCGGGCGCGAGCGGGTGCAGCCGCATGCAGTGCACGTCGTGCCCGTACTCCGGGTCCTTGACGGGAAGGAAGTCGGCCGCTACACCCTTGTTGAGCGGGCGCCAGCTCGCGCCGGCATCGGTGCTCTCGAACGCGCCTCCCGCCGAAATGCCGATGTAGAGGTGCCGGGGATCGCGCGGATCGACGTTGATCGAGTGCAGCGTCGCGCCGCCGGGCGGCCCTTGCTCCTGATCGCCGCCGACCCACGGCGAGCGCATCGGGTTGGCGTTGAATCCCGTGACGCCGTCCCACGTAACGCCGCCGTCCTCGGAGCGGAACAGGCCCGGCGGCGAGACGCCCGCGTACCACACGCCGGGCTCGGACGCGTGCCCGGGCGCAAGCCAGAACACGTGATCCACCGCGAGCCCTTTTTCGCCCTCCGCGGCCTTGGGGAACGCGGGCGGGCGCTGCGCCTCCTTCCAATTGCGGCCGGAATCGGCCGAGCGAAACACGGTCGGCCCGAGGTGGCCGGCGCGCGCCGCGCACAGCAGCGTCTTCCCGTCGCGCGGATCGAGAACGACATGGTTGACGATGTGCCCGAGGAAGTGCGGCCCGGCGAGCGTCCATTTCCGTCTGGCGCGGTCCGAGCGGACGAAAAACGCGCCCTTGCGCGTTCCGACGAGCAAGGCGACCGGCCACGCGGCCGGACGCGGCGTTTTCCTGCTGCTTGATTTTTTCGGCACGGACGTCTCCTTATCCCTTCAGTCCTTCGATCCAGCGTTCATAGAGGTGTGCGGCGATCTCGTTAAGCGAGCGCACGCGCTCGTCGAGCCGCTCGAACATCTGCTCCGGGGTCTGCACCGACGGTCCCAGTTTGCCAACGCGCTCCTTTTCCCAGTCTTTGCACCAGGCGCGGACCAGCCCGGGGGTCATCTCGACGTGGCACTGCATGCCCAGATGCTTGCCGAGCGCGAACGCCTGGTTCGCGCAGTACGGGCTCGCCGCGATCTTCGTCGCCTTCGGCGGGACGGTGAAGGTCTCGCCGTGCCAGTGAAATCCGGAAAACTCGCGGGTCGCGCCGAACCAGTCGCGCGCCGGCGCGTTGTCCTCGACCGCGACGGCGCCCCAGCCGATTTCCTTCACGGCGTTGCGCGTCACTTTGCCGCCCAAGGCTTTCGCGACGAGCTGCCCGCCGAGGCAGTGGCCGAGCACCGGAATATCCGCATCGACCGCTTTGTTTACGAGTCCAAGTACCCGCGGTATCCACGGCAGGCCGTCGTTGACGCTCATCGGCCCGCCCATGAACGCGAGGCCCGAGAACTCGCGCGGATCCGCGGGCACCTGCTCGCCCGCGTCGACTTTGACGAGCCGCCACGGAACGCGGTGCGAATCGAGAAACGTGGCAAAATAGCCCGGCCCCTCGGTATTGCTGTGACGGAAGATCGCAACGGGCTTCATGCGGGAGAAGGCATCTTGTTCCGCCTGCGTATTGTAGCGTCCCTCTGGTTGCTGTTGGCCGGCGCCGCCAACGCCGCCGAAGTCAACGTGATCGGCCTCTTTCCGAACAAAGCCGTCGTGGTGATCGACGGCGGCGCGCCGCGCGTGCTTTCGGTCGGGCAGAAGCCGGTGGAGGGCGTCACGCTGATCTCGACCGACCGCGAGTCGGCGACGCTGGATATCGACGGCCAGAAAAAGACCCTGAGGATCGGCCAGCATCATACTGGGCCGACCCCGGCCTCCCCAAGCCAGAGCGCGACGCTCACCGCCGATCCGCGCGGACACTTCGTCGTCGACGGCCAGATCAACGGCGGACCGGTGCGCTTTCTCGTCGATACGGGCGCCACCACGATCGCACTGTCTTCGGGCGACGCCACTCGGCTCGGAATCGACTACCGCAAGGGGCTGCCCGG
>WNGQ01015702.1_pt1 | contig 15367 bp, 15 predicted proteins | sample 5407661 | NCBI WGS metagenome assembly WNGQ01 (sample SAMN13153382, study PRJNA577476) | soil metagenome | isolation source: 60 cm soil or saprolite under Garry oak tree replicate 2 | place: USA:California | collected 2016-06-15 | reverse complement strand
GCCCGCGATATCGCCTTTGTCATCTACCCGGGCCTGACGGTCTTCGACCTGGTCGGCCCGTTGCAGGTGTTCTCCGCCTTGAGTCGGATTGCGCCTCAATTCCGCCCCCGAGTGGTTGCCGAGCAGGCAGGTCCGATCACCACCGATTCTGGCCTCCGCGTGGTTCCAAACGGCACCTTCGACGACCTGCCGCATCCGTACGCGTTCTTCGTCCCAGGCGGCGACACAGCGACGCTGAACGCCATGAGCAACCCAGCCATCCGCCGCTATATCCGCACGGCTGTGCAGGAGGCCAAATGGACTGTCTCGGTCTGCACCGGCGCGCTGATTCTGGCCTCCGTCGGGCTGCTGGAGGGATGCGACGTCACCACTCACTGGGCCTATACGCGCTTCCTGAAGGACCTGGGTGCGCACTACGTCCAGAAGCGCTGGACGGTCAATGGCAACATCGTCAATTCGGCCGGGGTCTCGGCAGGCATCGATATGGCCCTGTATATGGTGTCCCGCCTCACCGATGAGGAAACGGCGCGCAGAGTGCAGTGGTTGCTCCACTACGATCCCCAGCCGCCCTTTGGCGGAATCGACTACAGGCACATGAAACTGTTGCCCCGCGTGATTCGAGGGATGAGCAGCCTCAGGGCTCCCTTCTATACCCGAAAGCCCCGCCAGTTGACCCGTCTGGGTATGTAAAGCAACACTATTGATCAGCTTGAAGCGACGTCAACGATCCAGGTGCTCACTTCTACCTGCATGTTGGTAGAGACCAGGGGTATTCCCGATGGCTGGAAGCTCGCCCCCATGCTCGTGTCGGCAGGGTTGGACACCGGGCAAGTGGAGGCCCTCGAAGCGCGGGTGGGCGCGAGTGCGCTCGGCGAGGTGTTGGCCTGGCTCGGAGAGATAGTGGTGATGTTCAGTCTGGTACGTCTGGTCGATCAAAGCACGAAGCGCATCTCCGATCTGGTGCAAGCGGTCAAAGCCTATCCCTATATGGATCAGGCTCCACTCCAGGCATTCCTCCGGAGATCCAGTCCCGCATCTTCGAGCCGTTCTTCACGGCCAAGCCGTTCGGTGCAGGAAATGGCCTGGGTCTGGATATCGTCCTTCATACCATCGTAGAGCGACATCAAGGTACCATCTGCGTTGTTTCCAAGCCAGGTGATACACGTTTCCAGGTGCGTCTTCCCATTGGACAATCGTAAGCAGATGGAATGAAGGAATGAAGTCCGATAGACTATATGCTTCCAGAGAAAAGTTGCGGAAAGAGCTTTGTCTTCTTCCGCCTTCTGCTATACTATGCCTGGGTTCCATGGAACGCTATCACCGATGACTAACGAAGCAGGTGACAAGGGGTGAGAACTTATGACACAATCGTACTCATCACCTTTATCCTTCCTGTTTTGCCGGTGCTGTCAGAACGGCGCTCAACTGGTCGGCGAATGCTCTGGGGTGACTCACGTAGCCAGCATGATGGCTGGGAAACTCCACGACGGCTTTTCCGAGGCGATTTGCCAGGAGGGTATCAATCTTAGTGACATTCATCAAACCCCTCCTTTTTGATGGGAGTTGAGATATAAGGAATTTCATAGACTTCTTCAAAGGCTCCACTGAGGGCCTTAAAGGCTTTCTCACGATCTCCTGGATCATTGCGGCGGACCGACTCTCCCGCCTGCCGAAAGGCTGACCGCTGCTCGTTCGTCAGAAGCGCAACCGGGCGGAGCTGAAAGCCGATCTTCCCATCGGGGGACCGCTTGATGCATCCATATACCTCGTCCTGGGGTCCGAAGAACCGCAGGGTGTAACTGACTTTGACGATGGGAAGCTGGACAAGTTGTGCGAAATGCTGGCGTAACCATTCCTGGCGATCCATCCCAGCAGCACGCGCTCGCTCAGTGAGGGCATCAGCTACCTCAGATGGCACATCACGAACGAGAAGATCAGGCATAGTCAGCTACCTCAGATGGCACATCACGAACGAGAAGATCAGGCATAGTTTTCTCCTTCTCCTATTGTTTCAACACTTGTTTAGAGATATCTGAGATATCTCTAATTGTAAGATATCTCAGATATCTCTGTCAAGTGCCAGAGTCAAGAATTTAGTCTAAACTCCAACTAGAAAGCCATAGAAAAAAAACAAGAGGCGCGCTCGTCTATATAACTAGGAAATGCCCTCGTTGTTCATTGTTCTGCAGAAATGCTCTGCACAGGCTCACTTGTCGGAAGTGTGAGAGGAGGATGTGTGTACGCAAGAATCGTTTGAAGGAGAGGTCTATATTCAGGGATAGAAGCGAACCTCGGTCACTCACACAGCTACCCTTTCAAGCACGTGATCTCCACGCTCTTTCTCCTGATGGCTGTCACCTTCCTGCGGTGGCCGTGGCTCAAGCAAGTCTCATCCGCAAAGAAGTCACTGTTGCGTTATGGCCTGAGGTAGTGGACGATGAGAGTGCCGTCAGAGCAATGATCATCTCATGCAACAGCCATTCCCAGGCCCTGTGGTGGATACAGCATAGAAATGAGGCCACCGACGCGATCAAACATCAGATACACCGGTTGCTTTCCTTGCGGAGCCTGGCCCAGACCGAAAGGCAAACATTCCAGCTCTGACAGGAGGAATACTCATTGAGTTGCTGCCTGGGATGGTCTCTTCCTTTTTAGCGTCCTTTAAGTAAAACGGAACACTGTCTGGGGAACAGGTATATGCACAGTGTACCTGACCCAACAACTACTTCATACACCCCTTTTATCGAGCCCAGGTGTGGGGTTCCTTTTTTCTCAAGTATCGGATAGAATAGTATAATTGATGGCTTTATTCTTTGTTCGCTGGATCTTCCGGAAAGCGCTCACCTGGAACTGCTGCGCGGAAACGCTGTGATTGTCGATGGATCCTCGCCAGAGTTTCCGTCGCTGCTGTTGGATATCGAATATGGCGCGTCCGCAGCCGTGCAGCACCTGCTATCCCTGGGGCATCGCAGGATCGCCCACGTGGCGGCGCATTTCGACGTGGAAACCTTCCGCGTACGCCAGCGGGTCTATGAACATCTGCTCAGCGAGGCGGGTCCCCCGCTGCGGGCGGACTACCAGGCGACTTCGGGCGTGGATCTCGAGGAGTCTTGTAGTGCCGCGCTGGGCCTGCTGCTCGGACCAGAGCTGCCGACCGCTATTTTTTGCGATGATGATCTGATGGCAGCCGATCTCTCTATCATGGGGGTTCTGTGATGGCCTGGTGGCGCAACTGTTAGATCCGCCGTTAACGACGGTAGCCATCCCGGCGCTCGCTCTTGGCCAACGAGCCATGGAGCTGTTGCTGGCCGGTCTGGAAACGGAATTGCCTCCTTTTGTGGAGACCATCTCCCTGGATTTTGTGGTGCGCGCATCGACGACTCTTCCGCGAGAGGATCCTTCGTGAAGAGAAAGAAAGGATATTGCTGTGCGCGTCCGCGGATTTCTCTTTTCGCTGACAACCGCCTGTATGTTCGGCCTGGGGGCTGTTCTGGCCAAACTGCTCGGTGAGACGTTTCAGCCATTTTTTGTCTCCTGGCTTGCCCTGTTGGGCGGCGGCCTGTGCGTCTCCGCCTGCCAGATTCTCCGGCGCAAGCCGCTGCTACCACGTATGACGCGCGCCAGTTGGGGCGATCTGTTCTTGTTTGCCAGCATCGGGACGGCCCTCCCACTGGTCTGTGTCATTGCGGGCCTGTCCCAGACCGGCGCCATTACGGGCAGCTTTCTGCTACAATTACAGGCGCCCGCGGCTCTCCTGTTTGCCCTGGTCTTTCTCAAGGAGAAAATCGCCTGGAAACAGTTGGCGGGCATCGCGCTTCTTCTGCTGGGCGGCTTGCTGGTCATTCTGCGCGACCTGCATGGCCAGATGCAGATCAGAGTTGGCCAGGGCGATCTGCTGGTGCTGATTGCAGCCGTGGGGATAGGCTTCTCTTACATCCCTGGCAAACGTCTCACCGAGCACGGGGATGCTTTGCAGATTAACCTGCTCCGCCTGTTCGCCGGCTCATTCCTGCTTTTACCATTGCTTGCTTTACAGACAAATGTGCTGTTGGCGCCACTCTCGTGGTCTTTGATTGGCGTGCTGGTCCTCTACATCGTGACCAACTTTGGCCTAGGGTATATTCTCCTGCAGGCTGGTCTTAGCCTTTTGCAAGCCTGGAAAGCCTCCGCAATCTTGCAAACCATGCCGCTGTTCTCAACCGTTTTTGCTCTGCTGCTGCTCCATGAATCGCTGACGCTCGTGCAGATTGCCGGCGGCTGTATCATCCTGGTGGGCGGTTTCCTGGTCATTTAATCGCTCCCAAAAAGCACGCAGCAGCAGAAAGAAAGGAGTCTCAGAGGTCAAGGCCTTTCTGAGCTTTCGTCTAGATAATTTGTCTCCGTGATAACCCTTTTAAGAGTGATATCAGCAGGGAGTGCAGGGGAACGGCAGTCTTCTAGCCGGGGGACTGTGGGTCGCCAGGTCACACTTCTCCTTCTCGTTCGCGGCTGCAGGAGGGATAAGTCAGGGAACTGAGGAGTTATAACATACCAAAAGGCAGGGAAAAATTATGGATCTTGGCACACCTTTAGGACTTGCATTCGCATCTGGCATCAACGCCTACCTGCCAATGCTTTCTTTTGCCGTATCAGCACGCTTCTTACATCTAGGCAAAGTCAACCCGCAATTTGCCTTCATCACCCAGGACTGGTTTATTATCGCGCTCGTTATTCTTACGCTCATAGACTTTGTAGCAGACAAGTTCCCTGTTATCGATCACACCTGGGATGCTATTCATACAGTGATACGCCCTGTAGCAGGAGCGCTTGTTGCCGCGGCAAGTTATAGTCAGTTCCACCTACCAGGAATAAAAATCAGCCCTGCCAGCAGCCAGATTCCCCAGGCAATCCTCACCGACATGAGCAGTAGCCATATCCTGGGAACAATTGTTACTGTCTCCAACACTCTGCCTGCCCTGGGCCCTGGGCTGCTTATCATACTAATACTTGGCGGCCTGCTTGCCCTTATGAGTCATACTGTCAAAGCAACAACACGGTTGGCTTCGACATTGACAACTGCCGGCATCCTCAACGTAGGGCTGAGTCTGGCCGAGGATATACTGGTCTTAATAATCGTCCTGCTCTCCCTGCTCGTTCCTATCGTCATGCTCATCCTGTTAGGACTTTTCCTTATTGTCTTTGGTCCTGGTCTCTTACGGGTGTGGAGCAGGCCGCTGAGGAAACGTGGAGGTGCCTTCTAAGTAGCAGCAGTTCTATCAATCGTGGTCATTGATGCTCCTCCTACCTCAGTACCCTGGCGGAACAGGAAAGCCACCGATGCCGCGAATCCCTGCGATGCCGCCGGCATGGGTCAGGGCATGGGTCAAGGCAGCGCTGAGCGCATCACCCGCCTGCTGCTGCCCCCAGGGAAACGTCACCTCTTTGTCCAAATCACTCTCGGAGAGTCCGCTCACTACTTCATCCACTTGTGTCAACAGTGTATCAAGCGTCGCCACCAACTCTCCTGCCGAGGTAGGTCTGGTCAGCCTGGGAGGCCAGCCATCCAGCGGATAGTCCCGCAGTTCCCAGTGCTTCCCCGCTGCAACGAGGGCATTGCCCAACAGAATAACGGCAGCATGCATCGCCACCTCCGCAATCGGCCGGTCATCGATCAAGGGGGTGCGATAGTCCAACTGTTCGGGGCTGAGATCTTCCAGCGTGTGCTGGAGCCACCATTTGAGGCGGCCATTCGTCGTGATGAAGAATGTCCTGGTATCCATGTGAACACGTTCCTTTCTTTGCTGGTTTAACGCGAAAACGTACCACTGTTCCGTTCTAAGCTGGCTTTTGCAGGGCATAGACGGCGACGATTTCGCCATCATGCCATTCGGGTTCACTTGTGAGCAGTGGCAGCCACTGGCGATAGCGGGCATCCTGCTCAGGACTCTGCGCATTCGCCCAATACGCCTCTTTGCTGGCGAATACGACCGCGAGATAGTAGTCGTTGGGGTCAGCATCTGTGCGATAGATGTAGGTTGCTACGAACCCCGGTACCTGCCCAGCTTCAAATGCATGCATTTGTCCCTCGATGAGCTGTCTGAACTGGCCTTCCATGCCTGGTTTGATGGGAAAATGGGCAACGGTTCCGTACATGTTGGTCTCCTCTCATTGTTACTTCTTATAGAGCGGACTTGATGTTCTGATTCACGCGAAAGAAATTCGCCGGGACCTCGGCCCAGATAGCCTCGTAGCTCCACACTGTGTCGTGCTTGCCACCCGGTGCGCCGCTCTATTGACCGGATAGAGGTGCAAGTTCGAAAGCATGTGACCGGCGTTCCTCCTTACATTATAAATAGTGGGTAAAAGCGTTCGGCTTGGACCTCAAAGATACGATTAAACGGGGTCGTGATCGCCCGTCAGAAACTGTTCAAGCCTCCGGCGTACCACACCTCGCGCAGTTGTTGGTCTGTCGCCTGGTTTCCAAGCGCCATGCCACCAGAAGCCAGCGCGTTTGGTGTACAACAGAGAATCGAGCCAGCCGAGTAGAGGCGTCCCACCGGGTTCAGGTTGTCTTCGATGTGTTCCCCAGCCACGGCTCAACGAGGAGAACGGTCCCCTCTTTCGCCAGGGCGGCAGACGCATGGGTCGCCACCTCAATTGGGGTACCCAGGTCATGTAAGCAGTCGAAGAAGGCGATCAGATCCTACCCCGATCCTTGACTGGGGTAATCGGCCGCTGTGGCTCTCTCAAACGTGACACGGTCAGTGACGCCAGCCTTAGATCATGAAGACTCACATGAAAGACATGCGCAAGCCTCCTGTATTTGACAATCAAGTGCTCAAGTGCTCGTTCTGTGAAGGCACCTCGGGTCTTTTCTGAAGGGAAGAGATACGTGCTCTCCTTACTGCTCTGCTATCTTAGCAGAAGAGCATGGAAATGTAAAATGATTTCACTGGGCATGTAGAAAGGAAGAGGAAACTCTTGACTGTGGCTTCCCAGCTAAACATTGCTGAAAGGAGGTGTGCGCTATCGGTGTACAGGTCACGAATGTGCTCCATGAAATTCTCACTCGCTTGCTCTCTGGTTCTTGACCAGACTATCTTACTCTCCTCTGACGAAAGGACAGGTGCTGAAAAGACTGTCCTATTTTGCGTACCATATCCGAAATGAAGCATGAGATCCCTTGACTCTGACATTAATGTCATAGTTTATACTTACGTCAGGCATTCAAGAAAGGAGAGGTGCTCATGCGTATTAGTGAAGTATCCCGACGCACAGGAGTGAGTATACGCTCCTTGCGCTATTATGAACAGAAACGGCTGCTGTGCGCTCGCCGGCTCTCGAATGGCTATCGCGACCTCGATGAGGAGGCCGTCAAACGCGTGCAAACGATCCAGATGTACCTGGGTCTCGGCCTGACCACCGAGCAGATCGAAGAGATTCTCGATTGCACTGGAACCTCCCCTTCCCCGCACCCGTTGCCGGTCTGTGAAGAGGAGCTGCTGGCGCTCTATCAAGACAAACTCCAAGACATCGAACACCAGATGGTGGTGCTGGCGGCGCTCCACACGCGTCTCACCGAACGCGTCGCCTGTCTCCAGAGGCAACTACGGACAGAATGAGGCAGGAGGGTGAAGAGGTGAGGTGTAAAGGAGAAAAACCGAAAGGAGTCTCTTCTATGTCAACCGAAGCAAACAAGGCTCTCGTTCGTCGTTTCTACGACGAAGTAACGAATGGGAGAAATGTGGCCGTCCTGGACGAACTTCTGGCCCCCAATTTTGAAGGGTTCAAAGTCGAAGGCGCAGATCACGGCCAAAACCGCGAGGAATTCAAACAAACAATGACAATGGTGCTCAATGCCTTCCCAGATCACCATCAGACCATTCACGACTGGATTGCCGAAAATGACAAGGTCGTCACCCGTTGGACTGTTCAGGGAACACACCAAGGCGAGTATGCCGGTATTGCGCCTACAGGCAAGCAGGTAAAAATCACAGGGATTGATATCTTCCGGGTCGTTGATGGCAAGATCGTGGAAGTATGGGCCGAAGTTAATATGCCTGGCATGATGGAACAACTCGTGCCGCATGATCATCACGGAACGCACTCCACCGCAACGCCCCAGCGCGAGTATCGCCGTGAGCAGCGGATATCCCGAGAAATTCGGTGCGACGCGAGTCGGTATCTTTATAAGTTGGAGTAACACGATCCAGTACCCGACCAGGGCCACGATAGACAGCAAGCCTGCCACCACAGCCCAGGCAAATACCTGGCCTGGCAGCCGTCTCGCCCGCATATTGCGGCGCCGCGCTTGTGAGGTGCTCCGCGGCCCCCACCTGCCGCCCATGTACTGCCACATCACCCATAAGAGAAGGGCCATCACGGCGACCGCCCATGGAATTGCCGGACTGGCGGCAGTGTTAATGGTGATCAACACCGTCCAGATCGCTCCGAGAGAGGTGGAGAGGAAAAAAGCCATGGCTCCGGACCACACTACCGCTGGAATCCGAGAGAAGGGCGTACGCCTGCGGTTCATGCCTCCTTGATTACTCTCCCCTCGCGTATCCACCGGGGCGCTGGGGACTCCACCTTCCTTTTCCACGTGTGTCTGTGAACATGACGAATACTCCTTTGAGAGGTCTACTGAACGATCAACAAGTTCAATGCAAGCATACCCGGAAAAGGCGCCTGGGATGGAGTGAAAGAAGAGCTATCTCTGACATCGAACGGACTATTTTCCATTGGGGATGATAATGGAGGTGGATAGCCAATCGTCCTATGCCCATCGACTGTGACGGGCCGCCGAAAGGCATATTGTTCAGCAAGAGGTTTTCGTGTATGCTTTTTCCTCATCGAGGGGCTTGACTTCACCCCATTCCTCTTTCTCATCCCGCCCTATCTTGCGGTGGTGTACTTCGGGAACAGGGTTGGCTATGCCATAGCTGCGCTTGCCATCGCCGCCTATCTTGTGCCAGCATGGTTGCACAATCCACACTGGTATCTCAACCCACTCTCTGCCTTCCTGGCTATCGCCTTTTGCTTTACTGTGGTCTTTGTGGTGTTGATAGCACGAGTCGTCTGTCTCGAAAGGGCGGGGCGCATCCGAGAGCAGGCAAGTCGCATCCGGGCAGAGGAATTGCTGGCGGAAGTGGAACACGCTCACCGGCAACTCCAGGCATATGCCGAACGGGTGGCAGAACTGGCTACCACGGAAGAGCGCAACCGGGTAGCTCGCGAGATTCATGATAGCCTGGGTCATGCGCTGATCGCGATCAACGTGCAGTTGGAGAAGGCGCTTGTGTACTATGACAAACAGCCTCAGGAAGCTCTCCAGGCGATAAGCGATGCAAAGCGGGTAGTGAAAGAGGCCTTGCAGGATGTGCGCCACTCGGTGCGTGTACTACGGACAGAACAGGAAGCATTTGCATGTACCCAGGGGATTACGCTGCTCGTAGAACAACTGCGCGAGAACGGGCTAGCTGTTGACTTCGAAGTGACCGGCAACGAGGAAAGATTTTCCAATTCAGCGCGCATGACACTCTACCGTGTGGCTCAGGAAGGGTTCACCAATATCCAGAAGCACGCTCAGGCCAGTCGCGTGCAGGTCAGCCTGTATTTCGACGAGAAGGAGGCTCGCTTGAGCATCTGTGATAATGGATGTGGCTTTGACGCCGAGCAGCAATTACAACAAAAAGCCCCGCCCGAGGAGGGATTTGGCCTGCGAGGGATACGAGAACGCATCGAGCTAGTCGGGGGCACCTTCCACCTTGAGAGCCAGGCGGGTCGCGGCACGCAGCTCTCGGTGACGGTAACAAGAACAGGGATGGCTACTCCTGGCCAGCGGGATACGCAACAGTGCGTTGCTATCTCAGAGCGGGGATAGCCGGTGATTGTATGGAGGGAGAAGGTATGACAAGCCTGGAAGAAGAACGTCATGCTCTGGTACGCGTGCTGGTAGTGGACGATCAACAACTGGTCCGCGACGGCATCGCGTCGTTATTGCGTGTCCAGGAAGGGATTACCGTCATTGGCACGGCGATGAATGGGCAAGAAGCGCTGGAGCAAGCGATGACACTGCGACCGGATGTGATCTTGATGGATGTACGCATGCCCGTCATGAATGGGGTAGAGGCAACGATCCAGATCCTCAGAGAGGTGCCTTCCTGCTGCATTCTGATGCTGACGACCTTCGATGATGAGGAGTATGTCAGGGAGGCCCTACGAGCAGGGGCACGCGGCTATTTGCTCAAAGACCTTCCGGCGCAGGATCTGGCCAGGGCTGTCCATACAGTCTCGCAGGGGGTCTACCAGCTTGACGCGGCGGTCATTGAAAGGATGATCGATGCGTTCAGCAGGCCGGATACCGCTCAGAAAAGCGAGACTAGCAAGAAGGAGGAGCGTATGACGCCTCCAGATGCACTCGATACAGCGGGCTTGACGAACCGGGAAATAGAGGTGTTGCGTTTGATTGCGACAGGAGCGACCAACCGGGAGGTGGCTGATGCCCTGGTGATCAGCGAGGGGACCGTGAAAAACCACCTGTCCAATATTTTCAGTCGTCTGGGGCTGCGTGACCGGACGCAGGCTGTGATGTATGCACGGGAGCGTGGTCTTCTCTGACGGATCAAACCCGTAATCTGTTGAATAAAATCGCCCCAATCGCTTGCCCATGATGGATGTGTTGCGAACAGAATGATAAAATGTAGAATGAAATGGTGCAGTGAAACAGGAAGGGACAAAAGCGCGTGGCACAGGACGACATACTCGATGAACAGACGGAACCATCAGAGCAACCTGAGCAACTTGAACACACCGATGAGCGTGAAACAATACTACAGGTGGAGCAGTTGGAGAAGGCGTATACGATACCCGGTGGGCAATTGCAGGTGCTGCATGATGTGAATTTCACGGTGCAGCAGGGCGAGTTTGTGGCGATTACCGGGCAGTCGGGATCGGGCAAGACGACATTGCTGGCTCTGCTGGGGGCGCTGGATACGCCTGACTCCGGGGAGATAAGGCTGCACAATCAAGCGGTTCATAAGCTGCGTGGAGTTGCCGCCGCCGATTTCCGCCGCGAGCAGGTGGGCTTTGTCTTCCAATTGTTTTATCTGTTGCCGAATCTGACTGCGCTCGAAAACGTGATGGCACCGTTGTTGCCCTATCGTCGCAAGCTGAACTTTGACTTGAAGCAACGAGCGAAAGAACTGTTAGAGCAGGTGGGCCTTGCAAAGCGTATGGGCCATGCCCCGGCGCGACTCTCCGGCGGGGAGCAGCAGCGCGTTGCTATTGCCCGCGCCCTCATCAATCGGCCCAACGTGCTGCTGGCGGACGAACCAACTGGCACCCTTGACCCGCGCACCGCCGTCGAGGTGCTGGATGTTCTGCCCGGATTGCAGCGGGCCGGGAGCCAGACGCTGATTATGGTCACGCACGATCCCCAGGTGGCCGCTCTGGCAGACAGATGCATCCATTTAGAACATTTGAGTAAAGTGGGAGAATAATGACCGCACCCTGATAGCAACCACAAGGATTGCTATCCCTTACATATAGGCCAATGGGGCGCGAAAGATCGTGGGCGTGATATGGTCAATAAAGGTGGGATCCCTCTTTCTTGCAGATTGCAGCATGCCTGGATATGAAAGGGCGAGCAGATGTGGCAATATATCTTTCTGATGCTCCGGCGGCAGCCTGGCAAAAGTGTCCTTGCAAGCAGTGGCTTTCTTCTGGCGGCTTGTGCGCTGATTCTCTTGAGCGCAACGACACAGACGACCCTTGTACGGGCCAACCAGATTATCAGTCAGAATTGGCGGCCAACCTACGACCTGGTCGTTTTACCGCCACATCCGCAGGCTCCCGCCGATCAACGGATTCCCGCTGATCGGCTTGCCGGTTATGGTGGGGGAATAAGTGTAGAGCAATATCATCAGGTCAAGAATCTCGCGGGTATAGCGGTAGCGGCACCTCTCGCCTATATAGGCTATGTGCAGATGCCTGTCCCACAAATCTATTTCTCCGATCACAGCTTTCCTACTGGTTACTACCAGCTCGACTGGACGCTCACTGCCTTCAATGGACAACGACATATTGTCGAATTGCAAGAGCGAGATGTGATCTACATCGTCTCTGGTAGCGATACTACACCCCCTGGCAGAGATAGCAGCACGACGAGTTCGCCACCTTCTGATGTGTTAACGACATTTGGTAACCAGATCAGCGAAGAGATAGTTGAAGTCGATACTTCTCCCGTCCCCATGGCACCAGACGGCACGGGAAGCTTTTTGCTTGCTGGCATTGACCCGGCAGCCGAAAACCAGCTGGTGCATCTCGATAAGAGTATCACGGCTGGACGCATGTTGACCGAGCAGGACACCGTCCACCTCGATACGCGAATCCCTGACAATCCGTATTTCAATGCGGATCTGCACAAGTCCATTCCTATCGAGGCGATTCCCATGCTCATCCACCGACAACTCCCCGGTCAGATCACGCTCAATGCGACGTTAACCCTCCTGTATCAGGGTTCGATGACTGCTGACCAGATACTGGCGAGGGGAGGGATTGCCTACTTGCAACAGCGGCCTGACAAGCAGATCATTTTTACGGGCACAGTACCCCTGGTGCAAAATGATCCCCGGCGCTTCTCAGGTCGCGGGCTGCTCTGGAATGGTCACAGCTGGCAGAGCTATCTCCCCATATCCAGCAGGGGGGCCCAGCCGTACTATGTCCTGGATTTTTCCTCGGCATCCGCACCAGCGAGCGTCTCCTATGCCCCTGCCACGGCACCTGACGGCAGCCCATCCTCTGCGCTCGTCCCGACAGGGACGCAAGGAGGAGAGGTAGTGTTCCGTGCCCTCAATCCCCTGCACACGGTCAAGTCAACGAACAACATGCGCCCAGATGGACCAGATGTCTACTACAATTATGAAGCGGTCGGAGAATTCACCGACAATGGCCTGGCAGCACAGATCAACAATCCCCTCAACTGGTTACCTGAAAACACCTATGCCACGTCCCCGGTCGTCTTACGCTACGATGGGCGGGGACAACTCGTCCCGCCAGCGACGCTATTACCAACCACGAATCCCGCAGGTTTTATCGTGCAGCCACCCCTGGCGCTCACGACGATTGCTGCCGCCAGGGGGCTTGTCGGTGAACACTGCATCAGTGCTATTCGCGTGCGGGTCGCCGGTGTCGTCACCCCCAGTCAGGAAAGCTGGAAACGTATCCAACAGGTAGCGCAAGAGATTCGCCAGCACACCGGTTTACAGGTAGTGGTCACACTTGGCTCCTCACCGCAGCCAACGCTGGTGTATGTGCCAGGCGTTCGCGCAGGAACTTTTGGCGCAGAGCAAACTATTGCTCCAGTTGGCTGGGTCGAAGAACGCTGGATTCATATCGGTGTGGGGCTGACCTATCTGAGCCAACTGGGGTCGACGCGACTGCTCCTGTTAGGCGCGGTCCTGGCAGTGTGCCTCGGCTATCTCGCGGTGGCGTTTAGCGCGCTGGTGAGTTCACAGCGCAGGGACCTGGCGGTTCTCAGCGTGCTTGGCTGGCGACCGTGGCAGCCCATACGGCTGTTCCTGATCCAGGCGCTTATCCTGTCTATTGGTGGGGGTATCGTTGGGCTGGGCCTGGCGCTGCTGATGGCCGCTTTCCTGGAAGTCACCCCGCTGTGGTTTGCGGTAATATGGACCATTCCCCTCATGCTGGCTTTTGCCCTGGTCAGCATCCTCTACCCGCTGTGGCACATCTGGCACATTCATCCGGCTGAGCTCTTACGAGCCGGGTCTTCCGTGAGTACGGGAAAGGCCAGCCTGTTGGGGTCACGCTTTGGAGGGTTGCTCATGCCAATTGGGACGCTGGTACTACGCAACCTGGGACGTGCGCGAACGCGGGCCTTGATTGCTGTGTTGAGCCTCTTCTTTTCCGCCTTGCTCCTGATGATCATGTTGAACGGGGTTCTCGCGCTGCACCAGGCGCTACAAGGAACGTTACTGGGTGAGTATGTGCTGTTTCAGACAGCCGTTCCCCAGATAGCCGGATGCGCGATTGCGATGGTGTTGACCTTTCTTAGTGTGGCAGACTTGCTCTTACTACAGGTGCGAGAGCGGCAGCAAGAGATCGGACTGTTACAAGCGATAGGCTGGCGACCGTGGGCGATTCAACGCTTGTTTGTTCAGGAAGGGCTGTTCCTGGCACTGATTGGGACGATTTCAGGCGTGCTCGTCTCCCTGTGGGTGTTGTCTGCGCAACACTCGGCGCAGAACATCGTGTCCGTTCCGCTCATGGCATGCGGGGTGATCGTGCTGATGGCAATGGTTTCGGTCCTGGCAATTCTCCCTGCCATGCGGGCAGTGAGCAGGATGGAGGTTGTTGACCTGCTAAGGGTAGGGTAATCTTAGAGGTAGCTCTTAGTCCGGCAGGGGCATGAAACAACCCGCACATCTGTCCAACTGATATCAAATCCGTTTAGAAAGTAATTCTTTGGGGATGTGTGAGAGCCTCCCAGGCTCTCCTGCCTATCCCCCAGACAGGGTGCTCCCGCTCCTAATCACCACTCTTTGGGCACTTTAAATACCAGGCGTACGGAGCCGAGATGCACAACATCGCCGTGCCGCAACAGCTCGGGTTTTATACGAAGGTCGCCCTGGTCTTGACGATCTTGATCATCGGCTTTGTCGGCTATTTGACAGTCACCCACAAAGATATGAAGGGCGAACAACGGTAGCTTCCTTGAGCAGGGCCTGCGCGATGCCCACGCGCTGCTTCATGCTGCCTTCGGAACCATTGGAATGTATTTTATAGATGAGTTTATCGCCAAAGCTGTGTCAGAGCCGACTTATTCGTCAAACGACACTTGCCCCCAAACAGCAAAGTGTCTATAATTTCTACAGGAGTCAATTCATTAGAAGGCATCAAGAAGCTATAGGCACATCCTTGTCTTGAGAGCGGAGCATATGCATCATCGCCAGCTGAACCCCAAAGTGAGCGTGAGTACCGTCTTCGTCGTCGGCATGTTCATGAGCATCATGGATGGGACGATCGTCAATGTTGCCCTCCCCTCGATAGGACACCAGTTAGGCGTGCCGAGTACCTCGATTGACGCGGTGGTGGTCGCGTACCTCCTGAGCCTTGCGGTGGTCATTCCGGCATCTGGCTGGTTGGGCGACCGCTGGGGCACCAAGCGCGTCTTCCTGGTCGCGTTGGCGCTCTTCACCATCACATCGGCCTTGTGTGGCCTGGCGTCGAACTTCACGATGCTGGTGTTCTTCCGCTTCTTGCAAGGAGCCGCCGGTGGAGCGCTCGCTCCGGTGGGAACCGCCATGCTCTATCGGACGTTTCCTCCTGCTGAGCGCGTGCGTATTTCGAGCATCCTCATCATACCTAC